>Cebus_capucinus_imitator_PRJNA485217_SSR056__coassemble_514_pt1 | contig 63146 bp, 56 predicted proteins | sample Cebus_capucinus_imitator_PRJNA485217_SSR056__metabat2_low_PE_012 | metagenome-assembled genome bin Cebus_capucinus_imitator_PRJNA485217_SSR056
ACACCCGCGAGCACGCGCATGAGCTTGAGGACGAGGACCACGAGTGCTGCGGCGGGCATCACCATGGCGAGGACCACGAGTGCTGCGGCGGCCACGGTCACGGCGAGGGCGGCTGCTGCCATCATCATGGGGAGTAGCGCTACATGGGTTTCGCCTTCATCATCTGCGCGCTCATCCTCTTCGTCTTTAGCGTCTACATAGGCTTTAGCTGCGGTAACGCTGTCGGCCAGCGCTTGGAGCGCCGCGGTTACTGGACGGCCAACATCGCCGCCATCCTGGTTGCCGCCGTGCTGTTCGTCATCATCGCGAGCCTGCCGCTGCTCTACGCGGTGGTCATCGGCCTTTTGGGCGGCGTGGTCGCCGGCCTCAAGATGGGCTTTGGCGAGTCCGTGGGTCCGTGGCGCCATGTGGACGAGCGCCTGGGCGTGAACAAGGACCACCTCAAGGCGCGCGAGGACGGCTCGGCCGCCCGCCGGCGCGAGCGCAAGCGCACGGGCGACGCCGGCCCCGATCTTATCTCCACCAAGTCAAACAACCGTACGGATACGAGGTAGAACATGGCAGAACAGAACCTGACCGAGCTCACGGCCGAGGAGGCGGCGAGCATCGCCCAGATCGAGCAGGATAAAGACGCGCTGGCGGCCCTGATCGAGGACCTGGGGTCGGCGAGCCGCCGCAAGCGTCAGATCTCGGCGCATGTGGTGCATCTGGTGGCTGAGCGCGACGCCGAGCTGCTCGAGCCCTACGTGGCTGACCTGCTCGATGCGCTTGAGCGCCCCGAGGCGCAGACGCGCTGGGAGCTCTTCGATGCCCTGGCCTATCTGATGCCCACCCACGCCAAAGAGATCGGCACCGCCTACGACGCCTGCGAAGAGGCCCTCTTTGACGAGCTCTCGGCCACGCTGCGCCTGTCGGCCTTTCACCTGCTGTGCGTGTGGGGCGCCACCGAGCGCGGACGTTCCAAGAAGGTCTGGCCGCTGCTTGACGAGGCGATCCAGTGTTTCCACGGCGATATGGAGTACCGCGACATGCTCGGTTTTCTCCATGACTTCGCCCAGGGCAAGATCGAGGGCGGCGTTGCCGGCGAGCTGGCCGGGCGCCTGCATTTCGACGCCCAGAACGGCAAGGGTGCCTACCTCAAGGCGCGTTCCGGCGAGATCTATGACATGCTGGTAAAGCGTTTCAAGTTGGAAAAGCCTCAAAAGCGCACCCGCGCCGCAGCCAAGGGCGGCGATGATGGTACGGAAGACGAGGAGTAGGAGGTTCTTCCATGGCCAAACACGATGTGGTGCTCATTCCCGGTGACGGCATAGGCCCCGAGATCACGTCAGCCATGCGGCGCGTGGTCGAGGCCACGGGCGTGGACATCGCCTGGAACGTGCAGCATGCCGGCGCTGGCGTGATGGGGGAGTACGGCACGCCGCTGCCCCAGCACGTGCTGGACGCGGTGGCCGCCACCAAGGTTGCCATCAAGGGACCCATCACCACCCCGGTGGGAACGGGTTTCCGCAGTGTGAACGTGGCCCTGCGCAAGCACTTCGACCTTTACGCCTGCGTGCGCCCTTGCCTGTCTCAGCCCGGCGACGGCTCGCGCTACCGCGACATCGACCTGGTCATCGTGCGTGAGAACACCGAGGACCTCTACGCGGGTATCGAGTTTGGCGAGGGCACGCCCCAGGTGGCCGAGCTCGCCGAGCTTGTGAAGAACTCCGGCCAGGCGCCCTTCCGCGCGGACTCGGCCATCTCGGTCAAGCCCATCAGCGTCACCGGCTCGCGACGCATCGTGGAGTACGCCTTTGAATACGCCCGCCGGTGCGGTCGCAAGAAGGTCACCGCGGTGCACAAGGCCAACATCATGAAGGAGACCGACGGCATGTACCTGCGCATCGCGCGCGAGGTCGCCGCAGGCTACCCCGACATCGAGTTTAACGACAAGATCGTGGACGCGACCTGCATGGGGCTGGTGCAAAACCCGCGCGATTTCGACGTGCTGGTGCTGCCAAACCTCTATGGCGACATCGTGAGCGACCTGGGCGCGGGCCTGGTGGGCGGCCTCGGCATGGCGCCGGGTGCCAACATCGGTTCTGATGTGGCGATCTTTGAGCCCACGCACGGCTCCGCCCCCGATATCGCCGGTAAGGACATCGCCAACCCCACGGCCGAGATCCTCACCGCCTGCATGATGCTCGAGCATCTGGGCGAGCAGGAGGCGGCCGCGCGCATTCGCGATGCCGTGCGCGTCACGCTTGCCGCTGGCGAGCAGGTCACGGGCGACGTGCGCCGTTCGCAGACGGGCAGCGCCGAGGGCGCCGTGGGTACGCAGGCCTTTGCTGATGCCGTGATCGCCAACCTGTAGGAACGCCCCGGTGCCAAGCCCTGCCGTCCGGTTTTGGGTGCGTGACCATAGGGCCTGCGTGCCCTCGTCCCGTGGCGGCCCTTGGCATCTGGAGCGTATCGGCGCCTTTGGCGCGTGATGGGCATTTGCCCCTTAAGTAAATGTTTAAGCGCCCGGTCCTGGTGGCCGGGCGTATTCTGTAAGGGCTGCATACATATAGCGAGAGGAACCACATGGGTTTGGTCCAAAAGAAAGATGAGCACGAGGAGATCCCCGGCATTCAGATCATAGGCCGCGGCGAAGGGCCGGATGGCCTCGAGATGAACGCGTACGACCTGGTCGCGGGGGAGTCTGCCGAGGATATCGCCGCCGGTACCACCAACGCCCAGGCGACCCAGGCCGCGATGGACGCCATGGCGGCCGATGCCGCCGACGAGGCGCTTATGGACGGCATCGAGGCCGCCGGCGACGCGGCCGATGACGCCGGCGATGCGGATCTCTCGGCGGATAACGACGATAGGGATCCCCAAGAAGAGGAGGAGGCCATGGAAGAGAGCCCTAAGATCGAGGAGAAGTCGCAGGACAAGAAGAGCACGGGCAAGGGTGGTCGCAAGCTGGGCGCCAACCACGGCAAGGTGTTTATCGCCGGCGCGGTGGCGTGCGTGATCGTGGCCGGTGTGCTGGGCTTTTTTGTGGGACGCGGCGGATTTGCGCAGAGCGGCGGAACCGGTAGCGCGACCATAAGCGAGGGCCAGCTCGACACCCCGGTTGCCAGTTGGACCTACAACGGCAAGACCGTGAGCATCACGGCCAAAGAGGCGATCGAGAGCCAGTACAGCCTGGACAACGCCAAGGACGATGACGGCAACTACGCGGTGCCCTCGAGCGAGACCGTTGTGTCCTACGTGCGCAACAAGATCCTGCTCGCCGACGCAGAGAGCCGCGGCATCACGGTGTCCGACGACGAGATGGAGCAGTTCGCCCAAAATCAGCTGGGCACCTCCGACTACGAGCAGATGGCGTCGAGCTACGGCGTGACAGAGGATCAGGCCAAGCAGATCGTGAAGGAAAACGAGACCCTCAACAAGCTATACGCCGAGGTGGTTCCCGAGGCGTCTACCAGCGCGCCCACCGCTCCCACCGAGCCCGAGGACGGCAACGAGGATACCGCGAGCAAGGACTATGCCGACTACATCATCGGGCTTGCCGGTGATGAGTGGGATGCCGATAAGGGTACCTGGGCCTCCGAGGACGGCGACTATTACAAGGCGCTCCAGGACGAGCAGTTCACGGCAGATAGCGCGACCTACGCACAGGCGAAGGCGGCTTACGACGTGGCGTATTCCAAGTACTCCAAGGTCGCGCAGAGTGCCAGCTCCACGTGGCGCGAGTACTCCAACGGCCTGTACGCAAAGGCTAACGTGCAGCTCTATGGTCTGTACATCTAGTAGAGCGTCATTCTAAGCTTGCAAGCACGCGGCTTTGCCCGTATTATGTTCACCTGTCGGCCGCAAGGTCGCATATGCAAGCCAGCATAGCTCAGTTGGTAGAGCACCGCTCTCGTAAAGCGGGGGTCATCGGTTCGAGTCCGATTGCTGGCTCCATAGAATCTAGCAGGTCAGAGGGTATAAACTCTCTGACCTGTTTTGTTTTTCGAGCCATTTCCCGCTTTCAAGAGGGGTGAAATGAGAGTGAAAAGAAATAATAGAAACTTTTTGGAATCTCCCTTTTCACGTCTCCAACACACCGGTTTTCAACGCTTTCCATAGCCGCAGGGCCTTACCACCGGCCCGAAGGCTGTGGGAAGGGTTGAAATCCGATAAGTCCGCACCATGTCTTAGAATGGGGTTAGTCAATTCTACGGAGGTTGCAATGGCGGGGAAAGCCGATGTCAGGGAGTTCGTCGAGCGGTGGCGGGCGATTCTCGATGTCGTGCCAGAGGGTAAGAACAATGAGTTGCAGGACACCGCCAAGTTCTGGCAAGACCTGCTCGTTAACGTGCTCGGTGTGCCGTCGAGCTCCATGGCCACGTTTGTAGACTTCGAGCGCAAGGTGCGAGGTAGACGCATCGACGTGTTCGTGAGTGACCACCACTTCCTGTGCGAGCAGAAGTCCGTTGGGGTGGATCTTGACAAGCCCGAGCCCCGTAATGGAGGTCGCGAGACCCCTTATCAGCAGGCCACGTGGTACGCCCAGCACCTGCCATACTCCGAGCGGCCCCGCTGGATCATGACGTGCAACTTCGAGATGTTCCGCCTTTACGACCTTGACGACGAGCGGCCCGAGGACAACGTGCAGGAGTTCTCCCTTGAGGAGCTCCCCGATCACATGTACCTGCTGAGCTTCCTCACCTCCAAGGAATCTAGCCGCCTGCACAAGGAGCAGGAGCTCTCAGTGGAGGCAGGGCGGCATGTCTCGCGCCTCTATGACGCCCTCAGCAAGCAGTACCACCACATCGACACCGATGAGGAGGAGCAACGCTCTCTCAATGTCCTCATAACCCGCATCAACTTCCTACTTTACGCCGAGGACGCCGATCTGCTCCAATCGCATTTCGCCTTCGGGGACTTCTGCAAGGGCGACCCGGGAAAGCTGCGCGGCAAGCTTGTGGGGCTATTCGAGACCATCGACACACCCTATAGGGAGCGCGACGAGTACGGCGATGGGGAGCTGTTGGCATTCCCCTACGTCAACGGAGGCCTGTTCTCCGACCGATCCATAGTCATCCCTCAGATGACCGAGGAGATCGCCAGCGCAATTGAGGACGCGTCGCGCGGTTTCGACTGGCGCGAGATTTCCGGCGTCATCTTCGGCGGCGTCTTCGAGGGCACCTTGAACCCTGAGACGCGCCACGCGGGCGGTATGCACTATACGAGCGTCGAGAACATCGATCGCTGCCTGCGTCCGCTGTTCCTCGATGAATTGTGGGCCGAGCTCCACGCTGCCGAGGGGGAGAGGTCCGGGGCGAAGCGCCAACAGATGCTCGAAGCCCTGCACGACAAGATCTCGAAGATTACGGTTGCCGACCCCGCCTGCGGCTCCGGCAACTTCCTCACAGAGGCGTATCGCCAGCTCCGCACCATCGAGAATCGCATCATCGAGGACGAGCACGGTGACCAGACGGCGCTCTTCGGAGTCCTGGACAATCCCATCCGCGTCTCGCTCGACCAGTTCTACGGTATCGAAATCAACGATTTCGCCGTGTCAGTCGCCAAGACCGCGCTGTGGATCACCGAGGAGCAGATGTTGCGCAAGACGCAGGAGATCCTGCCCGGCTACCAGTTTGACTTTTTACCGCTGCGCAACCTCACCAATCTGCACGAGGGCAACGCCCTCACGACCGACTGGGTCGAGGTGTTCCCCTCGGACCTCACCTACCTTGTTGGTAACCCACCCTTCCTGGGCGCGCGTAACCAGTCCAAAGAGCAGAAGGCCGACCTCCTGGCGGTGTTCGACGGCGCGAAAAACGCCGGGAACATCGACTTCTGCGGGGCCTGGTACATGAAAGCGGCGAAATTCACCCAGGGGAAGCACACCAGATGTGCCCTCGTGTCGACCAACTCAATCTGCCAGGGCGAGCAGGTGGCGAACCTCTGGAAACCCTTGTACGACATGGGCGTCCATATCGACTTCGCGCACAACACCTTCCGTTGGGACAACGAGGCAATGGATAAAGCGCATGTGTTCTGCATCATCGTCGGATTCTCGCGCGAGGTGTCAAAGAAGCGGCTGTACCTGCACGAGACGCCCGATTCCCCCGAAAGCCTTGTGCATCCAAGCAACATCAACGCCTATCTTATTGATGCACCCGATGCGTTTGTTTGGAATCGAAACACGCCCATCTGTGACGTGCCGAAGATCGGCATTGGGTCGCAGCCCATCGACGATGGCAACTACCTCTTCACTGATGAGGAGATGACGGCGTTCATCAAGAACGAACCTGGTTCGGAGAGGTATTTCCGCAGGTGGTTGGGTTCTCGAGAGTTTCTTCACGGTATTCCGCGCTGGGTCCTATGGCTCGGAGATGCGACTTTTGCCGACCTCAAAGGCCTGCCGAAATGCCGTGAGAGAATCGAGGCCGTTCGCGAATACAGACTCTCGAGCAAAAGAGTGCAGACCAAGAAGGCTGCTGATAGGCCCCAGCACTTCGGTACCGAGATAATTCCAAAGGACACGTCTATCGTCATACCTGAGGTGTCATCTGAGCGCCGAAAATACATTCCCATGGGCTTTATCGGTCCAGAAACCCTATGCAGTAATCTGGTCCGACTAATCCCAAATGCGGGGCTATATCATTTCGGCGTTCTACACTCCCAGTTTCACAATGCCTGGATGCGCACGGTGGCGGGCCGACTCAAGAGCGACTACCGCTATTCGGGCGGCGTGGTCTACAACAACTTCGTCTGGCCCGAGCCTGCGGACTCCCAAAGGGAGGATGTCGAGCGATGCGCCCAGGCCGTACTCGATGCCCGCAACGTTCAAGTGGGCGCGACGTTGGCGGATATGTACGACCCTGATAACGAGACATTCTTCCCAGATCTGATGCGCGAGCATCGAGAGTTGGACGCTGCCGTTGAGGCTGCCTACGGTGTCGATTTCAACGGCGACGAGGAGAAAATCGTCGCCCATCTGTTCAAGCTCTATGCCGAGAAGACGGCAGAATAGGAGAAATCATGGGCAGAACGATAGGAGAGGCGAATGCCCTCAAGATGCTTGATATTCCGGATTTCAGGCACCTGACGAAGGAAAAGGCAGTGCAGCTCGTTTCGATGCTGGACAGGGTCGATCCCGAGGTGGCAAAGGCGGTTCTCGAGCAGTACCCGAAGTTCGCCGAGGTTGTGCTTTCGACTGCGAGGGACTGGAAGGAAAACGTCGGCAAGGCTCTTGAGGAGAACGGCAAGGTCACCAGCGAGACGATAATGGCGATTAGCGCCTCGATGAATAGCCTCAACGATCTTATCGGCCATGATGGCATTACCGCAGAGGAGCGCGCCGAGGCGGCTGACAGGATGATCGAGCTCGCCAAGATGCTCAACGAGATCGACAAGCGAAACAAGGACTTCATCCTAAAGGTGCTGGGAATCGGCGGCGCTGTTCTACTCGGGTTTGCCGCCATCGCCGCCTCGGTGCTCGGCGTGAACGTGAAGATCCCGGACCCCAAGACCCTCAAGGACGCAGCGGATGCGACGGAAGACCTTATCTAGCGATAAGGATTTCCGCCCGTCTATTCCACCCTTTGCCGTAGAGAGGAATCGAGGAGAGCATGGTGGTTTTGCCCACATCGAACGACACTGACCTAAAGCAGCTTCTCGGTGGACTCCCAACCGTCAAGAAGCAACTAACGGAGTTTCAGAGGGACTGGACTTGGGATGACGCCCGCATACGTGGCCTAATCGCGAGCCTGACTCAGGGCTACCCCATGGGCGCAATCATGCGTCTTGCGTACGGAAACCCGGAAATCCGCTTCAAGTACCGCACGATCGAGGGCGTGGGAAAGCTCGGCGTTGAGCCCGAGTTCCTGATTCTCGACGGCCAGCAGCGCATGACCTCGATATACCGTGCTTTGTATTCCGATAAGCCGGTCGCCACGAGGACGGACAAGGGCAAGGCGATTGAGCGCTACTACTATTTGGATATCGAGAAATGCCTCGACGACAGTGAGGATAGGGCCGATGCCGTCGTTGCGGTCCCCTCCGACCGCAGGCTCAAGGAGAATTTCGACCGCAATGTCGTCCTCGATCTGTCTTCTCGTGAGCTGGAAATCGACAATAAGATGTTCCCGGTGAACGTGATGTTCAACGATACAGAAAAAATGAACTGGGCCCTCAGCTTCATGATGAGGCATGCCGGAGACCCGGATGCGACCTCGCTGTTTGAAAGGTTCAACAGCGAGATACTTTCGATCGTGTCAGCCTACAAACTCCCGGTCATCACGCTCGACAAAAGTACGCCCCGCGTAGCCGTCTGCAAGGTATTCGAGAACGTCAACACCGGAGGTGTTCCCCTTACTGTATTCGAACTCGTGACGGCGATGTTCGCAACAAGGGAGTTTGACCTTCGCAAGGATTGGAGCGCCTGTCGGAAGGCGATTGTGGGCGAGGGTTCCGAGTTCAGAACTGACCTGTTCGAGGGTGTAGATGAGACGGCGTTCCTCACGGCTGTCACGCTCTACAGCTCCTACATGAGGAAGCGTAAGTCCGGCTCCGGTTCTGTCAGCTGCAAGAAGAAGGACGTTCTCGCGCTTGAGTACGAGGATTACCTTGCCAGCCGCGATGCGGTTTTAGACGGTTTTTCGGTCGCTCGCGAGCTGCTTTTGACCTACGAGTGCGTTTACCGCAAACGGGACTTGCCGTATGCCACACAGCTCATTCCCCTCTCCGCCATCTGCGCCGTTCTGGGTAGGAAGCGCAGTTTGGAACCGAACGTCGTCAAGATCCTTTCCCGGTGGTACTGGTGTGGCATCCTCGGCGAGATGTACGGCGGTGCAAACGAGACCCGATACGCCAACGACATCGAGGACGTCATCGACGAGATTGAGGGCCGCCAAAGCTTGAACAGGACAGTTAACTCCGCCTTCTTTTCCGCAACGCGCCTTTTGACCCTCAGGACCCGTCTCTCCGCCGCGTACAAGGGGATCATGGCGCTGCTCTACAGGGCCGCCTGTCGCGACTTCATGAACGACACGACAATGGACGTCGTGAACTGCATCACCGGGGCCCCGGATATCCACCACATCTTCCCCGAGGCATATTGCGAGAAGATGGGTATTCCCCGCGAGCGGTATGACTGCGTGGTCAACAAGGCCCCCATCCTCTACGCCACGAACCGCTCAATCGGGGGTAGCGCTCCGAGCGCGTATCTGGCGCGAATCGTCGCGAAAGTCGACGTCATTGACGAGGACAATCTGCGTTGCCGCGTCGAGTCCCATCAGGCTGATTACGACTGTATGAAGGCGGATGACTTCGACTCGTTCTTCCTCGACCGTGCCTCTCGCTTGCTTTCCCTCATCGAGGAAGCCATGGGTAAGCCTGTGGGCGACAGGGCATCCGAGACGACGGCGCAGGCGTTCGGATCTGCGCTGTAGGCTCAGGGGCGGACGGCAGATCTTATGGGCTAGTGCCCGCGCGAACTTCGCGCTGATCGACTACGGCACCAACATCGAGATCTCGGACGATGCCCCGCTCGATTACGAGTAGTTCCTCTACAGAAGGCGTATCCTGATGTCCAAGCTCGTCAAGAAGGGGTTCGAGAGGCTTTAGCACGCCGGGGCTGCGCGGTGCCTCTGTGCGGCTTCCCGACGAACCACCGACCGTCCTGACGCCATAAGATCTTGATTTCGCCCGTGTGCCCCATAAACACGTCGAACCGCTCGACGAGGTTGCCGAACACTGCCCGCCCGTGGGTCACGTGGCGGGCGGTTGACTTTATGGGCCACGACCTGCCGTCCGTCCATACCAGCCTCACGGGTATGTCCGTATCGTCGTTGAGGCCTCTGGGGCGACACTCCACCTCGACATAGACACGCTTTCCTTCTGTTGGTATACCGCAAGTGTCTGCGAGATCTTTTCCTTTGAACAACTCAATCACTTCCTTTCAGGGCGATTGTAGGTTCTCGTCCGGACACGGCTGCGACATGGATGCCCGCGCGCGAGTCCGTGTTCGGTGCCTCCCGAGGTCGCGCCTCCGCTGCGAGGCCTCAAGGGGCCGCACGGAACCTCGCACAAATCGTCCACCGCGCTCCCGATTGGTGGAGGTTGCCGCGCAGCTCCCTTGACCCCTCTTCGCTCCGGCGCGGCTTTGCGGGGAGCAAAGCCAAGGCTTTGCCCGCAGGGGCGAGAGGATTGGCCCGAGGGCCGGAAGGGAGACCGAGATGCAGGAGCTCATGCCGAAGGGAGTGGCGGCGACGGTGCCGCCGCTGTACGCGACCGAGGGCGACCGCGACCCCGTCGCCCGCGTGAGGCTGTTCAGCTGCGTGAGCGGCTGGACGTGGTACGTGACCGAGTACGACCCCGCCACGGGCGAGGCGTTCGGCCTCGTCGATGGCTTTGAGAGCGAGTGGGGCTACTTCTCCATCCGCGAGATGGAGGAGCTGAACCGCTCGTACGGATTCGGCGTCGTCGAGCGCGACGTTCTGTTCGGGCCAGCGCCCGTGAGCACGGTCGGGCGCTAGGGCGAGGGGCGGGGCCGCGAGGCCCCGCCCGGCACGGAAGAAGGGGTGAACTGAGATGAAATTAGAGAAGCAGACGGGCCGCTACGTCGTCTACGAGAGGAGCCTGCTCCACTCGTACGGAAGCGCCCTGCGCGACGAAATCACCTACGGGTCCAGCGACGACATCGAGGGGGCCATGGGGCTGCTGGAGACGGTGCTCGGGTACGGCCTCAGCGGGTTTATCTACGACACCGAGCAAAACGCGGTCCGGGACCCCATGCGCTCCGGCGGGTGGATTCGGCTGTGACCGCCACGGGGTGCCGCGCCTCCCGGCGCGGTGCTCCGGGCCCGCAAGGGGCCCTCCGCCCGTTCGGCCCGCTGGGCGGAGCCCCCCGACCCGCCGTCGCGCGGGTCCGACGGCCGCGCGCCGCGCGCCCGCATGGCGGGCGACCTGGCCTGCGCGCGCGTCGGGGCGCGCTGGCGCTACGCCTGCCTGCTCGTCGACCTCGCGAACCGCGGGATGGCGGGGCGCCCGCTGGGCCCGCGCGAGGGCGCCGGCCCGGTCAGGTCCGCCCTCGCCGCCCTCAGGTCCCCGATATCCGACATCGGGGCGTTCCGCACGGGCCGCGGCGGCGGGTTCAACAACGCCGCCGTAGGCGAGGCGCTCGGCGCGTCCGGGGTCGCGCGGCCGCTGTCGGCCAAGGGCCGCCCGCACGGCAGCGCCGTCGTCGAGTCGACCGACCGCATCCTGAGGAAGGAGCCGGTCCACCGGAGGGCATGGCCGGACGAGGGGGCGCCGCGCCGCGGGCCCAACGCATGCGTCTGGCGGTACAGCAACGAGGGGCCGCACTCCGCGCCGGGCTGCATGAGCCCGGTGGAGTTCAGGGAGGCGGGCCTGTCCCTCTGAGATTTGTCCAAAAGGGTGTTGCCAATCCACTCGGCGCCTCGCCCTCGGTCTCCTCGGGCCACCTCCCGTGCCTATCGTGCGGGGCCGGGGGCCCTGGGGCCTGGAGGCCGGCAGCGATCCGGCGAGCGCCAGGCGCTCCCAATCGGCGAGCATCTTCCTGCAGGGCCTGCCCCAGAGCCTGCTCGCGCCCGCGGGCCCCAGCCCCTCGGCCACATCCTCTCGACGTAGAAGACCTTCTCCTTCTCGCTGTAAGCCATCCGCGGACCCCTTTCCGGACCGAATTCGGTCCAACTTTTGTCCGCAGTCCCTATTTGGACGGGTAGTGAAAGTATCAACGCCTTGTGGGTGAATGTGACCTGCGGTTTTGTTATGGGAATGAGCGTCTATAAATGCGGATCGCCCTAAATATCTAGCATTAACGCGAGTCTTACCTAAATCAGCCTAATGAGGATGCGGCGAGCGCGGACTTTGGAGATTGGGTTTCGAGTGCAAGTCAAATGCGTTGCCCGTGTAACCCTTTGGTACGGATCTGGTGCCCGATAGGAAACCTACTTGTACATACCAGTTAATACAAGTACGAAAGTCCTCCACAATTATTCGAATAAGTGTGAACGTACTCATAAGAGGTGTATAGAACGCCTGGTTAACTCCCCATATGGCCCACAAACCGCATACTGGAGCACAGCTCATGCATAACTGCAGGTAAAACGCCAACTCAAGGGTGAACGGTCGTTTTTTACGGGTGAACGGCATATACAACCGTTGTGTCTCTCCATAAATTGACCACGGCTTTCCCTCTGCTATAGTGAAAGCCAACTTATCATGTGGTTACTACCAGTTGCAGCCAACGAGGGGCTACACGCAGACGAAAGAGGTACATTGATGGTCGGTTTCATCGTTACGGGTCACGGCGAGTTTTCCTGCGGCCTCAAGAGCGCGATCGACATGGTCGCCGGCGATCAGCAGGCTTTCGCCATCGTCCCCTTCGAGGGCTCCCAGGCCGCGACCTACGGCGATGATCTTCGTGCCGCCATCACTGCCATGCGCGCCGAGTGCGAGGGCGTGGTGGTCTTCGTCGACCTTCTGGGCGGCACCCCCTTCAACCAGGCCATGATGATCGCGGCCGATGTGGACAACGTCGAGATCGTGACCGGTACCAACCTCCCCATGCTCATCGAGCTCCTGCTCACCCGCGGCTTTAGCGACGCCACCGCCGCCGAGCTCGCCGAGCAGGCCGTTACCGTGGGCGCTGCCGGCGTGCAGCACAAGGGTGTCGCGGACGTGGCCCCCGCCGCGGACGATGCCGCCGATGAAGAGGACGGCATCTAATGGAGGGCCTGTGGCAAAACGTCCTCGCCTCTTCGATCGCGATACTCATCATCTTCGCGATCATGGGCGTTGTGTACGTGCTCTACACCCGCGCCGGTATGGCTAAGAAGCGCAAGTACTTCGAGAAGATCCATACCGAGCTCGCCCCCGGCCATGAGGTCATGTTCGGCGGCGGCATCTTCGGTACCGTCAAGGCCGTGCACGGCGACCGCGTGGAGGTCAAGGTGCGCTCCGGAGCCGTGATGGACGTCTCCCGCTATGCCATTCAGGAGATCTCCCAGTAGACAGGCATCAACGGGCGCGCGCAGACTTGGTCGCGCCCCATGCGATAAGGCAGCAAGCGAACACGAAAGGAACGGATCGCAATGGCAGAGCCTAACATCCTTCTCACCCGCATCGACGCACGTTTGATCCACGGCCAGGTCGCTACCCAGTGGAACTCCACCCTGGGCTCCAACCTCATCCTCGTGGCCAACGACGAGGTGTCCACCAACACCATGCGTCAGAACCTCATGAAGATGGCCGCCCCCGCCGGTGTGGCCACCCGCTTCTTCTCCATCGATCACACCATCGAGATCATCGGCAAGGCGAGCCCCAAGCAGAAGATCTTCATCGTGGCCGATTCCCCGCAGGACGTGCTTCGTCTCGTCCGCGGCGGGGTGCCTATAAAGAAGGTCAACATCGGCAATATGCACATGGCCGAAGGAAAGCGCCAGGTGGCTACCACCGTCGCCGTTGACGACGAAGACGTCGCCGCTTTTCGCGAGCTGCAGGAAGGGGGGGTGGAGCTGGAGATCAGGCGTGTTCCGACCACGCCGGTCGAGGACGTGAGCAAGCTCTTCTCGTAAGGGCACGCCCGCGTTCTTCCCACGCGCGGGGAGTCCGAGCCCTCGCGCGCAATCTGTTCGTTGTCTTTAGTACAACACCTGAAAGGAGGAGCAAAGATGGACGCTAATATCCTTCAGATCGCGCTGGTGTTCCTGGTGACCTTCGTGGCCGCTATCGATCAGTACGACTTCACTGAGTCGCTCTACCAGCCCATCGTTACCGGTCCCATCATCGGCGCCATCCTCGGCGACATGAACACCGGTCTCGTGGTTGGTGGTACGTATCAGTTGATGACCATCGGTAACATGCCTATTGGTGGTGCTCAGCCGCCTAACGCCGTTATCGGTGGCATCATGGCCGCCGTATTCGCCTGCACGCTCGACATGGATCCCAACGTGGCCGTCGCCACCGCCTTCCCGTTCGCGCTGCTCGGTCAGTACGGCGTGACCTTGTTCTTCACCCTGCGTGCTCCCATGCTTGAGTCCTTCCGTGCCGCCGCCATCAAGGCCGACACCAAGGCTATCACCAAGCTGACGGTCATCTCCGAGGTCATCCTCGGCCTGATCTTCGCCGCTATCGTGACCCTGTTCTTCATCGCTGGTCAGGCTGCTGGCCAGGCCGTGGTCGACGCGATTCCCGCGTGGGTCAACACCGGTCTGTCCGCCGCCGGCGGCATGATGAGGTTCGTGGGCTTCGGTATCCTGCTGAAGATCATGATGAACCGCGACATGTGGGCATTCTTCCTGCTGGGCTTTGGTCTCACCACCATCGTCCACTCGATTCCCGCGCTCGCCAAGCCTGAGCTTCTTATCATGGCCATCATCGGCTTTGGTATCGCTTTCTGGGACTTCCAGCAGCAGACCGAGCTCAAGGGCGCAATTGCTGATGGAGGTGACATGAGCGATGGCATCTAATGAGTTTGTCGTACCGGAGCGCTATGAGGATCTGACGCCTGCTCCGCAGCTCGATAAGGCTACGCTCAACCGCATGGTCTGGCGTTCCTACTGGCTCCAGTCCTCGTTCAACTACGAGACCATGCAGTCCGGCGGTTGGCTCTTCGCCATGGTCCCCGGCCTGGAGAAGATCCACACCAACAAGAACGACCTCGCTGTGTCGATGTACCACAACCTGGACTTCATCAACACGCACCCCTTCCTGGTCACCTTCGTTATGGGTGTCGTTCTGTCCCTTGAGCAGAACAAGGTCGATACCCAGACCATCCGCTCGGTCCGCATCTCCGCCGCATCGCCCCTGGGTGGTATCGGTGACGCCCTGTTCTGGCTGACGCTCGTGCCCATCACGGCCGGCATCACCTCCAACATGGCCATCGAGGGCAACGTGCTCGGCCCGATCATCTTCCTGATCGTGTTCCACGCCGCCCTGTTCGCCTGCCGCTTCGGCCTCATGAACTGGGCCTACAAGCTCGGCACCAGCGCGATCGACGCCCTGACCTCCAACATGCAGGCCTTCACCCGCGCTGCCGCCATCATGGGCTGCTTCGTGGTTGGCTGCCTGACGGTCAACATGGGCGGCACCCAGATCAACCTCAACATCCCCAACGGCACCACCCGCTCCATCGCCGCCACCACCGTGACGGTCCCGAGCGACCAGGTCGATGTCTATGAGGACCTCCCGGGTATCGACACCGAGAGCGCTGAGGCTGGCACCATGGCTATCGCCGACGAGGACGGCGAGCCCCTGACCGCCGCTGACGCCGACGGTAACGCTGTCACGACCGGTATCACCGATCTGGGCAACGGTCTGTCCACCGTCACCTACGGCACCGTCACCGAGTCCGCTGTGAGCTTCTCCGTTGCCGACACCCTCGACACCGTGATGCCCAAGCTCGTCCCGCTGGCGCTCGTACTCATGCTGTACTTCCTGTTTGCTAAGGCCAATTTCACCCCCATGAAGGGCATCGTCTTGCTGCTCATCATCGGTCTGGTTGGCGCCATGCCCCTCAACGAGTGGCTCGGCATCACTTGGTGGACCGGTCTCTGGTAATCCGCAGGGATTAGGGGTCCGCACCGCGCGGTCGCGGGCCCCTTTCCTTTACCAGACCCCCTTGTGGCCGCGGCCCCAAGCCTCTCGCTTGGGTCGCGGCTTTTTGCTATCGTATGTACGTTTTGATTAGGTAGGGAGGCGAGCATATGGCAGCAGGAGCACGCAAACAGCCGCTCTACGATCAGCTCGTCGATATTCTGACCGATAAGATCGATCACGAGTACCGCGCCGGCGATCTTATGCCGTCTGAGCGCGAGCTGTCCGAGCGCTACGGCCTGTCTCGCACCACCGTGCGTCTCGCCTTGCAGGAGTTGGAACGCCTGGGGCTCGTGGTTCGCCAGCACGGCCGCGGCACCTTCGTGGCCGACCGTTCAGCCCAGACCACCAACCTCATGTACTCCTACAGCTTCACCGATCAGATGCGCGAGATGGGGCGCGTGCCCTCCACGCACATCCTTGAGTTCTCAGAGCTCGAGGCCGACAAGAACCTGGCCGAGCACATGGGCCTCCATATCGGCGAGCGCCTGTTCAAGCTCAAGCGCCTGCGCTCCGCCGACGACATGCCCATGATGGTTGAGCGTACCTACCTTCCGGTGCGCAAGTTCCTCTCCCTGAAACGCCCCATGCTGGAAGGCCGGGCGCTCTACGACGTGATCGAAGGCGAGTACGGCGAGAAGATCCGTGTCGCCGAGGAGGAGTTCTTCGCGAGCATCGCGCGGCCCGCCGACGCCCGCTTGCTCGAGATAGGCGAGGGCTCCCCGGTGCTCGACCTGGTGCGAACCACCTACAACCTCAAAAACGAGATCGTCGAGTACACCCTGTCCGTGGCCCGCGCGGACCAGTTTAAGTACAAGGTCTATCATCACCGCGCCGAATAGGCGCGCAGGCTGCCCGCTCACGGGCGGTTGCCTACCGTTCACCTAAGTTTTGAAGATCATCTGAGTGGTTACTACCAGAGAACCACCAGTCCTATATACTACGAGGTAAAAGGCAACGCCTAAAAGAAAGGTACGCAAATGTTTGAAAAAGGTTTGGATGAGCTGAAGGTTCTTGGCGCCCACATCACCACCGCTGAGATCAAGCAGCAGCCCGAGCTTTGGCTCGACACCTTCAACATATACGCCACCAACAAGGAGGCCATCGACGCCTTCCTGGCCGACGCGCGCGCCATGGGCGAGGGCCGTCTGTCCGTGGTCTTCACCGGTGCCGGCACCTCCGACTACGTGGGCGATACCTGCGCCCCCTACCTGCGCCACGCCGGCGATACCGCGCTCTACGACTTCAAGCCCATCGCTACCACCGATATCGTGTCCGCACCGCGTGACTTTCTGAACCCCGACGAGCCCACCTTGCTGGTCTCCTTCGCGCGCTCCGGCAACAGCCCCGAGAGCCTGGCAGCCGTGCAGGTCGCCAAGAAGTTTGTGAAGAACGTCAAGTTCCTCAACATCACCTGCGCGCCCGAGGGCAAGCTCGCCGTTGAGTCCCAGGGCGACGCCGACCAGCTCACCCTGCTCATCCCGCGCGCCAACGACGGCGGTTTTGCCATGACCGGCTCCTACACCTGCATGGAGCTGCTCGCCAGCCTCATCTTTGATGCCAGCGCCGACGAGCAGAAGAAGGCCTGGGTTGAGACCGCCGCCAAGATGGGCGAGGACGTCGTGGCTCGCGAGGCCGAGGTCATGCAGTTCCTGCTCACCGATTTTGACCGCGTGACCTACCTGGGTTCCGGCTCCTTTGGCGGCCTGGCTCAGGAGGCCCAGCTCAAGATCCTCGAGCTCGCCCACGGCCTTGTGGCCACCTCCTACGACACCTCCATGGGCTATCGCCACGGGCCCAAGTCCTTTGTGGACGGCAAAACCCTGGTCTTTGTCTTTGTGAACAACGACGAGTACACCCGTCAGTACGATCTGGATATCCTCGAGGAGATCCACGGCGACGGTATCGCCAAGAAGATCGTGGCGATCCAGCAGGACGGCGATACCCGCTTTGAGCACGAGTCGTTCACCTTCAAGGGCTTCGACGCCCTGCCCGAGGCCTACCTCGCGCTGCCCTTTATCATGGTCGGCCAGGCCGTCTCGCTGCTCAACTCCGTGCGCGTGGGCAACACGCCCGATACCCCCAGCCCCACCGGCACCGTGAACCGCGTGGTGAAGGGCGTGACCATTCACGAATTCACCGTGTAGGGTATAACACTGCGTATTGCCGTGCGCCCGCCTGCGCCTTTTGGGCGGGGCGGGCGCGTTTTGTTTGAAAGGAGCGCTCTATGAGCACATTCGCTATAAAGGCCGCCAAGTTCGTGCTGCCGGCCGCCGTGATGGGGGAGGGCTATCTCACCGTCAGAGATGGTCGTTTTGGAACCTGGTCCGCCGAAAAGCCCGACTGCGAGATCGTGGACTACAGCGGCAAGTGGGTCGCCCCGGGCCTCGTGGACACGCATATCCATGGCTTCTTTGGCCATGCGACCACCGACAACGATCCCGAGGGCATCAACATCTCCAGCGCTGAGCTGGCCCGCTGCGGCACCACCTCTTGGCTACCCACTACCTTCACCCAGGGCGCGAAGGATCTGGGTGAGTCCTGCGCCGCTATCGCGCAGGCCGACGAGGAGCGCGGGCCCGAGTTCGCGGGCGCCCGCATTCAGGGCATCTACCTGGAGGGGCCGTTCTTCACCACCAAGCACGTGGGCGCGCAGAACCCCAAGTTCCTTATCGACCCCAGCTATGAGATCTTTAAGGGCTGGCAGAAAAAGGCCGGCGGCCGCATTGTTAAGAGCGCCCTGGCCGCCGAGAAGCCTGGTGCGATCGAGTACATCTCGGCGCTCGATGCCGAGGGCGTGGTGACCTGTTTGGGTCACACCGACGGTACCTACGACGAGTGCGTCGCCGCGGTGAACGCCGGCGCGAGTTGCATCGTGCACACCTACAACGGCCAACGCGGGCTGCATCATCGCGACCCGGGCGTGGTGGGCTGCGCCATGGCGACGCCCGAGACCTACGCCGAGATCATCTGCGACGGCAAACACGTGGTTCCCGCGGCCATCAAGGCCCTGGTGGACGCCAAGGGCTGGCAGCACGTGGTGCTCATCACCGACTGCTTGGGCTGCGGTGGCCTGCCCGAGGGCGAGTACATGAGCGGCGGCCTGCGTGTGGTTCTCAAGGACAACCTGTGCAAGCTGCTGAACGACGACGGCACCACCGGTTCCATCGCCGGCTCCGTGCTCACGCTTGCGCGCGGCGTGAAGAACATGGTCGACTGGGGCATTGTCACCGCCGAGCAGGCGCTGCGCATGGGCTCCGAGGTCGCGGCTCGCTCCGCCAAAATCGACCACAAATGCGGTTTTATCAAGCCGGGTCGTGATGCGGACTTTATCGTGCTTGAGCCCGATATGACGCTGGTGGACACCTACGTGGGCGGCGTGAAGATCGAGAAGTAGGCTGGCCTCACGACCGCGGGCGAGCGACGCATGCGCTTCGGCCCTCGCGGAGCTTGAAAACGGCTCCATAAAACTGCAGGTACGTGTGAGGCGACATGGGGTGCGTAATTCTTACGCGCACTTGACTGCCGTCCGTGCCTGCGGTTTTTATCCGCCGTTGTTGCAGCCTGCCGCGGAGGTTCACTGCGAGGGGGGCTTAGCTGCATTGCAGTCTTGCTCTCGGGCCCAGGTTGCCTCCTGCGTACTGGGGGTAAGAAGAAGTTGGTCCCTTGTGTTGTCCGGGTTCGATGCTCGGACGGAAATGAGGAGAAAATGATTCTGACCGTTACTATGAATCCCTCCATCGATACCGCCTACCAGCTCGATCATCTGGTTGTTGATGACGTGAACCGCGTGGAGCCCAAAAAGACCGCCGGCGGCAAGGGGCTGAACGTCTCGCGCGTGCTTGTGCAGCTGGGCGACGACGTGCTGGCCACGGGGCTGCTTGGCGGGCATATGGGCGAGTTCCTCGCCGACCGCATGGGTGACGACGGCATCGCGAACGATTTCACGCCCATCGCTGGTGAGAGCCGCATCTGCATCGCCGTGCTGCATGACGGGAACCAGACCGAGTTCCTGGAGAGCGGTCCTACCGTTTCCGCCGATGAACTTGCCGCGTTCACGGCGCATTTCGCCGAGCTTGTGGCGCGCGAGGACTGCGACTGCGTGACTATCTCGGGCTCGCTGCCCCGCGGCGTCGCGGCCGCGTACTACGCCGGCATGGTTGCCGTCGCCGTGCAAGCGGGGGTGCCCGTGCTGCTGGACACCTCGGGCGCGGCGCTTGATGAGGCGCTCGCCGCCGACGTGAAGCCCACGCTCATCAAGCCCAACCTTACCGAGATCAACGGGCTTTTGGGCACGGCCTTCACGCCCGACGACCTGCCTGCGCTTCAGGCGGCGCTCGCGGGCGATGATCGCTTTGCCGGTATCCCGTGGGTCGTGGTGACCATGGGCGGCGCTGGCGCCGTGGCCTTCCATGAGGGAAAGGGGTACCGCGTGGTGATGCCCAACATCCCGGCTGTGAACGCTACGGGCTCGGGTGATTCCACCATCGCCGGTTTCGCCCATGCGCTTGCTGCCGGTGCCGATGACGACACCGTGCTGCGTTGCGGCAACACCTGTGGAAAGCTCAACGCCATGGATCCCCAGACGGGTCATCTGGTGATGGAGCGCTGGGACGAGGTCTACAACGCTGTGCAGATCACCGAGCTGTAGCTCATAGACCTGGGCATATTCGTGAAGGCCCCCGTTGGGATGCATCCCAACGGGGGCCTTCGTATAAGCGCGACAGGGAACCGGTGCTCGCATTATCAAGATGCGCGTGGGTAAGGTCAGCCTATATTGCAGAGAGAGGACAATACGATAATGATTGAATCTGCTGCCTCGGGTGAATCACGTGACGATTTTGCAACGTTTTGCTACCGGTTTTTGGCGATGTATCGATTCCAAGCAGCGCGTCGGGGGCGTTTTCCCTGTTGGGCGAAGGCCGCTACTTTGGGGGAGGCGAAAAACCGGTAGCAGAATGCGGCAAAACCGTCGCGGGCCATGGATGGCGTAGCAGAACCCGCGAAAATCGCTGTGCTGGGGTGTGGTTCCGGCGCGGGGCGGGGCGGGTTGCCTGTGCCGGGGTGGGGTAGGCCGCCTGGTGCCGGCGCGGGGCGAGGCGGGTTGTCTGGTGCCAGTGCGGGGTGGGGTAGGCCGCCTGGTGCCGGTGCCTGGCGGTTGAGTCTGCGGCGCGTTGGGGTGTTTCGATGCGTGCGCGCGCGGGCGGGTATACTGGAAGGCCGCAAACGATACGCCGCGTTGCACGTCCGTGCGCTAGGAGCGAAGCATATGCCTCAGCAGCCGTTTCCCTGGGAAAAGAACATCGCCAAGGCCCATGAGGGCGAAAGCGCCGCGACACCTGCTGCCGTACATCTCGCTTCTCCCGTGGTGACGGAACCGCTCTTTGGCAGCGCTCTCGCGGCGGCGCCTGCCCCCGTCGCGCCCGACTCGGACCTTGTCCCGTTGGATGCCTACGATGCGGCCCTCTATACTGGTGAGCGGGCGGCGGCAAGCGCTGTGCCCGCGGACTATATTCCCAGCTCCGGCCATGCCCCCGCGCCTGCCGTGCCGTCCGCGCCCATCGTGAACATCGACTCGCTCAACCCGGCGCAAAAGGAGGCCGTGCTCACCACGGAGGGCCCGCTTTTGGTGCTCGCAGGCGCCGGTTCGGGCAAGACACGAGTGCTCACCTTCCGCATCGCGCATATGATCGGCGACCTGGGCGTGCGCCCTTGGCAGATCCTGGCCATCACGTTCACCAACAAGGCCGCGGCCGAGATGCGCGAGCGCTTGGGCGCGCTTTTGCCCGGCGGCGGCACACGCGGCATGTGGGTGTGCACCTTCCATGCCATGTGCGTGCGCATGCTGCGCGAGGATGCGGACCTCATAGGCTACACGGGGCAGTTCACCATCTACGACGACGATGATTCGCGCCGCATGGTGCGCGACATCATGCAGACGCTCGACATCGACCAAAAGAACTTCCCCATCAACATGATTCGCGGCAAGATCTCCGCGGCGAAAAACGCCATGGTGGGTCCCGAGGAGATGCTCACCCAGGCGGACGACCCGCGCACCCGCGCCGCGGCCCGCGTCTACTCCGAGCTTGAGCGCCGCCTGCGCGCGGCCAACGCCATGGACTTCGACGATTTGCTGGTACGCGCGCTGGAGCTTTTGCGCACCCGCCCCGAGGTGCTGGAGAAGTACCAGGAGCGCTTTCGCTACATCTCGGTGGATGAGTACCAGGATACCAACCATGTGCAGTACGAGATCGCCAACCTGCTGGCGGCCAAATACCAAAACCTCATGGTGGTGGGCGATGACGACCAGTCCATCTACAGCTGGCGCGGCGCCGACATCTCAAACATCCTGGATTTTGAGAAGGACTTCTCGAGCGCCAAGGTGGTCAAGCTCGAGCAAAACTACCGCTCCACGGGTCATATCCTCAACGCCGCCAACGCCGTGGTGCGCAACAACTCCCAGCGCAAGGACAAGCGCCTGTTCACCGCGGCGGGTGACGGCGAGAAGATCCAGGCCTTCCAGGCGAGCGACGAGCGCGATGAGGGCCGCTGGATCGCCGGCGAGATCGACAAGCTGCACGATGGGGGTATGAGCTACGACGACATGGCGGTGTTCTACCGCACCAATGCCCAGTCGCGTATCTTGGAAGACATGTTCCTGCGCGCGGGCGTGCCCTACAAGATCGTGGGCGGCACGCGGTTCTTCGACCGTGCCGAGATCCGCGATGTGATGGCCTACCTCAAGATGATCGTGAACCCGGCCGATGAGATGAGCGTGAAGCGCGTGATCAACACCCCACGCCGCGGGATCGGCTCCACAAGCGTGGCCAAGATCGAGCAGCTCGCGATCGAGAACCGCTGCAGCTTCTTCCAAGCCTGCGAGCTCGCCACGGCCGAGACCGGGCGTTTTAGCGCCAAGGTGCGAAGCGCCCTGGCCGACTTCGTGGGTATCGTGCGCGAGGGGCGCCGAATGGACGGCGAGCTCAAAGACGTGGTCGACGCCATTGTCGAGAAAACCGGGCTGGTCGCCGCCTTCCGCGCGGAGGGCTCCATGGAGGCAGAGGGCCGCATGGAGAACATCCAGGAGTTCTTGGGCGTGGCCGCCGAGTTTGAGGAGAGCCACGAGGACATAGAGGGCACCTTGGAGAGCCTGGAGGAGCTGCGCGCCGCCGGCGTGGCCGACGTGCCCGATCCGCCCGCCGCTCCTGCGCCGACCGCAACCGGTTTCGCCACCACCATCACGCCCGCGGCCTTGGCATCGCACCTGGAGGCTGAGATCGAGCGCACCTACGGCCCGCTTGCCTGCAAGGCCCTGCCCGCGCTGCTCGAATGGCTCGCGCTCCGCAGCGACCTGGACTCGCTCGCCGGCGAGAGCTCTGCCATCACCATGATGACCGTGCACTCCGCCAAGGGCCTGGAGTTCCCGGCGGTCTTTGTCGCGGGTATGGAGGAGAGCATCTTCCCGCACGTGGGTGGCCTTGCCGGCAACGACGATGCGGCCAAGCTGGAAGAGGAGCGCCGCTTGGCCTACGTGGCCATCACACGCGCCCGCAAGCGTCTGTTCCTCACCTATGCCGCCACCCGCCGCACCTACGGCTCTACCACGGCAAATCCCCGCTCACGCTTTTTGAACGAGATTCCCGCCGAGGACATAGAGTACTGCGGTGTGGGTTCCTCGGGCTTTAGCGGCGTGGGTTGGGAGAAACGCGGCGACCGTCGCGGCACCTTTGGCAGCGGCACCGGCTCCGAGTACGGCGGCAACGTCTTTGGCTCCTACACCCGCTCGGCCGGCGGTGCTCAGCGCCATCGCTCCATCTCGCCCGACGCGGGTCTGCGTCCCGCCGGCGCTGCGGGCGCGGGCGGCCGCACGGCAGAGCAGCTGCGGCCCGCCACCTTTGGCAGCGGTCAGCCGCGCGGTCGGCGCGCCGGCGTGTCGCCCACGGTGGAGCGGCGCCGCCCCGATGCCGCCCGCGCCGCCGAGACCTTCAGCCCCGGCGACAAGGTGAGCCACAAGACCTTCGGCACGGGTTCGGTGGTCTCGGTCGCCGGCGACATGATCGAGGTCCAGTTTGACAAGAGCGGCCAGGTGAAGAAGCTCATGAAGGGCTTTGCCCCCATTGTGAAGCTGGGATAGCGCGGCCGATTCGCGTCTCGCCTCCGGGGTTACTCCTTGATGAACTTGAAGGGGTGCTCGGGCGCGATGTAGTCGAGCAGGAACAGCTCCTGGGACGGGATCGTGCCCACCAGGTTGCGGGCACCGTCGCAGGGAATGTCCTTGAGCGCGACCTCCAGCTCACCGCGGTAGTGCGCCATGTTGTCGTTCACCACCATCACGTCGCCGCGGGTGAAGTGGTCTTTGCCCGTCTCGCGCGCAGGCACGCTGGTCTCACGGAAGTCCATGCGCGGCAAACTGGAGCGCAGTAGGTACTCGCTCGCATCGCCGCGGGTCACGTGGTCAAAGTCCCACAGCGCGTGCAGCTCGGGCTCGCTTACGCCCTCGGCAAGCTCGATCTTCATGCTCACGCGGGTAAGGTCGACGGCGGCCAGCGCGGCGAGCTCCTCCTCGCTGGCAAACGCGTTGCCGATGAGGATGTCGTCGATCAGGCCGCAGGCAACCAGGTGACGCGCCTGCAGGTCGATGGAGCGGTTGCGGTCGTCCTCGCAGGTGGGCAGGCCAAAGGCCACGGGCCAAGGACCAAAGGTCTCGGGCTGCTGGCTAGAGACAAACGCGGCGGAGTGCAGGCCCATGTCCTTGTACTTGCGCGACAGGCGCATGAAGATCTCTTCGCTTATGCCCGTGTAGGGCTCGGGGTAGAAGTTGTGGCACACGCACATGTTGCGCGGGTCGCTGCCGCGCTCGATCAAGAGGTCGAGCGGCAGGTTGCCGCTGGCGTTGAACTCGATGGAGATGCCGCAATCGTTGCGGGTGAGCATCATATCGCCCAAGTCGCCAAAGTGGCCGTCCAGGCGGATGATGTCCACGCCCATGTCCACAAACGGCTTGAGGTTGCCCGGCGTGGCGCCCAGACGCTCGAAGACCTGCTCGTTGGTGTCAACGGCGACGCGGAATCCCAGCTCGTGCGCCATGCGCATAAGCGAGCGGAATTCCTCCACGGTCTCCTCGGCACCCTTGTCGACCGAGAGCAGGCAGGTGAAGATGCGTGAAAAGCCGTACTTAGCCGCGAGCTCCAGGTATGCCTCGTTCTTCTCCACGGTGGTGTGCTCGGGGTAGACCGAGATGCCCAAACTGCGCTGTGCCATGGTTCTCCTTTCGGTAGCGTGAATGTTGTCATCTATATTAACCGCAGGTAGAAGCATATATCGTTACCTCTCGTACCAACGATTTGCCGTTTGGCTCGGCATAGTTCACAATTGATTACCGCCCCGAGGGGCTTCACAATGTAGCCACATGCGTGAAGGGAAGTTGAATGCAAGGCCTAGGTTTGGTGACATACCTTATGGAGAACAGCGGCATCGCGCCGGCTGCCCTAAAGGAGCACCTCGGTGTGAGCGAGCGTACCATGCGCAACCGCATCACCGACGCCAACGCCATGCTGGGCGACACCGCGCGCATCCAGTTCGACCGCCGTGCGGGCGGTTACGTGATCCACGTGAACGACCGCGAGGGCCTGGTGGCCCGTCTGCGTCACGCCGATGACCTCGACCCGCTCGACCGCCTGCCCTCCACGCACGAGCAGCGCGTGGCCTACCTGTTGCAGGACCTGCTCATGCGCAGCGACTGGATCACGCTTGACGACCTGTCCTCCCTGCTGTTTGTCTCCCGCTCGACCTGCTCGGCGAGTCTCAAGGGCGTACGCGAGCAGCTCGCCCGCTTTAACCTGGAGCTCGAGAGCCGCCCGCGTTACGGCCTCAAGGTGCAGGGTAGCGAGATGAACCGCCGCCTGTGCCTGGCGAGTATGGCTGTCGAGAACCTGGTGGGCGAGGACACCCGCGTGGGCACCGACCCGCGCCGTTTGAAGAAGATCGCCTCGTGCGTGGACCGCGCCCTCGACGCCCAGGACTTCAAGATCAACCCCGTCACGCATCAAAACCTCCTGGTCCATATCTCCGTGGCGCTCGTTCGCATGTCGCAAGGTGCGTACGTTCCCATGGACCTGGATAACATGGAGAAGATCGTGAGCACGCATGAGTTCGAGGTCGCCTGCACCATGGCCGACCAGCTCAACGCGGCGTTTGATGTGGAGCTCCCGCGCGAGGAGGTCGCCTATATCGCTATCCACCTGGCGGGCAAGCGCTCCGGCGAGGACAGCGCCTCCGAGGACGCCCTGGTGATCAACGACGAGGCATGGCGTATCGCGGCGGACATGATCGACGTGGTGTACCGCGCCTTTCGCTTCGATTTCCGCGACGATGTGGAGCTGCGCATGAACCTCGCGCGCCACATCATGCCGCTCTCCGTGCGCCTGCGCTACCACATGCAGATGGACAACCCCATGCTCGCCGACATTCGCGAGCGCCTGCCGCTGGCCTACTCCATGGCCGTGGACGCCTGCCTGGTGCTCCAGGAGCGCTACGGCGTGGCCGTCGGCGATGACGAGATGGGCTTCATCGCGCTGGCCTTCGCGCTCGCCAACGAGCGCAAGAAGACCGATGCGCCCAAGAAGAACGTGCTCGTGGTGTGCGCCTCGGGTGCCGGCAGCGCGCGCCTTTTGGCCTACCGCGTGCAAAACGAGTTTGGCAACTACATCGGCTCGGTCAGCACCTGCGACGCGAGCGAGTTCGCTACCCGCGACCTTGCCTGCATCGACTACGTGTTCACCACCGTTCCGCTCGAGCGCCAGGTGAGCATCCCGGTACTGCAGATCTCCATGTTTCTCGATAACGCCGATCGCACCTCGGCCGAGACCGCGCTTTCCGCCGAGCTTCCCGTGAGGCTGGGCGACTACTTCAAGCCCGAGCTCTTTGCGGGCAACCTTCGCGTCGCCACCCCCGCCCAGGCCATCGAGCGGCTTTGCGAGCTCGCTCGCGCCCAGGTGGAGCTGCCCGCCAACTTTGAGCAGCTGGTGGATCAGCGCGAGGCCATGGCGCCCACCTCCTTTGGCAACCTGGTGGCCCTGCCGCACCCGGCAGAGGCCGTGAGCAGCAAGACCTTCGCTGTGGTGGGCGTGCTGTCGCAGCCCGTCGAGTGGGGCGACCGTCCCGTGCAGGTGGTCATCTTGGTCTCTGCCGCGGTGGGGGCCGGCGACGGCATCAACGATTTCTACCGCGCGACCTCGCGCCTACTTACCAGTGAGGAATCCATCCAGCGCCTGATCTCGAACCGGACGTTCGAGTGCCTGCTGGAAGAATTGAAAGGAAGGAACTGACAATGGCTATGGGAGAACTTGAGCGCATCAGCTTCCGTATCATCGCGGCTGTGGGCGGCGCCCGCGGCAGCTACATCGAGGCCATGCGTGCCGCCCGCGGCGGCGACATCGCGCGCGCCGAGGAGCTCATCAAGGCCGGTGACGAGAGCTTCTTGGGCGGCCATGACGCCCACACCGAGCTCATCCAGCGTGAGGCCGGCGGTGACCCGGTGGCCATGAACCTCATGATCACCCACGCCGAGGACCAGCTCATGGCTGCCGAGACCATCAAGATCGTGGCCCTGGAGTTCATCGAGATGTACCGCGAGAAGTTCGCCGAGTAGCGCGGGCTCGCACTTCACCATCTGACGGCCTGGACAAGCCGGGCCGTGGAATAGGAAAGGAAGGTTCGATATGAGCGGGAAGAAAAAGATCTACCTGTTCTGCTCGGCTGGCATGTCCACGAGCATGCTCGCCAGCAGCATGCAGGAGGTGGGCGATGCCCACAACCTGCCGGTGGAGGTGCGCGCGTTCCCCATCGGCAAGGTAGACGAGATCGTCGAGGCTGAGCACCCGGCTTGTGTGCTGCTGGGGCCCCAGGTCTCCTACCAGTTTGAGGACACCAAGAAGCGTCTGGCGCACACCGGTCTGCCTGTGGGCCTCATCGACCAGCAGTCCTACGGCATGATGGACGGCGAGGCCGTCCTCAAGATGGCCATCAAGCTCATCAAGGCCAACAAGGCCGCTCAGTAGTTTTTAAGGGGGAACCCACCTATGTTCGACAAGCTCGAGAAAGTCCTCATGCCCCTGGCAGAGGCTATCGGTAAGAACAAGTACCTCATCTCCATCCGCGACGGCTTCCTGGTTTCCACGCCGCTGCTCATCGCCGGCTCCATCTTCTTGCTGCTGGCCAACCTGCCCATTCCGGGCTACTCCGACCTGATCGCCAGCATCCAGATCGGTGACTCCAACCTGGCTGCCTACCTGGGCAAGCCCTCGTCCGCGACCTTTGACATCATGGCCATCTTCGCCACGATGGGCATCGCGTACAGCTACGCCAACCAGCTCAAGTCCGACAAGATCTTCTGCGCCGCAACCGCGCTCATGAGCTGGTTCCTGCTCATGCCGTTCGTGGTCTCCGGCACCACCGACGCCGGCGAGGCCGTCGAGCTCACCGGCATTCCCATGGGCTGGGTCGGCTCCAAGGGCATCTTCATGGGCATCTTCATCGCCTTTGGCTCCACCGCCCTCTACACCTGGGTCAAGAACCGCGGCTGGGTCATCAAGATGCCCAAGGGCGTGCCGCCTACCGTGACCGAGTCCTTCTCCGCCCTGATCCCCATCACCCTGACCATGGGCGTCATGTTCCTCATCAACACCGTCCTGGGCGCGTTTGGCGTGGACGCCTTCTCCGTGATCTTCACCTTCCTGCAGACCCCGCTGCTGGGCCTTGGCGACACCCTGGGCGCCATGATCACCGCCTACCTGTTCCTGCACGCCTTCTGGTTCTTCGGCATAAACGGTGGCTCCGTGGTGGGCGCTGTGTTCAACCCCGTCCTGCAGACCCTGGCCGCTGAGAACCTCGAGTTCTTCAAGACCGGCGTGGGCGAGGGCCACATCATCTGCCAGCAGTTCCAGGACCTCTTCGCCACGTTCGGCGGCTGCGGCTCCACCCTGTCGCTGCTCATCGCGATGCTTCTGTTCTGCAAATCCGAGCGCATCAAGTCCCTCGGCCGCCTGGCCCTGGTCCCGGGTATCTTCAACATCAACGAGCCCATCGTGTTCGGTCTGCCGATCGTCATGAACCCGGTCATCATCATCCCGTTCGTGCTGGTGCCTACCGTCAACATCATCATCTCCTACTTCGCCATGGACCTGGGCATCGTTCCCATCTGCTCCGGTATCCAGGTGCCCTGGACCACCCCGCTGTTCATCTCCGGCCTGCTGGCAACCAACATCATGGGCGGCGTCCTGCAGGTGATCCTGCTCGTCCTGGGCGTCTTCATCTACCTGCCGTTCATCAAGGCGATGGACAAGCAGTACCTGGCTGACGAGCTCGCCGCTGCCGAGTCCGCCGCAGAGGACGACGACATCGATCTGGACGACCTGTCCTTCGACGACCTGTAAGCCATAAGACATCGCACGCAAGGTCTTAACCGCGGTGCCCGCCTTGCCCTCAGGGTGGGGCGGGTACCGCTCGTTTGCGGCGATGCGCCGCGAGAGGAAGCGATCGAAATGTGGACGATCATCGCGACGTGGGCCATGGGCAACGACGGCGTCACGCGCGCCGGAGAGATGCTCGAGGCCGGGGCCAGCGCGGCCGACGCCATCGAGGCTGCCGTGCGCGATGTGGAGGACAACCCCTACTACAAGTCGGTGGGTTTCGGCGGTCTTCCCAACGAGGAGATGGAGGTCGAGTGCGACGCGGCCTTTATGGACGGCGACACCCTCGACTTCGGTGCCGTGGGCGCTATCAAAAACGTGCCCAACCCCGTGAGCGTGGCCCGTTCGCTTGCCGGCGGTGACGTGAACAACCTGCTGGTTGGCGAGGGTGCGGGCAAGTACGCCGAGAAGGCGGGCTTCGAGCGCAAGAACATGCTCACCGACCGTGCGCGCGCCTACTACAGCAAGCGCGTTGCCGAGGAGGGCGGCCTGGACCTCAACGTGGAGCGCAAGCTGGGCGAGCCCGAGGCGGAGCAGGAGGCCGCGCGCGGCGCCGAGGTGGGACAGGTTGCCGAGCGCACCGCGGCAGACATCGCCGAGGACGGCACGAACCCCTGCGGGCACGACACCGTGGGCATGGTGTGCGTGGACGCGAGCGGTTCGATGACTGCCGCGACCTCTACGAGCGGCCTGTTTATGAAGAAGCCCGGCCGCATGGGCGACTCGCCTGTGCCGGGCGCCGGCTTCTACGTTGACTCGGCCTGGGGCGGCAGCGCCTCCACGGGCCTGGGCGAGGATGTGATGAAGGGCTGCGTGGGCTACGAGATCGTGCGCCTCATGGGCACGGGCCTGCATCCGCAGCAGGCCTGCGAGCAGGCGATCCATGCTTTCGACGCCCGTCTGCGCGAGCGGCGCGGCCATGCCGGCGACATCTCCTTTGTGGCCTGCGACGCGCAGGGCCGTTGGGGTGCCGCATCCAACATCGAGGGCTTCTCCTTTGTGGTCGCGACCGCAGACGCGCCGGCGACCATCTACCTGTGCCACCCGGCACCCGACGGCACCTGCGAGAACGTGCCTGCCGACGAGGCGTGGATCCACGAGTACTTCGAGTCGAGAAAACGCCCTGTTCTTTAGGAGGTTCGATTACATGTCACTTGAGTTGACCGATGAGGTCCAGGGTGCCATCGAGGCGGCCGTCGATGGCGTCACCGAGCGCATGCTCGCAGCCATCAAGAGCGCCGTGTGCGTGATGAGCGAGCAGGGTGACGCCGCGCCGGGCGCCCCCTTTGGCCCCGGTCCGCGCCAGGCGCTCGACCATGCGCTCGCCACGGCGGCCGAGCTTGGCTTTGCGGCCCACGATGTGGACGGCTATGCCGGTTATGCCGAGTGGACCGTTCCCGGTAGCGAGGGCTACGTGGCCGCGGTGGGCCACGTGGACGTGGTGCCCGCCGGTACCACCGGTTGGAAGCAGCCGGCCTACTCGGGTTATGAAGAGGACGGCGTCATCTACAGCCGCGGCGTCCTTGATAACAAGGGCCCCATCTACAGCTGCCTGTTCGCCCTTGCCGCCCTCAAGGAGGCGGGCTTTGCGCCCGAGCGCACCGTGCGCATCGTCTTTGGGTGCAACGAGGAGACGGGCATGGCGTGCATGCGGCACTACCTCGAGGTCGAGGACGCGCCCGTGATGGGTTTCACCCCCGACTGCAAGTTTCCCGTGGTCTACGCCGAGCGCGGGCGCGCCGCCTATCGCCTGATGGGTCAGGCGGGCGACATCCCGGGTTTCTTCGAGTTTATGAACGAGTTCGTCTTGAACGCGAAGACGAACGGCGAGCGCTTCTGCATCGACTACGCCAATGACGAGTTCGGCATGCTCGAGGTCCGCAACTACAAGCTCGAGCTTACGGGCGAGACCCCGGCGCTCACGCTCGCGGTGAGCTATCCGGCGGGCATCACCGCCGAGGAGATCCATGGCCGCATGAGCGAGGCCGTGCGCGACGCCGGCATCATCGTCGAGCAGACCGCAGATCTGGTGCCCGTGCGCTTTGAGCGCGACTGCGAGCTGGTGAGCGCGCTCACGCTCGCCTACGAGCGCTCCAACACCGGCTACCCCGCCGCGCCCGTGACCACTACCGGTGGCACGTACGCCAAGGTGGTCCCCAACATCGTGCCCTTTGGGCCGTCGTTCCCCGGTCAGAAGGGGATTGGACATCAGCCCAACGAGTGGATGAGCGTGAGCGACCTTATCACCTGCGCCAAGATCTACGCGCTTGGCCTCTACCTCATCTCTCGCTAGGCTTACAGACAAGCGCAACCCATCCTTTAAGGAGTTTCGGCCCATGAGTTCCAAGAAGAAGCACAACAAGGCGGCGAAGGCGTCGCTGGGTACCAAGGCGAACCCCGGTGACCCCAAGGTCGCCGAGGAGCGCGAGGCCAAGCGCGCCGCCCGTGATATCGAGCGCCGCGAGCGCCTGGCAGCCTCGATGGGGCCCGTGCCCGCCAACCCCAGCCGCCGCTTCTTCGCCTATCTCGTGGACTGGTACTTTGGAGCGCTCTGCTCCTGCCTGCCGGTCTTTGTCGCCTCGTCCTTCCTCATCGGCGACATGACCAACCAAAACCTGCTCGAGCTCCCCAGCCCTTGGGGCGTGGTGGCCGGTATCGCCGGTGTGATCCTGGCGTGCTGCTACTACGTGCTGTTCCCGCTGTATGTGTGGGAGGGTCAAACGCCCGGCAAGCGCTTGTGCCGCATCAAGATCGTTGACGGTGCCACCGGCGAGAAGGCCGGGCTCGCGTCACTGCTGCTCCGCCAGATCCTGGGCATCGTGGTGCTTGAGGGCACCATCGCCGGCGCGAGCGCCATGTGGCACCAGGTGGTCACCACCATCACCCGCGTGAACGTGGTGACCCCGCTCATGTACGTGGGCTTCGCACTCACGCTCGCGAGCTCGATCATGATCCTGGTGCGTAAGGACCGCCGCTGCATCCATGACTTCTTGGGAAGCACCATCGTGGTGGGCGTGCCCAAGGAGCCCGAGGCAGACGAGTCCGCGCCCGATTCCGCCCCGCGTGAGAACCCGCTGGAGAAAAAGCTCGCCGGCATGCTCGCCAAGGAGCTCAAGGGTGCCGGCGATAACGCCGACGCTGCGCCCGAGGATGCCGAGTAGGCGGGCTCAACCCCGTGTCCGTGCACGGCGGCGTCTAGGTTGCGACGTCGTGTTATCAGCAAGGAAAGGAACCAAACCATGAAACTCATCATGATCTACGACCAGATCCAGTCCGGCCTGGGCACCAAGGACGACAAGATGCTGCCGCTGGGCGCCACCCGCGACACCGTGGGCCCCGCCGTGATGATGGAGCAGTACCTCAAGCAGGCCGACGCTCGCGTGCTCGCGACCCTCTACTGCGGCAACGGTACCTTCAAGGCAGATCCCGACGAGGTCGCGCGCAAGCTCGTCGCCATGTCCCACAAGCTGGGCGCCGACTGCGTCATATGCGGCCCGGCCTTCAACTACGCCGATTACGCCGAGATGTGCGCCCGTGTCGCCGCCGACATCAACGCCGCCGGCAAGATCTGCGCCCTCGCTGCTATGAGCGAGGAGAACGCCGAGACCATCGAGAAGTACCGCGAGCTCACGCCCATCGTGAAGACGCCCGAGAAGGGCGGCCTGGGCCTCAACGACTCGCTCAAGAACATGGTGCTGCTCGCCCGCGCCATGGTCGACGGCGACGACACCTCCGAGCTCAAGGCCAAGGCCTGCTTCTAACGATATGTTTGATCGAGTTACATTCGTCGACGGCCCGGGTGTCGATGCGGAGCCGGTGGTGCCCGGGACCGATGCCGCGTCTGCGTCGGCGGGCGGTGCCGAGGGTGCCGTGCCCGCGCGTATCGGCGGTCCCAAGCGCCATATCGACCTGCAGGAGGAACTCGCGCGCTTAAAGCGGCTCAAGCACTACACCGTGATCCGCCGCCTGCGCACGCTGGCGGCCACGGTGGCCTCGGCCTTTATCCAGGCCTACACCATGCAGGCCTTCGTCTACCCCGCGGATCTGCTGTCCAGCGGCTTTACCGGCGTGGCCATCCTCATCGACAAGATCACCTCGCTCGTGGGGTTCTCGTTCCCCACGTTTTTGGGCATGCTGGCGCTCAACATCCCGGTGGCGCTCATCTGCTGGAAGTCGATCTCGCATCGCTTTGTGATCTTCTCGATGATCCAGGTCTTCCTGGCGTCCATGTTCCTGCGGTTCTTCAACTTTGAGCCGCTGTTTGACGACCAGATCCTGCAGGTGGTCTTTGGCGGCTTTCTGTATGGCCTGGGTATCGCGGTCGCGCTCAAGGGCGGCTCGTCCACGGCGGGCACGGACTTCATCTCGCTCATGGTGTCCAACAAGACGGGCCAGTCCATATGGGGGTTCATCTTCGCGGGCAACTGCGTGGTGCTGATCATCTTTGGCGTGATGTTCAGCTGGGAGGCGGCGGCGTGGTCCATCGTGTTCCAGTTCATCTCCACCAAGGCTATCGAGATGTTCTACCACCGCTATGACCGCGTGACCCTGCAGGTCACCACCCGCTGCCCCGACGAGGTGCTTGCGGCGTACAACACGGTGTTTCGCCACGGCTCGTCGGTGGTCAAGGCGATGGGTGGCCGCAGCCACGAGGACTTTTGGGTCATCACCACGGTGGTGTCCACCTACGAGGTCTCCGACATCGTGCAGCTGGCGCGTTTCCAGGACGAACGCGCCATCGTGAACGTGATGCGCACCGAGGACTTCTTCGGCGGCTTCTACCGAGCTCCCATCGACTAGCAGCAAAGGCGGCGTTCCCCAACGGGTCGCCGCCTTTCGTCATTTTGACGCAACAGGGTCGGTGCGGTCGTGGTGCTCGGCGACGTGATACGATACAAGCATCTGTGAAACCATTCTCGATTGGGAGGTTTACCCGTGAGTAACATCCTCGTCTTTGGCCACCTCAACCCCGATAACGACGCCATCATGTCCTCCGTGATGCTCGCCCAGCTCATGAACCAGCTGAACGACGGCAACACCTACGAGGCCCGCCGTCTGGGCCCCTGCCCCAAGGAGACCGCGCTTCTGCTTGAGAAGTGGGGTATCGCCGAGCCTGCGCTGCTCGAGGCCATCGAGCCCGCCGCCGAGAGCGAGGCGCGCCAGCAGATCATCCTCACCGACCACAACGAGAGCTCCCAGTCCGTGGCTGGTCGCGAGAACGCCGAGCTCATCGGCCTGATCGATCACCACCGCATCGGCGACTTCGAGACCGCTCAGCCGCCCTTCGCCGTGGTTCTGCCCTGGGGTTCCAGCTGCACCGTGATCACCTACCTCTTCGAGGCCTACGGCGTGGAGCCCACCGAGGCCCAGGCCGCCTGCCTGCTCGCCGCCATGATGACCGACACCGTCATGCTCAAGAGCCCCACCACCACCGACGTCGACCGCAAGTACGCCGCCAAGCTCGGCGAGAAGCTGGGCGTGGACCCGGTGGAGTACGGCAAGCAGGTCTTTAAGAGCCGCGGCGCCGGCGACTTCACCCCTGCGCAGATGGTGGAGCGCGACATCAAGTGCTTCAACATCGCCGGCAAGGACCTCTATATCGGCCAGTACGAGACGGTGGACGGTGCCGCCGCGCTGGAGCAGCTCGACGCCATCCGCGAGGCCATGGAGGCGTACCGCACCGCCAAGGGCGGCGACGGCCTGGTGCTGCTGATCACCGACATCCTGGAGGAGGGCTCCACCGTGCTCATGTGCGGCGAGACCGCTGTGGCGCAGAAGGGCCTGGGTATCGCCGATGCTCCCGAGGGCGTGTGGATGCCCGGCGTGCTGTCCCGCAAGAAGCAGGTCGCGGCCCCCATCATCGCGGCTGCCGAGTAGCTGCCGGTATAACCAGCTTCGCAGCTGGGTATCGTGATATATATACGAAGCGAAGGGCCGTCCCCGTGCGGGGCGGCCCTTCTTTGAGATATGCGGCGCCCGTGCCGCCTGCGGCCGATCGGAGTTTTTGCTATGACCGCACCCAAGACTACCTCCATGCCCGCCACGTCCCATCTGCTGGGGCCGCGTCAACGCCGCCGCCTCGAGCGCCGCGGCATCCTCAAGCGCATCGTGTCCAACGGCACCGTCGCCGCAGCGGTGATGGTGCTCGCGGCGGTGGCTGCGGTGGTGGTTGCCAACACGCCCGCGTACGCTGTCGTGCACGATATTCTCGGCATGCCCCTGGGCCTGTCCCTGGGCGGGATCAGCGTCTCCATCACGGTCGAGGCCTTTATCAACGACTTTCTCATGGCGCTGTTCTTTTTGCTGGTGGGCATCGAGCTCAGGTACGAGATGTGCGTTGGCGAGCTCACGCGGCCGCGTCAGGCGATGCTGCCCATGCTCGCCGCGGTGGGCGGTGTGGTGGTGCCGGCCGCTATCTACGCGGTGGTGAACCGCGGGGGAGCCGTGGGCGGCTGGGCTATTCCCATGGCGACCGACATCGCCTTTGCCCTGGGTGTGCTGTCTCTGTTGGGTGACCGCGTGCCCGCGGGCGTGCGCGTGTTCTTCTCGACGCTCGCCATCGCCGACGACCTGCTGTCCATCGTGGCGATCGCGTTGTTTTACGGCCATGCGCCCAACCTGGCGTGGCTCGCCGTAGCGGGCGCGATCACGGGCGTGCTCGTGCTGCTCAACAAGACACATCACTACCGGCTCGCGCCCTACCTGGTGCTGGGCGCGCTGCTGTGGCTGAGCGTGTACCTCAGCGGTGTGCATGCGACCATCGCCGGCGTGGTACTGGCGTTTTGCGTCCCGGCGGACTCGGGACTGCGCCTGGACGAGCTCGAGGGCTGGTTGCATCGCGCCCTGCCCGAGACCATGGATCGCTATGACGACGGGGCCCATATTCTGAGGCAGCACGATTTTACGTGCGCGACCATGGAGGTGGAGCGCGTGATGCACCGCGTGGCCCCGCCCCTGGAGCGTCTGGAGCTGCGCATCTCCACGTTTGTGAACTTTGTCGTGCTGCCGCTGTTCGCCTTCGCCAACGCCCAGGTCCGCTTGGTGGGGGTCGATCTGGGGGCTCTGGTTGTTGACCCGGTCACGCTGGGGACGTATTTTGGCATGCTTCTGGGAAAGCCCGTGGGCATTGTGGGTGTGACGTATCTGCTGGTGCGACTGGGTGTGGCGGAGTTGCCAAAGAACGTGGGCCGGCGCCACATGGTGGGCGTGGGCATCTTGGGAGGGATCGGCTTCACCATGTCGATTCTCATCGCGGGACTGGCGTTTCCTGCGGCGCCTGCCGAGGTGCTCGCCGCCAAGACGGCTATCCTCGCCGGCTCGGTCACGGCGGCGGTGATCGGTGTGGGGTACATGGCCATGGCGTGCCGCAAGCGGTAGGGGATGCTGCGAACAGCCTGCGCACTTTCCGTGCTCAAGAGGACACTGCGGCGCTTCAGGCAAAGACCGGTCGCCTTCACGGGGGCCGGTCTTTTCCATGAAAGGGCGCCCGTCAGCCTGGTGGCCGGCGGGCGCCCTGCGTGTTCTATCTACGATGAGCCGCGCACGGTTTTGCGGCGGCTCAAGATTCTCGGCGGCTTAGAACTTGACCTGCGGAGCGGTGCGGGTCGCCTCGGCGGCCTCAAAGCCGGAGCGCTCCTTGAACTGGAAGATGCCCGCGAAGATGTTGCCCGGGAAGGTCTGGATGGCGTTGTTGTAGTTGAGCACGCAGTCGTTGTAGCTCTGACGAGCGTAGGAGACCTTGTTCTCGGTGTCCTCGAGCGTGGTCTGCAGCTGCGAGAAGTTGGTGTTCGCCTTGAGGTCGGGGTAGGCCTCGGCCACGGCGAACAGCTGGCGCAGGGCACCGGTGAGCTGCGTGTCCGCGGCCATCTTGGCCTCGGGCGTGCTGGCGGCCGCGCCGGCGTTGCGGGCGGCGACCACGGCGGAGAGGGTCTCCTTCTCGTGACCGGCGTAGCCCTTCACGGTCTCTACCAGGTTGGGGATCATGTCAAAGCGGCGCTGGAGCTGGGTGTCGATGTTTTGCCACGCGTTGTCGATGCGGTTGCGCAGGGTGACCATGTTGTTGTAGATGCCGGCGACCACGCACGCGACGGCGATGACGACGATGATTCCAACGATGAGGGCGATCATCTTGCTTCCAATCTCTCTCGTACGCGCCACCACGCGGGCGCTGGGGCTTCAAGTATACCCGCTGGGTCCAAAAGAGGTACCGTCCGAGTTGATGTAGCACACCTTGGGGTTGGTGCGCACCATGTCGATGATCTTCTTGGTCACGATGTCCTTGGCGTTCATCATGGCCGCCATGTCGCTTACGTTAAAGGTGAAACCCGCCATCGCCTACGCCCTCCTTAGCTGCTCGGCCGTGTATTCGTCGATGAGCTGCTCGGTCTCGGCGGGCTTCTCGTCATCCAGCCCGCCTATGTGCCAGGCGTAGCTGCGCTCCATCATGTACTTCACGTCCTGACCCTTGGTGGTGTTGGAGATGATGCAGATGGGCTTGGCGGGCGCGTTCACGTCCGCCGGCGGCAGGCTGCCAAGCGTGCGGTCGATCTCGCGCATGTTGGTGCCGTCGATCTCGATCACGTCCCAGCCAAAGGCGGCGAAGCAGTCGCCCATGGAGTTCCACTTCCACTGCATCTTCTCGCCGCGCATAAACGATGCCGAGCAATGGTTGTCGTCAACGATCGCCACGATGTTTCCCAGCCCATGGCTGCCGGCGTACATGATGGCTTCCCAGTTGGATCCCTCCTCCGGCTCCCCGTCGCCCAAAAGGCACCACACGCGCGAGTTTATGCGCTCGTTGCGGTTAGCGTGCGCGAAGCCGATGGACCAGTTGAGGCCGTGGCCGAGCGAGCCGGTCGAGACCTCGATGCCGCGCACGTGCTTGCGGTTGGGGTGTGCGCCAAAGGTGTGGCCGATCTGGTTGTAGTGGTCCATGAGCTCTTCCCACGGGTACATGCCCAAATCGCAGAAGATGCAGTAGAGGAGGATGCCGTTGTGGCCTTTGGAGAGCACGAAGATGTCGCGGGCGGGGTCCTACAGAGCGTCGGGGTCAAAGCCCATGTGCTTGTAGTACAGCGCGGTGACAATGTCGGTGGCGCTCATGGGGCCGCCGATGTGCACGTTGCCGGCGAAGCGCGCGGCGCGCGCGATGTCCTCGCGTATCTCACCCGCCTTTTCGATAAGCTGGTTGACGTCGTCAATCCGGATCTTTGCCATGCCGTCCTCCTTCTTCCCGCGTCGCGGGGTCGGGGGTTGAACTACGGTGGTCGTGGGTGGCTATGCGTCGAGGCAAGTGTGTGGCGCGGCGTTGCAGCACACACGGTGCGGGGAGTATGCCCGGTTGGCAGCGAGGCAAAAGCCCGGCAATCCCTGCAGTTTTCAAAAGTATGAGAATCCCGATAGTTTGCTTGTTAGGCACCTCAATACATTGATGCGTCTACCTGCGGTTTTACGAAACGTCCAAAAAGTCCGGTAGTTTCTGCGGCTCAAAACCATAGGGATTCTTGGACTTTTGAAAAGTGGCGGAGAGAAGGGGGCCGCGACCGACGCGGTTGCCGCGAAGCTGGATGAGCTGGTGGCGGAGCGCGAGGCGGTCGCCGACGAGCTCGCGGAGCTTGAGAAGGGCACGCCGGTGTTCGACCGCGACCACGTTGAGTTCTGGGTTCATGAGGTCGTGGGCAAGAAGGACCCGCTCGAGGTCATCGCGCTGTTCGTGAAGTGCGTCGTGCTCGACCGCGAGGGCGAGAGGCTCCACGTCGAGTTCATCATCGACGGCGGCGACGATGGCGGAAACGAAACGAACCCCCGCCCGGACGCGCCGGATGGGGGTTCGTGTAAGTCGCAGCTGGCGGAGAGAGGGGGATTCGAACCCCCGAGGCGCTCACACGCCTAACGGTTTTCAAGACCGCCGCATTCAACCGCTCTGCCATCTCTCCGTGGGTGGTAATGATAGCGCACCTGGGCGGCGCGCGCTATTTGCGATGCTTGATCCAGTAGAACCCGGCACCCAGGCCGCATGCCGCCGCCAAAACAACCAGCAACTCCAGCTGACTCATCGCACGCCCTCCATCACGCGTCCCACAAGTTCGTCCGAGGCGTCCACAAACGCCGCGATTCCGCCTTGAAGCTCGCCGGTCTGCCACCACAACAGCATGAGCCGCACAATGCCGCCCGCCGCGAACTCGGCCGCGCGATCCAGTTCGCTGGCGGGAATGCCTGCCGCCGGCTTGGTGCCACCGCCCGCGGCAATCTCCGCCGTCCCATAGCGCCGGCGCAGGGCGACGGCCACGATGTCGCAAATCACCAGCTCCATGGTCCCCACCATCGAGCTGTTGAAGATGTTGTCCATAAGCGCCTCGTGCGCGAGCAGAAAGCTCGCCAGGCGTTCAAAGATCTGACGTCGGCCAAGCTGGTCGGGCTCAACGGGGGTCTCGGGCCGGCGTCGTACGGGCAGGGTGGGCTCGGCCTCGTCCATCACACCCTCGCGCAGGCTGTTGATAAAGAACGCGAAGAAATCGTCCTTGTCGCGAAAGTGCTTGTAGAACGTGGTGCGGCGAATCATCGCCTCATCGCACAACGCGGCGACGCTGATCTCCTCGTAACGACGCTCGGACAGCAACCTGGTGAAGGCCTCGGTGAGGGCGCGGTAGGTCTTCTTGATGCGGAGGTCCATGGGCATGCCCTTTCGCAGTGAACGTTTTCTATCTTCTTACCCAATTGTGTTTAATAACAAACTCATGTCAACGAGAAGGGGATGGTTCACGGCGATTTAGCATGCGGACGGGCGAGTCGGTAGAATGCGAAGAGACGGTGCTCACGCCCGGTCGCGCGCATGCGAGATACGGCATGCGTTGATCGTGCGTGAGCTTGTATGGAGAGGATGCCGGTATGGCGACTGACGACATGGGCTGCGGTGCTGCGACGGGGGCTGCGACCTGCGCGGCGGATGACGAGCGCTTTATGCGCGAGGCCCTTGCGCAGGCTCGGTTGGCGGCATCCTTGGGCGAGGTGCCCATAGGGGCCGTGGTGGTGCGCGACGGCGAGGTGGTCGCGCGGGCGCACAACCGCCGCGAGTTGGACGAGGATCCTTCGGCGCATGCGGAGTTCTCGGCGCTTATGGCGGCGTCACGCGAGCTAGGTCGCTGGCGGCTGCCCGACTGCACGGTCTACGTCACGCTTGAACCCTGCGCCATGTGCGCGGGCCTCATGGTCAACGCGCGCGTGGGGCGCTGCGTGTACGGAGCCCGCGATGCCAAGGCCGGCGCGTTGGGGTCGCTTTACCGCTTGCACCAGGATGCGCGCTTAAACCACGGGTTCGCGGCGACGGCGGGCGTGCTTGAGCGTGAGTGCGCCGCGCTGCTGAGCGACTTTTTCGCCGATCTGCGCGTGCGGCGGCGGGCAAGGGGAGCGAATGGAGCGTCCGTCGAGCGTGGTGGTTGCGGTTGCGCGACGTCCGCCGTGAGCGACCGTACTGCCGAGGATGCGCTGGAGGAGGGCCTTCTCGGCATGAAACGGCATGAGGAGGCGCTGGACCGAGCGGTTGCCGAGGGCATCTCGCCTGTGGCGGCGCGCGTCAAGGGAGGCGGCGATCCGGCCCCCCATGTGCTGCTGGCGGTCGATTCGTTTAAGGGCTCTGCGACGAGTGCGCAGGTAGAGGCATTGATCGCGGAGGGCGTGCGGCATGTGTGCCCATCGGCGACGTGCGAGTGCCTGCCCATCGCCGACGGCGGCGAGGGCACGGTCGAGGCGGTGCGCGCGGCGCTGGGCGGCGCGATGCGCAAGGTGGAGGTTGCGGGCCCCCTGGGCGGTCGCGTGCAGGCGGGATACCTGCTCAGCGATGCGCCCGGGCAGCGTGGCCTCGCGTCGACGGGCACCGGTGCGCCCTCGGGTGCGGCGAGCGGGTCCGAGGGCGCAGCCCCCGCCGCTCGGCGTATCGCCGTGATCGAGATGGCGGCCGCGGCGGGCATCACCTTATCGGACCGTACGCACGAACATGCCCTCGCAGCCTCGACGGCGGGCGTGGGCGAGCTGGTGCTCGACGCCGTTGGCGCGGGCGCTGCGCACATATATATAGGGCTGGGCGGAAGCTGCACCAATGATGGTGGCGCAGGCTTTTTGCGGGCGCTGGGCGCGCGGCTGCTCGATGCGGCGGGAGCGCCCGTGCAGCCCGGGCTCGCGGGGCTTGACCAGGTAGACTACATCGACCTCGCGCCGGCGCTTGAGGCGCTGCGAGGCGTGCAGATTACGTCGCTCACCGACGTGACTAACCCGTTGGTGGGGACACGCGGTGCGCTCGCGGTCTTTGGCTCGCAAAAGGGTCTGTGCGCGCATCTACCCGATGCCGAGTGCGCCGGCGCGATACGTCAGCTGGACCAGGGCATGATCGCGTACGCCCAGGTGCTCGACCGCGCCTGCGCCGCATGTTCGACCGCGCCTGCGCAGCCGCGCTTTCGCTCGGTTGCCGGCGTTCCCGGCGCCGGCGCGGCGGGCGGCCTGGGCGCGGCCCTGCTCGCGGTGGGGGCGCGGCTCACCGGCGGCATCGAGTCCATGCTCGACCTCATAGGCTTTGACGCCGCCACGAGCCGTGCCGACCTGGTGATCACCGGCGAGGGCCGCATGGACTCCCAAACCGCCGCCGGCAAGGCTCCCGTGGGTGTGGCGAAGCGCGCTAAGCGAGCAGGCTTGCCCGTGGTCGCCGTCGTGGGCGGCCGTGCGCAGGACCTGGATGCCGTCTACGCGAAGGGTGTCGACCTGGTTCTCTCGGCGCCGCGCGCACCTATGCCGCTCGAGCGTGCCCTCACGTCGCAGGAGACCCGTGTCAACCTCGCCTGCGCGGGGGAGTCCGCGATTCGCGCCTACCTTATGGGACGCTAGGGCATGTTTGCCCTCGACGTGCGCGGCCGCAGCGTGTATCATTACCTAACACGCCTCGCGCGTTCGATGGGTTCGGGTGACGATATGTTCCGAATCTGGTCAGGTCCGGAAGGAAGCAGCCATAAGGAGCCTCTGACGGGCATCCGTTCCCATCGAGCTCACGGGGCGTTTTTCTATGCCGAGAACCCGCGCTCGAAGCAGGCTTTGCTCGCGTGGGCGGCCTTTACCGTTTGCTGACGCCCGTGTCCGCACGCTGCCGTATCATAAGCAGGTCAACTAGCCGCTACCGCATGGGGGCTGCATGCTCAACCTGCTCAAACGCTTCCCCGGCGCTTATCGCCGCTCTTTTTACCTGGGACCCGCCGCCAAGCTGCTCGAGGTGTTTTTCGACCTGCTCACGCCTGTTGTCATCGCCCGCATGATCGATGAGGGCATAGGCGCGCGCAGCATCGAGGTGACGGTGCGCTACGGCCTTGTGCTCGTGGTCTTTGCCGTGGTGGGTATCGCCTTCACGCTCGTGTGCCAAAAGATGGCCGCTGTGGCCTCGCAGGGTATGGGCACCGCCATTCGCGCCGAGCTCTACGCGCACGTGAACCGCCTCTCCTACGCCGAGCTCGACCGCTTTGGCACCCCTTCGCTCATCACGCGCATCACCAACGACGTCAACCAGGTGCAGCTCGCCGTCGCGCTGGGTATTCGCCAGCTGGTGCGCTGGCCCTTCCTCGCGCTGGGCTCTGTTGCCGCCGCGCTTATGATCGACCTGCGCCTGGGCCTTATCTTCCTGGTGTGCGCGCCCGTTGTGGGCGGGGTGTTTTGGCTTGTGATGGCCAGGCTCATCCCGTTTTTCAAACAGCTCCAGCAGCAGCTCGACCGCTTGGGCCTGCTCACGCGCGAGGGCCTTACCGGCGTGCGCGTGATTCGCGCCTACGCTCGCGAGGACCACGAGCGCGCCCGTTTTCACGACGCGGCGGGGGCTCAGGCGGCGACGGCCATCGCCCTGGGGCGCCTGTCCTCCGTTCTCAACCCCGTCACCTTCCTGGTCATGAACCTGGCCGTATGCGTGATCTTGTGGCAGGGCGGCTCCATTGTGAACGCGGGCGAGCTCACCCAGGGCGAGGTCATGGCCTTTGTGAACTACATGACCCAAACACTGCTGTCCATTGTGTACGTGGCCAACCTGGTGGTGGTGTTCACCAAGGCGAGTGCCAGCGCCCAGCGCGTGAACGAGGTACTGGCGCTCACGCCTTCCATAGCGGATGCCAAGGATGCGGCGCCTGTGACGCCGGACCTCACCGCTCTGGCCATCAAGCTCGACAACGTGGGCTTCACCTATCCGGGTGCGGCCGCTCCGGCGGTGTCGGACATCTCGCTCGCGCTGCCCGCGGGCGGCACGCTGGGCATCATCGGCGGCACGGGCTCGGGTAAGTCCACGCTGGTGAACCTGCTGCCCCGCCTGTACGACGCGGGCACCGGCACGGTCGAGCTGTGGGGCACGCCCGTGCGCGACTGGCCCGTGGAGCAGCTGCGCGCGAGCATCGGCCTGGTTCCCCAACGTGCGTCGCTGGTGAGCGGCACCATCCGCTCCAACCTTTGCTGGCGCGATGCCAACGCCACGGACGAGGAGCTCATGAGCGCGCTTGCGGTGGCCCAGGCGGCAGAGTTCGTACGCAAGCTGCCCCAGGGGCTGGACGCGCCGGTAGAGGCCGGCGGCAGGAACTTCTCGGGCGGCCAGCGGCAGCGCCTCACCATCGCCCGAGCCCTGGTGGGCGACCCGTCGCTGCTCATCCTGGACGACTCTGCCTCGGCTCTCGACCTCAAGACCGACGCGGCCCTTCGTCATGCTGTGCGCGATCTGTCCCGTGCGGCCGCAGCTCACGCCACCTCGCATGCCGAGGACCTCGCTTGTAAGCCCGCGGCGCCGCTCACCACCGTCATCGTGTCGCAGCGCATCTCCTCGGTGCGCGATGCCGACCTGGTTCTCGTGATGCGTCGTGGACACGCTGCGGGACTGGGCACGCACGAGGAGCTCGCGCGGAGCTGCGAGGTGTACCGCGAGATCTGCGTGTCACAGGGGGTCGAGGTACCTGCGAGCGAATCGGGGACGGCTGTGTCTGCGAGCGGCGGCGACCCGGATTCCTCGGCAGCCGCTACGCCCACTGCCCCGCAAGTCCCCTCGCAGAAAGGCGGTGATGCCGCATGAGCAACCCGTATGCCTCCACCGGCTCGGTGTCCACGGTGACCGCGAGCGTCTCGGGCAAGGGCGATGTCCTGGATGCGCAGGGCTCGGGCGGCAGTGTCCCTGCCATGCCCGCCGTGCAGGTCACGCGCCGCCTGTCCGCCTACGTGCGCCCGCATGTCGTGAGCTTCGCCGCGTCGTTTGTCGCCGCAGCCGTCTCGGTCACGCTGCAGCTCTACGTGCCCATCCTCATCGGTCAGGGCATCGATCTTGTCGTGGGGCACGGCAACGTGGACTTCTTGGCGCTCTCGGCGCTGCTGCAAAAGCTCGCGCTCGTGGTGGTCATCGCCGCGGCGACGCAGTGGCTCCAGGGCTACTGCGTGAATCGCCTCGCCTACGAGACCGTGCGCGACCTGCGCATCCAGGCGAACGAGAAGATTGGCCGCATGCCGCTGTCCTTCATCGACAGCCATGCGCACGGCGACCTCATCTCGCGCGTGGTGAACGACGTGGATCAGATGGGCGACGGCCTGCTGCAGGGCCTTACACAGCTGTTCAGCGGCATCATCACCATTGTGGGCACGCTGGCGTTCATGCTCTCCATCTCGGTTCCCATGGCCGTGGTGGTGGTGCTGGTCACGCCGCTGTCCATTTTCGCGGCGGGCGCGATCGCGCGGCTGTCCAACAAGAGCTTCGCAGCGCAGCAGGCCATCCAGGGTCAGCTGGGAGGGCATATCGAGGAGTACGTGGGAAACCAGCGCCTGGTGCAGGCCTTCGCCTTCGCGCCCCGCGCGCAGGAGGCCTTCGATGCGCTCAACCGCGAGCTCTATACGGTGGGGGAGCACGCGCAGTTCTTAAGCTCGCTGTCAAACCCGGGCACGCGCTTTATCAACAACATCATCTACGCGGTGGTGGCCGTGATCGGCTGCCTGTGCGTGATCACCGGTGTGCCCGCGCCCCTCACGGTGGGCGGCGTGCAGACGTTTTTGTCTTACGCCAACCAGTACACCAAGCCGTTTAACGAGGTCACGGGCGTGATTACTCAGATCCAGACGGCGTATGCCAGCGCGCGGCGCGTCTTCGCGCTGCTGGATGCCGCCGAGGAGGGCGCGGATGCGGCGGGTGCCGTGGAACTTTCCGCCGCCCGCGGTGAGGTGGAGCTCGACCACGTTGACTTCTCCTACGTGGCCGACCGCCCGCTGCTGCGGGATATCTGCGTGCATGCGGCCCCCGGCGAGCGCTACGCCCTGGTGGGCCCCACCGGTTGCGGCAAGACCACGCTCATCAACCTGCTGCTGCGCTTTTACGACGTGGACGCCGGTGCGGTGCGGCTGGACGGCGTGGACGTGCGCGACCTTACGCGCGCGAGTCTGCGCCGCAGCTTTGGGATGGTGCTGCAGGATAGCTGGTTGTTTGAGGGCACGGTGCGCGACAACATCGCTTACGGCAAGCCCGATGCCACAGATGAAGAGGTTGCCCGGGCTGCCCGCCGGGCGCATGCGGACGGGTTTATCGAGGCGCTGCCCCAGGGCTACAACACGGTGATCGGCGAGGATGGCGGCACGTTCTCGCAGGGCCAGCGGCAGCTACTATGCATCGCCCGCGTGATGCTCACCGACCCGGCGGTGCTGCTGCTCGACGAGGCGACCTCAAGCATCGATACGCGTACCGAGGCGCAGGTCCAGGCGGCCTTCGACGAGCTCATGCGCGGACGCACGAGCTTTGTGGTGGCGCATCGCCTCTCTACCATCGTGAACGCTGACTGCATCCTGGTGATGCGCGACGGCAGGATCATCGAGCGCGGCGCGCACGACCAGCTGCTCGCCGCCGGCGGCTTTTACGCCGAGCTCTATAACAGCCAGTTCTCGGCCTAACCTGCATGGCACGCACCCCGGGCTACGGGTGGACAAACTCCCCGGGCAACCGTCCACTTGTGTGGACGGTTGCCCGGGGAGTTTGTCCACCTATGACCGACCGTATCCTTTACCAGTCCTGTGCGCCGCCTGGGCCGCACGCTGCTGAGCCCCGTGCACCGTCCGGCTCCGCGCACCGCCTGGGCTGCATGTTGCCCGGCTGGAACGAGACGAATTGCGCAGTCGCCTTCGTAAAAGTTGCGAATTGTACAATCGGGTGCTGTGGGCCCGTCTGCCGAGAATCCCGTTAGCTGCGGAAACGTTCGAGGCGCGATCTTCTCGGCATGACGAATTGCGCAAATCACCGCCTTTGCGCCGGTCCGAGTGTGCAATTCTGCCCCCTTTTCTCGCAGGCTGCGCAAATCGCGCCATTCGCGCCGGGTGGACAAACTCCCCGGGCAACCGTCCACTTGTGTGGACGGTTGCCCGGGGAGTTTGTCCATTAGAGTCGCCTTGTCTTCCTTACGCCGTCTGTGCGTGCAGGCTTCCAAGTAGGCGATCCGTGGACGCTTGCAGGTTCGCCCGCTGATCGGCGGACCGGCGGGAGGTGGAGCGGAGGAGGCCAGATCTCTGTATCGGGGGGAAGGAGAAATGGTTCGCACGTCGGGATGGCTGCGCATGTGCGCTAGCTGCGTCTTTGGGAGAATGCATGCGTGGCCTCCTCGCTCGTACACCTATGCGCGATTCCGAGTCGCTGTCCCTCGAATCGCTGAGACCATTATTGCCCGCATGGCAAAACCCGTCCGCTAAAGAAAGTCTTACGACTTGTTGTGGGCACCATGAACCACCAGGTACAACCTACAATTCGCGAATATTGCCACCGTTTGCCGCTTCGATTCGACCGTTCATCATGGCGAGCGAATGTGCACCTCGTAGCCATCGGGTGGATTTCGTCCGTATCTCTTAAGAAAGCTGCGGCAGCCCTTTGCGTTGTTGGAGGGTCTGCCCCGCCCTTCCGCAAGCCGCGGGCGTCTCATTACGTTGGGCAGCTTGTCCATATGTGGCGAAACCACGCTTGATAAAAAGTATAACGTTCTACTTTCACAAACCAAGTAGAACGTTATACTAGAGAAAACCTCGATATCGGGCCGAGGAATAGGGAAGGAGAGATCTATGAGAACCATCAGGATCGGGTCTGGCGCGGGATACGGCGGTGACCGTATCGAGCCGGGCATTGATCTTATTGACCGCGGCGAGCTGGATTACATCATTTTTGAATGTCTGGCGGAGCGCACGATCTCGATTGCGCAGATGCGCAGGCAGACGGACCCCACCAAGGGCTACAACGATCTGTTCGAGTATCGTTTCGAGCGTATCCTAGATGCCCTTGCGCGCCAGCAGGCTGCTGGAAAAAAGATTACCCGGGTTATCACAAACATGGGTGCGGCAAATCCGCGGTCAGCGGCGTGCGTGTGCCAGGAAATGGCTCGGTCAAAGGGTATTCGCGGTCTTAAGATCGCCGCCGTCACAGGTGATGACATCTCACAACAGATCAATCGATATATGGAGTGCACCGCTATCGAGACTGCTGCCCCGCTTTCTCAGATTGACGGGCAGATTATCTCGGCAAACGGCTATATAGGCTGCAAGGGGATCGTTGATGCGCTCGCGGCGGGCGCGGATATCGTGATCACGGGTCGCGTCGCCGACCCCTCGCTTGCCCTGGGTCCCCTGGTGCATGAGTTTGGTTGGTCGTGGGAAAACTACGACTTGCTGGGCCGCGGAACCTGGGTTGGACATCTGCTGGAATGCGCCGGTCAGGTCACGGGCGGCTATTTTGCCGACCCGGGCTATAAGGACGTTCCCGAGCTGTGGAACTTGGGCTTTCCCATCATCGAGGTGGATGAGGATGGCAACGGTGTTGTCACCAAGCTCCCAGGTACGGGCGGCGTGGTGAGCGAGGACACCGTGAAGGAGCAGACGCTTTACGAAATCCAAGATCCAGCCAACTACTTCACGCCCGACGTGATCGCCGACTTCTCCCGCGTACATGTTGAGCAGGCGGGAGAGAATCGCGTTGCCATCTATGGGGCGGCGGGAAAGGCGCCCAACGGCTTTTACAAGACGAGCGTGGGCTATCACGATTGCTTTATCGGCGTGGGCGAGATTTCGTACGGTGGGCAGACGGCGCTCGCAAAGGCCGAGCTCGCGCGCGAGGTGCTCGAGCGTCGCTTTGAAATGATCGGCCTTGCCGCCGAGGAGTTCCGCTTTGACTACCTGGGTGTGAACTCGCTCTATGGGAATACGATCGGCGACAAGATGCGCTCGGCAACCCATGCGGCAACGCCCTGCGAGGTCCGCCTCCGCGTTGCTGCGCGCGTAAAGACCTGCGAGGCCGCTGAGCAGGTGGGAAACGAAGTCGAGGCGCTCTATACCAACGGGCCCTCGGGTGGTGGCGGTGCATCGAAGAGCGTCCGCAACATCGTGTCCATCGCGAGCATCTTGGTCCCGGCGGAGGACTTCACCATCAATGTCGAGCATCTGGAGGTATAACGACCATGAGGCTCAAGGAGATCGCTCATTCCCGTACCGGCGATAAGGGCAATATCTCGATTATCTCGGTTATCGCCTATAAGCAGGAAGACTATGCCTACCTGCGTGATCACGTGACTGCCGCCCGTGTCGCCGAGTACTTTTGCCAGATCGTCCACGGTGATGTGGTCCGCTATGAGGTTGAGAGCATCGGTGCGCTCAATTTTGTGATGACCGACGCTTTGGGCGGTGGTGTCACGCGCTCGTTAGCCATCGATATGCACGGTAAGACCCTCGGCAGCGCTTTGCTTGAGATGGAGATCTAGCTTACGTGCTGCCTCAAGCGACGAGAAGATGCGCTTAGCGCCATCCTCTGCCCAGAAAGCTTCCTTTCCCAGAAGGCGCCGTCCACCCCGGGGCGGCGCCTTGTTATTTGGATTGTGCAAGCATATTGGTAAGCAGATCAACGAAGACCATAAAGCTTACCTGAGTCTCAAGGTAGAGGTCCATGCGCTGGTTTTGGTAGTTGGGGAGCCAGATTGTCCTGTCGGCCGTTTTTCGTGCAGGCGCTTTGGCGTTTGCAGTGACGAGCGTGATGCGTGGGGCCCCGTGTGCGTTGGATTCCCTTATTGCCTCAAGCGTAATGCGATAGGTTTTACCTTGCGCCGAGAACACCACGAGTGAATCGTCGGGGCCGAGCATCTGGGGCGCGGTGACAAGCTGCTCCTCGAGGCAAAACTGCGCTGCAATACCCAGTTTTTGCAGATTGTACATAAGCAAGCGCGCGGGCAGGGAGCTCTTGTGCGATCCGGTGCAAAACACCGCTCGCGCGGAGGCGAGCTCATGAGCTAGCTCCCGCATATCGGCATCGTCAAGAGCGGCGGGGATGCGTTTCAGAACCTGGCAATAGCCCTCTATCGCATCGGCGGGACCTTCATCCGTGGTTGCGGTCTTTTGAAATTGATAGAGCGCGCTTTTGAAGTCGGTAAACCCGCGGTATCCCAGTTTTTTGCAAAAACGGGTGAGCGCCGGCTGTGAGATATCGAACTCTTCCGCGAGGCTAATCGAGCTCGCGCGTAAGACGGTGTCGACGTTATTGCGTACGATCCGGCATACCTGAGCGTCCGTTGCGGTAAACGTGCTCTGCTTGAGTTCCATCTGCTCAAACGGATTGGGCATTGCAGGCATGAACGCTCCTTGCCGCGCGATTTCAATTAGCGCGCTGGTCGGTAATCATAGATTCAATTGTAGCGATAATTTCCTGAATGAAGGAGTCCGGCACGCCGCGAGCGGTGCGGGCGTTGTAGGTTTCAAAATACTTGCCGTAGTCCTCTTGCGGCACCAGGTAATTGCAATAAGCGTTTGAGTAGCCTATGTTCACCACCTCATGACGGGGAAACGCGCGCTTTATTCGCAGGCCGAGCTCGCTGCATACATCACCGGGGAGCGTGACCACGATAAGCGGTCCGAATACGTATATTTGACTGATCAGGTTAAGGCGTACGGGGCTTTGGTCGAGTTTGATCTGTTGGCGCGAGCAGATGAGGTCGCGCAGCGCCCCGGGCATGTTCGCGCCCTCATGCTGGACCCGCTTGTTGATGGCGAGCCAATCGGGGTCTTCTGCCGCGCTGTAGACGGAAGGGATCGTGACGCGACGGCACAGGGGCTGGGAACCCTTGAGCCCGCAGAGCTCTACCGGCGCCTTTCTTGTCATGATCTGTTCAAACAGGGCATCTGCCGTGCCCATGAGCTCATCCATGCCCGATGCGGTGCGATAGAAACGGGTGGAGACATCGCCGCAGGTGCCGTTGGTGCATACCACGAGGCATCCCAGTTCTTGTTCAAGGCGCAGCCTTACCTGGCCAATCAAGTCTGCCGAGAGGGTGAGGCTGCTGCCGTTTAAGATCGTGGGATGCGCGGAGATGTTGAAGAAAGCGCCCAAGGGCTCGTTGTTCATGCCGAGAAATCTTGCCAGGTAGCAGGTCTTTACTGCAGGTCCGCCAATGTTGTTGCGGTTACCGTAGAGTCCTTCAACCTCTATCTTCTCAAACGTGAGCGTGGCGGGCTGCATCTTATCGTATGCCACGACACCCGCATCTACGAGTGCCAGGCGCGCCTTTTCGGTAAGTTGGGGCTCCACTTGCGTGTCTTCGAATGCGAGCTTAAAAAAAGCCGGGGCCGAATGCGTGTGGATGCACGATACGCTTATATGGGAAGGTTTCACGCCGGTGCGCTCGGTAATCCCGTGCTTCACCTCGTCACAGAACGCTTCCTCCAAGATGATGGAATCCAATACGCACAGAATGAACGATTCACCATGCACTTTGAATGAAAGAGCATTCACCTGAATGGGGTCCAAAACGGAATCACTTTTATGAGTGCGGGAATAGCCAGCCATGTGGCAGGGGTATTGAGGAGTGATATCAATGCAATGAAAGCCAGCGAACAGCTCATCTTCCATAAAGGGCCTCTCTTTCCAAGATAGTCTCTGCGAGTGTACAGTATGACTTAATCATTCACAGGATAATACCGTTTACCGAATGAATTAATCGGTAAACGGTAAAATAGTTGAATGACCATTCATTCTCAAGTAGGCTTCTCATCAGACGCGGGTACGGTCGCATGAGGCTTATCCGTACACTTAAAGCGAGGGATAGAGAGGAGCTCATATGAGCGCAGACACCACGCAGGGCATGTCCACCATGGACAAGTTCCAAGCGGTGATGGAGGAGACCGTCGTTCCCATTGGCATGAAGATCTCCAACCAAAAATATCTGGCGGCGGTTCGCGATGGTATGACGGTGCTGATCCCGCTTACCATTATCGGTGGATTTGCTTGCCTGCTCGCCATGCCCCCGGTGCCTACGGGCCTTAGCGGCGGAAACATCTTCGCCGATTTCTTACTTGGCTGGTCCGCTTGGGCGGCCGCGAATTCTACGGTGCTCCTCGCTCCATATCACATGACCATTGGAATCATCTCGGTTTATGTGGTATGCGGTGTGGCGTACCGCTTGGCGAAGACCTACGAGCTCGACGGCATCAACAACATGCTTGTCGCGCTGCTCACATTTCTGTGCGTTTCTGATGCTATTGATTTTGAGACCGCGTCTATCAGCATCGCAAAGCTTGGCGCAGGTTATATGTTTGGTGCGATGATCATCGCGCTCGTTGTGGTTGAGATCACTCACCAGTGCACGGAGCGCAAGGTGACCATCAAGCTGCCCGATTCAGTGCCACCCAACGTTGCCGCCCCGTTTAACGCGCTTATCCCTGCTGTGTTTTCTGTTGTGGGCTTGGTGTTGCTCAACGTGCTGTGCACCACGATGAGCGGTTCTGGCGTGACCTCTTTGGTTTACACCGTCTTCCAGCCGCTGCTCTCTGCAACCGGTAGTCTCCCGTCCGTAATCATCATCAACCTCATCACCACGACGTTTTGGTTCTTTGGCATTCACGGCTCTAACATGACCTCCGTGGTCACGAGCCCCATCACCACGGCTGCGCTCGCGGCGAACTTGGAGGCTTATCAGGCGGGTAAGGCGCTGCCCTTTATTTACGCCGGTGCCGCTAACACCGTTTTTGGAAATTGGATCGCCTATCCTGCAATTCTGGTTGTCATCCTGATCATGTGCAAGAGCAGCCAGCTCAAGAGCGTGGCGAAGATCGCCATAGGCCCCTCTATCTTCAACATCAACGAGCCTATGATTTTTGGCGTGCCTACCGTACTGAACGTGTTCACCTATATCCCCCTGCTCATCACTGGCGTGGTGAATTTCTCGGCATACTATTTCCTTGCCGAGGCCGGTATCTTGGGTCGCTTCTATATCACGCTGCCCTTTACGGTGCCCGGTCCGCTGCAAGCGTTCCTTGCGACCATGGACCCCAAGACCGTGATCTTGTATGCGGCTCTGTTTGTGGTCGACGTTCTTGTGGTGGTGCCCTTCATCAAGGCGTACGACAAGACCTTGCTTGCTCAGGAGAACGCTGGGGAGTAATCCGCTTCGCGTGGCGTCTGCAATCGCTCGACCCTTTTCTCTTGGGGTGTCGTCCATTTTTGGACGACGCCCCACTTTTTCTAATTCGCCTGTAAGTACTTTCGTAAGATAAAGCGCAACGGAAGTGAAATGCATTTCAATTCCGTTAGCAGAGGGTTAGCGGAAGCGAAAGGTCTAGCAACGGGCTCTTTATTATGAGCGGGAGCCATCGCGTCGAACGAAAGCGAGTTGGACGGCGTAGAGTCTCTGTAAGAGTTTCGGCCCCGGCGTGCTCGGGGCCCTTGCCTGCAAGGAGGGCATAATGGCCAAGAAGCTTGTGATTCGCGCCGATGACCTGGGCTATTCCGAAGGCGTGAACTGCGGTATCGCAAAAAGCGTGCATGAGGGGCTTATCCGCAGCGTGGGTCTCATGACCAATGGGGATGCCGTGAAACACGGCGTCGATCTCCTGCGCGACTGCGACATCGCCTGGGAGCAGCACGCCAACATCTCAAACGGCGTGCCTGCAGCAGGTGCCAAGAACGTGCCGTCGCTGGTTGGCGAGAACGGCGAGTTCAAATCAAGCCGTGAGTATCGCGCTGCGTTTGCTGCGGGCGAGGACTTTGTGGTTGAAGAAGATGCCGAGCGCGAGATCCGCGCGCAGTTGGCGCGACTCCGCGAGCTGTTGGGTAAAGGCCCCGACTACTAATGCGCGCATGGCTGGATGAGCAGGGAGTGAAGCTAATCGACTACCGCGACCTGTAGGCTACTTTGCCGATGTGGGCTCCATGGCGAGTTCCTCGGGCCGCTCTCCGCGCTCAACCTGCTTGATGAGCATGTTGATGCACCGTTCTGCCATGGGTTCTATGGGAATCTGCGCGCACGCGATGTCTGCCTGAGCGAACTGGGCGTACTCGGGGATTCCGTTGCCAACGCTGGCGATGGCGATATCTTTGGGTACGGCAAGTCCAAGCTCGCGGCATGCGCGTGCGGCACCTAGGCCCACAAGGTCGCTGGGGGCGCAGATGGCATCGAAGGGCTTAGAAGAACCCGTTATGCGCGCATCTTCTAAGGTGGCCCGCACTGCGTCCATGCCCGCTTGCGCTGTCATGCTCGCCAGGTCGACCGTATGTACGGTGCCGCCCGTATTGCGAAACTCCTGCGCAAACGTTTCTTCACGAAGATGAGCACCGTCAAAATCGACATGAGCGTGCAGCACCAAGGCACGGCACCTGCCTTCCAGGGCTTGGGCGAGCATCGTACCTACCAGCCCGTCATCAACCGAGACGCTGCCAAATCCATCAAGCCTTCGGTTGTAGAGCACGGTGGGTACCAAAGGCTTGTTCTTGGCAAGAAAAGCGAGGTCGTCCACCGCGGCGTTGCCCACGATAATGCCGTCAAAGGCGGGCACGCCCTGCAGCGCCTGCTGCTCGGCCAGATGTCCCACCGGATAAAGGTGCACAGAGACCTCGTAGCCGGCCCCGTCGCCTTCGAGCGCCGGTTGCATGCCGCTCAAAAAGCGGGCGAGCATCGCGGTTCGGTAATCATTGGCCCAAAAGAGGGCGACGGACTTCTTGCGGGATGATCCTTGCAAGTCGCGTGCCGTGCGACTGGGCACGTATCCCAGCTCGCGAATGGCAGCGGCCACACGTTCGCATGTGGCGGGGGAGATCTTGCGCTGAGCGGCCTTGCCGTTGAGGATGATGGAGACCGTGGAGACCGACGTGTTCGCTCGCACGGCGACATCCTTGATGGTTGGCATGACCCCTCGCTTTCTGGGCAACGGCACCGTTAGTATGCATGCTATCCCATGGTGCCACCATGGATATGCTGCGCGTTTAAATCCACGGCGGGACAATTCGCCGTTTACGAACGCGACCGCACCTGCTCGATCACGCGAGCCATGCGCTCGTCGATGCGGTCCCGTTTGAGCTCGCATTCCCAAATCACAATGGGCAGCCAGCCAGCCTCGGCAAGCTCTTGCTGCGCACGCCGATCGCGCTCGACGTTGCGTGCGAACTTGGCCTCCCAAAACTCCACGTTGCGCCGCGGCATGCTGGGATTGCAGTGCGGGCAGCGGTGCCAAAAGCACCCGTTCACAAAGATCGCCACGCGCCGGCCCACAAACGCGATGTCAGGCCGTCCCGGCGCTTTTTTCCACTGCAGCCTGTACCCGGTGAGCCCCGCCTCGCGCAGGCGCTGACGCACGAGCATTTCGGGCTTGGTGTTCGCCCGCACGTTGCCCTTCATGGAGCGTCGCACGGCCTCGCGCTTGCGCACCAGCTCCGTCTCCGAACCCGACGCTAAAAGCCCCACAAACTCAACGTCCGCGGGCATCCACTCAAGGTCGAGCAAATCACCTCGCGCGATCCAGCGCATATCGAGCTGATTGTCGTTGCGCACGGGCTCGACGGCATGGCCGTCTTCTGCCGGCTCGATCTCGCAAAAGAAGCACTCCATGGAGAGGTGGAAATCCTCGTAGTCGTGCTCGACGGTGTAGCACGACCGCAAGCGCCCCACCTGCACGCCCAGCTCTTCCATAAGCTCGCGCCGGCAGGCATCGGCCGCATCCTCGCCGCTCTCAACCTTGCCGCCGGGAAACTCCCATAGACCCTGCATGTTTCCATACCCGCGCTGCACGGCGAGCACCTCGTCGGTGTGGGGGCGGCAGATCACCCCGGCGGCAACGTGTACGGTCTTCAAAGCAGGCTCCTCGGCATCGATAGCAAACGCAACGATTCTAACGCAGGGCGAGCGGGTGTACCCCGCAACGGGGCGCGACTGCTGGCTGTGAACGTTTTGCGCACGTGGGCCCGCCTGCTGGGATGCCCGCACCTCCGTGTGTGCGAAGCACCCGCGCACGGGGTATCATGTGGCAGTTTGAGAAGGGGAGAGAGGGACCAGCCCATGTATAGAAGGATCGACGGGCTCTAGCTGCGCTATGCAAGCGACGCTGCGCGCCGGGTATTCGCGCCCGCCGCGTGCCCCGTATTCTCGGCACCCGTAGAGGCGCCCCGCCGGCAACATCCCTATACGCAAACCGATCCCCATATTTCTAGGAGAACATCATGCGCGACAAGCTTGAGAAACTCATCGCCGCCTACGCTGAGCTGGAGAAGAAGCTCTCCGACCCCGCCGTGGTCGCCGATCAAAAGGAGTACATGCGCCTGGCAAAGGAGCATGCGCATCAGGCGGACCTGGTGCGCGCCGCCCGTGAGTACATCGAGGCGCTCGACGACATCGAGGCGGCCAAGGAGATGCTTCACGAGACCAGCGACGCAGATGAGAAGGAGATGCTCCAGATGGACATCTCCGAGAACGAGGAGAAGCTGCCCAAGCTCGAGGAAGACATCAAGTTCATGCTCATCCCGGGTGACCCCAACGACGAGAAGGACACCATCGTCGAGATCCGCTCCGCCGCGGGCGGCGACGAGGCAGCCATCTTCGCGGGCGACCTCTTTAAGATGTACCAGCGCTTTTGCGAGTCCAACAAGTGGAAGGTCACCATCCTGGACGCCAGCCCCTCCGATGCGGGCGGCTTTAAGTCCATCGAGTTCAAGGTCGAGGGCGACAAGGTCTACTCGGTGATGAAGTACGAGTCTGGCGTGCACCGCGTGCAGCGCGTGCCCAAGACCGAGAGCCAGGGCCGCATCCAGACCTCCACGGCGACCGTGGCCGTGCTGCCCGAGGCCGAGGACATCGACATCCATATCGAGCAGTCCGACCTGCGCATCGATACCTACTGCGCGAGCGGCCCCGGCGGCCAGTGCGTGAACACCACGTACTCCGCCGTGCGCATCACCCATCTGCCCACCAACACCGTGGTGCAGTCGCAGGAGCAGCGCTCGCAGATCCAAAACCGCGAGGTCTGCATGCAGATGCTGCGTGCCCGCCTGTACGAGATGGAGCTGCAAAAGCAGCAGGCCGAGCTGGGTGCCGAGCGTGCGAGCCAGATTGGCCGCGGCGACCGTTCCGAGAAGATCCGCACCTACAACCAGCCTCAGGACCGCGTGACCGATCACCGCATCGGGTTCAACAGCACCTATAACGGTGTGCTGTTGGGCGATCAGCTGGCTGCTGTGATCGACGCCCTCGCCGCCGCCGATCGTGCCGAGAAGCTCGCCCAGGCCGTGGACTAAGGTCTTGCCTGCCCGCACATACGTATCAAGCCGGTCCTCGAGGCCGGCTTTTTTGCGGGTGAGGAGTCCGGCTTGAGTCGACTGCCCCGGCGAGGGGCAGATGCCAACCTTACATTCTTGTTCGCCTTCCGTAAGCCAAATCGATGGCAGCAAAAAAGGCCTCCTGCGACTATATGCTCAGCAAGAAAACCACGGTCAAGGAGGCTTGTCATGACCATGCAGCCCATATCCGCCCGCCCCGTGCTCAAGGTCGAGCACATCGAGAAGGTCTACGGCTCGCGCGCCGCGCATACCCGCGCGCTCGCCGACGTGAGCTTCACCGTGAACGCGGGAGAGTTCGTCGCCATCATGGGCCCCTCGGGTTCGGGTAAGTCCACGCTGCTCAACTGCGTCGCCACCATCGACAACGTCACCAGCGGCAGCGTGCTCATCAACGGTGCCGACGTCACCGCGCTCAAGTCCGAGAAGCTCACGCGCTTTCGCCGCGAGCAGCTGGGCTTCATCTTCCAGGACTCCAACCTGCTCGACACCCTCACCGCGCGTGAGAACATCGCGCTGCCGCTCACCATCGGCCGCGTGCCCGCCCGCGAGGTACGCGAGCGCGTGGAGGCCGTGGCGGCCCGCCTGTCCATCAGCGGTGTGTTGGACAAGTACCCCTACCAGATGTCCGGCGGCCAGCAGCAGCGCGTGGCGGCCGCCCGCGCCCTGGTCACCAACCCGGCCATAATCTTGGCCGACGAACCTACGGGCGCGCTCGACTCCAAAAACGCCCGCCTGCTGCTCGAGAGCCTGGAGGCCCTCAACACCCGCGACAACGCCACCGTGCTCATGGTCACCCACGACAGCTTCGCGGCGAGTTACACCCATCGCGTGCTGTTCATCCGCGACGGTCGCCTGTTCACGGAGCTGCGTCGCGGCGACATGGAGCGCCGTGCCTTCTTCGACCGCATCATGCAGGTCGTGGCCATGATGGGCGGTGAGGGTAGCGATGCTCTGTAAACTCGCTTGGGGCAACGTCCTGCGCGCTCGCCGCGACTACCTGGTCTACCTGCTCACCCTCGCGCTGGGCGTGACCGTCTTCTACGCGTTCAACACCATCTCGGTGCAGGTCGACATCGCCCAGCTCGACCACAAGTCGGTGGGCGAGCTGCTCGAATCGCTCATCTTCTACCTCACCGTGTTCCTCGCGTGCGTGCTGGGCTTTCTCATGGTGTACGCCAACAACTTCATCATGAAGCGGCGTAAAAAGGAGTTCGGCCTGTACCAGGTGCTGGGTATGAGCCGCTGGCAGGTCGCCCGCGTGATGGTGCTCGAGACGGTGATTGTGTCCGCGGTCGCCTTCGCGGTGGGCATCGCCGCCGGCGTGGGCCTCTCGCAGCTCATGGTGTTCTTCACCGGGGCACTGTTCAAGACGCAGATCGCGAACTTCCATTTCTTCTTCTCGGTGCAGGCGCTCATGACCACGCTCATCTGCCTGGTGGGCATCTTTGCGCTCACGCTCGTGTTCAACCTGCGCGTGGTGGCGAAAGCAAAGATCGTCGACCTCATGAGCGCCGGGCGCGCAAGCGAGAAGATCCACGTGCGCAACCCGTGGGTCTCGGCGGCCATCTTCGTGGTGGGCGCGGTGCTCATCGGCGTGGCCTATCGGCGCCTGCTTGCCGACGGCCTGCCCGTGATGATGGACGACCCTTCCGAGATGACGACCTTCGGCATCACCACCCTCATGGTGATCGCAGGCACCATCCTGTTCTTCTTCGGCCTGGCGGGCTTTCTGCTCAAGATGCTGCAGTCGGCGCGCGGCATCTACTGGCGTGGTCTTAACCCCTTCACGCTGCGCCAGCTCTCGGCCAAGGTGAACACCGTGAGCTTCTCCATGGCCGTGATCGCCATGATCCTCTTTTTGGCCATCACGAGCGTGACCACCGGTATGTCCATCGCCAACGTGATGAGCGTGAACCTGGAGCGCTCCACCCCGGCCGACTACAGCCGCACGTTCATGTACTACGTAGAGAGCGATCTCGATTCGGTCAACGAGAACCGCGCCGAGGGCGAGGACTCCGCGGTAGCTGTCTCCGAGCCGCTTGACCTGCTGGAGCTCTCGGCGAGCGACGACATGGTGGCGCTCAACGACGACGGCTCCTACAAGACCGATGAAAGCGGCAACTCGATCTCGACGGGCGAGAAGTACGACCTGGCCTCCATCGCCGGCAAGCATGCGCAGGTGAACGTCTACGACTTTCGCGAGCGCGGGTCCGAGAAGCCCATCTTGAGCCTCGCCACCCTGGTGACGGCCGCCCAGGCGGAGCTCTCGGATATCTACGGCGACCCCAACGCCACGGGTATTTCCTTCGTGACCCAGAGCGATTACAACAGCTATCTGACCTTCCGCGGGATGGAGCCCGTCGATCTGGGTGAGGACGGCTATCTCATCACCTGCGATGCGGGTAGCTACCTCGCCGATGTGTACAGCAAGGCCATGGAGAGAGGCTTTTCGCCCAAGCTGGGCGGGCGCACCCTCCATGCGGTTGCCACCGCGGTGGACGCCGACGCCTCCACGTTCGTCAACAACGCCGGCGTCTCCAATGCGGGCGCCATGGTGATTCCCGACAAGGTGGCCTCCGGCATGCAGCTCCAGCCCGCGAACAGCTACCTGCTGGTGGACTACAAGGACGGCGTCTCCACCAAGGAGGGCGACGAGTACGTGGCTCATGCTCACTCTTACGCGGCGGCCGAGCACGCGGGCTCCGAGGTGGGCTTCTGGGGTGCCGATTACACGCGCACCTCGCTGTACCAGAGCTCCGACAACATGAACGGCCTCATGAGCTATCTGGCTATCTACATAGGCTTTGTGCTGGTGGTGGCGTGCGCTGCGATCCTCACCATCCAGCAGCTCTCCGGCGTGGCCGACGCGAGCGGCAACGTGCGCGTCCTCTCCGAGCTGGGCTGCCCCACCGCGCAGATTCGCCGCAGCTTCCTCGCGCAACAGGCGGTGTTCTTCTGCTTCCCGCTCGCGGTGGGTATCGCGCACTCCGCGGTCGCCCTGAACGTGGTGGTCAACCTGGTGGAGCTCTTCGGCAAGATCGAGATCACCAGCACCGCGGGCATGGCCTGCGCGATCTTCTTCGTGGCCTACGGCGGTTACTTCGTGCTCACCTACGTGATGAGCCGCAACATCCTGCGCGACGCCATCGCCGCGAGGCACTAGGCGCACGGCTCGGAAGCCAAGTCATACTCATCGACGTTTTTCCGCACGAGGTCATACTTATCACCGCAATTTTGCGCGAAGTCATACTTATCACCGTTTTGGGCCTGATTTCAGGTGGATTTCGGTGATGAGTATGACTTCGTTGCGGTGGCGCGGTGATGAGTATGACTACGCTGCTATGAGAGGTGATGAGTATGACTTCGCTGCATGACGGAGGCGAAGCTGGGCGCAGCTTGCATGTTTCGGGGTGCCGAGAAGACCCGCTTCGGAGCTGGGTTTTGATAGGGGTGGAGAGCGGGCGAGAGTCTTGGCTATCGAGAAACATTACTAAAATAGTAACGTTTCTGTCAGCCGAAGCTAACCCTGTCTATGGTATCCTTGCGTGCAAGCGCGACCGTGTGTCCATATCGTAAAATGCGCTGGTGCAGGCACATTTGGTAGACAGCGGTCCGGGGCAATGTTTGAGCGGGGCACCCCGCATGAGTGACACAGCAAGGAGCGTGGTCACACAATGCATGATGAGGCATGGGAAGGCTTCACGGGCGGTAATTGGCAGATCGAGATTGACGTCCGAGACTTCATCCAGAAGAACTACACCCCCTACGACGGGGATGACTCGTTCCTCGTGGGCCCCACCGAGCGCACTGAGCGCCTGTGGAACGACGTGCTCGAGCTGCTCTTGAAGGAGCGCGAGCAGGGTGGCGTGCTGGACATGGAGACCAAGATGGTCACCGGCATCACCGCCTACGCGCCCGGCTACATCGAGGCCGACCATCCCGAGCTGGAGACCATCGTGGGCCTTCAGACCGACAAGCCGCTCAAGCGCGCCCTGCACGTGAAGGGCGGCATGCGCATCGCCTATCAGGCCGCCGCGCAGCACGGCTACGAGATCGACCCCAAGATCACCGAGTTCTACACCAACGAGCGCAAGACCCACAACGCCGGCGTGTTCGACGTCTACACGCCCGAGATGCGCGCCTGCCGCTCGGCCCACATCATCACCGGCCTGCCCGACGGCTACTGCCGCGGTCGCATCATCGGCGATTACCGCCGTGTGGCCCTCTACGGCGTGGATCGCCTCATCGAGAACAAGATACACCAGAAGGACGACACCCCCGTCGTCATGAGCGACAACAACATCCGTCGCCGCGAGGAGCTCTCCGAGCAGATCCGCGCCCTGCAGCAGCTGAAGGAGATGGCCGCCCAGTACGGCTTCGACATCTCCAAGCCGGCCAAGAACACGCAGGAGGCCATCCAGTGGCTCTACTTCGCCTACCTGGCCGCCATCAAGGATCAAAACGGCGCCGCCATGTCCATTGGCCGCACCTCCACGTTCCTCGATGTCTACGCTGAGCGCGACCTGGCTGCCGGCACCTTCACCGAGGAGCAGATCCAGGAGTTCGTCGACCACCTCATCATGAAGCTGCGCATGGTCAAGTTCGCCCGTACCCCCGAGTACCAGGCGCTCTTCACCGGCGACCCGCAGTGGGTCACCGAGTCCATCGGCGGCATGGGCGTCGACGGTCGCTCGCTCGTGACCAAGATGAGCTTCCGCTACCTGCATACGCTCGACAACATGGGCACCAGCCCCGAGCCCAACCTCACCGTGCTGTGGTCCACGCGCCTGCCCCAGGGCTTCAAGGAGTTCTGCGCCAAGACCTCCATCGCCAGCTCGTCCATCCAGTACGAGAACGACGACCTCATGCGCGGCTACCACGGCGACGATTACGGCATCGCCTGCTGCGTGTCCTCCATGCGCATCGGTAAGGAGATGCAGTTCTTCGGTGCCCGCGCGAACCTTGCCAAGTGCCTGCTCTACGCGCTCAACGGCGGTGTGGACGAGGTCTCCAAAAAGCAGGTGGGCCCCAAGTACCGCGCCGTCGAGGGCGACACGCTCGACTACGACGACGTGATGGCCAAGTACAACGACATGATGCGCTGGCTCGCGAGCGTCTATGTGAACGCGCTCAACATCATTCACTACATGCACGACAAGTACTGCTACGAGGCCATTCAGATGGCCCTGCACGACAAGCACGTGCACCGCTGGTTCGCCACCGGCATCGCCGGCCTGTCCGTGGTGGCAGACTCCCTGTCCGCTATCAAGTACGCCAAGGTCCACCCGGTGCGCGACGAGAACGGCATCATCGTGGACTTTGAGATCGAGGGTGACTTCCCCAAGTACGGCAACGACGATGACCGCGTTGACACCATCGCGCACGACATCGTGCACCAGTTCATGCGCTTCATCCGCCAGAACCGCACCTACCGCGACTCGGTGGCCACCACCTCGGTGCTGACCATCACCTCCAACGTGGTCTACGGCAAGAAGACCGGCGCCACCCCCGACGGCCGCAAGGCCGGCGTGCCGTTCGCCCCGGGCGCGAACCCCATGCACAAGCGCGACACCCACGGCGCCATCGCGTCGCTCGCCTCCGTCTCCAAGCTGCCCTTCAAGGATGCTCAGGATGGCATCTCCAACACCTTCTCCATCGTGCCGGGCGCGCTGGGCAAGGACGACCAGGTGATGTTCGGCGACCTCGATCTGGACGATATCCAGATCGAGAACCCGGTGGATTGCGCCTGCTGCGCCGACGCCTCGGCCCCCGAGGGCGCGATCGACGGCGAGTAACCTGCCGGCTTTGTGCGGAGTGCCGAGGATGCGTTCTCGGCACCTCGCTCACGGCCCGACGTGCCGAGGGTCGAAAAACCTCGGTAAGTTGTTACGTTAGCGGTAGCATATAAGCGGCGACGCGGTATACTACCGATATCGATTCCTAACTACGTCTTCATTCCAGGAGGAAACCATGAAGGTCCAGGACGTACCCCAGGCTCAGGCCGATAACCTCGTCGGTATGCTCGACGCCTACGCCGAGCAGGGCGGCCACCATCTCAACGTGAACGTGTTCAACCGTGACACGCTGCTCGACGCGCAGGCCCACCCCGAGAAGTATCCGCAGCTCACCATTCGCGTGTCCGGCTACGCCGTGAACTTCCACACGCTCACCAAGGAGCAGCAGGACGAGGTCATCGCCCGTACGTTCCATCAGTCGATGTAGCGCGAACCTCGCGCGGGTGCGAAACTGTCGCGGTCGCGTGGGTTTTGAGTATGATGAGAGGGCCGGGACGGATGTCTCGGCCTTTGCTTTTTGAGGGGGCGGTGGTTATGGCGTTGGCTGCCTTGGACCAACTGGACGAGCGTGAACTCGCAGCTTCGCGATACACCTTGGGGCGCATCCATTCGGTCGAGACCATGGGCATGGTCGATGGGCCGGGCCGGCGCTTCGTGGTGTTCACGCAGGGCTGCCCCATGCGTTGCGTGTACTGTCATAACCCCGAT
>Cebus_capucinus_imitator_PRJNA485217_SSR056__coassemble_528_pt1 | contig 53002 bp, 47 predicted proteins | sample Cebus_capucinus_imitator_PRJNA485217_SSR056__metabat2_low_PE_012 | metagenome-assembled genome bin Cebus_capucinus_imitator_PRJNA485217_SSR056
CCGATGACGCCGGTGGAGGCCACCAGCACCTGCTCGGTCTCGCAGCCCAAGATCTGCGAGGCGATCTCACAGGTCTCGCGCGCCACGGCAAGGCCGGGCTCGCCGGTGGCCGCGTTGGCGTTACCGGAGTTGATCACCACGCCCTGCGCCATACCGTAGCCCTTGGCAGCGCCGCCCAGATTCGCTCGGCTCACCTGCACGGGCGCGGCGCAAAAGCGGTTGGTGGTGAACACGCCGGCCGCCGGCACGGGTGCGTCGGTGGCCACCAGCGCCATGTCCAGGCGCTGCGGGTTGCGCCTAAAACCGGCATGCAGGCCCGCCGCCTTAAAGCCGCGCGGGCTGGTCACACCGCCGTCGGTCACGGCGCGCACGTGGTTCTCAAACTGGTCAAAGTCCATAGGGAGGCTCCCTTGCGCTCGATCACGTCAATCCAAATAAGTGTAGCGAGTGGGTCGGTGCACGCGCACGGGCCGCGCGATGCGGCACAAGACATGCACCCCCATGCGGTTTTGCGGGTTTTCGCCTGCCGAGAACCCCGGCTCGAACAACACTGCCGGCGCGCTACACCGGCAGGCCCGCGAGCGGCAGGCCTCGTCGCTCGCCCAGGCCAAACACCACGTTGGCGCACTGGATCGCCTGACCGGCGGCGCCCTTGCAGAGGTTGTCGATCGCGCCCGTGGCGACGAGCACGCCGGCAGTCGCGTTCACGGCAAGACCCACCTGCGCGGCGTTGCTGCCCGCGACCGAGGCGGTGCGGGGCTGTACCCCCGCGTCAAGCACGCGCACAAAGGCCGCGTCACCGTAGAACTCGCGGTAGGCGGCAACGGCGCCCTCGGAGGTGAGGGTCGCGGCGGCATCTTCCGTGAGCTGCAGGGTCACCGTGGAAAGCAGGCCGTGCTTGAGCGGGGCCAGATGCGGGGTGAAGATCACCCGCCCCGAGGCGCCCAGGATCTGCTCGATCTCGGGCGTGTGGCGGTGCTTGCCCACGCCGTAGGCCTCCAGGTTCTCATCCACCCCGCAAAAATGGGTGCGGGCGTTGCAACCTTTGCCGGCGCCGGTCACGCCGCTTATAGCGTCCACCACAAGGGGCGCGTCGGTGCGCACCCAGCCCATACGGCATGCGGGCGCGGCGGCCAGCGAGGTCGCCGTGGGGTAGCAGCCGGCGCACGCCACCAGCACGGCCTCGCCCTGCGCATGCGCGGCGGCCGCGCGGGCGAGGTCATCGGCAAAAAGCTCCGGCAGGCCAAAGGCGCGGGAATCCAAAAGCTCGGGCGAGGTGTGGGGCGCGTTGTACCAGGCCTCGTAGACGGCCGGGTCGGCAAGGCGGTAGTCCGCCGAGAGATCGATGGCGGTAACGCCCGCGGCGATGAGGGCGGGCACCTGGGCGAGCGCCGCGGTGTGCGGCACGGCCAGAAAGGCGGCGTCCAGCGCGTGCAGGGCCGGATCGTCATGCGTGGTGAAGGTAAGCTCGCCTACGGGCGTGCCGGTAAAGGAGGGGTAGACCTCCGAGAGCGCCTGACCCGCATCGGCGTTGGAGGTGATCACGGCGAGCTCAAAATCCGGGTGCTGCGCAAGCAGGCGCACCAGCTCCGCCCCGGCATATCCCGCCGCCCCTACAACGCCAACCTTCCAAGTCATGTATATCAGCCCCCGCAAACGTGCATAAAACCGTATCTCAGGTTCTTAGTTATCGAGTAGTTCGAAAGAATAGCACGCTTTCTTGCATATCTGCGTATCGTAACCCCCTCGAAACGATTTGGGGCGAGCGCCTTTCGGCACCCGCCCCATCCGCAGCGAATATATGCGAGCCCCGCTCTTCGCGAGGGAGCTAGAAGCCGTAGCGACGGGCGAACTCGTCGGCGGCGTCCTCCACGCCCTCCACCGTGCGCGCCCATGCCGCGAAATCCGGCGTGTCGGCCAAAAACCCGTCGGCCTCCCACACGGCTTGGTGCGTGAGCTCCCACGGGTCGCGCGGCTCGGGACGAACAGGCAGGTATGGCGCGTGAAAGGTGGGGTTGAGCAAGAAGTACGCCCCGCCCTCGCAGCGCCGCGCAAAATCACGCAAGGCACGGCGGGCGCTACGCTCGCGGTCGAGCTTGTAGAGAAGCACGGTTCGCGCGAGCAAGAACCACGGCGAGGAGTCGATGTCGCCGCCGCGGGCGCGCTCGTCGTCCACCGCCGCGAAAAACGCCCCCTCGTCCTCCAGGCGTGCGAGCGCGATGAGGAGCGTCCCCACCGCACCGGAACCAAAGCCGTCAGCGCGCATCACTTGACGGGCGTAACGCGCGGCAGCGCGGTAGCGGGCGGTCATGATGCACGCCTGCGCGATGCATTCGAGCGTATGCAGCCAGCCCACCGCGACCGGCTCGGCGGCCCATACCCGGGGAAGGTCCTCATCGTCCACGCCGCGCCAGTACGCCGGCGCGTCCATATCGAACCCCGCTGCGTTCACCTGCAGATACGTGCGGGCACGCTTCTCCAGGGCCAAAAGATCGCCCAGCAGGTCATCGAGCGGCACATCCGCGAGCAGAATGTCCACCAGCTCGGCATCGATGCACAGCTGGTCGATGTGCCAGATCTTCGAGAGGTCCTCGCGTGACTCGTCGTACAGCTCGCGGCAGCGCCGCTCGAACTCGTCATCGGGCAGCTCGTCGGTACGGCGCAGCTCGCGCATGAGGTGCTCGTGCGTGCGCATGTAGGAAACCAGGGCCTGCGCGTGCTCCGTGGTCGCATACGCCTCGGGATCGCGCTCCACCTGCTCGCGCAAAAGCTCGCACGCGGCATGCGTGAGCTCGGGATGAGCCTCGCGGTAGAGACGCTCCAGGTAGGCGGGCACGTAGACGGTAGGGTCCATCAGTTGCCGCCCTCCGTCCCGCCGGTGGCCACCGCACGGGACACCTGGTCCTCCAGTGCGGCGCGCACCAACTCGTGGTTCGACACCCACACAGAAAAACAGGTCGCGTCGGGCGAGCCCATGCCCTCCTGAAACAGCGGTGTGGCTTCACTCAGCGCGACGACGAGCTCGTCGTCGCTGCCGGGCTCCACGTTGATGCGCGAGAACAGCCCCTCGGGAAACTCCGTCTGGTAGAAGAGCGCCTCGGCGGCATGCGAGAAGCCGCCCAGCAGCTTGCGGATGGCGTAGGTGGCCCCGTCGTAATCCATCTCGCGGTAGGCCAGCGACAGCTCGGCGATAAGCTCCCAGGGATCAGGTTTGGGCTTGGCACCGGGGCGACGCCGACCGGTGAGCACCATCACGGAGTGCGACGGCGTGTGCTCGCGGGCGAAGGTCGCCAGCTCGTCGCGCCCGCACTCGAGCTTCGCCATGGCGAGCATGGCGGTATGGCGCACGTCGGCGATATCGGCGGGGTCGAGCTCGAGCATCTGGCGCGCCACATGCAGCGACAGACCGTACTTGCCCACGATAAGCGCCTGGGAGGCGATGGTGGCGAGCCAGCGCAAGTAGGGCCGATGCGCCAGGTCGCGGATGAACTCGCGCTCATAGGGATCGCTCGCGCCCGTGATGCGCGCCGCCAGGTCCTCCTCGACCTTATCGCTGTTATCTATGAGAAATCGCAGGTAGTCGTCGTTGGACTGCGCATCGAGCGCCACCGCCATGCGATACGCGTCCCAATTTTTGGGATCAAGCTCACAAGCCTCGCGCACCATCGCCACGGCCTCGTCGTCCACGCGGGCGGCCTCGGCCTCATCGGTGATAAAGGGCAGCTTATAGTCCATGAGCTCGGCGGCACGCGCCACCAGGTGGAAGGAGCGCTGCTCGTCGGTCCGTATGAGCCGCGAGGCATCTTGCGTGTAGAGCTCCATGTCATGCTCGATAAACGTCGCGTTCTCCAGCGGGAACACCTGCTTTTCGCGCATATGATCGAGGATGAGGCGCAGGCAGTCCTCCTGTATGGGATCAAAGGCCATGGCGCCTCCTTTCAAATCGCTCTAATCCATCCAGTGTACCCCAAAGCCCCCGTACGGCACGTCCACGGCGAAGCTATCGCAGCGGGGCCACGTCGTCCTCGCTCGCGGCGACCTGCACCACCAGGCCGTGCGGCAGGCACACGATCTGCTCGCCCGCAGAAAAGATGGCGCCATGCTCCACGCACACCTGGTTCGAGCAGTTGGACTCCACCACGCGCACCTCGCCGTCGCGTATCTGGACCACGTTCTCGCCCGCGTCCGCATCATCGCCCGTGCCCGTGCCCGGTGTGGACACGGTGTACTCGGTATCAGAATCCAGCCGATCTGCGCGGTAGAAGCCGTCCTTTGTCTGGCAGACCACCATCAGGCCTTCTTGAGCGCTCGCCGCGGCCCGGCTCCGCAGCCACCACGCGCCGCCCGCCAGCACGCACGCAAGCGCCACGACTATCAAAACCAGATCGCCTCGCTTCACGCCGGCGCTCCCCTCATGCCGTACGGCCGCATATGCGGCTCACCCACTCCCGTTAGTATATGGCAAGCGTTTTTCGGTTAACGAAAACACGGGGCCCGTCGCATAACCGCCGCATAGACTAGGTGGTTAGAAACATGCGCGAGTCGTGCGCACATTGCAAAAAACGACCGCCATGCTCCGCCGTATATGCCAGGGCCACACGGGCCCTGCTACACAAGCCCAAGAGGGGCTTGGGATAAGGAGGCTTGCGATGGGACAGTTCACCAACCCGCGCGACCTGTACTTTGGCGAGGGCACTCGCCACGAGGTCAAGAAGCTCACCGGTAAGCGCGCGATGATCGTGACCGGTGGCGGCTCTATGCGTCGCGGCGGCTTTTTGCAGGATGTCGAGGCCGACCTCAAGGAAGCCGGCTTTGAGGTCGAGATCTTTGAGGGCGTGGAGTCCGATCCGTCCGTAGAGACCGTGATGCGAGGCGCCGCAGCCATGACCGAGTTCGAGCCCGACTGGATCATCGGCATCGGCGGCGGCTCGCCCATCGACGCCGCGAAGGCCATGTGGCTGTTCTACGAGTATCCCGAGGAGACCTTCGAGCAGGCCGTCGTGCCGTTCAGCTTCCCCACGCTGCGCACCAAGGCCAAGTTCTGCGCCATCGCCTCCACCTCCGGCACCGCCACCGAGGTCACCGCGTTCTCGGTCATCACCGACTACGAGAAGGGCATCAAGTACCCGCTGGCCGACTTCAACATCACGCCCGATGTCGCCATCGTCGACCCCGAGCTCACCTACACCATGCCGCAAAAGCTCTGCGCGCATACCGGCATGGACGCGCTGACCCATGCCATCGAGGCCTACGTCTCCACCGCCGCCTCCATGTTCACCGACGCCAACGCCCTGCACGCCATCCGCGAGATCGTTGAGTGGCTACCCAAGAGCTATCACGGCGACCACGAGGCCCGTCAGCACATGCACGAGGCCCAGTGCATCGCCGGCATCGCCTTCTCCTCCGGCCTGCTCGGCATCGTGCACTCCATGGCGCACAAGACCGGCGCCGCCTACACCGGCGACCATATCATCCACGGGTGCGCGAACGCCATGTACCTGGGCAAGGTCATTCAGTTCAACGCCCGCGACGAGCGCGCCAAGGGCCGCTACGCCTACATCGCGCGCGAGGTCCTGCATCTCGCCGGCGAGACCGATGACGAGCTGGTGGCCGCGCTCGTTGCCAAGATCCGCGAGCTCAACGACGCGCTGGACATCCCGCAGGGCATTAAAAACTACGGTCAGTACGGCGTGAAGGCCGACGAGCCCATCATCGACGCCGAGGAGTTCCAGGCCAAGAAGGCCGACGTGGCCGCCAACGCGATTCTGGACGCCTGCACCGGCAGCAACCCGCGCCAGCCCACGCAGGAGGAGATGGAGAAGCTGCTCGACTGCGTGTACAACGACGTGGACGTCGACTTCTAAGCCTAGTCGCTCACCAAGAACACGTCCGGGCGGTACCGTCACGCCCGCAAGACGCAAGGGCCTCGGGTCACGCACCCCGAGGCCCTTTTTTGACGAGAATCGTCGCAACGATTGGGAGATGGGAGCGACCGTGCAACGACCGCGAGGCAGTCGCAAACGCCCTCGCACATCGCACCTGGGATATTCCGGCGCACGTCAGAATATCCCTAACCGAAGATGGTGCAGAAATCGTGTCGCCCGGCGGGCTTGTCCCGGGAATGACGAAGGATGCATATCTTGAGGGACGCTATTCTCTGCTCAGGAACCCCGTCCTCGCCGAAACCATGTTCCGCACCGGGCTCATCGAGAAGTTTGGTACGGGGATGCGCCGCATCAGACGCGCCTATGAGGGAACCGATGTAACCCCTTCGTTCGAGGTGGGTGACGGATTCATCATGGTGAGGGTTCCTTTCGTCGACAGCCTCCCGGTGCTTACCCCCGGCGAGCAGGCGGTGCTCGATGCGATCCCCGAGAATAGGCTCGTATCGCGCTCGACCATCTCAGAGATCACCGGTCTTGAGAAGACCAAAGCCGTACGTCATCTGAGGTCACTCGTAGAGAAGGGGCTCCTGCGACAGGAGGGTGAAGGTCGTGGAAGAAGATACGCCCGCGCCGACTAAAAGCCGCTTACTGCCAAATGGCGGACACCTAAAGCACCAAGGCGAAGCCGTTTCGACGCGGCTGACCATCACGTAGCCGACAGGTCCGGACCTGTCGGCGGAAGGGACGAGTACGGCCTACGAGCAGGCCTCTCGCTTATAAGATCCGCGCGCTGCGGCATAGCGCTCGTGGCGGCGCTCCTCGGGGGTCATGCGGGCGCGCACCGAGAGAATCACGTGCGTGCGGCAGTAATCGCGACAGAGGTCGCAGCCGGCGCACGCATCTGCATCGATCGCAGCCGCGGGCGGGGCGAACGAGAGCGCAGGGCAACCCAGGATCTGCACGCAGCGCTGGCAGCCCACGCAGGAGTAGCGGTCCACCTCGGCGGGAGCCAGCGGCACGCGGCGCGTAAGCCGCGCGCACGGGGAGGCGAACACCACCGCGGACACGCCGTCGGCAGCCAACGCCTCGCCGATCAGCTCGCCCGAGCCAAGCGTATCGAACGGATCCGCCATGGCGATGCACCCATAGCCCAATTCGCGCAAGCGATCCACCAGTTCAGAGAGCGCCGCATCCTCCACGTACGCCGCACTCGACGCGGTCACGGCCAGCACGGCGACTCGTCCGCACCCCGCCATCTCGGCTGCCGAGAATCCCGGCTCGCCATCCGACGCGGCCCCATAGACCACCTGTTCGGCACGGACAAAACGCACGCACGCCTCGCTGCCGGGCTCATTTGCCGTGCCCGCGGGCACCGGCTTGTTATACCGCGGCAGCAAGCGCTCCTGGCCGCCCGGGCACGCCGTTGCCGCCGGGTGCAGCGCCCCCACGGCAGCGCACCCCGCATCACCGCAGATCACGCGCCCGCGTCCGCGGCCCAGCGCGTCCTTCGTCACCACGTAGGCAGCACGATGCGGGCAGCCCGCGCAGGCGATACCCTTCATCGGCTTATCCATGCCGGCACTCTCCTCTCGCACAGCACGACGACACGGCAGAAAACGGGCATCGGCCCTGCTTACTCGGTATCCGCGGGCTCACGCGAGATGAGCTCCAGCTCGAAGTTGAGGCCGCAACCCGCCATGGGATGATTGAAGTCAAAGTAGGTGTCGCCGTCATCCTCCACCTTGAGCACGCGGGCGAGCTGTTGGTAACCCTCGTTGTTCATGAGGTAGATCATCTCGCCCACAACCAGGTCATCATAGTTGGGAATCTGGATGGTGGGCATGTGGTACACCAGTGCCGGCGTGCGCTCGCCATAGGCATCCTTGGGCTCCAAGTGCACCTTCTTCTTCTCGCCGGGCTGCATGCCGGCGACGGCGGCCTCAAAGCCGGGTACTACCTCGTGGTTGCCCTCCACGTACGTGAGCGGCGTGCGCCCCTCGGTGGTATCGAACACCTCGCCGTCATCGAAGCTGCCGGTGTAGTGCACCGTGACCTTGTTCTTCAGGCTGAACTCCGCCTTGGTCATACTGCGATCCCCTTAACCCAGCATCTTCGCCACAACGTCGGCCACGTCGTCGCGCGCCACGAGCGTCTCCTCGTGGCTCACCATGTCGCGCACCTTCACGTTGCCGCCGGCGAGCTCATCGCCGCCCACTACGACCATCAGGCGGGCACCCACCTTGTCGGCCTGCTTGAACTGCCCCTTGAGGGAGCGACCCTGGTAGTCGGCCTCGGTGCGAATGCCTGCACTGCGCAGCTCGTGGCAAATGGAGAACACCTCGCCGCGGAGCTCCGCGCCGGCGTTTGCCACGTACACGCAGCTGGGCTGCTCGTCCTCAACCTGGACGCCGAAAGCCTCGAGGGCCAGCAGGGCGCGCTCAAAGCCCACGGCGAAGCCCACGCCGGGAGTGGGCTTGCCGCCCTCCAGCTCGACCAGCCCGTCGTAGCGGCCGCCGCCTCCGATGGAGCCCACGCCCGCGCCGGGCGCCTCCACCTCAAAGACGGTGCGGGTGTAGTAATCCAGGCCGCGCACCAGCGTGGGATCCTCCACATACTGCACCCCAGCGGCATCCAGATAGCGCTTAACCTGCTCGTAGTGTTCACGGCACTCGTCGCACAGGTTGTCCGGCGCGAGCGGCGCATCCGCCATGATCTCGCGGCAACGGTCGTTCTTGCAGTCGAAGGCGCGCAGCGGGTTGATCTCGGCGCGCTCGCGGCACTCGTCGCACATCTCGTCGGCGTGGTCCAAGATGAACTGGCGCACCTTCTCGCGGTACGCGGGACGGCAGGCAGGGTCGCCCATGGAGTTGATGAGCAGGCGCAGGCGAGACAGGTCAAAGCCCAGGTTCTTGTAGAACTCCATGAGCATGATGATGCACTCGGCATCGGCCGCCGGGTCGGGCGCGCCAAACCACTCCAGGCCCACCTGGTGGAACTGGCGCAGACGGCCCTTCTGCGGGCGCTCGCCGCGAAACATCGCCATGTTGTAGTAGAGCTTCACCGGCGCGACGCCCTGGGCGGCGAGGTTGTTCTCAACCACCGCGCGCACCACGCCTGCCGTGCCCTCGGGGCGAAGCGCCAGGCGCTGCTTGGGCTTGAGCTGGGTATCGGCGCCCTCGTTCATCACGCGCTCCAGGTTTGCCCCGCTAAAGACGCGGAACATCTCCTTGCGCACCACGTCCGTGGACTGGCCGATACCGTGCACAAAGACGTCCACCTGCTCGATCGCCGGCGTCTCGATGAGCTCGAAGCCGTACGGCCCAAACGTCTCGGCGGCGATCCTCTGCATGCGCTCCCACGCGCGCATCTCGCGACCCATGAGGTCCTTGGTGCCCTCTGCCCTCTGCGCCTTCATAGCGCTCCTTCCCATACGATTCACAATCGCACACCATTATACGTATGGGCTCGCACCGGGCACCCTATCTCGCAAAACCGGCGAAAACGCCGAGCGACCGCCTCCTCACGCCCCTATGAGCGCCTGCCGTTTGGCATCACCCACCAAAGACTCGTACAGCTCCCGGGTCTCCTCCTCTGGTGACTCTCGCACCGTCTGCTCCAGATAGTGCAGTCGGCTGCTGTAGAGCTCCACCACCTCCCGCTTACGCCCGCACGCCGCGTACACCTTCATCGCATGGCGCATCACGTCCTCACGCAACGGCGCGTGCTTGAGCGCCGTCTCCACCAGCCATGAAGCCGCAGCCGTATCCTGCTCCTCCATCGCGGCGTCGATACCGCGCATCATACAGTCGATATAACGCGATTGGTAGGACCTCCTCATCTGGAGGAAGAACATGGGGTTGTCCATCTCGGGAACGAACAGCGGCCCAGCGTAGACCTGCTCCAGCTTAAGGCATGTGTCGATCACCGTGCGCGCCGAGGTCCCAGGATGCTGCAGCAGGATGTTTCGCGCCAACAACTCGAACCGCATCACGTCCGATGTCACGAACTCCACATTGAGCGCGAGCCCATCACCTTGTCCCAGCAGATACTGCGGGCCCCCGGGCTCCTGCCTAAACGCCGTGCGAAGCGCCGAGGCCGAGGTGTAGAGATTCCCGCGCGCCTTCTTGTACTCGCTATGGGGCCACATCTCCTCCAGCAGGTCCTGTCGCGTTATGAACGATCCGTACGCAAGTGCCAGACGCGCGGCAAGAATACCCACTTTCTTGCGACGCCATATGTCCTCGGTGAGCACATGCCCGTTTCGCACCACCCTAAACCCGCCAAACAGGCTTATGTCCACACGTCCGAGCTCCTCGCCGTCAATCGCGCCCTCCAGCACCTCAAACACCGGCGTGCTCGCCGCGGCGTTATCGCCCTCCAGCGCATAGACCTCTCTCAGGCCATCCGGCAGCATCCTGCGGATCGCGTCAGCCCTCCGCCCGATCGCATGCATGGCAAGCCGCGCCATGGGCATAATCGTCGGATCGAGCATCAGCGCTCTATACAAGGAGAACCATGCCGAGAGATCCATCTCGCGACGGGCTGCGGACAGAATGAGGGCCGTCGCCCACGCCTCCGATGCATCGCGCGGCACCACCGAGAGGTCCATGTAGTCCGCTTCGTCGCGCAACTTCACGAGCGGCGTCTGCAAGATGAAGGTCACCCTGTCGAGCAAGCGCGCCCATGCACGCAAAAATCCCTGGCCCTCGCCCGACAACCTGAAGATCTGCTGGCTCCTGAACTGCGCGCTGCTCACCTGTCCCACCGTAAGGGCCTGCCATCCCTCCCCCAAAAGGCACAGCAGCTGGCTGCTCTGGTCCGACTCGCGTATCGCATAGGTCCCGGCGTCCACGTATGCCCGCTCATCCACGATGGGCCTGCCGCCCATCAGGCGCATAGTCGCGGCGACCATGCGGGCACGCACGGCAAGCGCAGTCAGGCGCCTGTCCGCAAGCCGCTCGGCAAGCTTCTCCACGCGTTCCACCTCGCATGAATCCATCTTGCCTCCGCCATGCAGCGCCTGGGACAGGCAGTGCTTGAGGTCGAGAAGTATTCCCGGCACGTAGAGCTCCGCAGATGCCGCGAACGCTTTGTCGGGATCGTCGAGCCCCGTCCCGGCACCGTCCACCATCTGACGATAACCGTCGTTATACATGCGAAGATCATGGGCGGGACCGCTCACCGACCTCACTTCAAACGCCGGGGACAGTTCAGGCAGGACAACGGCCCGGCATGTGCCCCATACCTCGCTCGCCGCCCGAGCACATTCCCAATCCAGCGGAGACACCGTCGCCTCGATCTCTCCAACTCTACGGTGAAGGTCATCGCAAGCGGAACGCGCGGTATGGTAGTCGGCCATGGTGAGCGAGGAGAGGTATACCGCAACGCAGAGCCCCGCGTCCACCGCACCCGTCTTCTCGCGATCCATGCCGTACAGCACGTCGTTTACAAACCCTGCGTGACCGCATAACGCGATCGACGCCGGAAACTCGCTCACCACCTCAAGCGCCTCCGACGCCGGCAGCACCTCACCGGCGAGATGGACCCCTTGATCGATCTGGCCGCTCTTCATCATGATGCGAACCGCGCGCGAGGCAAATCCGGGACGGCGTGTCGCTATGTCGCGGCGCACGGTCGACAGCGTGTCCCAACCTTCGCCCATACATTGAAACGCCTTCTCATCCTCGTCGTAGCCAAAAACCGGGTAGTCCTCCATCACCGCGCTCAGCGTCTCCTTGCGAACGCGCATACCACCCCGCTCGACATCACCCAATTTCCCATGACCCAGCAGCACGAGCATGCTTGCCAGGCGATACAGGGAGTCTTTGCTCCGACGCAGCTCGGACAAGATCGATCGATACAAGGACCGCACGCCGAGCTTTAGGGCATCGGTCGGACGACGGCGCTCCGTCAGAGCTCCCAGCGTAACCAGCAAGGCGGGCACGCCTTGCGTGAGCCGGTACACATCGGCACCGCTCGCGATTGAGAACATCTCCGCCCATCCGTGGTACTCCTCAGCGCGCACCAGCAGGTCTTTCGACCTCAAACGACCCACGCCCTTCATCCCGTCTATAAGTCCAAGGTTCGAGGGTACGGTCATGAGCATGAACTCGTACCCCCGCTCCCGCAGCTGCTTCAAGCGGTGACATAGGTCATGCCCTTGGTCTTCCGTGAGAAACGGAACGTCATCAAGCACGATCAAGGGATGGCGGCAAGGGTCAAGGCCATCAAGGCATCCCTCAATCCTGTCTTTCAGCTCCTCATAAGACATACCTGCCACGACACGGTACGCGGTCTGCCCTCGCGATGGATCACCTTCCACCATCGAGGCGTATTGCATCGCCATCGAGGTCTTTCCAAACCCAAAAGGCGCGCACGCGAGCAAAATCCCCGAGCTACCCAAGATCCGTACGATCTTATCCATGAGCCATGGGCGGGAAACCATGGTTCCCGACGCCCGCAACACCTCACGGCTACTCGTCTCCCTCGACTCCGCCCGCTCCTCAAAAGCGATCACCATGGCCGCCTTCCTTCCCACTCGAAGCATCTAATCGAGACTCTATGCTCATATTTAGCGAGAGGGATCAGCAAGACCTTGCTTGTGAGATACGCGCAAGATGTGGAAAACTAGGACCCCTTTCCAGCAATGAGGGGATTCTCCCTGTTACTCCCCAACGACGCGCGATCTGACGAGCATCGACAGGCCATTCAAGCCGGTAGTTTTGAATAACCCGCCGCCTGCCGATATAAGCCAGCATCCCATTGACATCTCGATTAAATAACCCTCTAGACTTCCACGTTTCTCAGGATCGATACCCCAATAATATCGACCCGCCATCTCTCGTATCACACATTGCGATACGCCCCCTTGTGGAAAACTCGGCCATCTCATGGTCAGAAAAAGGGCCCTCGGCGCTCACCGGGGGCCCTTGTCAGCTAAGGAAATAGGTCGGGTTGCACAATACGAACTACGCGAGCTTTTCGCGGCACAGCGCGAGCGCCTCCTCATCAGCCACCACCGTGCAGTTGGTGTGCAGCTGCAGGATCGAGGCGGGGCAGGCCGGGGTCACAGGGCCAAAGCACATATCGTAGACGGCCTGGGCCTTGGCGGCGCCGTTGGCGACCACCAGGATCTGGCGCGCGTACATGATGGTCTGGGTGCCCATGGTGTAGGCTTGACGCGGCACATCCTCGATGTTGTCGAACAGGCGGCTGTTCGCCTGAATGGTGCTCTCGGTCAGATCCACGCAATGGGTGCCCTTGGAGAAGTGATCGTCGGGCTCGTTGAAGCCAATGTGGCCGTTGTTGCCAATGCCCAGCAGCTGCAGGTCGGGATAACCGGCAGCGGCGACCACGGCGTCGTACTCGGAACAGGCCGCCTCGGCATCGGGGCTGGAGCCGTCGGGCACGTGGGTGTTTGCCTGGTCGATATTCACGTGGTCGAACAGGTTCTCGCGCATGAAGTAGTGGTAGCTCTGCGGATCGTCGTGCGTAAGGCCGCGATACTCGTCAAGGTTGTAGGTGCTCACCTGGGAGAAGTCGATGTCGCCCTTCTCGTACCACTCGATGAGCTGCTTGTAGGCGCCAATGGGCGTGGAGCCGGTAGCCAGACCCAGCACGCAGTCGGGCTTGAGAATGACCTGGGCGGAGATGATGTTCGCCGCCTTACGGCTCATATCCTCGTAATCTTTCGCGTGGATGATCTTCATGATGCGTCCCTTCTCCTTGCGACACCGCGTCGCAAGGCATACAACACCCGGGAAGTTCCCGGAGCCTTGCGCGGCCACCAGGGCGAGGACACGCGCACCTACTACATCTCACCGCGTCGGGGCCCCTGCCCGTCCGCGTCGAAGCCAACTGATCTGGCTAGGGATATCTTGGCACGAGCAGATCCTGCGACACGTGATAATTTGGGGAACGGTCGGTTTCTCGCGGTAAAAAAATGCCGCCCGGGGCGGCATGAACGCATATGCAAAAATCAGAGGACATTTTAGCGCGCGTGAACCTCGATCAAATCGTCCAGCTCTTGCACGTCGCGCGCGACGCAGCACTGCCTGATTGAATCGAACTCCACCGAGTTGCGCACAAGCACGGGCACCGTGATGTCGTAGCCCTCCTCCACGATAGCCCTGCGGTCGAACTCGACCAAAACGTCACCGCGCTTGACCGTCTGACCCGCAACCACAGCCACCTTGAAATGCCTGCCGGAAAGATCGACCGTGTTGAACCCTATGTGGATAAGCAGGTCGACTCCGGAATCCGTACGGAGCGCCACGGCGTGACCCGTGGGAAACACAGCCTCTATCTTTGCATTCGCGGGAGCGACCAAACGGTCTGCGGTGGGAAGGATCGCCAAACCCTCGCCCAGGGACCCGTCGGAGAACGTCTCGTCACGAACCTCGGAGAGCGGGATCACGCGCCCGGCAAGCGGCGCGGCGATAACCGACGTCTTGTTGTTGCGCCCTAAAGACGAGAACAGCCTGCCGACCATCAATCCTCCCTACCGTTGGCCCCCAATGCTCACAGCCAATTAATCGTACCTCAAACCAACTCTGGACGAAACCCATTACCCCAGCTAGAAATTGCAATCAGCTCTAGCATTTTCAACAACAAAAAAGGGACCTGCCGAGAAACTCGACAGGTCCCATCCAATGCAAGAACTTCTGGATAAGAAGTTGATTAGCGCTTGGAGAACTGGGGAGCGCGACGGGCCTTCTTGAGACCGTACTTCTTGCGCTCGACCACGCGGGCGTCGCGGGTAAGGAAGCCGGCGCGCTTGAGGTCGGCGCGATAGTCGCCAGCCTCGAGCAGGGCGCGGGCGATACCCAGACGCAGGGCGCCGGACTGGCCGGAGATGCCGCCGCCGTCGCACAGGGCGATGACGTCGAAGGAACCGACGGTGTCGGTCACCTTGAAGGGAGCCAGAGCGTCGTCCACGAGCTGCTGGCGGCCGAAGTACTCGGCAGCCTCGCGCTTGTTGACGGTCACCTTGCCGGTGCCGGGGACGATACGGACGCGGGCAACGGCGTTCTTACGACGGCCGGTGCCGTAATACACAACGGTGTTCTCAGCCATCTTTAAGCCTCCAGCTCAATCTTGGTGGGGTTCTGCGCAGCATGCGGATGCTCGGGGCCAGCGTAGACCTTGAGCTTCTTGAGCTGCTGACGGCCGAGGGTGGTCTTGGGGAGCATGCCGCGGACGGCGCGCTCGATGATCACCTCGGGATGCTTCTCCATGGCCTGACGGAAGGTCTCGGCCTTGAGACCGCCGTTGTAGCCACTGTGGCGATAGTAGGTCTTGGTCTCCATCTTGTTGCCGGTAAGCTGGACCTTATCGGCGTTGATGACAACCACGAAGTCGCCGCAGTCGGAGTTGGGCGTGTACTGGGGCTTGGTCTTACCGCGCAGGATAGCAGCAACCTGAGTGGCGAGGCGGCCCAGAACGGCGCCCTCGGCATCGACGAGCACCCAGTTGCGCTGGGCCTCGCTCTGCTTGGTGTAGTGAGTCGACTTAGTAATCAACTTGACTCCTCCATGTACAGATACGTGTTGTTACAGAGTTTCACGGGGCTCTGCAAGTAACTGGTCAAGTATAGCGCCGACATTTTACGTTTCAAGCGTTTTTCAAACTCTCGCCACTTATTTGGCCAAAAAGGCCTTGAGCTCTTCAAGATGACGATCGGCCTGCTGCCTTCCTTGGATGTAGAGATCCAGCAGCTTGGCCGCGTCGTGCTCAACGTGCCCTATCTCGACCGGTTTTGCGGGAGCGATAACAAAGGCGCGCCCATCCCGCTCGTAGGCCCATATATGCTCACGCTGCTCGTTGTAGCGATCATGGCGGTTGGCAAGCGCTTCGACCAGATAGGGGTAACCACCGTAGCGGGCACGGGCTGCCGGTAGGAACTCATAGGGACCTTTCACGTATCCGCGATCGCGCGTCAGCACCACCACAACGCGGCTGTACCCGGCCTCCTCAAGCACATGCTCCACGGGAACCGAATCTCCCACCCCGCCGTCCACGTACAGGCTGCCGTCGATCTCCACGGGCTGGGTCACCAACGGCAGCGAGGTCGAAGCACGGATCGCATCCACATCCAAGGTGGCGTTTTTCACCTCGAGGTACGCCGCCGTACCAAACGTCGCATCGGTCACCGTGGCGAACAGGCGCATGGGGTTCGCGCAAAAGACCTCGTTATCAAAGGGGTCGAGCCGATCCTGCACATCGTTGAGGATGAAGTCGTACCCCACGATGCTTCCCGTCTGCGCCAGGGATTGCGCACCCATGTAGCGAGGGTCGTTGCAATACGCCAAGCACACGCGGTTAGAGCGACCGATCTGACGCGACTTGAAGTTCAGCCCGTTGAGGATACCCGCCGACACGCCGTAACACGCGTCGACGGTAATGCCCTGCTCAAGAAGAACGTCGAGCACACCGGCTGTGAACTCGCCGCGAAAGCTTCCGCCCTCCAACACCAGCGCGGTCTTGCCCGCGTTCTCCGCCAGCTCCACGGTTCCTGCGATATCTGCCATGATGACTCCCGTCCCTCTCGTTTGCTTCTCCCCTTCTACCACCAATCGGCCCATGGTAAACCGCCGTGCACGGTTATTTGACAGATGTTAGTGAACATGCCCTTTACGAGCGGGTTTTCCACAGCAAGCGGGGCGGTTTCCACCGTTCACATCCCGCACATGGCAGGAGGTCGCTTTTGACCCGTGAACGGCACGGCGCAAAATAACCCACCGTTTTGCTGAGGATTGGTGGAGAACACTTCCCCACAATCGGTGGAAAACGCGTTATAGCCAGTCTGGGAAGCTCTCGAACAGACTCGCCCTCCCGCGAAGTGATAGACAAGTGATAGAAGTGATATTGAAATGATAGAATCATTGATAGAATCATTTTTACTCAGAGAGGTCGTCTATGGGTCTGCCCGTAAGCATTGCCACTATTCTTGAAAGCGCGAAAATCTAGAACGAACCCATCGAGTTCAAAGAGACGTGGGATGCACAGGCGTCACTTAAGACCATCTGTGTATTTGCAAACGATTTAAATAACTGGGGTGGCGGATATGTAGTCATCGGCGTTAGGGATCAATCAAATGGCACCCGCGAGATCATCGGCGTCGCGCCGGATAAAGTGGATGCGCATTTAAAAGACATCCTCAATACATGCAAGCTCATACAGCCAGACTATATGCCGATATGCGACGTTGATGAATATAAGGGGAAAACCGTTATCGTCCTTTGGTGCCCAGGAGGGAGCACACGTCCATACTCCTCGCCCAAAACGATGGGAGTTAAATCCGAGCGAATAAACTGGGTGCGCAGGCTATCATCGACCATCGCCGCGGGAATAGAGGAAAAGCGCGAGCTCTACACCTTGGCAAACAACGTCCCGTTTGACGATCGCCCAAATCACGAGGCCGACCTTGCTGACCTTGACCCCCTCTTGATAAAAAGCTATCTCAAAGAAGTAGGGAGCTCGCTCTTTCCCGAAGCCGATCGAATGGACTTTGAGGACCTTTGCCGCAGCATGCACATCGTTGCCGGACCAACTGAGTACATTAAGCCCATCAACGTTGGTCTGCTGTTTTTTACCATGGATCCCGAGCGCTTTTCCCCTATGCGCACATTGATTTCGTTGAGTTTCCCGACGGAGAAGGCGGGCGTCGGCTGATTGAGCATACATTTACGGGACCTCTTGATCGACAGATTCGAGACGCTATGCTGTATCTCTCGAACAACGTAATTGCCGAGGAAGTCGTTAAATCAAAAGACGGAGGCCCCAGCAAACGCTTCTTTAACTATCCTCCCGAAGCATTAAGGGAGGTCATTGCGAATGCCGTCTATCACAAGGGATACGATACGCGTGGACCCATTGAGGTCCGCGTCCTCCCGGACCGAATCGAGGTGCTGAGCCATCCTGGTGCGGATCGCTCCATCAGCATCGAGGGTATCAAGAATTATCGTATGGCGTGCAGGCGTTATCGCAACCGCCGCATTGGGGAATTCTTAAAAGAACTGGGCCTTACCGAGGGAAGAAACACCGGTATCCACCTCATCTTAAAAGCACTGAGGGAAAACGGGTCGCCGGATCCCCAATTTGAGACCGATCAAGATCGCCTGTATTTTATGGCAACACTCTATAGGCATGCAGATGAGGAGAGTGCAGAGGATACGGCACTTTCGTGGAAGAATGGCCTCGAGCATGCAACGCGGGCGAAAATCATCGCGACGCGCCGCGAAGCCGTGCGTAACTACTTCTCTGCCCGCTCCAACTCGACTGCGGCCCAGGCCTCAGAACGACTTGGCATCCCCATCGCAACGCTCAATAGGGATATCGCTGCTCTTAAACGCGAAGCGTAGGCACCAAGCACCATATCTGAAGCTTACCCCGGCAATTTATCTCGGGCTCGATTCCCTGCGGTACGAATATGAAATGAGCTCTATATCCTTGCGGGCATAGAGCTCATGTAACAAGTGGTGGAGGCGCAGGGAATCGAACCCTGGTCCACGAAAGCCCCCTGATCGGCATCTCCAGGCTCAGTCGCTTGTTTAGTCTCGAGATCCTTGCGCGAAGCGACACGCTCGCGGATCCCCAACCGGTTTAACCTTTGCCCGTGCCATACCGATTACATGCACGAGCGCATTTCCCTAAAAATGACACCACCCTGGGGTCGGGAACCTCTCCAGTTAGGCGCGCCGACTTATCTTACGCAGCGAGAGCCAGAGGCTCATAAGAAGAGTTGTTGTCAATTCAATTTGACGGTACCTCTGTTTTACGTGGCGAGGAGACCACGGCCTGCTTCCTCTCTCAGAGCTATCGTGTCGAAACCAGTCGCCCCCTCATGTACATGAGGTCGCGCTCCGACCTGTCAAAGAACCGCCCCGCACGACTGGACCGTGCGGTTCGTGGATAGGTATTGTACCACGGCGCCCCACCGTTATACATGCCGTTGCGATAGGGTATCCTCGGTTACGTCTATTCGCCCCTATCCAAGGAGCTTTACATGAACAAGGAGAACATCGCGCTGGCCGGCGCCCTCGTGGGCCTGGGCGGCACCATCACCAACGCCATGAACGCCGATCCGGAGTTCGTCCCCTGCGGACGCCCCGCCGGCATCGTGATGACCAACGTCGCCGCGCTCGACGCGACCATGCCCGCAAGTGAGCTCAACGAGCGCGTCATGCAGGTGCTGGGCCTTATGGAACACGTGGGCGAGCACCACGGGGCCACCGTTGCCGGCGCCTACGACGCCAGCGCGCTCTCGCCCGTGAAGGAAAGCCTCCTGGGTGCGCTTATCGAGCTCACCGGCGCGGCCCTGCCCGCCCTTGAGCGCGGCGTGAACGACCGCGAGGTGAGCGCGTACTTCTACCGCAGCCTCGCCGCCGTCGCCGCAGACGATGCCGCCGCGGAGGGCCAGCTCTCCAAGCTCTCGAGCATCATGGAGCGCGCCCAGCAGCTGTAGCCGCGCGCATCACCCGGCTTCGATACCGCTTACCGGCGCGGCCCGCTCATCCACGGGGCCGCGCCGTATACTTTTGCTCTACATCTCCCGTCGATTGGAGCATCTATGTTTGAAGCCAGCGCCATCTACGCCCCCGCCGCCGATCGCTACGACCATCTGCCGTATACGCGCTGCGGTGCCTCGGGCCTCAGGCTGCCCGCCCTCTCTTTGGGTTTGTGGCATAACTTTGGCGACATCACACCCGCCGCGCAGATGCAAAGCCTCATCTTCACCGCGTTTGACAACGGCATCACGCATTTCGATCTCGCCAACAACTACGGCCCCGAGCCGGGCGCGGCCGAGCGCAACTTTGGCCTGATCCTCGACAAGCATCTCAAGGCGCACCGTGACGAGCTCGTTGTCTCCACCAAGGCAGGCTACGAGATGTGGGCCGGGCCCTACGGCGACGGCGGGTCCCGCAAGTACCTCATCGCGTCGCTTGACCAAAGCCTGGAGCGCATGGGCCTCGATTACGTGGACATCTTCTACCATCACCGTCCCCACCCCGACACGCCGCTCGAGGAGACCTGCGAGGCGCTCGCGCAGATCGTGCGCTCGGGCAAGGCGCTCTACGTGGGCCTTTCCAACTACAACGGCGAGCAGCTCGAGGCGGCTGCCCAGCTTTTGGACGAGAAGCGCGTGCCGTTTATCATCAACCAAAACCGCTACAACATCTTGGACCGCACGGTTGAGGACAACGGCTTGCTTGAGACCTCGCAGCGCCTGGGCCGCGGCGTGATCGCCTTCGTCCCGCTCGCGCAGGGCCTGCTCACCGATCGCTATCTCAACGGCATTCCCGCCGATTCGCGCGCCGCCCACGACCCGCGTTTCCTCAAGCCGCAGGCCGTCGAAGCCACCCATCAAGTCATCGTGCGCCTCAACGACATCGCCCAGCAGCGCGATCAGTCGCTCGCGCAGATGGCGATCGCATGGCTTCTCGCCCACGATGCGGTGACGAGCGTGCTCATTGGCGCCTCCAAACCCCAGCAGATCCTGGACAACATAGGCGCGCTTGCAAACACCAGCTTCTCGGCAGAGGAATTGGAGCAGATCGACCGCATCGCACTGGGATAGATCGCACCACCTCCCCGCTTTGCAGATAGCCCCGCGATGCTCCGGCGCAAACCGGTCGCATCGCGGGGCTTCTTTGTTGATATGGCCTGATCCTACGCCATCAGCTCGGCAGCAGCATCCAGAATAGCGGCGGCGCTTGCGTGGCTGTAAGCCTCCACGTCGATCACCGACACAGGGGCCTTGGTGGCCTCCATGAGGTTGGATTGCGCGAAGCCGATCTGCGGGGCGAGCAGCACGACATCAGCCTCGGCCAGATGATCGATGGCCTGTGCCAGCGGATAGGCCTGAATATCGTACTCAGCGCCGCGGCGAACCGCCTCAGCCTCAAGCTTGGATACCAAAAGGCTGGTGGTCACACCGGTATTGCAGCAAACCAGGATCTTTTTCATGGAACCCCTCCGTCTCGTTATGCGCGGACGCATCGCCTCCCCGCTCAAGCGACCGCGCGGCCAAAAACGTGCGCAGTATAACGCACGCCCTCTATAACAAAAGGCGGCGGCCCCGTGGGGACGAAATGCACGGAATTTGTCCGCGAGTCGTGCATTTCGCCCCCGCGGGGCCGCCGGCAAGAAAGGGATGGGGAGGAGCCGTAAGACCCCTCCCCATCCCGTGCGCATCGAGCCGATGCGAAAGGAGCCTACTTCTTCTGGACGTACTTGAGGCAGTCGAGGGTGACGGCGACCAGGATGATGATGCCAGAGCACACAAACTGCAGGTTGGTGTCAATGCCCAGGATGGTAAGCGAGTAGGTAAGGGCGGTGAAGATCAGCACGCCGATGGTGATGCCGGAGATCTTACCGATACCGCCGGTGAACGACACGCCGCCCACCACGCATGCCGCGATGGCGTCGGTCTCCCAACCCTGGCCGTACGCGGCCGAGCCGGAGCCCACCATGCGGATGCACTCGAGCCAGGAGCCAAAGCCGTAGAGCACGCCGGCGAGCAGGAAGACGCCGATGGAGATGGCGAAGACGTTGATGCCGGAGACGCTGGCGGCCTCGGGGTTACCGCCCACGGCGTACATGTTCTTGCCGAAGGTGGTCTTGTTCCAGATGAACCACACCACGGCGATCGCGGCGATAGCCCATAGGATGATGGTGGGGAACCCGCCGATCTTGGGCATGATCATGTTGGGGATGCTCATGTCGATGGCGCCGAAGGACACGCCCTTGGTGGCGTAGGTCACGATACCAAAGATGGCGAGCATGTTGGCCATGGTGGAGATGAACCAGTGCATCTTGAACTTAGCCGTGAAGAAGCCGGCGAGCGCCGAGAAGGCCGTGCAAAGCACCACGTTCACACCGAGGGCCATGATCATGCGGACCACGACGGGTAGGCCCGAGAAGTCGAAAGCCACGCCGAAGAAGGTACCGGTGTTGGGGCCCTGGTGCATGATGATGGTGGAGGCCACCATGCCCATACCCACCATACGGCCGATGGACAGGTCGGTGCCGGACTGCAAGATCAGGCCGCCCACGCCCAGCGCGAGGAAGATACGGGGCGAGGCCTGCTGCAGAATATTGAGCACGTTTTGCGCGGTGAGCAGCTGGGTGCCCTTCACGGCCGGCGTGATGGCGCACAACGCGACAAAGACCAAAAGGATCGCCAGGTACAGGCCGTTGTTAAGCAAGAACGTACGCGTATTGAAGGTGTAGGTGTAGTGCTCCCACTTCTGCGCCATGTTCTCGGCGAAGGTGAACTTGGACATGCGGAGCAGGTCGATGAGGTGATAGCGGTAGTTGAACGCCTCGTGCTCGCGGTCCTTGATGCGCTGGAGCTCCTGGTCATAGGAGACCTTGGCGTCGAACTGCCTGTTCTTGTAGACGTATTTCTCTTCCTTGACCTCGGCCGCGTCGGAGAGCTTGGCGAGGCCAGCCTGGTGCTCGCGCTCAAGGTCGGCGAGCTTGGCCTGATAGGCGACCTTGGCCGCCTCCTTCTCGGCAGCGCAGCTCGCCTTCACAGGAGCCAGGTACTCGGTGTCGAAATGGGCCTTGAGGTAGTTCTCGGCGTCGGCGATCAGCTTGTCGACCTGGCCCTTGTTGGAAGCCTCGACCTGCTTGGCCTTCTCCATCTCGGCCTTATAGCCGGCGATGGCCTTGTCCTGCTCGGCCTTGGTGAGCACGCGGTCGCCCTTGGTGGCATCGATGCTGTTCTGCAGCTCGACCACGCGATTGGTGCCCATGGCACGCAGCTCGTCGATCTTATGCTGGATGCCGCTTACATACTCGTCGATGGGAGCCAGGAGCTTGGTCTCCTCCTCCATCGACAGGATCTTTCCAGATACGGTAGCCATATAGTCCATCTCCCTTGCTTACAGGTACTTCGCGCTCAGGCGGAGGAGCTCTTCCTGATTGGTCTCGGCCGTGTTGACGATGCCCGACAGATGCCCGTTGGACATGACGCCGATGCGGTTGGTGATGCCCAAGATCTCGGGCATCTCGGAGGAGACCACGATGACCGTGGTGCCCTGCTTGGCCATCTGAATGATGAGCTCGTAGATCTCGTACTTGGCACCCACGTCGATACCGCGGGTAGGCTCGTCCATAAGGAAGACCTGCGGGTAGCGCTCCAGCCATTTACCGAAGATAACCTTCTGCTGGTTGCCGCCCGAAAGGCTCGAGATCAGGTCGTCGGGACCCATGCACTTGGTATGCATGGTCTTGATCTCCTTGTTGGTGGCACGCACCATCTTGGGCTCCGAAAGCGCGATACCGCTCTTGTAGCTATCCAGATTGGCGATGGTGGTGTTAAAGGTGAGGTCGCCCTTGAGGAACAGGCCGTTGGCCTTGCGCTCCTCGGTGATCAGCGCGAAACCGTGCTCCATGGCGTCCTTGGCCGAGTTGAAGTTCATGAGGCGGTCGCGGAAGTACACGCGGCCGGCAGCACGCGTGCGAATGCCGAAGATCGTCTCCAAAAGCTCGGTACGGCCGGCTCCAACCAAGCCGTAGAGGCCGAAGATCTCGCCGCGGCGCACGTCGAAGGTGACGTCTTGCAGGTGCGGCTCGAACTTGGTGGACAGGTGCTGCACCGACAGGACCGCGTCGCCCGGCGTGTTGTCCACGGGCGGGAAGCGGTTGTCGAGTGAGCGGCCCACCATGGCGGCGATGAGCTCGTTCATGTCGGTCTCTGCCGTGGGCTTGGTCATGACCAGGTTGCCGTCGCGCAAGACCGAGACCTCGTCGCAAATCTCAAAGATCTCATCCATCTTGTGGGAGATATAGATGAGCGAGATGCCCTGATCGCGCAGCATGCGCATCATCTTGAAGAGCTTCTCGACCTCTTGGGCCATGAGCGAGGAGGTGGGCTCATCGAGCACGATGACCTTGGCGTTGTAGGAGATGGCCTTGGCGATCTCGCACATCTGGCGCTGGGAGACGCTCATGTCCTTCATAGGCTGGGTGAGGTTCACGGTAAGGCCCAGCTTACGGAACAGGTCGCCCGCCTCCTTGCGCATACGGCCCTCGTCGATGACCCCCAGGCCGTTGACGGGATAACGGCCCAAAAACAGGTTGTCCACCACACTGCGCTCCAGGCACTGGTTGAGCTCCTGATGCACCATGGCGATACCGTTCTCGAGCGCGTCCTTGGGGCCCGAGAAGTTGACCTCCTTGCCCTCCAAGATGATGGTGCCCTCGTCCTTTTGATACGTACCGAAAAGGCACTTCATCATGGTGGACTTGCCGGCGCCGTTCTCGCCCATAAGGCCCATCACCGTACCGCGTTTAACCTGCAAGTTAATGTGATCGAGCACGCGGTTGCGCCCAAAGGTCTTGCTCATCCCCTCGATGGATAGGACGACGTCTTTGCTGTCTGACATGTTTTCACCCCTTGTGATGTTCCCCGCATTCCTTCCCACACGACACGACTCGCTTTGCCGCATGGAAAGGAGCAACTGGATAGACAGGCCCTCAAAAGACAAGGGGGAGAAGAGCCCTCCTCCCCCTTGCTCAAAAGCTTCGTTGCCGAAATACCGGCGATCATGCCGTCCTCGGCGGCGAGGCGATTCCTACTAACCCAGGATGGAGGTGTAGGAGGCACCGTTGTCGGTCTTCACCATGTTGATGGCGAATCCGTCGTAGGCGCTCGGATCGCCGAGCTTGTTGGTGATGTTGGACTCGTTCTGGCCGTCGCCGTCCACGTAGTCCACGTCCAGGCACAAAAGCTCCTGGTACTTCTTGAGCAGCGGCTTGTAGGTGGCGCCCAGGAAGTTGTCGGCGGAGTTGTAGGTGGACAGCCAGACCTTCTTGGTGTCGGCGTCGAGCTGAGCGGAAGCACCGTCGTATAGAGCGGTGGCGTCCAGGAAGTCCTGATAGTTGTCCGCGGTGACGGCGAGGTTCATGGCGTAGTAAGAGCGCTCGTCCTCGCTGTACTTGTAGTCGTCCTCGGACAGCACGTTGCCGGCGTCGTCGGCCTCGGAGATGCCGGTGTTGATATCCACGCCGTCAAAGACGTTGCGGAGCAGGCGCAGGGTGAGGTAGGCCTGGACGGCGGGGTTCTGGGAGATGGTTCCGCCGTAGCCCTGGCCGATAGCCTCGACGGCGTCGGAGTTCGCGTCGTAGCCAAAGGTGGGAACCTTGTTCTCCTTGGACCAGGCGTTGAACATGGCCATGCCCATGCCGTCGTTGTTGGAGACGATGACATTGATCTTGTCACCGAAGGAGGAGGCCCAGGTGGAGATGGCGTTACCGGCGGTGGGGGCGTCCCAGGTGGAGCCGGCGGAGGTCTTCATCTCCTGCGAAGCGAGCTCGCGGATGGTGTACTCCTTGCCGTCGTCAGCCTTGATGGTGCCGTCCTGGACCACGGTGGCGGTGCCGTCCGTGTTGGTGCCCACGGCGTCGGACTGAATGGCGCCGTCCTTCTCGACACCGGTGCCCAGGGCCTTGCGGCAACCACGGGTACGGGCGATGGAGTCGTTGTGGCCCACGTCACCGATGGCGAGGACGTAGCCGATCATGCCGTCACCGTCGGTGTCGAGCTCGGCAGCGTGCGCCTTGATGTAGTCGGCGACCATCTGGCCCTCGAGCTCGCCGCCCTGGTTGGCGTCGAAACCCACGTAGTAGGTGTTCTTGTTGTAGTTAAGGGTGGTCATGTCCAGCTCGCCGGTGGAGGAGTTGGACGGCTGGCGGTTGTAGAAGATGACCGGCTTGTCGCTGCCGCCGGTGGAGGCGGAAGCAGAGCCCTTGTCACCATCGCCGGAGCCGCTGCAACCCACGAGGCTGAGGGCGCCGGAAGCGGCGACGGTGCCGAGGCCTGCAACCTGCAGGAAGCGACGACGTGAGAGTTCCATGTTGAATGCTCCTTTCTGCGAGTGCGCTTTGCGCCCGCTAATCAACTGAACTCATAGTAGGCTTCAGGCACACGATTTACGCCCTGATTTGTTAACGTACTCATGAACGGTCGATATGTTTCGGCCAACGGTAAAACTCCAAGGTAGACGGTGCTTTAGTAAAGTGCAGTGCGAAAGTGCCCGTTACGGGCGGGAGGCCACCGTGGCGCGCTCGATGAGCTTGCCCGGAACACGGATGGCGCCCTGGACACCGCTTTCTATGGCGTGCTCGAACAGCAAGCGCCCCAGCTCTCGCCCATCAAAGCGTATGGTGGTGAGCTCGTTGTGAGGGACCACACCCTCCAGCGAGTCATCGACGCCCATCACGCTCACGTCCTGGGGCACGCGGATACCGCGGCCACGAAGCGCCGCCATGGCACCCAGGGCCATTTGGTCGTTCGCCGCGAACAGGGCCGTCATGTCCTTATCCTCGGCAAGCTTTGTCCCCAGCTCGTAGCCTCTGTCGGCAGTCCAGTCGCCCATCAGGGGCTCAACCGGACGTATGTGGTGCGCGACAAGCGCGTCGCGCCATCCGGCCTCGCGGAAGTTTGAATGGGAGTGGTAGCCCGGGCCGGCGATGAAGCGAATCTGCTCGTGCCCCCGCGCGAGAAGATGCTCGGTCGCCATAACACCGCAGCCGTACTGATCGGAATCGATGGTGGTGCAGCGCGGGTGCGCGTACATGGAGACCAGCACCGTCTCCATCCCGGGGATGGGCGCGTACTCCTCAAAGTCCTCGGGCAGGATGTTGAGGTTTATGATCGCGCCGTCCACGGGCAGCTCGGCCAGGCGACGCGTGGCGTGCTGCACCGAATAAGGCGCGAGCTCGGGGCCCATCTCGATCATGGTGACGGCAAACCCGTGCTCGCGCGCGGCGACCACCACGCCCTCCAGCGTGGAGAGGTTGCCCGCCATGGAGATGTCGAAGGTGCACAGGCCCACCGTGCGGTAGCTGCCGCGACGCAGCGAGCGCCCGGCGAAGTTGGGCCTAAAGCCCAGACGGTCGATGGCCTCCTGCACGCGGTCGCGCGTGGCCTTGCTCACGTTGGGGTGGTTGTTCACCACGCGCGAGACGGTCTGCTGCGACACGCCCGCCGCAGCGGCGACATCGGCCATAGAGACGGCGCCGCGCCGCTCACGCAGGTCGGCATCGGCATGGCTTCCCTTTGACCTTGGCATAGCGCCGTCTCCTTCCTTACGTGCGGCTCGACCTACAGTGTATCGATAAATCGCTGCTGGGCCATGCGCCCGGCCTCATCCCATTTGAAGACGCCGGCGTCTTCCAGCACATGGCCAAAGACGGCACCCACCTCGGCGTGCAGGATATCTTGGGCGTTCTCCTCATCAAGCTCGGGATGGGCCACGGCGACCTCGCGGGCCCAGGCGGCATGGCTCGCGGTGAGCGGGTCGTCATCCAGCTCGTCGAGCGTGCCCGCGAGCAGGTGAGCGCGCACCGCCGCCAGCTCGTCCACCAGGCGCGGGGGCAGGATCGCCAGCCCCATGACCTCGATGAGCCCAATGTTCTCCTTCTTGATGTGATGCCATTGGGCATGCGGATGGAAGTCTCCCAACGGGTTCTTGTCAGACGTCACGTTGCAACGCAGGGCGAGGTAGGCCTCGTAGCCCTTCTCAAGATGACGGATGACCGGGGTCACGGTGTTGTGGGGCGTGCCATCCTCGTCGTGGGCGCGCACGCCCGCCCGCTCATTGCTGTAAGCGCGCCAGGCATCGATCACGTGCACGGCGGCCTCGAGCAGCTCATCGCGGTCGGCGGAGCGCAGGCGCAGCACCGACAAGGGCCACTCGAGCACCGCGCCCGTCACGCCCGGGTAGCCGTCCATGGTGAAGGATTGCGACTCCGCGGCCTCCATCATGGGAAACACGTGATCGCCGCCCTGGTAGTGGTCGTGCGACAGGATCGAGCCGCCCACGATGGGCAGGTCGGCGTTGGAGCCTATGAAGTACTGCGGCAGCAGGTCCACAAAGTCGAGCAGGTGCTCGAGCGCATCGCGGTCGATATGCATCTTGCGGTGGTGAGCGCTCATGGCGATGCAGTGCTCGTTGAAGTAGGCGTAGGGGCTGTACTGCAGGCCCCAGCGCTCGCCGGCAAGCTCGATGGGAACAATGCGGAGGTTCTGACGGGCGGGGTGCTCGCCGGCGCCGCTCGCCGGCGAGCGACCGGGGTACCCCTCGTTCTCAACGCACAGCTGGCAGGCGGGGTACTTCTCCGCACTCGCCTTCGCCGCACCCGCGGCCGCGATGTCGCGCGGGTCCTTCTCGGGCTTGGAGCGGTTGATGGTGATCTGCAGGTCACCCCAGCGGGTGGACGTGGTCCAGGCGATGTTGCGGGCGATGGCGGCTCGGCGCACGTAACCCGCGTCGCAGCACATCTTGTAGAACCAGTCCGTGGCGGCGCGGGGGCCGTCGCAGCGCAAGGCGTCCTCAAAGATGGCGACCGTCTCGGAGGGGCGCGGCGTGAGCAGGCCCATCACGCGCATGGAGACGCGATCGCGCCCCGAGCCGGTATCCTCGGCAACACCGTTTTGAACAGCGACGTTTGCCAGGCGGGCAAGGGCGCCCTCCAGATCAAAGGTCGCGGCATCGATATGCTCGGCGTCCAGGGTGCTCACCTGACGCTCCGCCTCAATGTCCTCGCTGCCGGCCATGTCGGCGCGCATGCAGGGGTAGGCGTACTCGCTGGCGAGCACCCAGGCCTCGCCGGGCTCGGGGCCCGTGGCACCCACGGCCTCCAGCACGGCGTTGTAGGCCCACACGCGGTCCTCAAAGCCGATGAGCCCGCAGTCGCACGCGTAGTCGACCAGGCTCTTCACGTCCTCGCTTAAAGCCATACGGCAACAGCCCCCTCGTCGGAGATCTGGTAGTGGCGGCAGGCGCCCTCGCCCAGCCAGGCGTTCATCTGCCCCATGAAGGCATCGAGCTTGCCGGCGGGCACAAAGCACTGGATCGAGCCGCCAAAGCCGCCGCCGTGGATGCGGATGGCTCCGGCGCCGTCCAGAATATGCTCGGCCATGCCCAGGGCCGCCATGGCAGGCTGGAAGCTGCCACCCGCAGAGACGTTTTGCAAGAACATGCCCGAGCTCGCGCCCGAGTCGCGTGTGAGCTTGAGAAACGTGTCGATGTCGCCGGCGTTGAGGGCATCCCAACGGCGATCGACCAGGTCGTTCTCGTACCAGTAGTGGATGGCGCGGACCAAGGCGCGGTCGCCCAGCTTCTCGCGGACCTGTGGCAGCTTGGCGTTGAACTCGGCCGGATCGACCTCGCACAGGCGAGCGTGCCCAAACTCCGCAGCCACGGCCTGCATCTCCACCGGCACGGCGGCGTAGTCGTCGGTGAAGGGCGCGTGGTCGCAGCCCACGTCCACCAGCACGAGCGCGTAGCCCTTGCTATCGAAGCTGAAATCGAGCTTCTTTGCCACGGGCTCGGGATTCTCAAAGTCCATGAAGGCAAGGCCGCCCAGGCACACGGCGAGCTGGTCCATAAGTCCGCAGGGCTTGCCGAAGTACTCGCGCTCGGCGCGCTGGCTCATCTTGGCGAGCTCGACGGCGGTGACCTCGGGGCCCTCCCAGAAGGCCTCCATCACGCGGCCGTAGAGAGCCTCGACGGCCGCCGAGGAGGACAGACCGCCGCCAGCAGGGATGTTGCCGATCTTCGCCAGGTCGAAGCCGGCCGGCGTGCGCCCCGTCTCGGCCAGGCAGGCGGCCATGCCGCGCGCCAGCGAGACGCCGGTGACCTTCTCGTCGTCCTTGGGCTCGAGGCCGCTGGCGAGATCGAGTTCGAACAGCGGAAAGTCGGCATCGATCACGCGGATGGTGTTGGTGCCGTTGGGCACCGCGAGCCCGACGATGGACACGTCGAGGGCACCGGCGATCACGTGGCCGCCCTCGTGGTCGGTGTGGTTGCCGGCGATCTCGGAGCGGCCAGGGGCGTTTACCAGCAGGGCGCGCTTGCCCTCAAGCGTACCGAAGGTCTGCTCGAACAGGTTTTTGACGGCCTCGATGCGCTCGGGCGCGACGCCCAGGTTCTCTACGGTCATGGATGGGACTCCTTTCTTGAGCGCCGGAGCGTCTTTGCCCGGCGCATGGGTTACCAGGTTGCTTGCGGGGACTTGCGGCCTGCGCGGCTACGCCACAGTCGAGAACTCGTACTCGATCACGGCTTCGAAGGGCTCGGCGGGCGTGCACACGGGCTGCGGCCAGTCCGGATGGTGCACGCAATCGGGGTAGAACTCGGGCTCGACGGCGAATCCGGCGCGCGGGCCGTAGGAGGCCCCGTCCTTGCCGTGCGGATCGTCCAGCCAGTTACCGGTGTAGAGCTGCACACCCGGCGCGGTGATCCTCACATCCATGGCACGGCCGCTCGCGGGATCCTCGGCATGAAGGGCATGGCGCAAGACGCCATGCTCGTCATAGCCGCCCACGCAGAAGCAGTGGTCGTAGCCGCGAGCGCGGGTGAGCTGCACGTCATCGTCGTCGATGCGCTCGCCCAGGGTATGGGGCTCGGTGAAGTCGAAGGGCGTGCCCTCGGCGTCTTGAAGCTCCCCGGTGGGAATGGAGGCGGCGTCGATGGGCACGTACTGCTCGGCGTGGATCTGCACGACCTGGTCGCGGATATCGCCCGAGCCATGGCCCGCAAGGTTGAAGTAGGCATGATTGGTGATGTTGGCGAAGGTGCGCTTGCTGGTCTCCATGCGGTGGGTGAGCGTAAGCGTGCCATCGGCCGCCAGCGAGTAGATCGCCGTGACGGAGCGCTCGCCGGGCAGGCCAAACTCGCCGTCCGCCATGTGGGCCGTGAAGGAAACGGCTTGGTAACCTTGCTCGACATCCTCGGAAATCGCGGCGGACCACACGCGCTTGTGCAGCCCGTGCTCCTTGTCGGTGTGGAGGTTGTTCACCTCGGCATCGTTTTTGACCAGCTGGTACACGGTGCCGTTCAGGGGCACCTCGCCTTTGGCGGTGCGGTTGGCCACGGGCGCCACGGTAGCGCCGTAGAAGGCGGCATTCGCGCCGGCGTAGCCAGCCAGGTCCGCATGACCCAGCACGATGTCGGCCATGTTGCCGGCGGCGTCGGGCGCCTCGATGCCTATGAGCGTGGCGCCAAAGTCGCTCACGCGCACGGTGATGCCGCCGGCGGCAAGCGTGTAGATATGGGCGACCTCGCCGCCGGGCAAGGCCCCGAACTCCGATTTCTTCACCATAGCGGCTCCTCGATGCAGAAGGACAGCATAAGATGCCTACATATGTTAACGTACTCATAACAAGGTGTGCGCTTCGCATTTCACCAACCTCACCAGCGGTAGCAATAGGCCCGCAGACGGCATATGAGCTGGTTTTCAGGCATCGGATGCGAAGGTTTCGCGGAGCCGGTGCTCAAGGGGGCGTCCAGCGGCGCGGCAGGGCGCAGGGAGGTGCCGTCTTCATCATTTGAAAGGAGCCGGCGGTTCTTTTCGCTGGATTAGACGGGACGCGGACCCTGGCACGCACGCTCACCAAAAGGCGTCGCGAAATGTTTGGTTTTGATGGCTGGACGCAAGGCGTCCGACAGCCAATTGGCGTCCTTGAATAGCCAAGGACCCAGGCTGGAACCTAGTATCCGCTGCGGATAGCGTCGATTATCTGGGCGTTGCGAATGGTTGCGGCAAGCGGCATGATAGGGCTCTCGCGCTGGTCTGCTCGCAGCAGGTCGCAGAAGTGCTCGATCTCGCCAAAGAAGTCGTCGACCTTATAAGGCGCATCAATCACGCGTTCGCCCACCGAAGTGATCACGCGGGCGCGCTCGGGGCGGTGCAGGCGCTCGACCTCCACCCGCCCGCGCTCGCACTCGATCACCGCAAGGCTCTCAAAGGGCGCAGCACCGTCACATATCAGATGCGCTGGCTTGCCCCCTATACGCAGGTTCGCGTTGTCCGCCCAGTCTACGCGCGCGCCGGCAGCAACCTCGCGCCAGCGCACCCGAGCATCTGCCAGCTCGACATCTCCCGGCAGGAACTCCTCTAGCCAACTCGCCGCGTAGCAGCCGCAATCATAGAGGGTGCCGCCCTGCGTCGGGTCGATCAGGTACCCCTCGCAGGAATCGCCGTAGTCGAACTTCTGCGTAGCGCTCACCGACACGATCGCACCCAACTCGCCGCTCGCGATCAAGCTCGCCACCTCATCGTGCAGAGGGGTGAACCGACATTTCATCGCCTCCATGAACAGAGTATCGTTTGCGCGGGCCACTTGCGCGATGCGCTCCGCCTCCGCAGCGGAGAGAACCGCGGGCTTCTCGCATAGCACGGCCCTACCGGCTGCGAGAGCGCGTGTCGCCCACTCTACGTGCACGCCATGCGGCAAAGCCAGGTAGATCGCATCGATAGCGGAGTCGTCCACGAGGGCCGCCGCGCCGCCCTCCCCGCACGAGGGGTCATCATCGGCGTACGCACGCACGCCACCTGAGGGCACCAGGCCGCACCCAGGCTGGTCCAGGCAGTTATCGGCGATAAATGCACGCAGCTTCGCCGAGTGGCGCCCCGAGATCGCACCAAGCGAGCAGTCCCTAACGTGCGCCAGGCTTGCGCAAAAACGAGCGGCGATGTTGCCGGCGCCAACGATTCCCCAGGTAATATGCCGCATAGACATAGCAGCTCCTTCGCCTCGCGACGCGGGCGGGCGTCGCGCTCCAGCATTCCGGGCCCATTGTATCCCCGCGCCCGCCAACGCCTCGCGCCGCCGCGACGTTCTTCCCGCCCCATGCCACATCGCCCGGGACCCGAGACAGGAATGCTCCGCTCTGCTACCGCTTTTGTCACCCAGAGCCCTTCCGCGCGAAGAGAGCCCCTGTCGGCGGCTTCCGGAAACCGCCGACAGGGGCCAAAAGCGGTAGCAGAACCACTCAAAACCGTCTTGGAATTCGCGCAGCGTAGCACAGCGAACCATTTTGGTCGCGCACACCGCCCCGGGCAAACCGATCGGCCCGCAGCGGGGCCCCTCCTCACGCGACGACGCTCAGCTCGCAGAGCTCGTGAGGCGCGATATCTTGCCCATGGGGCCGTTCGATACCCGTCCCGGCGGGAGGCACGCGCACGGCGTCAGAGTAAGTCCGCTCGGCAAGCTTGCCATACCACGGGTCCGTCATATAGGGTGCGACGTCAAAACGCTTCCGCTCGCCCGAGCCGTACTCCAACATAAGGTAGCGGCCGTCCTCGGGAACGACGGAGACAAGAGCAGGTCGCACCATAGCGCCCTCCTAACACAGCAGATCGATCTTAAAGAACTGCCCACCTTGGCTCAAGACCTTCCAGTTTGCCTCAAGATCATCTCGATGAATCTCAACCCACGCCTGCAGCAGCTTCATCTTACTTATTGGAAAACTGCCCTTGAGAACCTCACCGTCCAGGGACAACACCGCCTCTTCCCCAGATTATTCCGCATGGATGTACGGAAGGTTGCGCTTTCCGCGCATCTCTCGATACATGCGAACGACAATCCCGTAAAACAAGCTTAATGCCGGCGTGCAATCTCCAATCACCAATCAGCTATCAATCTATACCACCACCTTGCCTCTCCCAAACAAAATGGGGCTCGCAATCGCTCGCGAGCCCCAAGATCCTTCCATGCTGACTTTGAAGCCCAGAAGAGCAGTTCTAAAGGCAAACACGCTTTGGGTGCGTTGCCTGTGTGGGACCCGGCGTCTCTAACCGTTCATCCCTGCCCGCAAAATACGAGCCGCCCAAAACCTCTGTATGCAAAGACCTTACTAGGAATCGCTTTCACCAGGCCCTCATTGTTGTGAAATGCCAGAGCCTGAGCGCGCAAGCGCCCTACAACTCACCGCTACCCACGACCATCCCGTCGCCCAAGCTTAATTAAGCCCTCTAAAACCCTTGCCTATGATCTCGGAGCTATTAACAATCGTTATAAATGCATGATCATCCACACCATGCACAAAGAGCCTCAGCCTCATCGCCTCCCTGCGGGACAACACGCTCATAACCTGCAGGACAGGCTTGCCGGAATATGCGCCGTACCCCGGAGTAATGGTTGCGCTCCGCTGCAATTCCTTTATCACGAAGCGTTCTACCGCAGCAGGGTCGCAACATATCACCGTACATACCTTACGCAAATGCATACCCTCAATCGCGCTATCGACCACGAGCGTCTTGGCAAATAAGCCGAGCACGCAATAAAGACCTACCCTGGGACCGTAGAGCGCGGCGGCAACCGCAACGATGCCAAGATCAACCGCCATCAATGCTCTTCCGATCGGCATGCTCGTCCGCCTATTTAAAATCATCGCCAAGATATCGGTTCCGCCCGTAGACGCCCCTATATCAAATACCAGAGCGCTTCCAAATGCCGGCAAAATGACGGAAAAACAAAGGTCGAGCCACATATCCCCCGTCACGGATGCCGTAATGGGCAAGAAAAACTCAAACAAAGAAACGTAGGCGGAGAGTGCAAAGGAAGCGAAGATACTCCATCCCACCGTCTTCTTATCCAGAAACAGCAAGCCCATCAATACGAGCACACCGTTAATCACCCACATAAAGACCCCCACAGGCAAAGCCGGGAATAGCCTCGACAACACAATCGACAAGCCTGACGTGCCGCCAAAAGCAAATCCGTTAGGGGTTTTGAAAACCACAATCGCGAGGGCAGTGAGGATAAGACCGCTGTTCAAAGTCAAGAAGAACGGAAGTAAACCGGGCTCTGCACCTCGCCTTTCCGCCGTCTTACGACCAAGCTCCGCCTCATCCGGCGTCTGGCACGAAGCCATGGGAACGACCACTGGAGATGCCTGCGGCACAGCGTCGTTCTCCTCATGTCCGGTTGTCACTACGACCCCTCCAAATGAAAAAGGCGACTTGTAAGCAACCTCTACAGCTCGAAGTGATATCGGCTACCCACGTAATATTGACGACCTATACATACGGGGCCACCATCAGAATCCAAAAACTGGACATTTAAGAGCAGTAAAGGATCACCAATGGAAATAGCCAGGCGTTGTGCCTGTTCAGAATTTGCTTTCACGGCCTCGATAACACGTCGCGCTGTACGGCTGGGACGACGCCCCCCAACCCGCTCAATCAAATCGAAGATGGATACGTCCTCCAAGGGAGCGCTAAACAACTCTTGGTTGCCTTCGTAGGGCAAGAAAATGTTTTCCTCGAAGATCGGCATTTCGTCAGCAGTTCTCAAGCGCTGAATATAGAGCAGCAACGCGTCATCGTCGATCCCAAAGAAAGACGCTTCGTCGGGACGCACGGGTACGATCTGTCGATTGAGCAGATGCGCGCCGGCAATCATACCGTAATCGCCACATATCTCGGAGAAACTACGGCTGTCTTGAGACTGGAGGAACTTACGATTGATATGCGGTGTACTTACGAATGTGCCGCGGCCCTGCTGCTTAATGAGATAACCTTCTGCGCACAGCTCTTCTATCGCTCGTCGCACCGTAATGCGACTCACTCCGTACTTCTCCGCGAGATCGGGCTCGGAGGGAATCCGCTCCTTAGGAACGTATTTTCCGTTGTCGATCTCCGTCTTGATCTCCTCGAAGATCTGCTGATACAAAGGTGAGCCTTTTGCCACGTTCATACTTGCCGCCATTCATATCCTGATCTTGTACGGGCATATCGCATACATATGCCCCATCGTGTTACCTCAAATCGAAGTCCCGTGCAACATCTCCTTCATGAACGGGCTCTAGCGCACAACGTCCGCACTCGAGTCAACGAGAGCAAGCAATTGGCTCAGGTCGTCGATAATCAAGTCAGCGTTACTTTGATCCAGGACAGTTCCCTCATGAGGGCGTAGCGCGAAAACCGTAGCTCCCGCCCTACGACCCGCCTCGATACCCATAGGCGAGTCTTCGATGACAAGACATTCTGACGGCTTCACCCCCAACGCGTCCATTGCACGCAGGTAGATCTCGGGATCTGGTTTGAACGCCATACACTCATGGCCGCTCACGGTGTAGTCCAGAAGCCCTTTCAAGTCCGCTATATCCGCAAGTTCGTCGATAAGCTCGCGATACGACGAGCTTGCGATGGCGCAAAGGATACCGTGCGCATGGAGTTCCTCGATAACAGGCCGCGCATGCGAATTAAGAAGCTCCGAGTACGGAACGGGATGGTCCTTCTGATATTCGCGATAACCCAAGCGCAGCTCTTCGCGATATTGAGGATCATCCGGAACGAAATACTCCCAAATCGCAGTCTCATTAGAGCCTGAAAGGTCCGGGACTTTGTCAAACACGAATCCGTGATCTTCAAGATACGCAACGCGACGTCGATTGTAGAACCACTCTGTATCTACAAGGACTCCGTCCATATCGAAGAGAACCGCTCTAAACATCGAAACCTCCCATGAAAAGGGGATGGGTAAGACCCATCCCCTTCAATGAAACTGATAGGTCGGCTTTAGTACGTGAGCTTCCACATATAACGACGCTTGGTCAGCGGATGCTGGCGCGCATCAGCGAGATGCTCGGCGAATACGCGCATCACAGCGGTGTGTACAATGGGATTGAAGTAGGTGGCCACGCTCGCAGGCACGGCGCCAGACAAGCCGAAGTCCTTAGCATCAATTACGACATAACGGGCATCAAAACGCTGCAAGAACGTCAACGCGCGGGCATCCATGGGACGGGTGGCGCCATCGGCCATGAACAGGACGAAATTATGCTCACTGTCGGTCAGCTCGAACGGCCCATGGAAGTACTCGCCGGAGTTAAAGTTGCTCGAATTGATCCACTGCATCTCCATCATGAGGAACAACGAAGTGGAGTACGCAACCTTCTCACTCGCACCAGATGCGATGAAGTGAATGCACTCGTCATCCTTGTGCTCCTGGGCCCATTCCTCGGCCACCTTGCCCACAGAAAGGGCGGCTTTCTGCGCGACGTCACCCACCGCCTCGAAGCCGTCAAGCATCTCTTCATAATGCTCATAGCCCTCAACCTGTTGGAGGATCTCAAGAGCGGTTGCGATCGCATAACCCATCTTTTCGGTTTTGGCAGCATAATCTGCCTCGAAGCCATGTACGATTACATGACCAACACCCTCGGTAAGCGGGGATCCCGCCTTATGAGTAATTGCAACAACGGGGGCACCGGCGGCTTTTGCGGTCTTATTGGCCTCGACGGTCTCCGGCGTGGTACCACCCAGCGAACAGGTAATAACGAAAGTGTTCTCACCAAGCCATGCAGGAGTGTCGTAATTGAACTCGTTCGCCGTGAAAATTTGAACGTTCAGGGTCTTGGTGTTGTTCGCCAGGAAATACTTTGCCGGATAAAGTTCGGACATGGATGCACCGCAACCCACAAAGGCGACAGAATCGATGTGGGGATGCTTTGCCAGAACGTCAGAGACGATTGCCTTGGGGGTACTGGGATCGATATACATAGTTGCGTCCTTTCAAATCATGTTTATAAGTTCAAATAAACGCGCCATCTACGCACGTCAATGGCGCATTTAAGATCAGCTCTAGGCAAGAATGCCCGCAGCGGAGAGCGCCACACCGCCCACAAGCGCGATGGCAAGCAGCCAACCGGTGTTCACACCGCGCTTGATAAGCCAGTACATAAGACCAGCGAGCGCCAACGGAATCATCTGAGGCATGATGGAATCAAGTATGTCCTGGATAACCACCGTACCGTCAACAAAGGTAAGCGGGCACGTTGCGCCGATAAGCGTTGCGATCATGCCGCCGACGGCCATAAGGCCCACAATACCGCACACGTACATGACCTTGTCCATGGTATTGCCATCTTGCAGCTTGGAAAGGTACTGCTGGCCGCCTTGATATCCAAGCTTGGCCGCAAACCACGTCACCAGCACGGAAGGAACGATGGAGATGAGCATAGCGAGAACCGGGCCAAACACGTTGCCCTGCTGAGCTAACGACACGCCCAGGCCAAAAGCGATGACTTTGATTGTTCCCTGAAAGAATGAGTCACCAACACCAGACAGCGGACCCATGAGAGAGGTCTTCATGGCGTTGATCGCATCCGGATTGAAATGCTCGGGATCGCGCGCATACTCCTCCTCCATCGAGGAGGCGAGGCCCAGGACAAAGGCACTAGTCTGAGGCGTGCAGTTATAGAACGCCATGTGACGACGATATGCCTCTTTTTTCTTTTCAAGCTGCACCGGATCGGATTCATCGGGATATAGGCGATCTAGCGTGGGCGCAATACCGTACAGGAAGCCCATGTTCATCTGACGCTCGTAGTTCCACGAAGCCTGGATTGCCCAGGAACGAGCGAACATCTGAGAAATCTTCTTGGTGAGCGAAACATCTTTCGTCATAGCTTGAGACATCTTCGTTCCCTCCTTACTCATCGTCATCTTCAAGCGGATCGTAATCGGATGCAGTGACTGCCGTCTGAGCACCTTCGCGATACTTGATGCTCACGAGGATGATCGCAAGCAGCACGCCGAAGATCGACACCGCGGTCACGGACAGACCAAGGTAAGCCGCCATCATAAATCCAAGGATGAGGAACACCGTCATCCCCTTGCCAAGCATCATTGAAAGCAGCAGGGCGAGACCGTAGGCGGTGAGAATCTTGCTCGCAACATTCAATCCAGCGTTCAACCAATCAGGAATCATGTTCACGACAGCCTGAACTGCATCGGTGCCGGCGTAGATCGCCAGGAAAATAGGCACGAAATACATAAGGGCATATAGAGCACTACCGGCAACGATGTGCATGCGGTACGCCTTCTTGAACTGCCCCGACTCGATAGCGGAGTCGGCGACATGAGTGAGTGCTGCGATAATCGAGCGGAACACGATGCCCAAAAGCTGACCAAGAACCGCAACAGGAATCGCAATAGTCATCGCGGTCTCGGCCGATGCGCCGGTGAGACACGCAAACGCCGAAGCGACAATACCGCCCAGCACCATATCAGGTGCAACGGCTGCACCGACGTTGACCAAGCCCATGCTCACAAGCTCGCATGCAGCACCGACTGCCAGACCGGTCGGCAGGTCACCAAGAACGAGACCGACGAGCGTCGCGCCGATAAGCGGCTGTTCGAAGTTCAGGCGTCCAAGTAAGCGCGAGTCCCACATGCAGAACACGCCGACCAAGCCGACGAGAACCGCGCTCAAGAGCGTATTCATATCCTTCTCCTTCCAACGATGGATATGCATCCCCCAGGCACTCCGCCTTAGGGTGGAGTGCCTTTATACGAATGACTTGATATCGGTTCGCGCCTGCGAGGGCGTCTGCTGCTCATAGACAGTGAACCCGAGGTTCAAAAGACGCTGGGCGTCAGCGCGTTCGGAAGCGTCAAGGAAGACCGAGCTATCCTTACCGCCCACGGAAACAGCGCCTTCATGATTGGCGGCCGCGCCAAAGTTAATCTCGTTAAATCCCTTGTAGGAACTGCAAAACTCGAGCATCTCATGCACATTCCCGAAGATGAACATAACCTTCTCGCCTAGCGTGTTGAGCTTGTCCATCTTCTTAAGTGCGCGTTCGACCGTGAACACGTTAAGCAGCACACCCGAGGGCTTTGCAAGCTTGAGCGCGCCTTTCCGCACCTCATCGGTAGCTGCGGCGTTATCGACAACAATAATGCGCGTTGCCCCCACCGTGTTAATCCAAGAGAATACTACCTGACCATGGAGCAGTCGATAATCAAGGCGGACCAACACGATTTTGGCAGGACCGTTATTCACAACAGAACCGCGATGGCCCTTCTTGGCAGGAGCTGCGCTCGCGATAGGCGCGCTCGCATCGCGCAAGCCAGTGCGCGCCTCATTGATGATCGCAGCAAGATCCCCATCGGTGATACCCCCCCCCGCTGTAGCAAGAGAGAGCAACAGGGGCATATTCATGCCGCTGATGACCGTAATCTCCTTCATCCTCTGTTGAAGTTCGACCATGGAGTTGTTCACGCTGCTACCAAGCATATCGGTACAGACGTACACAGCATCCTCGGGGTCAAAACCAGAGATGAGGTCCTTCACCTTGTCGGTGATGGGATCCTGATCGTCTCGAGCAAGCGAGACGACATGGACATGGGACACATCGCCGAGAACCATCGACAACGTGTCGCGAGCGCCTTCGGCAAGCCCGCCGTGCGATGCCAGAATTATCTGATTCATCACATCTCCTCTCAGTCGTTATCGTCATTATAGTCGTTATAGATGTTTCTAATTTGTAAAACCACTTACCGAGAGTTTTCGACCGTTCGCCTGAATTTCGTATGCTGAAACAAAAGAGCCCGAGATGCCTTCTGCATCTCGGGCCCGCTGCGATATTAACAATGTCTGTCTAGTACTCAATCTGCCACATATAGCGTCTCGTCATATAGTCCTTGCCCGTCACCTTGGAAAGAGTCCTCATATATACGTTGTTCAGGATTGGAGAGAGTACCAAATGGTTAAAGTACTCGGCAACGCTTGAAGGAAATATGTCGAGACCCAGATCTCGGGCATCCAATACATACACAAGGTCGCCGCCGTATTTTTCAAGAAACGCCAATGCGCGCTCGTCGGCTTCTCTGCAGCGACCCACGCCCATCAACAGAAACACACTCGTGTCCTTATCAAGAACTTCAAATGGACCATGGAAAAAGTCACAGCTATTTGTCGTTACTGAATCTATCTGTAACATCTCTTGAATGTTGCAGATAGAGAAGACATAGGAGGCGCCAAACGTTGGACCAGCACCCAGCACATTGATTGTCGGTCGATGCGCGTTGCGCACAGCCCACTCGCGTGCGTGTGGGATCGCAAATTCAACAGCCCTGCGATATACCGCATCTACCCCCTCAAGCGATTTCACGGCATCTTCGTACGCGTCATATCCCTCGGTTTGGTTTACGAGCTCAATTGCCAGAGCAAGCGTAATAGCCGAATTGGTCTTCCCCATATCGCTTTCATCTAATGCAAGGCTCTCATACTGGATAATGTAATCCGCAAGCTCAGTCAACTCAGACTCATCAACGTAAAGAGCGACAACCATCGCTCCATGTTTCTTCGCCACGCGCGCAGCCTCAATCGTTTCAGGGGTTCCGCGCATTGAAACGACAACCGCCAGCGTGGTCTCGTCCACATATTTTGGAGGCGCAAGCACGAACTCCTTGCTTGTAAACATGGATGAGGAAAGCCTTGTCGCCTCATGTTCCATGAAGTACTGCGCCGGATAATTTCCACCGTTGGATCCCCCGGCTCCAATCCACACCACGCGGCGTACGCCACCGCACTGCTCCTTAGCGGCAATCACCTGACGCGCAATGATAATAATATCTTCTTGCCTGCCCATACGTTCTCCTCTGCATTCGTAATCGAACGTAAAGCTATAATATCGCTTGTATAGGTCGTTATATATGTTTTTTGATGAGCGTTTTTACCCATCCTATCCAACCCGCCTGCAAAGGTCTTTAGCCAGGCATCGTAAATTCGCTACCGTACTGGCAGATATGCGCGAAGATAGCGGTGATAGCCATCGATCTCGTTGGTACGAGCAAGAAGAGCACCATGAATCGACCCGGTCGGCATGAGCCCCGTGACTTCACCTCGGCAAGCAGTCCTTTGAATAGATGTAATCCAAATCCCCAACGCGAGCCAGCATCCACACATGTTGAGAGTGCTCGGGCCTCCTCAAATGTCACGAAACCGGCTTGCCCCGGATAATCGGCCAGCTGATCACACCCCGACCGCCGCATAGCGGATCCCCAAAAATATCTATCATCCTGCGCGTTTGGAAACCAAATATACGGCTTCATGAGCGCCACATTCCGGTTCGCGAACGCCACGGCCCTGTCGTTTGCACCCCCAGCAATGGTATGCCCTTCACGCTCGACTACGCAAATGCAACTTTCGATTTCTACCTCTTCGTATGTCGTCAGCCGCTCGCCGATTGCAAAAAGCTCAGCTTGCCAACGTCTCGTCTCTTCAAGCGCGAGCTGGCGATACGCGTGCTCAGCCTCTTGGTGCTTCACATGAGCGTCCAGGCGAGAAGACAGCCCTGCAAGATCATCGTGTTGAACGATTTGTTGCACCTCAGCAAGAGAAAAACCCATACCTTGGTAGCACTTGGCATCCCACAAAAAGTTGACCTGCCAGTCATCATAGTAGCGATACCCGTTGTCCGGATCGATCTCAGGCTCAATGATGCCGCGCTTCTCATATAGGCGCAGCGTATCGCGCGACATGCCTAGCAGCCTGCAGATATCTTTCTTTGTGCACCGCATCCGTTCACCCCATGAGTCCTTGACCTGGGGGCACCCCCCCACTTGAGCATGAATTCATGATATGAGCGCGAGTATGCGTGCGCAAAGCCCGTGGTTAGGAGGACCCATGAAACTCGACACGCTTTTCTCACCCTTCAGCATCGGATCCTGCAAGATACCAAACAGGTTGGTGGTGCCCGCCATGGTCACCAACTACTGCAACCTTGAGGGCACCATCATCGAACGTTACCTGCGCTACATGGAAGAGAAGGCGAAAGGCGGCTAGGGCCTGCTGATCACCGAGGATTATTGCGTTCAGGAAAACCGTAAGGGCTACACACGCATTCCCGGCCTATGGAATGACGGTCAGATCGAGGGCAATAAGAAGCTCACCGATGCGGTGCATGCCCATGGCAGTAAGATCTTCTGCCAAATGTATCATCCGGGCCGCCAGGTAATGCCACAATCGACCTTCAGCATGCCGATCGTCGCCCCCAGCGCGACGACCTGCCCGGCATGTCAAGGTCTTGCCGTCGAGATATCTGTCGATGAAATCCACCAGCTAGTCGCTGATTTTGGAACCGCTGCGGCACGTGCACAGAAAGCCGGATTCGACGGCGTTGAGCTTCACTGTGCACATGGCTATCTTCTTGCCGAGTTCCTATCGCCTGCCGTAAACCGTCGTGTGGACGAATACGGCGGATGTTTTGACAACCGCGTGCGCATCGTCGATGAAATCATTGATGCCATGCGCGCCGCCACCGGTGAAGATTTCCCCATCTGCGTCCGAATCTCACGTGACGACCTTGTGCCCGGTGGTCGCACTATCGCCGAGACACTGCAGCTCTGCCGCCATCTGGAGGAGGTGGGCTTCGATGCCATCAACTGCTCCAACGGCATGTACGCGAGCGCACCGACTGATCAGGTAATCGCACCTATGTTCACCCCGCATGCACCCAATATGGATCGCAGCGCACTGATCAAGCAAGTTGTAAACATCCCAGTAATCCTGTCAAACCGTGTGAACGACCCCGGAATGGCAGACACGCTGATCAAAATGGGAACCGCTGACTTTGTCGCTATGGGCCGTGGTTCCCTTGCCGATCCGCACCTGCCCGAAAAGGCCAGGGCGGGCCACATCTGCAACATTCGTCAGTGCATCGGATGCCTGCAGGGATGTGAATTCCCGTTATTCATCGACCAGGAGGTCACGTGCCTGGTGAACCCGCGCGTGGGTCGTGAGTACGAGTGCGAGCTCACCCCCGTAGGCGAGCCTAAACGCGTGATGGTCATCGGTGGCGGCCCCGCCGGCCTGCAAGCTGCTCTCACCGCGGCGCAGCGCGGGCACATGGTCGAGGTATACGAGGCGACAAATCACCTTGGAGGCCAGTTCCGATCTGCTGCCTACCCGGTAGGCAAAGGAGAACTCGCGACCTACGTGAGTAGCCTGGGTACTGAGCTTGCTGAGGCAGATGTGGCGGTGCATCTAAACCATGAGGTCACTGCAGAACTCATCGAGAGCGTCGCACCGGACGCAATCGTTATCGCCACAGGCGCCAAGCCCCTCATGCCTCCGATTCCGGGTATCGCGCATGCCGTTACCGCCGAAGATGTGCTGCTCGGCCATGTTGCCGTTAAGCCCGGGCCCGTGGTGGTATGCAGCGGCGGTGAAGTAGGCGCTGAGACTGCCGATTTTGTCGCCCAGTATCGCGATGACGTGACCATCCTTGAGATGCGCGACGATCTTTGTCTCGACATGATGCCAACCACCAAGGCAGAACTCATGCAGATGATGACGCGTTCAGGTGTGAAATCACATGTCAATGCCACCGTCGAGCGCATCGAAAGCGGTGCAGAGATAGACGCCTCCATCAGCAGTTGGAGTGGTGCTGCCGATCTAGGCAATGATTCAGGAAACGGCTTCTCGGTTATCTATGCAGACGCCGAAGGAAACAAACATGAGCTTCCCGCCGCCACCGTAATCTCGGCCTTTGGATACTCCTCGTACAATCCGCTCGAGGAGATCGCGCGCACTCACTGCGACAATGTGCAGGTTGTTGGGTGTGCCGTGAAAGCTGGCAACGCACTGGTCGCTGGCCGCGAAGGCTACGAGGCGGGTCTAGCAGTCTAGACTTCAAACTCATTTTTGTAGAGAAGACCTCCGCCAGCCCATAGGCCCGACGGAGGTCTCCTCTCGTGCGGGAATCACCGTCCCCCCTCGCTACAGTTCGCCGCCACCCAAAAGGGCGCGCACCACCGACAACGGCCCCGGCTACCGCTCAGCGGAGTTCAACGGGATGCCGGGGGCGAGGGGTATAAAGCGCAAGCGCACGAGGCCCTGGACACCTTCATCGAGCGCTACAATCGGGAGAGGCCGCACATCGCCTGCGGGGGCCTGCCCCTATGTCGCGTGTCGGCGTAAACAACGTCATGACACAGAGTCCCTAACGTGCGCCAGGCTTGCGCAAAAACGAGCGGCGATGTTGCCGGCGCCAACGATTCCCCAGGTAATATGCCGCATAGACATAGCAGCTCCTTCGCCTCGCGACGCGGGCGGGCGTCGCGCTCCAGCATTCCGGGCCCATTGTATCCCCGCGCCCGCCAACGCCTCGCGCCGCCGCGACGTTCTTCCCGCCCCATGCCACATCGCCCGGGACCCGAGACAGGAATGCTCCGCTCTGCTACCGCTTTTGTCACCCAGAGCCCTTCCGCGCGAAGAGAGCCCCTGTCGGCGGCTTCCGGAAACCGCCGACAGGGGCCAAAAGCGGTAGCAGAACCACTCAAAACCGTCTTGGAATTCGCGCAGCGTAGCACAGCGAACCATTTTGGTCGCGCACACCGCCCCGGGCAAACCGATCGGCCCGCAGCGGGGCCCCTCCTCACGCGACGACGCTCAGCTCGCAGAGCTCGTGAGGCGCGATATCTTGCCCACGGGGCCGTTCGATACCCGTCCCGGCGGGAGGCACGCGCACGCAGGCGGATGATTCATCACTGGAGAATCCTTGGGATTGTCGGACCTCGGTGCTTTGCAAATAGGCTCCAGTCAGAACAACATTCTGGCTGGAGCCTCACTCGCATCCCGTCCGCAACGCTGCCTCTACAGCTCGCCGCCACCCAAAAGGGCACGTACCACCGACTGCGGATCGGCGTTTCCGTCGCGCGGGGCCAAAGCGGTGATCTTCTTTTGCATCTTGAGCTCATGCAGTTCGTCCTCGGCGCGGCGCAGCTGCTCGCGAAGCTTGTCGATCTCGCGCTCGCGCGCGTCCATGCGCTCCTTCATGTCCATGATGCGCACCACGCCCGCAAGGTTGATACCCTCGTCGGTGAGCTGGTTGATAAGCTCGAGCCGCTCGATGTCGGCCTGCGAGTACAGGCGCGTGTTGCCGCCCGAACGCTTGGGGTTCACCAGGCCCTTGGACTCGTACACGCGCAGGGTCTGCGGGTGCATGCCGGTGAGCTCCGCCGCAACGCTGATCATGTACAGCGGTTTGTCGCGTCCCTCCAGGGCCATGGCTCCTCCTCAAAAGAATCGTTCGATGCAAAGAACGCGGGCCGCCGCCCCACCCGCCGGTTCCGGCGAGTATGCGAGCCCGCTGAGCGCTTGCTACATCTTAGCGCGGAAGCGCTCCACCTTCTCGCGGTAATCGCGCGCATCGGCGTCGCGCAGGGCCTCCAATCCCTCGCGCTCCTCGTCGGATAGCGAGGTGGGGACCACCACCTGCAGCTTCACCAGCAAGGCGCCGGTGCGGCCGCGATGCTTCACGTCGGGTGCGCCCAGCTCCTTGAAGCGGAACTTCTTGCCCGCCTGCGTGCCCGCCGGCACCTTGATGCGCACGGTCTTGCCGCCGGGCGTGGGAACGTCGAGCATGCAGCCCAGCGCTGCCTCAAAAATCGAGACCGGGACCTCCATCTCAACATCGGCGCCGTGGCGCTTGAAGAGCGGGTGCTCCTCCACGTGCGTGGTCACCACCAGATCGCCGCGGTCACCGCCTGCCGTGCCGTACTCGCCGCGATGCTTGTAGCGCAGCTTGCCGCCGTCCACCGCGCCCGCCGGCACGCCCACCGTTATGGTTTGCTGCTCACCGGTGGAGGGGATGCGGTACGTGACTTTGTGCGTCACGCCGCGAAAGGCGTCCTCGGCGCTCACGTCCACGGTGAGCGACAGGTCGCCGCCCTTGCGGGCGCGCGTGCGGCCGGCGCCGCCCATGCCCCCAAAGCCCTGGCCCCAGTCGCCGCTAAAGGCACCGTCGCCGCGGAAAATGCTGTCGAAGATGTCCCCCCAGCCGCCGGTGCCACCGGCTCCGCCGCCATACGCGTAGCCGCCCGGGCCACCGGCGCCGGGCATGCCGCCAAACATGAGCATCTGGTCGTACTCACGGCGCTTGTCGGGGTTGGACAGCGTCTCGTACGCCTCCGAGAGCTCCTTGAACTTGGCCTCGTCGCCGCCGTTGTCGGGGTGGTACTTCACCGCGAGCTTGCGGAAGGCCTTCTTGATCTCGTCATCGGAGGCGTTTTTCTGGACGCCGAGGATGTCATAGAACGTCTTTTGGGCCATGTACATACCTCCTTGGTTTCATCTGCGGGCACCGGAGCACCGCCCTGGGATGAGAAATTGGCCCGGAGGGTATTCTCATCTTTTTGACGTTGCGGAACATGAGAAAAACCCTCCGGGCTAATTTCTCACTGTCGCGGTGCCGATACCCAAAAGGGCCCCGGGCTGTGCGCTCCGGGGCCCTTGTCGCTTACTCCTCAGCCTGCTCGGCTACATCGCCTTCGGGCTCGGGTGCGGGGCGCTTCTCCCCGCCGTAGGTGACCGTCACCATCGCGGGGCGCAAGACCTTGCCGGCCATGCGGTAGCCCTTCTGGTACACGTCGTTCACCGTCTCGTCGTACTGCGCGGCGTCCTCAACACGGCCCACCGCCTGGTGGATGTTGGGATCGAACGCCTCGCCCGCCGGGTCGATGGCCTCCACGCCCTCGCGCTCGAAGATGCCGAGCAGCTTGGAGCGCACCGCGTCCACGCCGTCGACAAACTGCTTGGCCGCATCGTCCATCTCCTGGGTGCGCGCATGGTCGATCGCGCGCTCGATGTCGTCCACCACGGGCAGCAAGGCCTCGATGAGCTTCTCGGTGGCGCGCTCGCGCTCCTCCAGGCGTTCCTTGGCCGTGCGGCGGCGGAAGTTCTCCCAATCCGCCTGCAGGCGGCCCACGCGCCCTTCGGCCTCGGCGGCCTTAGCCTCGGCGGCAGCCTGGGCGTCGGCAGCCTCGTCAAGCTGGGCGCGCACCTCGGCGAGCTCGCCGGCGGCCTTCTCGAACTTGAGCTTGAAGTCGTCCTCGGCAGCCTGCTCGCCGGCGGCGATGGCCGCGGCGATCATCTCCTCCTCGGTCATCTCGACCTCGGCGGCCGCGGGCTCGGCAGCCTCGGCGGCCTCGACCTCGTTGGCGTCCTCTACAGGGATCTTCACGTCCTTCTCCTCAGAGTCAGCGGGGGCGTGAGTCGCCGTCGCCCCCGTGCGAGCATCATCAGCGGCGGACATGATTACTTGTCCTCGTCGTCCACGACCTCGTAGTCGGCGTCGACCACGTCGTCGTCACCGGCCGGGGCAGCGCCGCCGGCTGCCTGCTGGGCGTCGGCGTAGACCATCTGGGCCAGCTTGTAGGCGGTCTCCTGCAGCTTCTCGCCGGCGGCCTTGATGGCGTCCACGTCGTTGCCCTCAAGTGCCTTCTTGGCCTCGGCGATCGCGGTCTCGGCAGCGGACTTGTCGTCGGCCGGGACCTTGTCGCCCAGCTCGGCGAGGGTCTGCTCGGTGGAGTAGCACAGGGAGTCGGTCTGGTTGCGGGCCTCGACCTCCTCCTTCTGCTTCTTGTCCTCCTCGGCATGGGACTCGGCGTCCTTCACCATGCGGTCGACTTCCTCATCGGACAGCGCGGTGGAACCGGAGATGGTGATGGACTGCTCCTTGCCGGTGCCCTTGTCCTTTGCGGAGACCTTCACGATGCCGTTGGCGTCGATGTCGAAGGTGACTTCGATCTGCGGCACGCCGCGGCGGGCGGCCGGGATGCCGGTGAGCTGGAACTTGCCCAGGGACTTGTTGTCGCGAGCCAGCTCGCGCTCGCCCTGGAGCACGTTGATCTCAACGGAGGTCTGGTTGTCGGCAGCGGTGGAGTACACCTCGGTCTTGCTGGTGGGGATGGTGGTGTTGCGGTCGATCATCTTGGTCATGATGCCGCCCATGGTCTCAACGCCCAGCGACAGCGGGGTCACGTCGAGCAGCAGGATGCCCTCCACGTCGCCGGTGAGCACGCCGCCCTGAACAGCGGCGCCGTTGGCCACGACCTCGTCGGGGTTCACGGACATGTTGGGCTGCTTGCCGGTCATATTCTTCACCAGGTCCTGCACGGCGGGCATACGGGTGGAGCCGCCCACCAGGATGACCTCGTCGATCTCGGACAGCGACACGTGGGCGTCGTTTAAGGCCTTGGTGACCGGGGCCTTGCAGCGCTCGAGCAGGTCGCGGGTGATCTTCTCAAACTCGGCGCGGGTGAGGTTGTAGTTGAGGTGCAGAGGACCGCTGGCGTTCATGGTGATGAAGGGCAGGTTGATGGTGGTCTGCTGCGCGGCGGAGAGCTCCTTCTTGGCGTTCTCGGCAGCCTCCTTCAGGCGCTGCAGGGCCATGGGGTCCTGACGCAGGTCCACGCCGTTCTCGCTCTGGAACTTCTCGGCAATCCAGTCGATGACGCGCTGATCCCAGTCGTCGCCGCCCAGGTGGTTGTCACCGTTGGTGGCGAGGACCTCGAACACGCCGTCGGCGAGGTCGAGCAGGGACACGTCGAAGGTGCCGCCGCCCAGGTCGAAGACGAGGATCTTCTGCTCCTGGTTCTGCTTGTCCAGGCCGTAGGCCAAAGCGGACGCGGTGGGCTCGTTCACGATGCGCTTCACGTCCAGGCCGGCGATGCGGCCGGCGTCCTTGGTTGCCTGGCGCTGGGCGTCGTTAAAGTAGGCGGGCACGGTGATGACGGCCTCGGTGATGGTCTCGCCCAGGTACTTCTCGGCGTCGGCCTTCATCTTGGAGAGGGTCATGGCGCTGATCTGCTCGGGCGTGTACTCCTGGCCCTCGATCATGATGACGCAACGGCCGTTGGAGCCCTCCTTAACCTCGTAGGGGACGGTCTTGAGCTCGTCGGAGACCTCGGAGAACTTGCGGCCCATAAAGCGCTTGACCGAGAAGACGGTGTTCTTGGGGTTGGTCACGGCCTGGTTCTTGGCGGCCTTGCCCACGATGCGGTCGCCTTCGGCGCGGAAGCCGATGACGGAGGGGGTGGTGCGGTCGCCCTCGGCGTTGACGATGGTGGTGGGCTGGCCGCCCTCGAGCACGGCCATCGCGGAGTTGGTGGTACCCAGGTCGATACCGAGGATCTTGCTCATGGTTTGCTTCCTTTCCGTTGCCGCGCGGCGCGGGTCCGCGCGACGCGTATTGCTTGTTCAGGTGACAGTGTATCCCCTTATGCGGCGAGTTATACAAAATCTAAGTCAATCTATATAAGATTTTTTGTTCTCCACATAGTGAGGTTATCTCACTGTTGCGCACAGGGGCGCTCACCAGCAGCTTTACGCCGCAAGGGGCCGACACCGGGCGCGCGGGATACGGCACACGACGTTAGCCCAAGGAAACCGCAGGTAGTTAGCCCCAGGTGACTCGGTGAACGGTATGAAGAAGGCCGCTTTGGGGTCTTGCAATGACGGGTCACCGTGGTATTGTTTGCCCCATAAGGCCTAAGGGACGCCGTCGCCTGGCGTCCGGGCAACTTAGAGAGAGGAACTACCATGGCTCATCCCGTAATCGATGCTGACGAGTGCATCTCCTGTGGCGTTTGCGTTGACTCCTGCCCCGCTGGCGTGCTCGAGCTCAACGACGTCGCTGTTGTGACCGACGAGGACTCCTGCGTGGCCTGCGGTGCCTGCCAGGACGCCTGCCCCGCCGGCGCCATCACCGAGATCGCCGAGGACTAACTCCTCCCCTTCTCGACTCTTATATAAGAGTGAAGTAAGCGCAAAGCCCCGGGTTTACCGCCCGGGGCTTTTTCAGTTTATCTGTGAGCTTGATAAGAAGACACAATCCAAGATCTTAGGCGCTATCGACATTCTCGAACAAAACGCATTCGCACGGAATGGAGAGAGCGGAATGAAATTTAGAGACCCTCTCGAGGAGCGTCTCAAGGACCCTGGGCTCAAATAGGAATGGGATGCACCGGAGCCCGAGTTTATATGGAGCGACATCCCGGCATCAGTCGAATACAACTCAAAAAAGAAGTACGAACCAGGTTCTTAGACATCTCCTAAAAGACGCGTTCGCCGACAATGCCCAGCGAACGCGTCCCTAACGGAAGTAATCTGAACCGATGCCGCACTACGCCATGGCTCGTAGCTCATCAGCGATTGTGAGGCACAGTTCCTCAGACTGAACAATCGTTCCCATCATATCGAGAAACCCATGGTCACAGCCAAGATAACGTATGGACCTCACGGGAACGCCCAATGAAGCGAGACGCTTAGCCATCTGATCGCTTCCGATTCGCAAATAATCATACTCCGCAGAAACGATTACGGTTTCTGGGTAGCGAGACAGAACATCATCACTTGAGCATAGAGCAGAAACGAGCGGATCATCCACGGCGGTCTTCCCCTGTAGGTAGAGGCTTGCCGTCGCCGCATCCTCCTCATCCATACCGCACTTGATACGATCGATGCGCCCGAACACAAGCTCCCTCTCATCGTCAACCACGTCGTACGCGCCATATCCCCACTCATATTCATCCTGATCACATGGACGTCTCATGTCATATGCTGGATAAATACCCATCAGCCTTTTGATATGCCCAGCTTCATCCTTGTAAACGCATGCCGCCGAAAGCGCCCCGCCCGCTGAGTCGCCAGCGACCATCAGCTTCTGAGGATCGGCACCCAATTCTGTAGCATGAGCATATGCCCATTCAACAGTCGCGAATGCATCCTCAATAGGACCAGGATATGGGCACTCAGGGGCCAGACGATACTCCGGGAACAGAACAACGGCACCAGATTGCTCGGCGATTCGCTTCATCTGACATGCAAACAAGCGCATGTCGCCAGCTGTAAAACCACCGCCGTGCAGGTATACCAACACAGGGCAATCGTGCTGGGCTGATTCTGTCTTATACGAAAAGACGTCAATCTTATGATCCCCGTTCACGTCAATGAGGAATTCGTCTACGCAAACCGGCTCATCCGTAATATCATATGTAACCTTATCTGGCCTGAATCGCTCATTGGACAGCTTCCATCCACTGACGGCACGATCTTTAAACATCTTCGCTTTTTGCTCAATGACCGCCTTGAGGCGAGGGTCAAGGGCATGCTCTCGTTCGGCATCAGGCACAGGCTTCATAAGAATATCAATACCGTCAACGGGTTTTACGTACTGCTTTTCACGAATCTTTGCGACCAGACCTTTGTCGTACTTTCTCATTTTAATTGCCTCCACGGAATAAGCTGCCAGGCCATATCTCTATATATGACCTGGCAATCAGTAGAAAAGCGACAGTAACGCTATTCGGCCGCGACCTCCTCATCGGCGTCGTAGACCGAATCGTCAAACTTGAAGAGGAACACGGTCACGAAAGACATTACAGCCATGAATCCAACGAGCGCGAGCGCCGTGTAGAAGTTTGCCCAATCCAAACCAGCCCCGAGATAGAGCATGATGTTGGTCAGGGAGTACCCACCGAAGGCATAGCACTTCAGACCAAGGATTCCCGCAAGAACAGACGTGCTGAAAGCGGTAACGAAATACGCCTTGAACATATTGGGCATACGGTACAGGATACCGTACGTCGTCGGCTCGGAAATACCGCCGAGAAGAGCAGAGACGCATGCCGGGAAAGCGATTTGACGCAGGTTATTGCTCTTCGCTTTCAATCCGACGGCAAGTGCCACAAAACCAGGAGTGATGGTGCAGCAGAAGAACCAGATGTTGATAAGATCATCGTAGCCAACGGTAGCGAGGCTCGTGGTGGCGATGGGGATAAGCGCAAGATGGAAGCCAGGGGCAATCAGACCGATGGTCAGGCTCAGAAGAACAATCGCGGGAACGCCAGCCCAGGGCGCGACACTGCGAACCCAGTCAACAGCGGCCGCAATATAGCTCGTAAACAATCCACCGAGAGGACCTGTGACAGACAGAATGATAACGGACATGATGAGAATGAGCAAAAACGGCTTGAGGAAGTGACGCACAGTCGCCGGAATCGCACGCTTGAGAAGCATGTCGATCTTGGACATCACCCACACGGAGAGAATGATCTGAATAACCGCACCGTTATACGTAGTAAGCAAGACCGGAATCCCGAAGTATGAGGTAAATCCGCCCTCGGAAGCCATTGTCACCCAGTCAGGATACAGAAGGCCGCATGCCAAGAGCATCGCTAAAACCGGCTCGGTATCAAACTTCTTCGCCGAGGTGTAGGCAACAAAGACCGGCAGGAAATAAAAGGCTGACTGAGCGAAGTTATTTAGAATCTTATACGTTGAGTTCGTGCTATCGATACCAAATGCAAGTGTCATGATTGCAAGAACGGTCGACAGGAAACCGGCGGTGATCAGGGCTGGAATAACGGGGCTGATGATACCCGCCACCATGAGAAGAAAGTCGCGGAAAATCTCGTCGGGCTTGCGCTTAACCTTGCCACCGTTAGCGGCAGAGGCAACAGGGCCTGCTATTTTTCCCACTGCAAGGTACAGATCCTCGATGATGCCACCGACGATAACTTGGCAATAGTCGCCAGCAAGCTCCACACCCAAAACACCAGGAGTCTTCTTAAGGGCCTTGGTGTCAACAATCTCGGGATTCTTAACGTTTACGCGCAAGCGTGTCGCGCAGTGGTTAAGAAGAGCGATGTTGTCACCCCCCCCCAGACCGTTCAGGACTTGCGACGGATTCTAGCGAACGTTGCAACACCCTTGGTCGGAAAGGGTGTTTACGATG
>Cebus_capucinus_imitator_PRJNA485217_SSR056__coassemble_539_pt1 | contig 48200 bp, 44 predicted proteins | sample Cebus_capucinus_imitator_PRJNA485217_SSR056__metabat2_low_PE_012 | metagenome-assembled genome bin Cebus_capucinus_imitator_PRJNA485217_SSR056
GAGCTGGGTATCGAGAAGTTCGAGACCGGTCTGCCCTTGGCGGTGGACGCGCTTTCCACCCACGGCGGCCATGCCGCGGCGAGTGCCATCATGACCACCGACACGCACCCCAAGGAGTGCGCCGTCACCTATACCAGCCAGACGCTCGCCTACGGCGACTGCACCTTCACGGTGGGCGGCATGTGCAAGGGCTCGGGCATGATCATGCCCAACATGGCAACCATGATCGCCGTGATCACCACCGATGCCCCGGTGGAGCCGCCGGCGCTGCACCGGATCTTGTCCGATTGCGTGAAGGTGACCTTTAACAAGGTGACCGTGGACTCCGACACCTCCACCAACGACACGTGCATAGCGCTGGCGAGCGGGGCCGCCGCACCAGACGCCGCGCCCATCCAGGAGGGTACCGACGAGTACGCCGAGCTGCTCTACGCCGTGCACGCCGTGTGCGAGAGCCTGGCGCGCAACATCGCCTCGGACGGCGAGGGGGCCTCGCGCCTGGTGACCGTGAACGTGGGCGGGGCCGCGACTGATGAGGATGCCGACCTCGCCGCCCGCGCGATTGCCAACTCTCCGCTGGTGAAGACCGCCATCGCCGGGCACGATTGCAACTGGGGCCGCATCGCCATGGCGCTGGGCAAGTGCGGCGCGGTCTTTGACCAGGAGCGCGTGTCCATCGACATCATGGGCCTGCCCGTGTGCCGCGCCGGGCTCACCGTCCCCTTCGACGAGGACGAGGCGCTCAAGCGCTTTGAGGACCCCGAGATCATGATCGCGGCCGACCTGGGTGCCGGCGAGTGCGCGACCACGGTGTGGACCTGCGACCTCACACACGATTACGTGACCATCAACGGGGATTACCGCACGTAGGTCGCCATCCGCGCCGAGCGGTGTTCTTGGCATGAGACCGATGGCATAGATGAGGATCGAGGGATAGATGAAGTTCGCGCGCGACGCACGCCCTGAGCTGAAGAACGAAGAGACCGCGAAGCTGCTGTTCCAGGCGCTGCCGTGGATCAAGAACCTCACGGGCAAGACCGTGGTCATAAAGTACGGCGGGGCCGCCATGGTGGACCCCAAGCTGCGTGACGACGTGATGAGCGACATCGTGCTGCTCAAGATCATCGGCGTGAACCCTGTGATCGTGCACGGCGGGGGTAAGGACATCAGCCGCGCGCTCGCGCACTACGACATACCGGTCGAGTTTCTCAACGGGCAGCGCGTGACCAGCGATGAGACCATGGAGATCGTGCGCGAGGTGCTGGTGGGCAAGGTCAACCAGGAGCTGGTGGCCGCCGTGAACCAGCATGGCAACCTTGCCGTGGGCGTGTCGGGCTCCGATGCGGGCACCATCATGGCCGAGCAGCTGGACCCGGCGCTGGGTCGCGTGGGCAAGATCACCCGCGTGAACAGCGGGTATCTTGAGAACCTCATGGCAAGCGAGTACATTCCCGTGGTGGCGACCGTGGCCACCGGCGAGGACGGCGGCTTCTACAACATCAACGCCGACGTCGCCGCCGGGCATATCGCCGCGGCCGTGCATGCGCACAAGGTCATCTTCCTCACCGACGTGGACGGCCTGTACCAGGACTTTGACGACAAGGACTCGCTGATCTCCAACCTCACGCTGGACGAGGCCCGCGCGATGCTGGAGAGCGGCGAGATCGACAGCGGCATGATTCCCAAGCTGCAGAGCTGCGTGCGCGCGCTCGAGGGCGGGGTGTTCCGCGCACATATCATCAACGGCACCACGCCGCATTCGCTGCTGCTGGAGCTGCTCACCGACGCGGGCGTGGGTACCGTGATGCACGCCACGCAGATGGCCTACGAGCAGGACACGCACCCGCATCCGCTGGGCGCCTTCGCGGCGCGCCTGTCCGAGAACCTGGACGAGGGGCCGGCGGAGGCCTAGCCGCCTTGCGCACCCTCGATATTCGCTTTCGACCGAAAGGTTATGTATATGTCTCTCGACCTGCAAAAAGCCCTGGAGTCCTCCTATCTCATGCCCACCTTTGGGCGCTATGCCGTGGAGTTTGTCGAAGGCCATGGCATGACGCTGGTGGACGATGCGGGGCGCGAGTACCGCGATTATCTCGCCGGCATTGGCGTGTGCAGCTTGGGCCACGGGCATCCGGCGGTGACGGCGGCGCTTGCCGCGCAGGTGGAAAAACTGCTGCATGTGTCCAACTACTACCATATCGAGCAGCGCGGTCAGGTCGCGGCGCTGCTGTCCAAGCTCGCCAACGGAGATGCCGAAGGCGCGATGCTCATCGCCGACGCCATCGCGGCCGGTGACGAGGCATCGGTGGTGGCGCTGGGTTCGCCCGAGGACGGCGAGCGGGTGTGGCAGACCTTCTTTGCCAATAGCGGCGCCGAGGCCAACGAGGGCTCTATGAAGCTCGCGCGCCTGTACGCCAAACGCATGGGCAACGGCGGAAACACCATCGTGTGCCTGCGCGGCGGTTTTCACGGCCGCACGCTGGAGACCGTGGCTGCCACCATGCAAGACCGCCTGCAAGATGCGTTTCGCCCGCTGCCCGAGGGCTTTGTCTCCTGCGCGCCCAACGACGTGGACGAGCTGCGCGGGCTGTTCGACAAACTGGGCCGCGAGATCTGCGCGGTGATGTATGAGCCCATCCAGGGTGAGAGCGGCGTGCACCCGCTCACCCAGGAGTTTATGGAGGCCGCGCGCGACCTTGCGCACAGCCACGGCGCGCTGCTCATCGCCGACGAGGTGCAGACGGGTATCTTCCGGTGCGGCAAGCCGTTCGCCTGGCAGATTTCTGGCGTGGAGCCCGACATCATGAGCCTTGCCAAGGGCATCGCCGGCGGTGTGCCCATGGGTGCCTGCATGGCAAAGGCCGAGGTCGCGGCTGCGTTTGCCCCGGGCGACCACGGTTCGACCTTTGGCGGCAGCTGTCTGGCCGCGGCCGCTGCGGCCTCGGTGCTCGCCGAGCTCACCCGCGGCGCCTTTGATGCGCATGCTGCCGAGGTGGGCGAGTACATGGCGGCCCGCCTGGCGGCGTTGCCCCATGTGGTTGAGGTGCGCGGCGCGGGTCTCATGCGCGGCGTGGATCTGGACGAGGCCGCGGGGGATGCACACGACGTGGTTGCCCGCGCGCTCGCTGCCGGTGCGGTGATCAACGCCACGGGCGACCATACGCTGCGTTTCTTGCCGCCGCTCATCTGCGAGCGCGAGGACGTGGACTACCTGTTCGACGTGCTCGCCGACGTTCTTATCGGCTAGACGCCTTCTCGGCCGAGTTGCTCCTCGACCGGGGCCTTTTCAACCGAGTGCCTTTTCAGCCAAGTGCCTTTTCAGCCAGGTCATACTCATCACCGGTCTTCTCGGCCAAGTCATACTCATCACCGGAATCCGGCTTCAAAACGGCTCATTTCGGTGATAAGTATGACTTCGCGCTAAATTTCGGTGATAAGCATGACTTGGATTGGACGCGGCGGGTTCGAATCCCCCAAAGAGGGCTCAAACGAGAAACGGCGCCATCGCTGGCGCCGCTGTCTGACCTATGGTGGGCGATGAGGGATTCGAACCCCCAGCCTTGTGCGTGTAAAGCACCTGCGCTAACCGTTGCGCCAATCGCCCGTGCCGGGACAGTATAGCGTAAACTACGCGGCTTTGTCCTCATCGATGAAGAAGCGCTTGTACCAGATGAGGAACACCAGCGGGGTATAGATCTTGCGCTGGTTTTTGGCCTTGCCGGCAAAGTGCTCGTCAAGCAGGCGCATGAGCTCTTGCGTGTCGAAGAACTCACCGGCCCACGGGGCGGTGAAGTATTCCTTTACGAAGTCGTACCATTTTTGTTCGCGCAGCCAATAGGCCAGGGGCACCGGGAAGCCCAGCTTGGGACGGGTCGCCCACTCATCGGGCAGCACCTTGTTGGCGGCGTGTCGCAGCACCTGCTTGTTGCCGTGCTCGTTCACGCGATAACGGTCGGGGATATGCTCGGCGAACTCCATCACGCGGCGGTCGAGGAACGGCACGCGCAGCTCAAGCGAGTGCGCCATGCACATCTTGTCCGCCTTGAGCAGAATGTCGCCAGGTAGCCACATGTTCATGTCCAAGTACTGCTTCTTTACCAAGGTAGGCTGCCCAGCGACGCGCTGGTAGATGGGCGCGGCGAGCTCGAAGGCACCCGTACCGCCGCGGTATGCCGGCTTGAGCACGCTATCGACCTCGCGCTCGGGCCACACCAGCGCCTGGCCCACAAAGCTCTGCTCGGGAATCTCGCCGCCCTTCACCAGGAAGTTGTGGCCCTTGAAGTAGGGGAGCTTGAGGGCGAGCTTGCCCAGCGCGCGGCGCACGGGTCGCGGCACAGTGCGCATGTACTTGCGCACGGCGGAGGTGTCCTCGTAATAGGCGTACCCGCCAAAGAGCTCGTCGGCACCCTCACCCGAAAGCACCACGGTCACGTGCTCGGCGGCCATCTGCGCCAAGAAGTACAGCGGCACGCTGGAGAGGTTGGACTGCGGTTCGTCCATGTGGTACTGGATGGTGGACAGCGCGCCAAAGAACTCATCGGCGCTGATCATCTTGCGGAAGTTCTTGGTGCCGATCTTCTCGGAAAGCTCCGCAGCGTAGTTTGTCTCATCGAACTTGTTGTAATCAAAGCCCACCGAGAAGGTCTCGTCGGGGTGCAGGCAGGCGGCGATGTAGCTGGAGTCCACGCCTCCCGAGAGGAAGGAGCCCACTTTCACGTCGGCGATGCGATGCGCGGCCACGCTCTCGTGCACCACGTCGTCGAGCTCGTCCACGTACTGCTCAAAGGGCTTCTCCACGGCAGAGTAGTCGCAATCCCAATAGCGCTTCACCTGCATGGAGCCCGTGGCGATGTCGAGCGTGAAGCAGTGCGCGGGCGGCAGCTTGTAGACGCCCTTGAAGAAGGTCTCGTCGGTGGCGGAGTATTGCAGCGTGAGGTAGGGGCGCAGCGCGTCCTTGTTCACGGTCTTCTCAAAGCACGGGTGCTCCAAAAAGCTCTTGATCTCGCTGCCGAACAGCACGCCCGGCTCGCCGTCGCCGGCGTTTGCCATGGGGTAGTAATACAGCGGCTTGATGCCGAAGATATCTCGCGCGCCAAAGAGCTTCCCGCGCTTCTTGTCCCAGATCACAAAGGCGTACATACCGCGCAGCCGGTCGAGCACACCCTCCCCCCACTCCTCATAGCCATGAAGGAGGCTCTCGGTATCGGCGTCGCAGTGGAAGGTATAGCCGGCTTTCTCGAGCTCGGCGCGAAGCTCTTGGAAATTGTAGATCTCGCCGTTGAAGGCGACCACCACGCTGCCGTCCTCGTTGGACATGGGCTGCGCGCCCGCCTCGGAGAGGTCGAGGATGGACAGGCGCCTGAAGCCCAAGGCGACGCGGTCGTCGATGAAGGTCCCGCCCATATCGGGGCCGCGATGCACGATGCGATCCATCATGCGCTGCAGCACGGCCTCCTGCTCGCCGACCTTGCCGATGAATCCTACGAATCCGCACATGCGATACATCCCTTCGCTGCGGTGTGAAATCAAACTGACCGTAAAGTATAGCCAAGCTATGTGAACCTTTTAAAATGGACACGCAATGTACCCGACCATGGGGGAGACCATGACGCATACGTGCGAGAGCATGACCGTGGCTGACGTTGTCGAGCTGCTTGGGGGCCTGGGGTTGCTGGTGGGGACACCGCCCGCCGCCTTGGGCACGGATGGAGGTGCGGTAGTTACCGGCTGCAGTTTCGATTCGCGCGACGTGCGCCCCGGGCACCTCTTCTTTGCCAAGGGCGCCCATTTTGAGGACCGTTACCTGGAGCTCGCCGTGGAGGCGGGCGCTGTGTGTTGTGTTGCCGAAAAGGAGCTCGCGGGCCATCTGGCCCAGCTAGGCTCGGTAGCCAACCTGCCCGTGATCGCCGTGGGCGACGTGCGCATGGCGATGGCCGCGCTGCCCCCGGTGGTGCTGGGGCATCCCGACCGAGACCTCACGGTGGTGGGCATCACCGGAACCAAGGGCAAGTCGACCACGGCCTACATGCTCAAGTCCATCCTGGACGGCGCGGACCGCACGCCGGGCATCTTGGGCTCCATCATGACCGACGACGGCGCGGAGCGCTATGAGAGCCACAACACCACGCCCGAGGCACCCGAGCTGTGGCGGCATCTGGACAATTGCCGTCGCGCCGGTCGCGACGCCATGGTGATGGAAGTGTCGAGCCAGGGCCTGAAGTACGATCGTGTGCGCGGGCTCAACTTTGACGTCGCGTGCTTCCTCAACATCGGGCGCGATCACATCTCGGCGGTGGAGCATCCCACCTTCGAGGATTACTTCGAAAGCAAGCTCAAGATCTTCTCGCAGTGCGATGCGGCCGTGGTGAACCTGGGTACCGACGAGGCCGACCGCGTGCTCGCCGCCACCGGTGCGGCGAAGCGCCTGATTACGTTGGGCGTGGACCGCGAAGACGCGACGGTGTGCGCGACCGACGTGGTCTCGGCCGACGGCCGCATCACCTTCACCCTCACGCTCGCGGCTGACCTCGCCGAGAACGGCGAGCCGCAGCGTATGCCGGTTGCCCTGGGCATCTCGGGCCTGTTCAACGTGGAGAACGCCCTTGCCGCCATCGCCTGCGCGCGCCTGATGGGCGTGAGCCTCGATGACATCCTTGCGGGCCTCGCGACCTTGCGCGTGCCGGGCCGTATGGAGGTCGTGCGCTCGGAAGACGACAAGGTGGTGTGTATCGTGGACTACGCGCACAACAAGCTGTCGTTCGAGGCGTTGTTTGCCTCGGTCGAGCAGGAGTATGCCGGGCGTCGCGTGGTCGCTGTCTTTGGTGCGGCGGGCGGCAAAGCCAAGGAACGGCGCCGCGACCTGCCGCAGGCTGCCGGTCCCCACTGCGATCTCATGATCTTTACCGAGGAGGACCCGGCGCACGAGCCCGTGGAAGAGATCTGCGCCCAGATGGCTCAGAACGTACCCGAGGGCTGCGCGTATGAGATCGTGTGCGATCGTGAGCAGGCGGTGGCCCACGCCTTTAAGCTCGCGCGTGAGATGGCACCCTCGGTGCTGTTGCTCCTGGCCAAGGGCGACGAGACCCGTCAGCATCGCGGTGATGACTATCCTGAGGTGGAAAGCGACCTTTCTATGGCGCGCAGGCTCATTAACGGGTAGGCGCCGTCGGCGTAGGTTCTCGCATACAGAAAATCGGTGGTATGGCGCGGGCGGCTGTTTTGGGCGCCCGCGCCTGCGCGTATGATAGGGCGTGATAGAACCCATCGTTATTTGCGGAGGCATCATGCCCAACACCCTGCTGCCCGCCCGTCCCACCGGTGAGCTCGCCCGGCGCCTGGCAAACGTGCGCTACATCTTCACCGACTTCGACGGTACCATGCTCGCACCCGGCAGCTGCGCGCTGCGCGGCAACGAGGGCGAGCCCACCCTCACGCTGGTGAGCGCACTGGTGAAGCTCGCGCAGGCGGGCATCGAGGTGATTCCGTGCTCGGGCCGAAACCGCACCATGCTGCAGGAGGACGCCCGCGTGCTGGGCTTCAACTCCTATATCGGCGAGATGGGCGGCCTGCTCATGCTCGACCTCAAGGGCAACCGCTGGGAGTACTTCACGGGCGACCTGCCCTACGACCCCGCGAGCGGCCTCACCCCGCACCAGGTGATCGAGGGTTGCGGCGTGCTCGACCAGATCCTCGAGCGCTGGCCGCACCTCATCGAGTACCACAACGACATGTCCACCGGCTACAAGTACCGCGAGGTGACCATCGGCATGCGCGGCGAGGTGCCCGACGAGGAGGTCCAGGCCATGCTCGACGGCAGCGGCATGTCGCTCGTGTGGGGCAACAACGGCTACCTCACGCACGTCTCGGCCCCCACCACGTTGGAGCTGCCCGAGGGCGTCTCGGGCCGCGCGTTCAACATCATGCCCACCGGGGTGGACAAGGGCCAGGCTGTGAAGTGCTTCTGCGAGCTGCGCGGGATCGACCCGGCTCAGACGCTCGCCATAGGCGATGCCATGTCCGACTGCCTCATGGCCGAGCACGTGGGGACGTTCCTGCTGGTGGAGAACGGTCTTAAGAACCCCGATGCCGCGGCGTTTCTCGATTCCTGCGACAATGCCATGGTGGCGCCGGGCCGTATCGTGAACGCGTGGGCGGCCATGGCCGACGCGGTGCTCACCTGCCAGGAGTAGGGGGCTTGCATGGGTGACAATCGGCCTATAGGCGTTTTCGATTCCGGTCTGGGCGGCCTCACGGTGGCGCGCGCCATCGCGTGTGGCCTGCCGGGCGAGTCCATCTACTACTTTGGCGACACCGAGCGCTGCCCGTACGGCACCCGCACCGAGGGCGAGGTGCGCACCTTCGCCATCCAAGCGGCGCGCTGGCTTGAGAAACATGACGTGAAGATCATCGTGATCGCGTGCAACACGGCAACGGCGGCGGCGCTGCACACCTTGCAGCAGCTGCTGAGCGTGCCGGTCATAGGCGTGATCGACCCCGGTGCCCGTGCGGCGATCAACTCCACGCGCAGCCGCAAGGTGGGCGTGCTCGCCACCGAGCTCACGGTGCGCTCGGGTGCCTATACGCGAGCCATCCAGAGCCGCGATGCGGGCGTGGATGTGTACAGTTGTCCCGCGCCCAGCTTTGTGGAGCTGGTCGAGCGCGAACTTGCCACCGGCGCCCACCTTCAGGAGCGCTGGCTCGAGGACGGCGACGTGTTCGACACGCCCGAGGTGCGCGAGCACGTGGCGGCGACCATCGAGCCGCTGCGCTTGGGCCACGTGGACACTGTGGTGCTGGGCTGCACGCACTTTCCGCTGCTCGCGAACCCCATCCGCGCGGCGCTGGGGCCCGGCGTGCGCGTGGTGAGCTCGGCCGAGGAGACCCGCCGTGAGCTGGAGGACATCCTGCAGCGCCGCGAGCAGCTGGCCCAGGGCGACAAGGTCGCGCAGCACCGCTTCGCCACTACCTCCGAGAACATCGCCGAATTCGCGGCGGCCGGCAGCTTCATCTTCGGCCAGCCGCTCAAGAGCATCGAGTACGTGAGCGGCGAGGAGCTCGAGGCGATAAAGCCGTCGCGTTAACCCCAAGGCGGCGCTGCGCCCCGGGTGCGCGCCGCGTGTGAAAACATCGCATACCCGTGCAAGGAGATCGAATATGGACCTGGTTCCCGTGAAGCGCGCGAACGACCGCGCGGCAAATCAGATGCGCACCGTCAAGCTCACGCGTGAGGTCATGAAGCACGCCCTGGGCAGCTGCCTGGTGGAGTTCGGCGACACGCGCGTGCTGTGTGCCGCGACCATTGAGGAGGGCGTGCCGGGTTGGCGCAAGGCCAGTCGCGCCGGTTGGGTCACCGCCGAGTACGCCATGCTGCCCGCGTCGACCGGGCGCCGCACCCGTCGCGAGACCGGTGCGCGCAAGGGCCGCTCCATGGAGATCGAGCGCCTCATCGGCCGCAGCCTGCGCACGGTGGTGAACATGCGCGCGCTGGGCGAGTACACGGTCACCGTCGATTGCGACGTGATCCAGGCCGACGGCGGCACCCGAACCGCAAGCGTGACCGGGGCCTGGGTCGCCCTGCACGATGCCCTCATGGCCTGGGTCGAGGCGGCCAAGATCGCCCGCCTGCCGCTCACCGGCCAGGTCGCCGCGGTGTCCATGGGCGTGGTGGACGGCGCCACCCTGCTCGACCTGGATTATTCCGAGGACAGCCGCGCCGAGGTGGATATGAACCTCGTCGCCACCGATACGGGCGAGATCATCGAGCTGCAGGGCACGGGCGAGAAGACCCCCTTTGACCGCGCCCGGCTCAACAACCTGCTCGACCTGGGCGAGCTGGGTGTAAAGCAGCTCATCGACCTGCAAAACGAGGTCACCGGCTTTAGGGACTAAGGAGAACCCATGCTTGAGAAGATCGAAATCGATACGTTGGACCCCAAGCGCACCATCGTGGTGGCCACGGGAAACGCCCATAAGCTCACCGAGATCGAGGCAATCCTGTCCGAGGTGCTGCCCGGCGTGCGCTTTGTCGCCTTGGGCCAGCTGGGCGATTTCCCCGAGCCCGAGGAGAACGGAACTACGTTCCTCGAGAACGCGATTATCAAGGCCGAGGCCGCGGTGGATGCCACGGGCCTCGCCGCTATCGCCGACGATTCGGGGCTGGTCGTAGACGCGCTGGACGGTGCGCCGGGCGTGTACTCAGCGCGCTATGCCGGCGTGCACGGCGACGACGCCGCCAACAACGCCAAGCTGCTCGCCAATATGGAGGATGTCGAGGATGCCCAGCGCACGGCCCGTTTTATGAGCGTGGTCGCGCTCATCGACGCGGCGGGCATGGTTCTCACGGGCACCGGCGCCTGCGAGGGCACGGTGGGTCGTGAGGAGCGCGGTGAGCACGGCTTTGGCTACGATCCGCTGTTCTTGCCGCAGGAAACCCCGGGCAAGACTATGGCGGAGCTCACGCCCGAGGAGAAAAACGCCATCAGCCATCGCTTCTACGCCCTGCAAGACCTCGCGTCGCAGCTGCGCGGCGCCGCCGGCGACGTTGAGGGCGCGTAGCCATGAGGGCCGTGGTGCAGCGCGTCTCGGGCGCGGCGGTCGATATAGCGGGTGAGCGCGTGGGCCAGATCGGCCGCGGCTACCTTGTGCTGCTGGGCGTTGGCGCAAAGGATACCAAGACCCAGGCCGATAAGCTGTGGGCCAAGCTTCACGGCCTGCGCATCAACGACGACGAGCGACGCAAGACCAACCTGTCGCTTGCCGATGTTGACGGCGAGGTGCTGGTGGTCTCCCAGTTCACGCTCTTTGCCGACTGCCGCCGCGGTCGTCGTCCCAGTTTCACGGCCGCGGGCGACCCCGCCCATGCCAACGAGCTCTACGAGTACTTTGTCTCGCTGGTGCGCCGTGATGTGGGCGAGGAGCATGTGGCTACGGGTCGCTTTGGCGCCGACATGCAGGTCTCGCTGGTCAACGACGGGCCCTTCACCATCGTTCTCGACACCGACCAGCTCGCCTGATACAATTTAGAGGTTTATAGCTATGTTGGGGGCAGTATGCCCCTTTTGGAGGTTAGAGCATGGAAGAGCTGGAAGCGAACCACGTCGAGGATATCCAAGAGGAGCTCAAGGGCATGGTGGGTACCCGCGTGCGCGTGAAGGCCAACATGGGCCGCACCCGCGTGGTGGAGCGCATGGGCACCATCAAGAGCGTGCACCCGTCCGTGTTCATGGTCGAGGTGGAGGAGCGCCGCGGTCGCAAGTCGCGCCAGTCCTACCAGTACGTCGACGTGCTCACCGGCACCGTCGAGCTCTTTGACCCCGAGACCGGCGATCACATCTTCACCCCGCTGGGCAACCAGCTGGAGGAGCACTAATGGGTGCAGCCTCCCGCTTGGCTGCTGGCGCGGCCGCTGCGGCGCCGCGTTTTCTGCTCATCACCGCACCTGCCAAGATCAACCTGTACCTGGGCGTTCACGCGCAGGTAGACGATGAGGGCTTCCACAAGGTCGACAGCGTGATGACCACCATCGACCTCGCCGATACGGTGGCCGTCGCCCCTTCCGATGAGCTGCTGGTCCACACCGTGCCCGAGGCCGATTTTCCCATGGAGCACAACACCGCCTACAAGGCGGCGGTCGCCATGGGCCGTGCCTTTGACCGCAAGCCCAACTTCGCGATCCTCATCGACAAACACATCCCCATCCGCGCCGGCCTGGGCGGCCCTTCAACAGATGCCGCGGCGACCATCATGGGCATCTGCCGTTGGTGGAGCGTCGACCCCGCCGATCCGCGCGTAGACGCCGTGGCGCGCTCCATCGGAGCCGACGTGCCCTTCTTCCTCTACGGTCCGCCCGCCTACCTCTCCGGCTGCGGCGACACCATGGAGGAGATGTACCGTCCCTTCACCGGTACGCCGGTGGCGCTGGTAAAGCCCAGGGTCGCCGGCTCGGGCGTCTCCACCGTGGAGGCGTATCGCGCCTTTGACGTCAACCCGGTCGAGCCCGCGCCCCTGGAGCCCATGCTCGCCGCCCTGCGCACGCACGACGAGGCCCAGGTCTTCGCCAACGTGGCCAACAACCTCGCACCCGCCGCCTGCGAGCTGTCGCCCGAGGTGGGCGAGATCTTGGACTGGATCTCCGCTCAGCCCGATGTGCGCGCCGCCAACGTGTGCGGCTCGGGTGCCACGGTCTTTGCGATCTGCAACACCCAGATGGCTGCCGAGAGGATCGCGCTCGCCGCGCTCAACGAGAAGGATTGGTGGGCCCAGGCTGCGAAGATGGAGAAAACTGGTCCGTATATCGCCGTGGGGTAGCTTTCTCAAAAAGAGTTTGATACTATAGTCGAGCTTTCGGGTTGTGGCTCAGTTTGGTAGAGCACTGCGTTCGGGACGCAGGGGTCGCTGGTTCAAATCCAGTCAACCCGACCATTAAAAACAGCAGGTCAGGGCATATTTGCTCTGGCCTGTTTTTGTTTTCAACGAAAGATCTGCGCTTCGTTGAAAAAGTACGGCGCAAACGGGCCTGTCTCGCCTCGCCTCGCTCGCCTCGCTGCGCCGTTGGTGGTGGACGGTCTCCCCGGGCAAATGTCCACTTCGGTGGACATTTGCCCGGGGAGACCGTCCACCATGTCCATCACGCCCGTTTGCCGGTTACCGGGCCCGCCCGTCCCTTTACCGAGGGCTTACTCAGCGTGCCGGCGGGTCGTGTAGAATGTGGCAGTTATTGTACCGTTCGCGGCCACGCGTTATACTCTATCGAGCAAAAGAGGGTATCACCCTGCCGCACCCGGCTTATTGTGCTGCGGTTTTTACGAGAGGAAGTCTCATGTTCCCTAAAGGCTTTGAGTGGGTCGTCATCCTGATCGCCGTTCTGCTGATCTTTGGCCCCAAGAACCTTCCCAAGCTCGGCAAGTCGCTGGGCTCCACGGTGAAGAACATCCGTGAGGGCATGGAGGGTGACGCCGACGCCGCTTCCGAGGACGAGGAGACCGTGGTCGACGCCGACGACGAGGACGACGACGCCGAGATCCGCGACCTCGAGGCCAAGCTCGCCGCCGCCAAGGCCAAGAAGGCTGCCGATTCCGAGTAACCCAGCTGCCGGGTTTCTCGGCATGAGCTGCTTGTACACGCACGTAAGTAACGCGCCCACCTGGGCACCGAGCAAGGAGATCCTACATGGATGTAAGCGAGATCGTACTGACTGCCGAAGGCCGCCAGAAGCTCATCGAGGAGCTCGAGTGGCGCGAGGGCGAGAAGAAGCAGGAGATCATCGAGCACATCAAGGAGGCTCGCGCCTTCGGTGACCTGTCCGAGAACGCCGAGTACGACGCCGCCAAGGAGGAGGAGGCCAAAAACGCCTCCCGTATCAACGAGATCCGCGCCATCCTCGCTAAGGCTCAGGACGCTGACGAGAGCTCCGCGCTCATCGTCTCCATTGGCTCCACCGTCGCCCTGGTTGACGGCGATGGCGTCGCCAATGAGATGACCATCGTGGGTACCACCGAGACCAACTCCCTGGAGCACAAGATCTCCAACGAGAGCCCCATCGGCCGCGCCATCATCGGTCACGGCGAGGGCGACACCGTGGAGGTCATCACCCCCTCCGGCAAGCGCCGCGTGTACACCATCACCAAAATCTCGCGCTAGACCGCACGGTCCTTTAGCGTTAGGCACCATCACGCTCCTCGGGACCGTATGCCCCGGGGAGCGTCTTTTCTTTTTGGCAACATAAGACCATCTGCAAAGGAGCGTTGAGGTAATGGCCACCCAGACCACCGAGACCGCCAACACCCTAAACGACGAGCGCGCTCGCCGTCTTGCCACCCGCGAGAAGCTGTTCGCGGCCGGCGCCAACCCCTACCCGGAGCACTCCGAGGTGACCGATTATGCGCGTGATATCGAGGCGAAGTACGCCGAGCTCGCCGACGGCGCGGTGACCGAGGACGTTGTGAAGATCGGCGGCCGTGTGGTGGCCAAGCGCGGCCAGGGCAAGATCATGTTCATCGTCGTGCGCGACACCACGGCCGACATCCAGCTCTTCTGCCGCGTGAACGATGTTCCCGAGGAGGCCTGGGCTACGCTCAAGGTGCTCGACCTCGGCGACATCATCGGTGTGACGGGTGCCGTCATCCGCACGCAGCGCGGTCAGCTCTCCGTGGCGCCCAGCGCGGTGCGCCTGCTCTCCAAGGCCGTGCGCCCGCTGCCCGAGAAGTTCCACGGCCTGTCCGACAAGGAGACCCGCTATCGCCAGCGCTACGTGGACCTTATCGTGAACGCGGACGTGCGCGAGACCTTCGCCAAGCGCTCGGCCATCATCTCCGAGTTCCGCCGTTACATGGAGGCCAACGGCTACATGGAGGTGGAGACGCCCATTTTGCAGACCATTCAGGGCGGCGCCACGGCCAAGCCGTTCATTACCCACTTCAATGCGCTCAACCAGGAGAACTACCTGCGTATCGCTACCGAGCTGCACCTCAAGCGTCTGCTGGTGGGCGGCTATGAGCGCGTGTTCGAGATCGGCCGCATCTTCCGCAACGAGGGTATGGACCAAACCCACAACCCCGAGTTCACCACCATGGAGGCTTACCGCGCCTATAGCGATCTTGAGGGTATGAAAGCGCTCGCCGAGGGTGTGATCAAGGCTGCGAACGCCCGCGTGAACGACTCCGAGCAGCTTGAGCACCAGGGTCAGGTCATCGACCTTTCGGGCACGTGGCCGTCCATCCCCATGACCGAGGTGGTTTCCAACGCCTTGGGCGAGCAGGTCGATCTCGACACGCCCGTGGAGCGCCTGGCCGAGCTCGCGACCAAGAACGGTATCGAGATCAAACCCGAGTGGACCGCCGGCAAGCTCATCGCCGAGCTCTACGACGAGATCGGCGAGGACTCCATCGTCAACCCCACCTTTGTGTGCGACTACCCCATCGAGGTGAGCCCGCTCGCCAAGCGCAACGAGGCCGACCCGCGCCTCACGCACCGCTTTGAGCTCGTGATCGCCGGCCACGAGTACGCCAACGCGTTCTCCGAGCTCAACGACCCGGTTGACCAGGCCGAGCGCTTTGCCCGCCAGATGGAGGAGAAGGTCGGCGGCGACGATGAGGCCATGGAGTACGACGAGGACTACGTGCGCGCCCTTGAGTACGGCATGCCTCCTGCGGGCGGCATCGGCATCGGTATCGACCGCGTGGTCATGCTGCTCACCAACTCCGCATCCATTCGCGACGTGCTGCTGTTCCCGCACATGAAGCCCGAGCGCGGCTCCAAGAACGGTGCCGCCGCCGCTAAGGCTGCCGAGGATGCCGCGGGCGAGGGTGTTGTCGTCGCGCCGTTTGTGACGCCCGCCGTGCCCAACGTTGTGGATCCTGCCAAGATTCATATCGAGCCGCTATTCGAGGACTTTGTCGACTTCGATACCTTTGCCAAGAGCGACTTCCGTGCCGTGAAGGTGAAGGAGTGCGTGGCAGTGACCAAGTCCAAGAAGCTGCTGCAGTTCACGCTCGATGACGGCACGGGCGAGGATCGCACTATCCTATCGGGTATCCACGCGTACTACGAGCCCGAGGACCTGGTGGGCAAGACCCTCATCGCCATCACCAACCTGCCGCCGCGCAAGATGATGGGTATTCCCAGCTGCGGCATGATCATCTCCGCCGTGAACGGCTACGACGAGGACGGCGAGCAACTGAACGTCCTCATCGTGGACGATCGCATTCCGGCCGGCGCCAAGCTGCACTAACCGCTTCGCAATGCACTTTCAACCAGAAAAGGCCGCTCCACCCGGGGCGGCCTTTTTTCTTGCGACGAGGTCATACTCATCACCGCTCTGTTGCGCGAGGTCATACTTATCACCGGTTTTCTCGACCAGGTCATACTTATCACCGAAAATGCCCCGATTTAAGGCCTTTTCCGGTGATGAGTATGACTTCGCGCAAAAGGGCGGTGATAAGTATGACTTGGATGGGTGGGGGATGGGACGATACCGGTGTCGGTTTGCTTCGACTAGCGAACCGTCCATTGACACCCCTTGCAAAAATATGGGCAAGTTATGAATGGTTAACTTAATAGAACATCAATCCCTAGTATCTCGGTAGGTATGGCATAATCCCTCGAGTTAGCTTAAGCAAACATTTAGCGAATGCTAAGGACTGCTTAAGAGAATTCTTTATCTTACGAGAGATGCGCAGGTAGACGCGATCTCAGGGAAGGAATGCCATGATCGATTTGGGTAAATCGCGCGCGCTCGTGCGCACGGGCGCGACGGTGATGCTCACGCTCTCCATGACGGCGGGCTCGCTGCCGCTCAACGCTATTGCCGCCTACGCACGGGATGCCGTGTCAATTTCAACGGCGGCTATCACCGTCAACAAGGACGGTTTCGCGCTCGAGCAGGGCAAGGAGTACTCCGTGCCCGTGGCGCTGAAGAAGGCCGACGGAAGCGCTTCGATGGCGGCCGGCTACTTTGAGAACACCGCGACGCTTGTTTGGGATGACTCTTCGTATAGCCTGCGCTTCCAGGTAAAAGAGGGCGGACGTCAGTTCATCACGTCTATCAAGGACGCAAGCGATCTGGGCAACGGCGTCTACCAGATCAAGGTGGATACGGTAACGTCGCCGGTCGCGGTGGGCTTTAGCCTGAACACGCCCATAGGCGCCATGGATCAGACGGCAAACCTGCACATCGACACCACAGCCTTGCCCACGCAGGCGCCGGCTACGGTGGACACCTCCAAGCTCGCCGCGGCGCTTAACGCCGCGAAGGCCATCGCCCAGGGCACCAAGACCGATGAGGCGTGGAACACGCTGCAGCAGGCCATCTCGGCGGCGCAGGCCGTGCTGGACAAGGGCGACGTGACCCAGGAAGAGGTCGACGCCGCGATTCCGGTGCTCGGTCGCGCCATGGCCGCCTTCAATGCGTCGGCAGACAAGGATGACTCGAGCGATGCGGGCGATGCCGACACCACCGCCCAGCAGCTCGACCTGCACGTGTACTTCAAGGGCGCCGAAAGCGCTCAGTTCGCCAAGCAGCTGGGCGAGAAGGCTCAGGTCACCAAGCGCGATGACGGCAAGTACGACGTGGTGTTGAACGTCCCCTCGCTGGGCTCCATGGCAACGCTGGGCAACATCACCTACCAGGGCAAGAAGGTTGCCAAGGCTCAGAACGCCGACGGTTCGGCCGTCTATTCCTTCACCGTCGACACGCTGGATGAGACCCTTGACATCACGTTTGGCTACACCATCACGGCCATGAACCGCACCAACCTGCACCCGTTCCAGGTTGCGCTGGGCGATGCCCAGGCCGATGTCTCCACGGTTGATAAGACCGCGCTCACCTCGGCTATCGTTACCGCGGAGGCCGTGGAGCAGGGCGACAAGCCCGACTCCTCCTTCACCGCGTTGCAGGATGCCATCGCGCAGGCCTATGCGACCGTGGACAACCACGGCACCACCGCCGACCAGGTGAGCCGGGGTGTGGAGACCCTCAACAAGGCCGTCGAGACTTTTAAGGCCGCGGGCGAAGACGATGCCGATGAGCCCGAGCAGCCCGGCGAGGATGTGAAGCTCGAGGTCGGCCGCGAGTACACCGTCGACGTGAAGCTCCAAAAGCAGGACGGCTCGGAGTCCATGGCCGCCGGCTACTTTGAGAAGACCGCGACCGTGGTGTATGACGGCACCTCCTACGCCGTGTCGTTTAACGTGACCGCGGAGGGCGCTGAGTACATCAAGAGCATCAAGGGTGCCGACGCGACCGTTGAGGACCTGGGCGACGGGGCGTACCGCGCGACCGTGAAGAGCCTGGATGCTCGCATCGCGCTCACCTTTGGTCTGTCCACGCCCGTGGGTGAGATGAGCCAGACCGGTTACCTGTGGATCGATACCGCGAGCCTGGGCCTTAAGCCCCAGCAGCCGGGTACGACCGAGGGTGGTTCCGGCAACGGCGGGTCTGACGACAACGGGTCCTCGTCCACGGAGGAAAACGCGACTGCAACCGCCTCATTTGAGGTGGGCCACACCTACCAGGTGCCCATCGCCTTCAAGAAGTCCGGCAGCTCCGAGACCTCCATGGCCGCCCAGTACTTTGGCGACACCGCGCTGGTGCGCCCGCAGGCCAACGGCACCTACACGGTGAGCTTCTCCACCAACAAGGCCGAGTGGATCAGCGGACTCACCTTTAAGGGTGCCACGGTCGCGCGCTCGGGCAGCCAGTACGCGGTGACCATCCCCGCCACCACGGCCGACACCGTGCTGACGCTGGGCCTTACCATCGCGCCTATGGGCGACAAGGCCGTGAACTGCGATATGCACCTGTACCTGTCTCAGGCCAAGGACCTGGGCACCGGCCAGGACAACCTCACCGCGTCCTCGGCCAAGGTGCTGCCCTCCACGGGCGACACCGCGCTGGCGGGCTCGGTGGCGGTGGCCAGCCTGGGTCTTGCCGCGATCGCCGGTGCCGAGATGCTGCGTCGCCGCGGGACTCGGGCATAAGACGGCGCGGCACGTACGACTGAGCGTCGTCAGGTGGCCAGCCGTTTCGTCTATCTAACATCGCGCCGCTCGACACGTTGCCGAGCGGCCTTTTCTAGAAAGAGAGACTCCATGCGCATATTCTTGAAGGCACGAGCGACCGCGACCCTCGCACTCATTGCGACCGCCGCCGCCATGGCGTTGCCCGGCACCGCTGCGGCCGCCGTCTCCTCGGTGCGGACCGCGACTACGCAGCCCACCTATCAAAATCCCGCGACGGGTCAGATCGAGGACTCGGGCGGCACCTCCAACCAGGCGCTCGGCGAGTCCATGGTGTCCTCGACCACCGATGCGCACGCGCTGGTGGAGACTGATGCCGCGGGCAAGACCTACATCACCCTGCGCGTGCACCTGGCCGACCAGGTGCAGGGTGTTGCCGTGGAGACCTCGACCGACGGTGGCGCCACGTTTAGCGCGGCCGAGGTATCCAAGGTGCAGGAGGACCTGTCCCACGGCGAGGCGAGCCAGGACAACACCTCGGACTGGCGCATTGAGGCGCCGAGCGCCACGGCCGTGCTGCGCGTGAAGCTGGACGTTATCCCGATGGGCCGTGAGGTGACCTACTTTGTGCAGCTTGCGGACTTGGTCGACGGCAACGATTACGGCTTTGCCGCGAGCGTGACGCCGGGCGAGGGCGTGGCGGATGCCGAGGATTCGGGCTCTGATAGCGCCGCGGACTCCAAGGGCGACGCGGCTGCAGACTCTGATGCCCAGGGTGACCTCAACGACGAGAGCGGCTCGGATGCGGAGGGAATCTCGGAGTACGACGCCGACGGCAACGAGGTGTCCGATGACGCGGTGAAATCGCTGGACGCGGGCACCGCGGTGTTGATCGCGGCTGCCGTGGTGACGGTCGCCGGCGTGGCGGGCGGCATCTACTACGCTGTCGTGGTGCGTCCGCGTCGCGCTACGGCTGCTGCCGAGGCCGCGAAGGCTGCGAGGGCGTTTGGTGCTGCGACGGGCGCGAAGCCTGCGGTGGACGGCGACGACGAGCCCGCGAGCTCGGATTCCGCATCCGAGGACAAGTAGCATGCGCCGTATGCTGCAAGCAGGAAACGCGCTGGCAACGGGGGAGGCGCTGCCGAGATTCTCGGCAGCTGCCGCGCTATCCCGGCGAGCCGCCGTGGCCGGCGCGCTGGCCTGCGCCGGGGCGGCGTTGTTGGGTGCCGCGGGATGCGTGGACCAGCGTCCGCGCCGCGCGGGGTCGGCCTCGGGTGGCGACGCGCTGCGCCTGGTCGCGACGTCACCCGCCACAGCCCAGATCTTCGACAAGCTGGAGTTATCGCTAGTGGGCGTGCCCTCCACGTCGCGCGGCCTGCCCGAGCGTTACGCAAACGTGAAGCAGGTGGGCACCGCCATGGCACCTGACCTGGAGATCTTGTCCAACCTGCGCCCAGACTTTGTGATCTCGCCCAACTCGCTTATGTCCGACCTGCAACCCAAGTACGCCGCGGCCTCGCTGCCCTGCATCTTCATCGACCTCAAGAGCGTGGACGGGCTGTTTGACTCGGTGTCCTATCTGGGGCGCAAGTTCGATCGCGAGGCTCAGGCGTCCCAGTTGGTCGCTGAGCACAAGGCCTATATGGCCGAGTACCGCGCGCAGGCGGGGTTCTCGGCACAAAACGCGCCCAGCGTGCTGGTGCTTATGGGCGTGCCGGGCAGCTACGTGGTGGCGACGCCCAGGAGCTACGTGGGCAGCCTGGTCGCGCTCGCGGGCGGGCGCAACGTCTATGAGGACGCCGAGCAGGACTTTATCAACGTGAATACCGAGGACATGCTCGCACGCGACCCGGACATCATCCTGCGCACGGCCCACGCGCTGCCGCAGCAGGTGATGGCCATGTTTGCCGAGGAGTTTGAGACCAACGACATCTGGAAGCACTTTCGCGCCGTGCAAGACGGGCGGGTGCACGACCTGGACTCGGCGAAGTTTGGCATGAGCGCCGAGTTCAACTACCCGCAGGCCTTGGAGGACCTGCAGCCGCTGCTGGCCGGCGACGCAGGCGTTTGGGCGGCGGGAGATACCAAGAAGGAGGGGGCGTGATGGGACGTCTGGGGCAAAAGGACGATGCTGCGCGAACGGTCGGCGGCGCCGCTGGCCGGGCACCCGGGTTTGCGCGCTGCGTTATCGCGTTTGCGGTGGTGGGCATGGCCACGGCGGCGCTGTTTTTTGTGGCGGTGAACACGGGTAGCCTCAAGGTGGGTGCCGCCCAGCTGCTGCGCGGGCTGTTCGTTGCGTACGACGAGACGGTCGCCACCATCTACGATCTGCGGCTTCCGCGCATCTTTATCGCTCTGGCGGCTGGCGCTGCGTGCGCGGTGTCGGGCGTGCTGCTGCAGGCGGCGATTCGCAACCCCTTGGCTGATCCGGGCATCATTGGCGTGTCCTCGGGAGCGTCGCTTGTGGCCGTGGTGGTGACCGCGGTGGCGCCGGGGCTGTTCTACATTGTGCCCGTGTTCGCCTGCCTGGGCGGTTTGGCAACGTTTGCACTGGTCTACGCGCTGTCGTGGCGCGGCGGGTTGAGCCCGCTGCGCATCGTGCTGGTGGGCGTTGCCGTGAGCTCTTGCTTTACGGGCGTGATGAGCGCCTTCAACGCCGGGACTGGCTTCACCCTTTCTGGCGTGGCGAGCCTGGTCGAGGGCAACATCACCATGAAGACCTGGGATGACCTGGCGGTTCTGAGCGCGTACGCCGCGCCCGGCCTGTTAGCCGCGCTCGCGGTGTGCCGGCGCTGCGACTTGCTGGGCCTTGAGGACAAGCAGGCCCGGGGCCTTGGTTTTGACGTGGACTTCAACCGCATGCTGGTGAGCGCCGTGGCGGTGCTTTTGGCCTCCATCTCCACCGCGGTGGTGGGGCCCATCAGCTTTTTGGGCCTGATCGTGCCGCACTGCGCGCGGATTCTCGTTGGTTCGCGCCATAAGGTGCTGGTGCCGTTTTGCATGCTGCTGGGCGCGTTCGCGCTGCTCGCCGCCGATACGTTGGGACGTACCGTGGCGGCGCCCTATGAGATCAGCGCTGCGATCGTGATGTCCATCGTGGGCTGCCCGGTGTTCATCGCGCTGCTTTTGCGATCGAAGGAGAGCTATGGCGAGTAAGAATATGGCTGAGAGTGCGCGCGAGGGCGCTCTTCGCGAAGATGGCACGGCGGCGACCATAGCCGCGCCGACGGGCGAGGGTGCCCGCGAGGCGGCCTTCTCGGCAAACGTGTTCACGGTGAGCGGTCTGCGGTTCGCCTACCCGGGCATGCTCGGGCGCAGTGAGCGCACGATCTTTGACGGGCTTGACCTGGCGCTGCCCGAGGGCGTGGTGACCACGCTCATCGGCGCGAACGGATCGGGCAAGTCCACGCTGTTCAACCTGCTCACCAAAAACCTGCGCCCCCAGGGTGGCAAGATCTACCTGCGCGGCGGCGACGTGGGGCTCATGCGCCTGCGTGACTTCGCGCGGCTTGTGGCCATCGTGCACCAAAAGAACGCCGCGCCGGGTGATATCACCGTGCGCAAGCTGGTGGAGTACGGGCGCTTTGCCCATCACGCGCCGGGCCGCGCCGCCTCCACCGATGAAGATGAGCGCATGGTCGATTGGGCCTTGTCTACCTGCAGAATCGCCGATCTGGCGCATGCGCGCGCCGGGTCGCTCTCGGGTGGGCAGGTGCAGCGCGTGTGGATCGCCATGGCCCTTGCCCAGGGCACGCGCGTGCTGCTGCTCGACGAGCCCACCACCTACCTGGACATTCGCTACCAGCTGGAGATCTTGCGGCTGGTGCGCCGCCTCAACCGCGAGCACGGCATCACGGTGGTGATGGTGCTCCACGACGTGAACCAGGCGATCCATTATAGCGACCACCTGGTGGCGCTCGCAGGCGGTAGCGTTGTCGCGCAAGGAGCTCCCGCCGACGTGGTCACTCCGGAGCTGCTGCGCCACGTCTATGACGTAGACCTGCGCGTGATCGAGGTAGACAACGAGCCCTTCGTCCTCGGCGTCTAGCGGCGACATCTTCGGCCGACCGAGTTGCATGTCGCAACACCACAAAAAACGAGCTCCAGCCCCCTTTCTCATCCAAAAGCGACATGCAACCCCGTCTCTCGGCAAAGTGATCGCCCCAAAGCCAAGTTGCATGTCGCTATTTAACGAGAATCCCACTCCAAACCCCCTTTCTCATCCAAAAGCGACCTACAACTCGCCGCATTCTCGGCAGCGAATCCCTGGGCTCTGCAAAACTCGCATACGCTTGCAAAACTCGCAAAAGCGACTACGGCTGTCATCGTGAGAGGAGGAGGTCATGGCGCTCAAGAACCCCTTTACCCCAAGTTTTGGTAAAGTCCCCGCCGTGCTTGCGGGTCGCGACCTGCTGCTTGATGACATGACCTCCGCGTTTGAGCAAGGTTCCGGCGACCCCAACCTCTCGACCATCCTCATGGGCGCTCGCGGCACCGGTAAGACGGCGCTTATGACGAGCATCGCGTGTGGCGTGCTGCCGAGTATGGGCGCATTGACGACGTGGTTGCCCAGCGCGGCATCGAGTTGGCTCGAGCAGAGCTGGATCATAGCGTGCTTGAGAAGACTTGCGCGGAGCTCTCCCGTGGCGACCTGCGTTTTTTTTGACCGCGATGCTGCAGGTGGGCGACGCGTGTGCGCTCGCTGACGTGACCAACAGTATGGGAGTAGCAAGCAATTACGCGAGTCAGTGCAAGTCCCGTCTCATGAAGCAGGGGATCGTAGGCGAACGCCCCGGCAACAAGATGGGCTTCGACATGCCATTTATAAAGGAGTATCTGGCTGAGCACCTGCATGCGCAGTGATCAAATGCTCCGCTTTCCGAAATGACCTTGTTGCATGTCGCAATACGATAAGAAGCGAGCTCCGAGGCGTTAATCTGTTAAGGACAGAGAAAAAAGCCACAGAAAGTGAGGTGCAGAGTATGAGAACAGCAACACGGTAACAGAAATTAAGGAGTTGTGCTATAGAATATAGAGCATGACAAATGAACAATATGAAATATTCATTGTTGAATGACTTCCTGTATGAAAAATTGCAATAACGATTTTTTACCTTTGCCCTCGAAAATGGGCTTCTATTGCGTAGCGCAGCCATTGAAAACCGAATAACCGCTGCCCTCGCAGTAGCACCACCGAGCAGGAAATCTTGAAAGGACTCCCTGCTTTTTCTTTTGTCAAAATCAGAAAGGAGGGCCTATGCGGGAAATCACATAGACAGTCATGAAAACCACCGCCGCCCCTCCGCCCAGCCCGCCGCGGTCCGGCGCGCCACCCCGGCGAGCTCGGTCGCCCCCGAGACCGTCATACCCTCCTCGAGGCCGAGCAGGAACAGCTCGACCGTCTCCCTCTCATGCATTCGGACCTCCGTTCCGGACACCGCCCGTGTCCAACTTCCAGTCCGCGCACCCGATTGAGAAATCCTCCTAAGAGTTCCTAAGGTTTTGGTTTGGGCCTGGGCACGCTCGGGTTCAAACATGGCGAACTGCATACGCGGCGGCTCGGGGAGCCAGGAACGCCCCCCGCCCGGCGGTGTTTGTGTGGGTGCCGCTTCAATGCGTTATAGTAGTGCGATTCTGGGTACACGCATGCCTTGAAAACGTTAGAAATGCTATAGCACGTGAGAGGTTTCGCATGCTAGACAGATTTACCGACCGCGCGCGCAAGGTCATGTCCCTCGCCAAGGAGGAGGCCATCGCGCTGGGTTCCACCAAGGTGGGCACCGAGCATCTGTTGCTCGCGCTGTCCACCACCGAGACGGGCATCGCCTCGGAGGCCCTGAGCGCGCTGGACATCACCCACGAGGATGTGCTCGACGAGCTGCGCGCCATGAGCGGCGAGGCGACCACCAAGCCGGCGAGCTCGACCGCGGGCGACGAATCTGCCGAGAAGAGCGCGGCCGCTGCTGAGGGCGGCGCCGGGCAGGATCCCTCGGCAGAGAACGCGGCTGCCGCAGGCGCTGCCGGTGCGGGCACCGGCGCTTTCGCGGGTGAGGACGCCCCGTCGCAGGATCTCGCCGCCGACCAGCCTTCCTCGGCTGCTGCCAACGCGGGCAAGCTCGCCTTCACGCCCAAGGTCATCGCCGTGATGGAGAAGAGCTTCCGCGTCGCGCGCATGAACAACCAGACCTACGTCTCCACCGAGCACCTGCTGCTCGCGCTGGTGGACGAGGCGACCGAGAACGGCGGCAACCGCGCCATGGACCTGCTCGTGCGCCTGGGTACCTCGGCGGCCGCCGTGCGCGGCGAGGTGGAGAAGCTCACCGCCAAGGACCAGGGTAAAAAGCGCCCCATGGCAGGTGCGGGATCCGGTCGTCCCGGTGCGGGGCTGCCGTTTTTCGGCGGAGCCTCCCAGGGTAAGGGCGACGGCGACGCCAGCATGCTCAAGCAGTTTGGCGTGAACCTCACCGAGAAGGCCCGCGAGGGCAAGCTCGACCCGGTTATCGGCCGCGAGCGCGAGGTCTCCCGCATGATGGAGATCCTCTCGCGCCGCACCAAGAACAACCCGCTCATCTTGGGTGACCCCGGTGTGGGTAAGACCGCCCTGGTGGAGGGACTGGCGCAGCGCATCGCCGCCGGCGAGGTGCCCGAGAACCTAGCGAACCAAAACGTGTGGACGCTCGATCTGCCCGGCCTGGTGGCGGGAGCCAAGTACCGCGGCGAGTTTGAGGAGCGCCTGAAAGGCGTGATCGCCGAGGCCACCGAGGCCGATGACATCATCCTGTTCATCGACGAGATGCACACGCTCATCGGCGCGGGTTCCGCCGAGGGCTCCATCGACGCGAGCTCCATGCTCAAGCCGGTGCTCGCCCGCGGCGCCTTCCAGATCATCGGCGCCACCACGGCCGAGGAGTTTCGCAAGTACCTGTCCAAGGACCCTGCGTTTGAGCGCCGCTTCCAGGCGATCGACGTGGAGGAGCCGAGCATCGCGGACACCGTGCAGATTCTGAACGCCCTGGCCCCGCGCTATGAGGAGCACCACCACGTGCGCTACACGCCGGGTGCCATCGAGGCCGCGGCCACGCTTTCGTCGCGCTACATCCAGGACCGCTTCTTGCCCGACAAGGCCATCGACCTCATCGACGAGGCCGGCGCCCGCGCCCGCATTGCCGCCAACCGCACCCCGGACGCGGTGCGCGATGCCGAGCAGCGCGTGCTTGCGCTTGTGGCCAAGGTGGACGAGGCCACCAAGGCAGACGACATGAACCGCGCCGCCGAGCTCAAAGACGAGCAGGACAAGGCCGAGGGCGTGCTTGCCGCCGCCCGTGAGCAATGGAGCGCCGAGCTCGCCGCGCATCCCATCACCATCGACGTGGATAAGATCGCCGATATCGTCTCGGCTACCTCGGGCGTGCCCGTGAGCTCGCTCACCGAGGACGAGAGCCGCCGCCTGCTCTCCTGCGAGAGCGTCATGAAGGAGCGCATCATCGGTCAGGACAAGGCCGTGGCCGCCGTGGCCCGCGCCATCCGTCGTTCGCGCAGCCCGCTCAAGGACCCCCACCGTCCCGGCGGCTCGTTCATCTTCCTGGGCCCCACAGGCACGGGTAAGACCGAGCTTGCCAAGACGCTCGCCGAGTACCTCTTCGGCAGCAAGGACGCGTTGCTCAGCTTTGACATGTCCGAGTACGGCAGCCCCTACGAGGTCTCCAAGCTCATCGGCAGCCCTCCGGGCTACGTTGGCCACGACGAGGGCGGTCAGCTCACCAAGGCCGTGCGGCGCCACCCCTACTCGGTGGTGCTGTTCGACGAGATCGAGAAGGCGCATCCGGACATCTTCAACATCTTGCTGCAGGTGCTCGATGAGGGCCGCCTCACCGACAGCCAGGGAAAGACGGTCGATTTCCGCAACACCGTGATCATCATGACGAGCAACGTGGGCGCGCGCGAGATCTCGCAGGACTCCATCGTGGGCTTCGGCACATCGGGCGAGGCGGGTCTTACCAGCGATGAGATCCGCGGCCGCGCGATGGGCGAGCTCAAGCGGCTGTTCCGCCCGGAGTTCCTCAACCGCATCGACGACATCGTGGTGTTCAAGAAGCTGCAGCATGAGTCGCTCATCTCCATCGCGCGCCTGCTGGTGGACGACCTGCGCCAGCGCCTGGTCGCAAACGGCATGAATATCCAGCTCACCGATGCCGCGATCGAGAAGATCGTGGCCGAGGGCACGGACCTCACCAACGGAGCCCGACCGCTCCGCCGTGCTATCCAGCGCCTGATCGAGGACCCGCTGTCCGAGGAGCTGCTCGCCGGCGAGTGGACCGCGGGCGACACCGTGCTGGCCGATGTGGAGGACGACAAGTTTGTGTTCTCGCACGGCACCGGTGAGATCCCCGCGCCGCGCACGCCCGGTGAGCTGGGCGCGGGCTTCTCGGCACCCGCCCCGCGCAGCGCTGCAGCGGCGCCTGCGATGGGTAGCGCCGGTGGACGGGCCCTTCAGGCGGGCTCCGGCGCTCTGTAGCGCCACAGAACGTCTTTCACGGCCTTTTTGACCTTGAGGACCCGCAGGTACCCGGCCTGCGGGTCTTTTTTACCCCACGGGATCGGCCGCCGCTTGCCGCCGGGATGCCTCGCGCCGCCTATTCGCGGGATTACAATGGCAGCATGGATTCACATCGCGTGAGAAAGGTTCGCCATGTCCACCATCACCACCATTTCCCGCGGCGGGCTCACCGCCGAGATCGACTCCATGGGTGCCCAGCTGGTGAGCTTGGCCCAGGACGGCAAGGAGTACCTGTGGCAGGCCGATCCCCAGTGGTGGGCGAAGTCCGCACCGGTGCTGTTCCCCATCGTGGGGTCGCTGCGCGGCGAGCGCGCCCAGTCTGCCGCGGGCGAGTGCCATATGGGCCGCCACGGCATCGCGCGCATCGTCGAGCATGAGCTGGTGGGCGTGAGCGAGGACAGCTCGGCGGTGACCTACGAGCTTACGAGCAGCCCCGAGTCTCGCGAGGCCTTCCCGTACGAATTCAAGCTCAACATGACCTACGCCATCACCGGTGACGTGACGCTCACGCAGACCTTCACGGTCGCCAACACCGGCGACGTGGACCTGCCGTTCTCGGTGGGCGGCCACCCGGCCTTCAACGTGCCCGCCCCCGATGCCGAGGATGAGGCCTTTGAGGACTACGAGCTCGCCTTCACCAAGCCTTGGAGCTGCGTGGCGCCCAAGATCGCCGACGAGGGTCTGCTGTCCTACGACCATGCGTCCATGGTGATCGACCGTGCGGACGTGATGCCCCTCACGCATCGCACCTTTGACGAGGATGCCGTGATGCTCTCGCATGTGCCCGACTACACGCTCACGCTGCGCGGTCGCAAGAGCGGGCACGGTATCAAGATCGACTTCGAGGGCTTTGAGTACATTGGCATTTGGTCCGCCGCTGGCGACGCGCCCTTCGTGGCGCTGGAGCCCTGGACGGGACACGCGACCCTCACCAACGAGGACGACGTCTTTGAGCACAAGCGCAACATCACCGTGCTGGCTCCCGGTGAGGTGGACGAGCGCTCCTTTAGCATGACGCTGCTGTAGGATCGGTCGCGAGTCGCCGCAACGGGTCCCGCCATCGCGCCTGTGTCGCACCGTACCCGCGCCCGCGCCCGCACCGGCGTTTCAGGCTCAAATCTCGGTTTACGCGAAGTCATACTCATCACCGAAATCTGGCTCATTTAAGGCCTTTTCTGTCGATGAGTATGACTTCGTTTTTTGTGCCTATACTAGCCGGGTTCGTTTTCGCGAGAAGGGGCTCTTATGGCCGAGAATATCAAGTCCGTGGCTCAGAACGCCGAGCGCCGGGCGTTTACAGCGCGTGAGGTTCGTGCCGCCTGGGTCGAGGCGTGCCGCTTGCGCACGTTGCCTCTGGCCGCGGCAGGCTCCGTCATCGCGGCGGGAATCGCGGTCGCCTACGGCGCCTTTCGGGCGGAGGTCTTCGCCCTCATGTTCATAACCTCGGTGCTGCTGCAGGTGATGGCCAACTTCGCCGACGACTACGGCGATTTGGCGAGCGGTTTGGATGACGAGACCCGTGTGGGGCCCCGTCGCGGCATGCAGCGCGGCATCATCACGCCCGCGCAGATGAAGCGCGCGCTGGTGGGGCTGGGGCTTGTGACCTTTGCCGTGGGTCTCGTGCTTATCTACGTCTCTTTCACCGGCGGTCCTGCCATGGGCGAGGGCGCGCTTGCGGCCATGGCGGCCTTCGCGGCGCTGGGGCTTGTCGCCATCGCGGCCGCGGTGCTCTACACCGTGGGCCCGCGCCCGTATGGCTACCTGGGTTTGGGCGATATCGTGAGCTTTATCTTCTTTGGCCTGGTCGCCGTGGTGGCGGGGAGTTTTCTTTACCTGCACGTCGTGGTGTTCGCGGCGCTGGTGGCGGCGCTCGCGTTGGGCCTTCCGGTCGCCGCGGTGATGAACGTGAACAACATGCGAGACTCTTCCGCAGACGCTGCCAAGGGCAAGCGCACCATCGCGAACCGCCTGCTCGCGGTGGGCGGTGAGCAGGCCATGCGCCGCTACCACGTGGCTCTTGTGGCCGGGTCGCTCGCGCTGTTCGCCGCGGCGCTGGTGATGCTGAGAGGTGGCGGCGGCCCAGCGGCGACGGTGCTTCGCATGGTCGTGCTCGCAGCAGCCGCCATGCCCCTGGCCCGCGCCACTCGCGACGTCGCCGTCCAGCCTGACCACACCAAGCTCGACCGCTTCATGGCCCCCACCAGCATGGGTACCGTTCTGGTAGCCATCGCCTTCTCCCTCCTGGTCGCCCTCTAGACGAGAAAAGAGCCCGGACGAGGCCTATCCTCGCTTGCGTAGCCGCGGGGCCGCTGCGCCTCCGTCGCAATCCGCAGCGAGCTGAGGAATCGGCGTAGCAAAACCCCAGGAACGGGCAGCGGTCATGGGCTCGAGCCGAGCGCCCGCCCGCCTTCGTTCTGCACGTTCCTGGGGTTTCGCTGAGTCGATTTCCAGCTTCGCGAGGACGCGGCGGAGGGGCACCGGCCCCGGCGGGGGTACGCTCGATCGAGGGGATAGGTATCCGCCTTTTTGTTAGATGGTTGTGAGATTTACCGGGGCGTTATGGGGAATCTGCATCCAGTGTGTGGCGACACGCGACCCAATTTGGCCTTCGTAAGCACAAATCCACGAATCGCGTCTTGCGTTTTCGCCTCATCCCGTAGAATCGCTCGTGAGCTCACCTGGGGGCCTTGCAGCCCGTGGATTTGATATTGCATTGTGAGGTTTGCTATGGCTGGTGATACGCCGAGAATCTGGACCATCAAGCGCTGTCTCGACTGGTCGCGCGACTACCTTCGTGACAAGGGCGAGCAGCGGCCGCGATTCATGGCCGAGCAGTTGCTGGTGGCTGTGCTGGGCATTGGGCGCATGGAGATGTACATGTACCTGGACAAGCCCATGGACAAACCCGAGCTCGACCTGATGCATTCCTACCTGGTGCGTAGGCTCAAAGGCGAGCCGTTGCAGTACATCGTGGGGAACACGCAGTTTCGCACTATCGAGGTCGCTTGCGAGCGAGGTGTGCTCATCCCGCGCCCCGAGACCGAGATGCTGGTGGAGGAGGTGCTCGCTTACCTGGACCGCGAGGTCTTCGGCGTGCGTCCGGGTGAGCTGCCGCGTCGCCCCCGCGCGGAGCTGCCCTGGAATGCCGAGGTGGAGCAGGTGCGACGCGCTGAGGAGGAACGCCTGCGCCGCGAGCACGAGGCGGCTGTCGCCGGTGAGGCGGGGATTCCGGTGCGTGACGTAAGCGAGAGCGAGGGGGACGGCGCAAAGACACCGGGCCCGGACGCCGACGTGGATGCCGCGGGCGGAGCGCCTATGCCCTTCGCCGAGCCTGCCTCACCGGAGCCCTCCTTGCGCATGGCGCGCGTGCTCGAGATCGGCAGCGGCACCGGTTGCATCCCGCTGTCGCTCGCGACCGAGCGTCCGGGTCAGGTCTCCTGCGTATCTATCGACATCAACCCCCAGGCGATAGCGCTCGCTCGCCGAAACCGCGATGCGCTGGGCATAGACCCTAAAACCGTGGACTTTCGCGAGGGGGACCTGGTGTCGCCGGTGCTGCCCAGCGAGCAGCGCACCTTTGACCTGCTGATCTCCAACCCGCCGTATATCCCCGTGGGGGTGGCGGCGCAGATGTCGCGCGAGGTGCTCGACTTTGAGCCCGGTGACGCGCTCTTTAGCGGATATGACGGGTTGGACATGTTCCGTCGTATCGTGGAGTGCGCGCCGCAGATGCTTGCTCCGGGCGGCCTTCTTGCGTGCGAGCTGCACGAGGACTCCCTGGAGGCCGCAGCGCAGCTCTGCCGGTACCGGGGGATGGAGGATGTGCAGATTCTGCGGGACCTGGCTGGTAAGACGCGCTTCATTTTTGCCAGGACTTCTTCTGTATAGGCCCCGTCTCTCATAAAAACGCCATGGGCTGATTCCATTTACCGAGAAACAGCTCGCGTTTATCCGCTTTGTCGCGCCCGATGCGGGTGTCGCCGTCATGCTCGTGAGAAAATGCTACGGCGCACCCTCACGGGTGCGATTTGCTGTTGAAAAAAACGGGCGCTACCCCGGTGGCGTCAAACGACAGGAGGACGTGCTCGTGAGAAGGATCTACCGTGTTGCCCCGGGCCTTGCCGCCCCAAGCCCGGTATGCATGGCCGATGCTGCGCGGGAGCTCGCCGCCGGTGCCTTGGCGCTCCTTCCCACCGAGACGGTGTACGGCCTGGGCGTGAGCGTGAAGGCCTTTGGCGGGGACGATCCCGCCCGCGCCGTCATGCCCCAGGAGGGTAGCGGCTACCGACGTATCTTCTCGCTCAAGCGCCGCGAGCTCGCCCAGACGGTGCCCTGGTTGGTGGCGGACGCCGCGGCACTCGACACCTACGGTCGCGATGTCGCGCCCGAGGCCCGCGTGCTGGCGGCTAGGCTGTGGCCCGGCGCCCTCACCATCGTGGTGCGGGCGAGCGACGCCGTGCCCGCCTTTCTAAGGGCGGCGGACGGCACCGTGGCCCTGCGCGCGAGCGCAAGCCCGGTGATCGGTGCCCTCGCCCGTGCGTGCGGCCCTCTGGCGGTCACGAGCGCCAACACGCACGGCCTGCCCGCCCCCGCATCTTTCGCAGACGTGGAGCCTCGCGTGCTCGCGGGCGTGGATGTCGCTATCGACGCGGGCGAGACCCTCTGTCGCGACGCCTCCGCCATTGTCTCGTTTGTGCACGGCAGCCTCGAGGTGCTGCGTGAAGGCGCCATCGGCGCGGAGGAGATCCGCTCCGTGCTGGCAGATGGCGTCTGTGGCGCAGCGGTTCTCACGTGATCGGTTTCACCTGATAGGTTGGGTTTTCCTATGGCGTTCTCATTCAAAGATCTTGGCCTGGCGGATCAAACGTATCTCCCCGAGGCCGGCAAGTACATCATGGCGCTCGACTGCGGAACCACCTCGGTGCGGGCGGTCCTGGTCGATGAGTTCGGCGCGATCGTGGCAAAGGCCTCGCGCGGCATAGAGACCATCTATCCCAATCCCGGTTGGGTAGAGCAAGATCCTATGGAGATCTTGGCCTCGCAGATCGCCGTCATGGCCGAGGTGCAGTTTAAAAGCGGTATCCATTCAGATCTGATCGCGGGTATAGGCATCGCCAACCAACGCGAGACCACGGTGGTGTGGGACCGCGATAGCGGCCAGCCCATCTGCAACGCCATAGGCTGGCAGTGCCGCAGAACCGCCTCGATCGCCGAGAGGCTGGTGGATGATGGCCATGGCGAGATGATTCGCTCCAAGACGGGCCTCACCCCCGACGCGTACTTCTCGGCGACCAAGCTCGCGTGGATCTTGGATAACGTGGACGGTGCCCGTGAGGCGGCCCGCGACGGCCAGCTCATGTTTGGCACCATCGACACGTGGATCATCTATAACCTCACGGGCGGCGCGGTCTTCGCGACCGACTACACCAACGCCAGCCGCACCATGCTCTTCAACATCCACACGCTGGAATGGGATGCCGAGCTTTTGGACCTCATGGGCATCCCGGCATCCATGCTGCCCGAGGTGCGCTGGAGCTCGGGCAGCTTTGGCACCGTGTCGCACGAGGTCATGACCTATATGCCGCCCATCATGGGCGTGGCGGGCGACCAGCAGGCCTCGCTGTTCGGCCATTGCTGCTTTGAGCCTGGAGATACTAAGAACACCTACGGCACCGGCTGCTTCATGCTCATGAACACGGGCGATTCCGTGGTGGAGTCGCAAAACGGCCTGGTCTCGACCATCGGCATCGCCGAGGGCGGCAAGATCTCCTACGCATTGGAGGGATCATGCTTCCATGGGGGGTCCACCATCAGCTGGCTGCGCGACGGGCTCGGTCTTATCAGCGATGCCGCCGAGACCGAGGCCATCGCCATGAGCATTGCCGGCAACGAGGGCTGTTACCTGGTGCCCGCCTTCAGCGGCCTGGGCGCTCCTTGGTGGGACGCGAACGCGCGCGGGCTTATCTGCGGGCTCAACCCCGGTGCGGGCAAGGCGCAGATCGTGCGTGCGGCGTGCGAGTCCATGGCCTACCAGAGCTACGACGTGCTGCGAGCCATGGAGGCCGACGCGGGCCGCAAGCTCATGAGCCTCTATGTGGACGGTGCCGCCTCGCGCAACGCCTTCATCATGCAGTTCCAGGCCGATCTTCTGGGCATTCCCATCATCCAGGCCGAGTCGCTGGAGACCACGGCCCTGGGCGCGGCGTACCTGGCGGGCCTTGCCGTGGGTTACTGGGAGGACCGCGAGGAAATCTTGCAGAACCGTTCGCTCGCGGCCACCTTCTTGGCCAATGCCGAGCGCGAAGGAACCGAGCGCGACCTGGCGGGCTGGCATGATGCCGTGCGCCGCGCACGGACCGCGATAGGGTAGAGTAGGGGGGCGGGCCGCGTGCCCGACTCTTGGTTTTCATGAGAAAGGACAGCACCATGCGCGTCGCCATCGCCTCGGATCACGCGGGCTTTATCCAAAAGCAGCCGATCGCAGACCATATAAGGTCCCTGGGTCATGAGGTGGTGGACCTGGGGCCCGCAGACGAGCAGCGCGTGGACTACCCCGACTACGCCGAGAAGGTGGCCCGCGCCGTCGCCTCCGGCGAGGCCGACCGCGGCGTGCTCGTCTGCGGAACGGGCATAGGCATGGCCATCGCCGCGGACAAGATCGCCGGCGTGCGCGCGAGCTCCATCACCTCGGTCGACTTCGCGGACCTGTTCCGCCGCCACAACGACGGCAACGTGGTATGCCTCTCGGGTCGTTTTGTGGACCTCTCCACCAACAAGGATATCGTGCAGGTGTTTCTCACGTCCCGGTTTGAGGGCGGCAGGCACGCCCTGCGCGTTGCCAAGGCGATGAAGCTCGACACCGCGGGCAAGGCGGAGGAGAAAAAAGCGCCTCGCGTGATGCCGATCAACCGTTAACGTATGCATATTCTGCAACAGTTGTAGAGAAACTGTTAAGGGCAGAGGGTCCAAAAACACCGTTCATCGGCAGGTCCTCGCCTTTTGTTGCCAAAGCGAGCACTCGGGCGTCTCAAAATCGAAACATGATTGCGCCCGGGTAGAATCTGACTAAACTATCACGGGTCAGGCGGGGCCTGACGGGTTTTAAGGAGCGCTGAGGATTGTGCTTGAGGTCGAGTTTGAGATCGCGACCCATATCCCCATCCTTATCGCCGGCATCCTCACGGGTGCCGCGTCCTTTGGCGTGCTCATGCTCGCGTTGGTGCCGGTTTTGCGGCATACCAGCGAGGCGAGCATGGCAAAGGGCTTCCTCGCGATCGCGGCAAGCTTCGCGGTGCTCGTCTTGGGTATCATCCTGACGCATGTCCTGGCACCGGCGGCGCTCATCGTGCTGCTGTGTGGAGAATTGGCGGCATTCTTCGCCGGTTGGATTATCCTTGCGTGCGCACTGATCGCCCGTAAGTAGGAAAGGTGGAACCTTGGACGCATTCGCCAAGCTGCCCGACGAGATCAACCATCTCGTCTCGGAGTTCGTCTCCATCCCCGTGGTGGGTACCCTCATGGCCGGCATCACCCAGTACACGTTTTGGCTCATCGTGTCATCCATCGTGATGCTCGTGCTCATCTTCGCCTACGTGAAGCGCATCTCGCTCGTGCCGCATGGCCTGTTCCAAAACGGAATGGAATGGTGCGTGCAGTTTGTCTCCAAGGACATGGGCAGCCAGATCTTGGGCCCCACCTGGAAGAGGCACTTCCCGTTCTTGGCCACGCTGTTCTTCTTCATCCTGGTCAACAACCTGGTGGGTATCATCCCGGGCATGAAGCCGGGTTCTGGAACCATCTCCACCACCGCCGCGCTGGCGCTCGTGACCTTCATCTACTTCATCGGTGTGGGCGTGAAGAACCATGGCGTGTGGGGCTACACCAAGAGCCTGGCGCCAAAGGGCGTGGGCTTCCCGCTCAACGTGCTCATCTGGGTCATCGAGGTCATCTCGACCCTGCTGCGTCCCATCACCCTGGCCGTTCGTCTGTTCTGCAACATGTTCGCCGGTCACATCGTCTTGGGCTCGTTCGCCCTCATGGTCACCCTCTTCGTGGAGCCCGTGCTTGAGCAGGCGAGTCTCGCAAACGTCGCGGGCGCGCTGCCCGCCGTGGCCTTCGCCGCGATCCTGCTCGTGATCTACGCGATCGAGATGTTCGTCGCCTGCATCCAGGCCTATGTGTTCACGGTGCTCGCCGCCGTGTACATCCAGGGTGCCGAGGCCGAGGGGCACTAAAACCCTCGCAGCCCGGGTATAAGCCTGGTTCGATCTTTGTGGTATTGAGCGTGTTCCCGCGCGCTTGATATATGTCTTGCATTCAGATGCGCTCGGAAAGGGGAGCGCATGAGTGAAGGAGGAAACGTGGGAGTTATCGGTTACGGTCTGGGTGTTATCGGCGCTGGCCTTGCTATCGGCCTTGCCGCCTTCGGCGTCGCGAACGCCATGGCTCGCCAGCCTGAGGTCCAAGATCGCGTGTTCACGGTCTTCATCATGGGCTCCGCTTTTGCTGAGGCCCTGGCGCTGATCGGCTTCGTCGTCGCCCTGGTGGTCAAATAGTCTGCCCCCACGGGGAGCGATCCGTATTAGGGAGAAGCAATGAAGCAGGTTCGTATGACATTCGCTGCCATGGCCGCCATGACCGTCGCAGCTCCTGTCGCGGCTTTTGCCGAGGAGTCCGAGTCCGCAGCGGGCGCGGATATCCTCATCCCCAAGCTGGGTGAGTTTGTCCCCGCGCTCGTCATCTTCCTCATCATCTGGGCGCTTCTCGCCAAGTTCGCCTGGCCGGTGGTCCTCAACATGCTCACCAAACGCGAGCAGACCATCCAGGCGAGCATCGACGAGGCTGAGCACACCAAGGACGAGGCCAAGGAGATTCGCGAGCAGGCCGACGCCATCGTGGCGGACGCCCGCCGCAAGGCTTCCGAGATCGTGCTCGAGGCCCGCAGCGATGCCGAGAAAGAGCGCGCCCGCATTGTCGCCGACGCGCACACCGAGGCCGAGGACATCATCTCCAAGGCCCGCGACCGCGCCGCCGACGAGCAGCGCCGCATCTACGCCAACGCCACCGACTCCATCGCAAAGGTGTCCGTCGCCGTGGCCGGCAAGATCGTGGGCGAGCAGCTGGCGACCGACGAGGCCAAGCAGCGCGAGCTCATCAAGAAGTACATCGCGGAAGTGGGTAGCCTAAATGCCTAGCAACACGCGCCTGGAGGAGCGAAAGCTCGAGACGTACGCCCGTACGCTGCTTGAGGCCGCCAAGTCCGAGGACCGCGTGTACGAGAACCTGGCGCCGCTCAAGGCCGAGGCCGATGCGAGCCCCGAGGTGCTCTCGGTGCTGTCGACCATGGCATCTCACGGTGACCTGGACAAGCTACCCCAGGTGCTCGAGCTCTACCGCAACATGATCGACGGCGAGCGCGAGGTGGTGGGCGTGCATGTCACCACCGCCATCCCGCTCGATGACGAGCTGCGCGAGCTCATCACCAACAAGTGCGAGGCAGACCTTGAGTCCCGCGTGTTTCTGATCGAACACGTGGACCCCACCATCATCGGCGGCATCGTGCTGTCCGCCCGCGGCCAGCGCCGTGACGCGAGCGTGCGCATGCAGCTGGAGATGGCCGGCAAGGTCATGACTCAGACCGCAAAGAATTCGGAGGTTTAGGTATATGGCAGAGGCTATCAACGCCGCCAATATCGAAGAGATCCTCCAGCAACGCCTTCTCGACCTTACCGCCACCGTGGATACCCAGGAGGTATCGCACGTGGTCGAGGTGGGAGACGGCATCGCCCACGTCCTTGGCCTGAAAAGCGCCATGGCCGGCGAGCTGCTGGAGTTCTCGAGCTCCATGACGGGCCAGACCGTGTACGGCCTGGTGCAGAACCTTGACCGCGACGAGGTTGGCGCGGTTCTGTTTGGCGACGTGGACTCCATCAAGGAGGGCGACACCGTTCGCACCACGGGCCGCGTCATGGACATACCGGTGGGCCGCGGCATGCTCGGCCGCGTGGTGAACCCGCTGGGCGAACCCATCGACGGCAAGGGGCCCATCGGGGCCACGCATCGTCGCCCCATCGAGTTCAAGGCGCCCGGCGTTATCGACCGCACCCCTGTGTGCGAGCCGGTGCAAACGGGACTTATGGCCGTGGACGCCATGATTCCCGTCGGCCGCGGTCAGCGCGAGCTCATCATCGGCGACCGCAAGACGGGTAAGACCGCCATCGCCATCGACGCCATCATCAACCAGCGCGGCAAGGGCATGATCTGCATCTATGTCGCCATCGGCCAGAAGGCGTCCACCGTCGCCGCGATTCGCGAGACCCTAGCCGAGCACGGTGCGCTGGATTACACCATCATCGTGTCCGCAAGCGCCTCGAGCTCCGCGCCGCTGCAGTACATCGCCCCCATGGCGGGCGCCGCCATCGGCGAGTTCTTCATGTACAACGGCGAGGACGGCAAGCCCGCGAGCGCCTCCAACCCGGGCGGTCACGTGCTGGTGGTCTACGACGACCTGTCCAAGCAGGCCGTCGCCTACCGTCAGATGTCGCTTACGCTGCGTCGTCCGCCGGGACGCGAGGCGTATCCTGGCGACATTTTCTACCTGCACTCCCGCCTGCTTGAGCGCGCCTGCAAGCTCTCCGACGCCAACGGAGGCGGATCGCTCACGGCGCTGCCCATCATCGAGACGCAGGACGGCGACGTGTCGGCATACATCCCCACCAACGTGATCTCGATCACCGACGGCCAGATCTACCTGCAAGGCGAGCTGTTCTTCCAAGGCCAGCGCCCCGCCGTCGACGTGGGTATCTCGGTGTCGCGCGTGGGCGGCTCGGCGCAGACCAAGGCCATGAAGCAGGTCGCGGGCAACCTTCGCCTGGACCTGGCCGCCTACCGCGAGCTCGCCGGTTTCACGCAGTTCGGATCGGACCTTGACGCCAGCACGCAAAAGCAGCTGACCCACGGCTCCCGTATGACCGAGCTGCTCAAGCAGCCGCGCTTCCGTCCCATGCCCGTCGAGGTGCAGGTCGCGGTGCTGTTCGCCGGCAACAAGGGCTACTTCGACGACCTCGACCTGGCCGACGTGGTTCCCTTCCGAGACGGTCTCATCAACTACCTCGAGGGCGCCTACCGCAAACTGCTCGGGCAGATCGTCGACGCCAAGATCGGCGACGAGCTCGCCGGTCAGCTGGAGGTCGCCATCTCCGATTACAAGGCCGAGTTCGTGGCGGCGCATGCCCCCGCGAGCGCGACCGCGAGCACTGAGGAGCACTAAGCCTTATGGCCAATCTCCGCGAAATCAAGAAGCGCATCAACTCGGTGTCCACCACCGAGCAGATCACGCGCACCATGGAGATGGTCTCCACGGCAAAGATCGCCCGAGCGCTCTCTCGCGAGAAGCGCTCGGAGCCCTACCGTGCGGCGATCACCGACGTGATGCTCACGGTCGCCGGCGATGCGTCCGTGGAGTCGCCCTTGCTCGATAACCCCGAGACCTACGAGGGCGCCCTCATCGTTGCCATCAGCTCGGATCGAGGGCTCGCCGGGGGTTTCAACGTGCAGGTGGAGCGCGCGGTCGAGAAGCGCATCGACCACTTCCGCCGTCACGGCGCGAAAGACATCGAGCTCATTACCTGCGGCCGCAAGGTCACGGAGTACTTCCAGCATAGCGCTGACGTGGTGATGAGCGTGGTGGGGGAGTCTGACAATCCCACCTTGGAGCGCGCCCGTGTGATCGCCCAGTACATCATCGACGGCTTCGAGTCCGGCAAGTTCGGTCGCGTGGACATCATCTACTTCCATGCCAAGAATCGCGTGGAGCAGGTGCTGCGCGAGGAGCGCATCTTGCCGCTCGACCCCGTGGCGCTCGCCGCGCCCCGAGGCCCCCGTACCGACGATGCCGGCGGTCCCAAGCGCCTCACCTCGCCGTTCGAGTACGCGCCCTCGGCCGACCACGTGCTTGGCGAGCTCATCCCCAGCTACGTGCTCACCGTGGTGCACCAGGCGCTCATCGACTCGGCTGCTGCCGAGCAGGGCGCCCGCCGCAAGGCCATGCACTCGGCGACCGAGAACGCCAAGGTCATCATCTCCGACCTGACCCGTACCTATAACCGCGTGCGCCAGGCTTCCATCACCACCGAGATCAACGAGATCGTGGGCGGAGCGGCCGCATTGGAGGATTACTAATGGCAAGCACCATCAACGTGGGCACCACGGTTGAGAACGCCGGTGTGGGACGCATCGTCCGCATCATCGGCGCCGTGGTGGACGTCAAGTTCAAGTACGGCGTGCCCGCTATCTACAACGCCCTCACCGTGGACGCCCAGACCCCGGTGGGCCGCATCCAGACCATCCTCGAGGTCGAAAGCCAGCTGCCCGGTGACGTGGTCCGCTGCGTCGCTATGACCTCTACCGACGGCCTGCAGCGCGGCCTTGAGGTCACCGACACCGGTGCCCCCATGAAGATGCCCGTGGGTAACCAAACCCTCGGCCGCATCTGGAACGTGATGGGCCAGCCCGTCGACGGAAAGGACATGCCCGAGGTGGAGGATTACTACCCCATCCACCATCCGGCGCCTCGCTTCGACGAGCTCACCACCAAGACCGAGATCTTCGAGACCGGCATCAAGGCCGTCGACCTGCTCGAGCCCTATATCCGCGGCGGCAAGACCGGCCTGTTCGGCGGCGCCGGCGTGGGCAAGACCGTGCTTATCCAGGAGCTCATCAACAACCTGGCCCAGGAGCACGGCGGCACCTCGGTGTTCACCGGCGTGGGCGAGCGCACCCGCGAGGGTACCGACCTCTACCTCGAGATGACCGAGTCCGGCGTCATCGACAAGACCTGCCTGGTCTACGGTCAGATGAACGAGCCTCCCGGAGCGCGTCTGCGCATCGGCCTGGCGGGCCTCACCGAGGCCGAGTACTTCCGCGACCGCGGTCAGGACGTGCTGCTGTTCATCGACAACATCTTCCGCTTCTCGCAGGCCGGCTCCGAGGTGTCCGCGCTTTTGGGCCGCATGCCCTCTGCCGTGGGCTACCAGCCCACCCTCGCCACCGAGATGGGCGACTTGCAGGAGCGCATCACCTCCACCAAGACCGGTTCCATCACCTCGGTGCAGGCCGTCTACGTTCCCGCCGACGACCTCACCGACCCCGCGCCTGCCACCACCTTCACCCACCTCGATGCGACCACGGTGCTCTCCCGCTCCATCGCCGAGCTGGGTCTCTACCCGGCCATCGATCCGCTGGCGTCGAGCTCCGACGCGCTCGATCCCGCCGTGGTGGGCGAGGAGCACTACCGTGTCGCCGTGAAGGTGCAGGAGATGCTCCAGGAGTACTCCGACCTGCAGGACATCATCGCCATTCTGGGTATGGACGAGCTGTCCGAGGAGCAGCGCTTGACGGTCAACCGCGCCCGCAAGCTCCAGCAGTTCCTCTCGCAGTCCTTCCACGTGGCCGAGCAGTTCACCGGCAACCCCGGTGTCTACATTCGCGTGGCCGACACGGTGCGCAGCTTCGCCGCCATTGTGGACGGTGAGTGCGACGACTTGCCCGAGGCCGCCTTCCGCTACGCCGGTACCATCGATGATGTGCGCCGTCGTGCCGAGAAGATGGTGGCGTAGAGATGGCCATGCATCTTCGCATCGTGTGCCCCGAGCATCTCGCCTTTGAGGGTGACTGCGCGTTTCTCACGCTGCCGTCCACCGACGGCTCCATGGGCGTGCTGCCCCGTCACGCGAGCGAGATCTGCACCATCGAGACCGGCTTCATCCGCATCGCGGATGAGAAGATGGGCGAGGTCAGCCACACGTTTGCGGTGAGCACGGGCTATGCCCAGATCGCTGACGACCGGGTGATCGTGCTGGCCGAGCGCGCCGAGGATCTCGCGAGCGTGACCGCCCAGTCGGTCAACGAGCGTCTTCATGGTTTTGAAGACAAGCTGTCTAATTTGTCGCAAGACGATGCGCGACGCTCGTATCTCTATAATGAGATAGCATGGTGCAAACTCCTGCTAGCTCATGTAGCGGGTGCGTAGCGGTTTTTAAGTCCGTCGTACCCAAGCAAAAGCTCAAGCATGCCCGGGGGTGCCAAGCACCTCCGGGCTTTTTGTTGAAAGGTGTACGCTTGGATATCATCCGCGTAGAAGGCGGGCATACCCTCAGCGGTGAGGTTGAGGTCGCTGGCGCGAAGAACTCCGCGCTCAAGCTTATGGCGGCAACGCTGCTCGCCCCGGGGCGCACGGTGCTCACCAACGTGCCCAACATCTCCGATGTGCATGTGATGGGCAAGGTGCTCAAAGGTATGGGCGCGACCATCGAGGTGCTTGACGAGCATCGCCTTGCCATCGATACCTCAGCGGTGACCTCCTGGGAGGCGCCCTACGAGCTCGTTGCGAAGATGCGCGCGTCCACGGCGGTCATGGGGCCGCTGCTGGGCCGCTTCGGTCGCGCCAAGATCGCCATGCCGGGCGGCTGCAATCTGGGCGCCCGCAAGATCGATATGCATATCTTGGGGCTTGAGGCCTTGGGTGTGCAGTTCGACACCGAGCACGGCTATATCAACGCCTCGGCACCCAACGGTCTTTCCGGCACCGTCGTGACCCTCGAGTTCGCTAGCGTGGGCGCGACCGAGAACCTCATCATGGCGGCTGTGCGGGCGAGCGGTACCACGGTGATTGATAACGCCGCGCGCGAGCCCGAGATCGTGGACCTTGCCAATATGCTCAACGAGATGGGTGCGCGTATCGAGGGTGCGGGCACTCCCGTGGTCACCGTCCAGGGCGTGGAGGAGCTCCATCCCGTGGAGCATCGCGTGGTGGGCGACCGCATCGAGGCCGGCACCTTCATCGTCGCCGGCGCGCTCATGGCCGGCGAGGACGGCTTCGACGTCAAGGGCTTCAACCCCATGCACCTGGGCATGGTCATCCGCAAGATGGAGACCATGGGCATTCAGGTAGATCGTATCGAGGGCGGTGTGCGCGTGCGTCGCGCTAAGCGCATCGAGCCCACCGACATCCAAACGCTGCCGTTCCCGGGCTTTCCCACCGACATGCAGGCGCAGATCATGGTTCTTTCCGCTTTGGCGGACGGTAACTCCATCATCACCGAGAACATCTTCGAGAACCGCTTCATGTTCGCGTCCGAGCTGGTGCGTATGGGTGCCGACATTCGCATCGAGAGCCACCACGCCATGATTCACGGTGTGCGCGAGCTGTCGGGCGCCCAGGTGGTCTCGCCCGACCTGCGCGGCGGTGCCGCGCTGGTGCTTGCAGGCCTCATCGCCGAGGGTTACACCCAGGTCTCCGCCATCCATCACATCGCCCGCGGGTACGAGGACTTCGTCGAGAAGCTCTGCGCCCTGGGCGCCAAGGTCGAATACGTGACCGTCCCCGACCCCGTCGAAGATTAGGATTGATGCTCCATGGCAACGAAGAAGCCCGTTCAGGTGCGACAATTCTCCGCAGGGACCGGTAGTCGCATCTATAGCCGCGAGAACGTGAGCCGTTATTCCGAGCGCGCACGCCAGCGCGCCCGTTCCCGCGTGGTGCGCCGCGTCTTCACGCTCATGATCGTTCTCGCCGTGGTGGGTGCGGGCGGTGCGGCCGCCCTCACGTTCGCCAAAAGCGTGATCAACTCGGGTCTCTCGGGCGGTGGCGGAAAGAACTACCTGTCCGGCCTCTCCAGCGTCCTCACCGACGCCAACGCCGCGCGGGACCCTTTCAACGTACTGCTGCTGGGTACCGATGGTCGTCCCGGCGAGGACACCTACCGCTCGGACTCCATTATCTTGGCGCACGTTGACCCCAAGAAGAAGACGGTCTCGCTGGTCTCTATCCCGCGCGACACCAAGGTCACCTATAAGGGCTCCGTCATGAAGCTCACCGAGAGCCATTCCTACGGCGGGCCCGAGGCCGTGGCTGCGTGCGTCGAGGATCTGTGCGGTATCGACCTCAACTACTACGCCGAAGTGAGCTTCGATGGCATGAAGGCTTTGGTCGACGCGGTGGGCGGAATCGATATCAACGTGCCCGAGGGCGACGAGGTCGACGATCCCGATGCCGGTCCTGTCACGATTGAGGCGGGCCAACAGCACATGGACGGCGAGGCCGCCCTCACCTTCTGCCGTGCGCGCCATCAGTTTGCCGACGGTGACTACGCACGCATGCGCCACCAGCGTATGGTCTTGGGTGCGCTGGCAAATCAGATCCTCAACAACATGGACATCACCAAGATCCCGTCCGTTTTGAGCTCGCTATCCGACATGCTCATCACCACCATGGACGTCGATGATATCCTCGCTGTGATGCAGGCTCTCAAAGGTCTGGACACCAACAACATCTGGAGCGCCAACCTGCCCAGCTACGCCGATGACACCACCATGGTCGACGGCAAGAGCTACGTGTTCGTTTACGAGGACGCGCTCAAGGAGATGATGGACCGCGTGAAGGCCGGTGAGGATCCCAAGGGCCCGCAGACCTGGGGCGATCAAGGCGGCGATTCCTCCGCTACGGTGGGTGACCTTACTTCCAACAACACCACCGACTGGTCAACCGGCACCGCGAGCACCAAGGCTGACGAGGAGGCTGCCGCAACGGGCGACTCCTCGTCCTCTTCCGAGTAACCCAACGCGCAGCGGCACGAAAACGCGCGGCATCCCATGTGGGGTGTCGCGCGTTTTTCATACCGAGAGATTCGAGTCCGGAGTCTTTAGGCAAAGCGGGCCACGAGCTCCTCAAGCACATCGACCATCTTCTCGAGCGAGCTCACGGGAATGAACTCGTTCACGCCATGGCAGGCGTAGCCGCCGGTGGAGAGGTTGGGGCAGGGCAGCCCGCGGAAGGAGAGCTGCGCGCCATCGGTGCCGCCGCGGATGGGCAGCACGCGGGGCTCCACGCCTGCGGCGCTAAAGGCCTCCTTAGCCGCGTCGATGAGCTCGGGGTAGTCGCCCACGATCTCTGCCATGTTGCGGTACTGCTGCTTTACGACGACATGCACGCGCTCCTGGCCCAGATCCTCGTTCATATACGCGGCGCTGCGCTCAAGATGGGCGAGTTTCGCTGCGAACTTCTCGGCATCATGGTCGCGGATGATGTAGCGCAGCGTGGCGTGCGTCACGGTGCCGCTCATGCCTTCCAGGTGGTAGAAGCCCTCGTAACCCTCGGTGTGCTCGGGCTTCTCGTCGGCGGGCAGCAAGGTGTTGTAGCGCACCGCCAGCTCGCAGGCGTTTACCATGCGGCCCTTGGCATCCCCGGGGTGGATGGAGTAGCCGTCGAAGGTCACGGTCGCCTCGGCGGCGTTGAAGCACTCCCACTCGAGCTCGCCTATGGGGCCGCCGTCTACCGTGTAGGCGTAGGTGCAGCCAAAACCGGCGATGTCCAACAGCTCGGCACCATGGCCTATCTCCTCATCGGGGCAAAAGCAGATGCCCAGGGCGGGGTGCGGCAGCTCGGGGTGGGCGGCCAGGCGTGCGACCAGGGCCATGATCTCGGCCACGCCCGCCTTGTCATCGGCGCCCAGCAGGGTGGTGCCATCGGTGCACACCAGGTCCTCGCCTGCAACGTCTACGAGCGCGGGGAGCTTCTCAGGTGTGATCGCCACAGGCGCGCCGTTCATCTCGCCGGCGACAAGCGGGCCTCCCCCGTAGCGAACTATGTGGGGGCGCACGTTGGCACCGGGTGCGACCTCGGTGGTGTCCAGGTGCGCGATAAGGCCCAGGTGCGGCCTGTCCTCGGCGGCCGCGCTGGCGGGGATATGAGCCGTCACGTAGGCGTGCTCGTCAACGTTCACGTTCTCGGCACCCAGCTGCGAGAGCTCCTCGGCAAGCATATGGGCAAGGTCAAACTGGCAGGCGCTTGAGGGTACCTGATCGCAGTTCGCATCACTCGAGGTGGTATCTACCTGCACGTAGCGCAAAAAGCGTTCGAGTACGTCGGGGGTGGTCGCCATGGTAGCTCCCATCTTGTCGGTGGTTTCACATGCGCTCTCATGGTACAGCGCGCGGCCGCGTTGGGGTAGAATCACCCCAGCACACTACGAGGAAGAGGTCGCATGGATACCACCGAGAGCTCGCGCGAGCTGCATCTTACCGTCGCCAACGAGGATTACCTGGAGTGCATGGTGCGCATCGAGCGCGAGGAAGGCGCCGAGGGCGGTGTGCGCTCCGTGGACGTGGCGCAGCGCCTGGGCGTGTCCAAGGCATCCGTCAACAAGGCCGTCAGCGCGCTCAAGGCTCAAGGGCTGGTAGACCAGTCCCACTACGGTAAGGTCATGCTCACGGACGAGGGCCGCAAGATCGGCAGCGACGTGTGGTACCGCCACCGTCTGGTGCGCACCTTCCTCATGCAGGAGCTGGGCGTGGAGTTCGATCGCGCCGACGCCGAGGCCTGCATGATGGAGCACGCGCTGTCCGAGGACACCATGACACGTTGGCTCTCCTACCTGGAGAAGCAGGGCATCTCCGTGGAGGAGTAGGCGTTGAGCGTGCGTATGGATACCGCGATGTACAACCGCGCCGGTGCAGATGAGCTGCGCCGGCGTCTTTCTTGCGGCTGCCTTGCGGTGCAGGGCCCCATGGGGAGCCTGCTTACGAGCGAGCCGTTTGGCGAGGACATCCCTGCCGCGCTTTGGAACGTGGCCGAGGGTGCCACCGTCGAACGCCTGCATAGGCTCTACCTGGCTGCGGGCGCCGAGCTTCTTATCACCAACACGTTCCAGGCGAACGCGCCGGCCCTTTCGCGCGACCTGGTGCGGTCGAGCGTGCGCAACGTGTGCGATCTCGCGGTGCGTCACGCGCGACGGGCGAGCGCCAAGCTGCTGCTCGGTTCGATGGGCCCCTGCGGTATCGATTGGTTCGCGCCCGGTGCCGCCGAGTACACGGCGGCCGTCGCGGCCTATCGCGAGCAGGCGTTGGCGCTGCTTGAGGCTGGTGTGGACGGCATCTTGCTCGAGACCTTCACGAGCATCCGCGACCTGGAGCCCGCGCTTGTGGGCGTGCATGAGGTGCTTGACGGCATGCCGCTCGCGGTGAGCTTTGCCGTGGACGGGAAGGCGGAGCTCCTGGGCGATCACCTCAACATCGAGGCGGCGGTTCGCCATGTGCAAAAGCGGGGTGGAGCCGATATGCTCGGCATCAACTGCTGCACGGTTGAGGAGGCGAACTCCGCCGTTCCGCGCTTGCTTGCCTGCGCGGAGGGCATTCCCGTGATGGTGCGCCCCAACGCGGGCATGCCCCATCGCGATGAAGCCGGCGCTCTGGAATGGGACGAGGACCCGCAGGCCATGGCCGACGCCGCCCGCGCTTGGCGCGAGGCCGGCGTGCGCGCGGTGGGCGGATGCTGCGGCACCACGCCTAAGACCACCTGCGCCGTCGCGGACGTTTTGGACGTATAGGCCCACGTTCTCAAACGGGCCGCGGTCTTGCACCTATCCCGCAAGCTCGTGCTCGCCGACGGGGCCTTTGGGCGCGATGCCGCACGGCCTGCGGACGGGTATTTGACTTAGGAATCGCTAAAGCACGCGCTCACGCGGTTTTTCGTCCACGCAAGTGGGTATCCTTCTTCTCGGTTTGTGATCCAAGACGAAGGAGTGTACAGCGCGATGAGCGCGATCATTCATTTTGGGACCGATGGGTGGCGAGCCCGCCTTGACGGTGATTTCAACGAGGACAACCTGGTGCGTGTCGCCGACGCTGCGGGCAGCTATTTCAAGCAGGAGTATGCGGCAGGTGCGGTGTACGTGGGTTATGACGCTCGTCCGCAGGCACGCGCGTTTGCCCGCATAGCAGCGCAAGTCATCGCCGCGCACGGGCTTACCGTCAAGCTTGCCTCGCGCGTGAGCCCCACGCCCGCCGTCTCGTGGGCGGTCGCTCATGACGATGACGCCGTGGGCGCCCTCATTATCACCGGCTCCCATCATCCCATGGATTACCTGGGCTGCAAATTTCGCATACACGACGGCGGAAGCGGCTCCCAGGATGTACAGGACCTTATCGAGGACCTCATCGAGCCGGAGCCGACCCAGCAGCGCGGCCCCATCCAGGAGGTCGACGTGGTGGAGCCGTACCTCGAGGCGCTTTGCTCCATGGTCGATACCCATCGTATCGCCGCCTCGGGCATGCGCGTGGTGGTTGACCCCATGTACGGTGCAGCGACAGGGTATTTGGCGGACATGCTCAAAGGCATGGGTATCGAGGTGCTTCAGATCCATGGAGAGGCCGATGAGAATACCGAGGACATGAGCCCCGAGCCCGTGGAGCCCTGGGTTGATGACTGCGAGCAGGCGGTTGTTGAGTTTGGCATGCACGCGGGCCTGGTGATCGACGGCGACGCCAACCGCGTGGGCGCGGTGGACGAGCATGGCTCCTATATAAGCACGCAGCAGATCATGAGCCTGCTCATGGGGCATCTGGTCAAAAACCGAGGTATGGAGGGGCGCGTCGCCATGACGCTCTCGGCCTCAACGCTGCCGCGTCGCGTGGCGCGCGCCCTGGGCCTGCGCGTCGCCATCAAACCCATCGGCTTCAAGCATATATATAGCGAGATGGCACGCGGCGACGTGTTGCTGGGTAGCGAGGAGTCCGGCGGAATAGGAGTAGGCGAGAGCCTGCCCGAGCGCGATGCCATGCTCGTTGCCTTGCTGTTGGTAGAGCTCATTGCCACAACCGGTAAAAAGCTCGGCGAGCTGGTGGGCGAGCTTGAGGAGACGTTTGGCGAGCTGTGCTACATCCGCAAGGACATTCGCATGCGACCCGAGGCCATAGAAGCACTGCGGACCATGCTGCCCGGGATGAACCCTCCGAGCATCGCGGGCAAAGAGCCGGTGCGCGTGAGCCACATGGACGGTCTGCGTCTGGAATTCGCCGACGAGAGCTGGCTGCTCATTCGTCCCAGCGGCACCGAGACGCTCGTTCGCATCTACGCAGAGGCGCCCACTAAGGAAGAGCGGGACGAGTTGATAGAAGAGGGAGTTCGCCTGGCGCGAGGTTCCTTTATATAGAGCCCATGAGGGGCGGACCGGATAGACAGCCCGCCCCTCATGCGTTACATCGCAGGTACATACATGCACGTAGGGAAGAATGGAACAAAAGACAGGGGCGCTCCGCCAAACGGTATATAGAGAACGGCAAGCGGTATAAAGCAAACCAGTTGTGTGCACTCTGTGAACCTCGATTCCCCCCTTCACAGCCCCGCCCCGGGATGG
>Cebus_capucinus_imitator_PRJNA485217_SSR056__coassemble_558_pt1 | contig 42192 bp, 33 predicted proteins | sample Cebus_capucinus_imitator_PRJNA485217_SSR056__metabat2_low_PE_012 | metagenome-assembled genome bin Cebus_capucinus_imitator_PRJNA485217_SSR056
CTGATAGAGGCGGCCGCTTAGCGGCATGTGTTGCATCCACCGCTAGAATCCGCCCTCGTCGGCATCCTCCTCGATGGGGTTGCCGTCCTCGTCCACAAGACCGCCGGACTGGAACTTGCCGATCTCGAGCACGGCATCGAACACGTCGGTGACGTGCGGGCCGATAACGACCTGGTACTGACCGGAGGCCTTCATGATCTTGATGACGCCGTCAGTGGACTCGAGGATCTCGTCGTTTGCCTTGGACTCGTCCTTGAGCTTGAAACGCAGGCGCGTGACGCAGTGCGCGACGCTCTTCACGTTCTCCTTACCACCCACGTTCTGGATGATGATGCGGGCGAGCCCGTCATACTTGCTTGCCATTGCTTCCTCCTTTTCCTCGCACCCTCTCGGGTGCAGCTATATCTGCGCATCGCCCCACATAAAGCCCCAAAAAGACGATGCGAAGATCCCTGGTGAAGAGCGCTTGGACCCCTACACGCCGGTGTCGAGCCGGTGGATGTAGAGGATCAGGTACAGCATCTCCTCGTTGGAGAGCTTCCAGCCGCGCTTGCGCTCCAAGCGGCGGGCGACCTTGCGCGCCGTGATGCTCGCACGGGGAAAATCCTTGCCCACCTGGTCCAGCAGCGTGCTGTCAGAGACGGGCATCTCCTCCCCCTGGCGAAGCCGGCGAATGAGATAGCGGAGATGCGATACGAATCGCAGGTAGTTATGGCTCGTGCGATCGAACTGCTTTCCCAGCTCGCGCTGGATGCGATCGACGATGTTCTCGATGATCTGCACGTCGTCCATGACGGCCTTCATGTTCTGCGAGAACTTGCCGCCGTGGCTCTCGGCGTTCGCCAGATGCAAGGCGATGGCGCAGGCCTCCTCCTCGGGCAGGTCCATGCCCGTGGTCTCGCGCACCAGCTGCACGCCCGCGCGCCCCACCTCGTACTCATGCGTGTAGACGAACGGGATCTCGGCGGAGAGGGGGTTTTGGATCACGATGCCCTCGATATAGCGATCGGCGGCAAACTGCAGGTGATCGGCGAGCATGAGGTAGAGGTTGGGATTGAGCTGGCACTCGAGCTTCTCCTCGGCCATCTTCACGATGTCCAGGCACACCTCTATGACCTCTGGCTTGATGGACTCGATGGTCTGCATCAGATCATCGTTTACGTGGCGGAACACCCGCTGGATGCAAGACTCATCGGCGAGCTCGTAGGGAACCTCGGGGAACCCGATGCCCTTGCCGAAGACAACGAGCTCGTGGCCCTCGGCGTCTTGCGCCATTGCCACGCTGTTGTTGATCTTCTTGGTGATGAGCATGTGGTGACTCCTCAGATGAATCTAAACCGTACAACCGTATGAGCATTTTGCCGTAAAGCGAGTGTTCTTGGTGCACGGCTAACGTCTCGAGGGAGTAACGCGCCGCTGACGATGCTCAGAATACACGAAGTGTTTGCCCTGTGAAGATGGAATTCGATGATTACCGTTCGCGGACATATTTCTACCGTTCATCGGTAAATCCGCTGGTATCGTGTTTAAGATTCTCGGCGATCCGTGGCAAGAGCACCGTTGGAGAGTCCCGCCACAGAGGCGCGAGGCGTCCTAGCGCGCATCTTTCACCGTGTTTGAAAGCTCCATGCAAAGCACCCCAAAAAATGAAGCGGCATCCGGGGTGTTGCCATTCCAGAACGCGCGCATCACACGTCGATAGGACTTGCCCTCAAAGGTAAAGGGCTGACCGAGCTCGTTGATGTCGATCACGCTTTTTCGACCCTCCCCCCTACGCAAAAAGCAGAGGGTCCCGTAGGCAGCCATCACCGCGGTGTCCCGCAACGCCGCGTCGCGCGCGAGAGTCTCGGTGGGCACCGGCGCGCCATGCTCGAGTCGGACCAGGTCGCCCCGCAGCCCCTCCAAGCGACCCGCTCGAAGCTGGGCCACCTGGGCGCGCACCCGCTCCAGCTCGCTCGCCGTTGGCAGCGCCGGCATGAGCACGCAGCCCGCGTGATCTGCCGAGAAGGCGGGGTCGGTGGTGAGCACCACGGCGCCGCATTCCGTCGGGGGCGCCCAGCACGGGCGGATGGTCACCGGAGCGAACCCAAGCTCGCCCTCTATGAGATAGCGGAGGTGCTCTGCGGCGAGCATGCCCTCGTTGGTGTGCAGCTCCGCCGCGGGATGCTGGCACGCGCGGGACACGGCGCCGGCGATATAGGCCGCAAGCGCCGCGCACTCCGCCTTGTTGGGCGCAATCCCCTCCCTCTCCTTGAAAAAGCTCGACAGCAGGTAGAACGACAAGGGATAGCGCGCCACGGTCTCGCTGCCGTGGTAGTTGAGCGCGGTGCGGCCGCTCGCCATGCGGCGTGTCACAACACCCATGCGCGCAGCAAGCGCGGACACGTCCAACGCCAGGTCAAAGCCCGTAACGGCGCGCACGTGCTCGACGAACGACTCGGCAAGTCGATGCGCGGATTCGTCCGCCTCCTCAGGAAAGGCGAGGTCGCCCACGAGCATCGCCGTGCAGGAGATCTCCTGCGGGCTCATGGCGTACCCCGACACACCCCGCACCAACTCGGCGAGGCGATGGGCGAGCTCGAGCGCGAAGGCCGGTTCGACCGCGGCGTCGCCGCCTTCCGGCGCGGCCGGGCAGACGTGTCCCGCACGCGAGCGGGCGACCGAAAGGGCCAGATAGCGGCCGATGCGGATCGCATCACCACCCGACAGGCGCTCCGAGCTGACCCAGGGCTCCAGGTATTCGCAGCACACTCGCTCGAGCGCCCGCTTGAGTCCCGTCAGCTCCCCATAGGCCGCGTCCACGCCAAACACCGTCTCCAAGCAATCGCTGCGCATCCACTTGGACGCCTCGTAGCGGCGGGCCCATTCCTCCCCCTCGATCATCACGCCTTGGGCTTGCGAGACCGTGAGCGCGAGATGGGGCAGGCGCCCGATGCGATAGCGGATGAGATCCACCTGATGCGCGATAGCGGCACGTGAGCAATAGAGGCGATCGGCGAGATGCACATGGCTCACCGGGGCATCCTGCATAAGCAGGTAGAGAAAGACCAGCGCGTAGGCGTGCTTGATGCTGTGGTGGCCCGAGTGCACGCGAAAGCTCGCACGGGCCTCCTCTCGCGCCTGCTCGTCCAGGCGCGCCAGGCGGTAGCCGCGGGCATTGGAGGACTCTATCGCCACGCGGTCGCCCAACTGGGCGCGAATACGTCCCACCTCGGTCTTCACCAGCTTGGCGCTCACGGCGAGGCGCTCCGCCAGCTGGGCGCTTGTCACCCAGCCCTCAGCGCTCATAAGCAGCATGAGCAGACGTTGCTGTCGTTGCGTGAGCATGAGACCCCTCCCCTTTCCAGCAGCACCGCGCATCCATACGCGCATGTTCGCACGAGCCCGTGAACCTCGGCATAGGTCGCCGCGCCATGCGCCAAAGGGCGCGGAGCCGATGGCTATACCTTAGCCGTTTTTGTTCCCCACCGGTGGGGAACAAGCAGAGCCGCGCACCGGTACCCGGACGCGCTACCCTAGGGGTCGCGTGGCGCCGATGCCCATCTTCGGCGCCCCTCTAAACTACATGGAGATTGGAGCACCATGGACCTGCATCTTCCCGATTCCTTCCTGTGGGGCGGCGCGACCGCCGACTTCCAGTTCGAGGGCGGCTTTGGCAAGGGCGGCCGCGGCCTTCTCACCCGAGATTTTGAGACCGACGGCAGCGTGGAGAAGCCCCGTCAGCTCACCCTCAAGATGGCCGACGGCAGCCGCGGCTCGGTGAACAGCAGCTTCTTCCAGTGCCAACCCATCCCCGAGGGCGCCGTGCCCTGCATCTACGATGACCAGTACTACCCCAGCCATCAGGCCGTGGATTTCTACAGCCACTGGAAGGAGGACATCGCGCTCATGGCCGAGATGGGCTTTGGCGTGTACCGGTTCTCCATCACCTGGAGCCGCATCTTCCCCATGGGCGACGAGGAGACCCCCAACGAGGAGGGCGTGCAGTTCTACGTCGACGTGGTCGATGAGCTTTTAGCCCACGGCATCCAGCCGCTGATCACCATCTGCCACGACGAGCTGCCCGCCTACCTGGCCGAGAAGTATGACGGCTGGACCAACCGCCACATCATCAACTGCTACCTCAAGCTGTGCCGCGTGCTGTTTGAGCGCATAGGCGGCAAGTGCAAGTACTGGCTGACCTTCAACGAGATCAACGCCATCGCCGGATACATCGCCACCGGCTCCAACCGCACCGACCCGCAGGCGCACTATCAGGCAATCCACCACATGTTCATCGCCAGCGCCCTGGCCGTGAAGATGGGCCACGAGATGATTCCCGGCTCCATGTTCGGCACCATGTACGCCTCTTCCGAGATCTACCCCGCGACCTGCAAGCCCACCGACCAGTTCCGCCGCATGCAGTGCCGCCACGAGACCCAGTTCTTCAGCGACGTGATGGCCCAGGGCGCCTACCCCTACTACGCCAAGTTCATCTTCGAGCGCCTGGGCGTGGAGCTCGTGACCCAGCCCGAGGATGACCGAATCTTGGCCGATGGTGCACTGGACTACGTGACCTTCAGCTATTACCGCTCCGCTGTGGTGGACGAGAAGTCGCCGCTGCTGCGCATGGGCGGTAAGCCCGAGAACCCCTACCTCAAGACCACCCCGTGGGGCTGGCAGATCGACCCGGTCGGCCTGCGCTACGTGATGAACGAGGTCTACGACCGCTACCGCAAGCCCATCTTCATCGTGGAGAACGGCCTGGGCGCGATCGACGAGATGCAGCCGGACGGCACCGTTGACGACCAGTACCGCATCGACTACCTCACCGACCATCTGCGCGAGATGACCAAGGCCATCTGCATAGACGGCGTGGAGTGCCTGGGATACACCATGTGGGGCTGCTTCGATTTGGTGAGCCTGTCCACCGGCGAGATGAAGAAGCGCTACGGCTTTGTGTACGTGGACATGGACGACAAGGGCAACGGAACCCTCAAGCGCACCAAGAAGAAATCCTTCGACTGGATGAAGCAGGTATGCGCCACCAACGGCGCCAACCTGTGGGACGGCCTTGACGAGGCCGACGAGGTAGCCGCGCTGATGGCGTAGAGGCTGCCGGGCCTAGCGTCTCGCCGAAGCAAAACCGACCATTCAACACGCCGCCCGCCCGTCAGGCAGAACAGCATGCCGACGTGCGGGCGGGGCATGCCTCCGGCGCGGACGGACGCGCGAAGTATACCCCCTCGTTCGCGGCGCGAGCGGGGCGATGTGCACGGTCCCGCCCGGCGGAAAAGGGGCGATGTGCGCACTCGCCCGCGCGAACGGCGCGAATTGCACAATCGGGCGCGCCGTCTGCTTTTCAGGCGATTCGTCTACCTGCGGAAACGGGGGACGCCCTCATGCCCGCCCTCTCGGCAGTGCGTAAATCGCCCCATTCGTGCCGGCGGGAGTGTACATTTCGCGCCTCTCGCCCTGCGCATTGCGCATTTCGCACCATTTGCGCCGGCGGCACGGCGCAAGCACGGCGAATTGCACACTCGGCACAGCAGGGACTCAACGCCCGCACCCTCACCGCCCCTCAATTCGTAGCAATCGGGAACGCCCGCCCGTAGCAAGCGGGAACGCCCGCCCGTAGCAAGCGGGAACGCCCGTCCATAGCAAAGCCGCCCCGCTCGGTCGCTTCGAGCAGGGCGGCTCCAGAAAAGGGTTTATGTCGCTCAGCACTCACCGTGCTGCCGAGTTCCTCGGCAGCGAGGCACACCTGCTAGATCAGGCCAAAGTGCTTGAAGGCGTTCCACATGCCGTTGTCGTCAACGGCGGTGGTCACGTAGTCGGCCATGGCCTTGATCTCGTCGCCACCGGAGCCCATGGCGATACCCACCTCGCAGCACTCGAGCATGGGGATGTCCACCTTGGCATCGCCCACGGCGATGGTGTCGGCCATCTCCATGCCCAGGTGCTCGACGGCAACATGCACCGCATGGCCCTTGTCGATGCCCAACACGCCGGTGTCGCCAAACAGCGCGGTCTCGCCAGCGCCGCCCCAGGTGCCCACCTTCATGTCGGGGAACTCCTCCACGGCGTCCAGGTAATCCTGGTAGCTGTTGAGGATGAAGCTGATCTTGTTCACGTCGTCGCGGTACAGCTCGCCACCGTACACGATGCCGTGCATCTCGATCTCCTCGGCATCGTCTACGGGCTTGCCCTTGCGCGCGGAGTACTCGTGCATGACGGGCTGGCTTGCCTCCCTAAAGTGCTCACTCGCGAATAGGCCGTTGTTGGACTCGATGTAGAATTCACAGCCGCGCTCGTGGCACCAGTCCACCACGTGCTTGCACTGGTCGAGGGTGAGCAGCTGGTGCATCACCACCTCATCGCCGACCTCCACGTAGGAGCCGTTGCCGCCGATCATGCCGTCAAAGCCGATGGCCCAGATCTCGGGCGAGTTCTCGGCCTTGGAGCGGCCGGTGCACATGAGCACCTTGTGGCCATTGGCGCGGGCAGCCTTGATAGCGTCCTTAGCGCTCTGCGGGATTTTGTTCTCGTAGTTGGTGATTGTGCCGTCGACATCCAGGAAGATGACCTTCTTGTCGGACATGGGGACTCCTTTCTAAGCCCGTGTCGTCGTTGTAACGGGGTGCCGTCGAGCGCCTCGGTCTGTTTGCCGGACCGGGGTGCCCGACGCATCAAGCTTGATTAGTCGTCCAGACCCTCGGCACCATTGGACTCGATGATCTTCTTGTAGGCGTAGAAGCTGTCCTTGCGACGACGCTCGTAGGTACCGGTGCCGTCGTCGTACTTATCGACATGGATAAACCCGTAGCGCTTGCGCATCTCGCCGGTACCGGCGGAGACCAGGTCGATGGGTCCCCACCAGGTGTAGGCACGCAGGTCCACGCCGTCCTCGATGGCCTCGCGCATGGCCTTCACATGGCTCTTGAGGTAGGCGATACGGTACGGGTCGTGGATGGAGCCGTCCTCCTCCACCTCGTCGTAGGCACCCATTCCGTTCTCGACCACCATGACGGGGATCTGGTAGCGGTCATAGACCTCGTTGAGCATGTAGCGCAGGCCGTCCGGGTCGATCTGCCAGCCCCAGTCGGTGCTCTCCAGGTAGGGGTTCTTGCCGCCCATGGCCATGTTGCCCTCGGTCATCTCGTGATCGGCGTGGGTCCCCACGGTGGAGCTCATGTAGTAGGAGAACGTGGTGAAGTCCATGGTGCCGGCGGCGATATCGTCCAAGTCGCCGTCCTCGATCACCAGGCTCACGTCGTGCTCGGCAAAGAAGCGCTTGGAGTAGCTGGGGTAGTAACCGCGGATCTGAATGTCGCTGCAGTACCAGTTCATGCGACGGGCCTCGGCCTGGCAGGCGAGCACGTCCTTGGGGTCGCAGGTCGCCGGATAGCTCGGGATCTCGATGCACATGTTACCCATCTTGAACTGCGGGTAGTTGTCATGCGCGTACTTGACCACGCGGGCGCTCGCCACAAACTGGTGATGCAGGGCCTGGTAGCAATCCTGGGCAGAGGGGTTGAGTGCGCTCATGGGACCCTCAAAGCCGCGGATCATGCTGGTCTCGAGCGCGGCACCCATGGCACCGGTGCCGCAGTTGATCTCGTTGAAGGTGAGCCAGTACTTCACCTTGTCCTGATAGCGGTCAAAGACCACGTGGCAGTAATTCTCAAAGAAGCCGATGAGCTCGCGAGAGGCCCAACCGTTGTACTTCTCCACCAGCGCGTAGGGCATCTCGTAGTGGGACAGGGTCACCAAGGGCTCGATGCCGTGCTTTGCGCACTCAGCAAAGACCTTGTCATAGAAGGCGAGGCCGGCCTCGCTGGGCTCGGCATCGTCGCCGTTGGGGAAGATGCGGCTCCAGGAGATGGACATGCGGAACATGTTCCAGCCCATCTCGGCGAACATGGCGATGTCCTCCTTGTAATGATGGTAGAAATCGATGCCGTCATGGTTGGGATAGAGCTTGCCCGGGTCGATGTCCACGGTGATCTCGCGGGACTTCTCAAAGCTGCCGCCGATGATGTGGTCGTCCACGCTGGGACCGCGGCCATCCAGGTTCCACGCGCCCTCAAACTGGTTGGCAGCGGTGGCGCCGCCCCAATAGAAGCCCTCGGGGAATGCCTTGCTCATATGGTCTCTCCCTTTCTTTTGCGAGGGGTCGGCGATTGACGCGTTCGCGCCCGACCCCGTCAGACCGTGAGCAAAAGTATCCTCGGCAATATGCGTCGCTTCAACATTTTGACGAGAATCTGAAACGTTTTTTCAATCACCTAGCTGGCGTTTTCTCGTATATTGATACGTTTTGACACTCTGTTGAGCAAGTCTGTTGCCGATGCTGAGAAATAAGGGGCGGCCCCTCGGCGGGTGCTGCCGAAGGGCCGTCCCTACGTTGTTCTCGCGCGCGGCAAACGATACGCCGGGGCGCCATCTACGCCGAAGGTAGCGCAAAGGTCGCTGAAACGCCCAGATGAACGGCGTTCAGCGACCATTGCGCTACCTTCGCGAGAGGTGTTGGATCTGTTGTTTAGGCCAGGTCCTCGCCGTTGCTCTCGATGCACTTCTTGTACCAGAAGAAGCTGTCCTTGCGCGAACGCGCGAAGGTGCCCTGGCTGTGATCATCGGCGTCCACGTACACAAAGCCGTAGCGCTTGCCCATCTCGCCGGTGGAGGCGGAAACCAAATCGATGCAGCCCCACATGGTGTAGCCCATAAGATCGACACCGTCGACCTCCACGGCGTCCTTCATGGCCTTGATGTGATCGCGCAGGTAGTCGATGCGGTAGCCGTCGTGCACCGCACCGTCCTCCTCGACCTTGTCGAAGGCGCCCAAGCCGTTCTCCACAACCATGAGTGGCAGGCCCGGATATCGGCCGGCAAGGTTGTTCAGCGTCCAACGCAGGCCGTCGGGATCGATCTGCCAGCCCCAGTCGCTCGCCTTGAGGTAGGGATTCTTGGCACCGCCCATGAGGTTGCCCGCGGTCTGCGCGTGCGCCGGGTCGGTGGACACGGCGTTGGTCATGTAGTAGGAGAAGCTGTAGAAGTCCACGGTACCAGCCGCGAGCTCCTCAAGATCGCCCTCGGCGATATCCAGCTTGACGCCGTACTGATCCCAAATGCGCTGGGCAAAATGCGGATAGGCGCCACGCACCTGCACGTCGCCGCAGTAGTTGTTGCCCTCATCCATCTTCTGCTGGCAGGCGGTCACGTCGGCGGGGTTGCAGCTGTAGGGGTAGGTGGCCATGTAGGCGATCATGCAGCCGATCTTAAAGTTGGGATTGATCTTGTGGCCCAGCTGAACGGCGCGGGCGCTCGCCACAAACTGGTGATGCAGGCCCTGGAAGCGCAGCTGCGGGTCGTCCACCTGGTCCATCATGGAGGTGGTGCCCTCGTTTAAGATACCCAGGCTCATAAAGCCGCCAAAGGGCATGGTGCCGCAGTTGATCTCGTTGAAGGTGAGCCAGTACTTCACCTTGTCCTTGTAGCGGGTGAAGATGGTCTCGCAGTACCTCACGTACAGGTCGATGAGCTCGCGAGAAGCCCAGCCGTTGTACTTCTCGGTGAGCGCGAAGGGCAGCTCGTAGTGCGAGATGGTCACCAAAGGCTCGATGCCCTGCTCGGCGAGCTCGTCAAAGACCTGGTCATAGAAGGCCAGGCCCTCCTCGTTGGGCTGCTCCTCCATACCCGTGGGGAAGATGCGCGACCAGTTGATGGACAGGCGGAAGCACTTAAAGCCCATCTCGCCCATGAGCGCGATGTCCTCGGCGTGGTGATGGTAGAAGTCGCTCGCCACATGGTTGGGGTAGAACAGGCCGTCCTCCCAGGTGCGGGTGATGCGACGCGGCGAGGTGTGGGTGCCGTTTGTCATCATGTCAGCGCCGGACGGGCCCTTGCCGCCCTCGTTCCAGCCGCCCTCGTACTGGTTGGCAGCGGTCGCGCCGCCCCACAAAAAGCCGTCGGGAAATGCCATGATCTGCTCCTTTCAAAGAAAACGGGATAAAAAGGGCCTCCGACCGAGAATCTCGGCAAGAGGCCCGACCAAGCACCAGATCGCTTACGCGTTCTCGGGCTTGTAGGTCACGAACTCGATCGCGAAGCCCACGACAGCGCCCGCAAGCGAGGCGATGATGGCGGGGATCAGGTAGCTCGCACCCTCGACGCCCACGGGCGGGATGAAGGAGAGCCAGTTGAAGACGCCCAGGCCGCCGGAGATGTAGACCACGGCACCGGTGACGCCGCAGATCAGGCCGCCCACGGCGGAGCCGATGCAGGCGTTCACGAAGGCCTTCTTGTCGGGCAGGGCAACGCCATAGATGGCGGGCTCGGTCACGCCGAAGAAGAAGGAGGAGATGATGGCCGGCAGCGCGATGCCGCGGAAATCCTCATCCTTGTTCTTGAGGTACATGGCGAAGACCACCGCACCCAGCGAGAAGGAGTGGGCGATGACCGAGGAGGTGATGTAGTCATACTGCAGGGTAGACAGGTTCACCAGCGCGATGGGCACGAGGCTCCAGTGGAAGCCGAAGATCACGAGCGGCATCCAGAACGCGGAGACCAGCAGGCACCCGGCGATGGAACCCACCACAGGCAGGCCAAAGACCAGGGAGAACAGCTCGGACAGCAGGTTGGTGATGAGGGTGGCCACAGGGCCGATGATGAGGTAGCCCAAAACCACGGAAAGGGTGACCACGATGAGCGGGGTGAAGAACATCTTCACGCTCGCGGGCATCCACTTCTTGACCCAGTGCTCGACGGTGGAGCCAAACCACACCATGAGCAGGATGGGGATCACCGAGGAGGTGTAGCCGGACGCGGGCATGATAATGGGGATGCCCAGGAAGGTGGAGTACCAGGAGAAGGTGCCAGCAAAGCCCAAATCGATGGTGCCGATGACCTCACCGGAGGTAAGGCCCACCATGGTGGGGTACACCAGCGCGAGCGCGATGGCCATCGCGTTGAACTCGCTCATCTTGAACTTCTTGGAGGCGTTGTAGGCCAAGATGACCGGCAGGAAGTAGAACATGCCGTCGGCCACGGTGTAGAGCATGGTGTAGGCGCCGTCGTTGGCAAACCACGGCAGGGCCTGGCACACCACGGCCAGGATACCCTTCATGATACCGGCCGCCGCGAAGGTGCCCAGCATGGGGGCGAAGATGCCCGAGATCAGGTCGATGGCGATCGACGCGACGGTCTTCTTCTCGGTCGACTCATCGTCATCGGCGGAAACCTCGCCGGCGCCGGTGAGGCCGGAGACCTTGAGGAAGCTGTCGTAGACGTCCTCGACCTTGTTGCCCACCACCACGTGGTACTGGCCGTTGGCGTTCATGACCTTGATGACACCGGGAAGCTTCTCGATCTTCTCGGTGTCGGCGTGCTCGACGTCCTTGAGCTTGAAGCGCAGGCGGGTGATGCAGTGCGTCACGCTCTTGATGTTGTCCTTGCCGCCGACAAGCTCGAGAACCTGTCCCGCGAGCTCATCGTAGTTCTTACCAGCCATTGTGAAACCCCTTTCCTAGTGGCTGACCTTGCTATATTCCCTGCACGCTGCCGGCAAGTCGCCCTCAGCGCGCATGGAGACCATGGGTTTTCCGCCCTACCCCGCGCGTCGCTTGGACGAGGCGTCAAGGCGGCAGATGTAGACGAGCAGGTAGAAGCGCTCCCCGTCCGAGAGGTTCCAGGCCTGCTTGGTGTTGAAATAGGCGACGACCTTGGTGGCGCACTGGTAGGCACGCGGATTCTCGCGGGCCATCTCCTTGAACATGGCGTTGCTGCGCTCGGCCGTGTCGGAGCCGCCCATGGACAGGCGCTTGATGAGGTAGCGCAGATGCGCGGTGAACCGCAGGTAATCATGGGAGATGCGATCGACCTCGATGCCCAGGCCCTCCTCCACGATGCCCGTGATGTCGTCGATGATATGCACGACCTTCATCACGTCGTCCATGGTGTTGGCAAGCGGCCCGTGACCGGTCTCGGCGTTGGCGATATGCAGCGCGATGGCATAGGCCTCGGGCTCGGGCAGCTCGATGCCCGTCACGTCAGCCATGATGCGCACGCCGCGCCAGCCGAGCTCGTACTCGGCCGGGTACACGGAGGGAATCTCGGCGGCGAGCGGGTTTTCAACCACGATGCCGTCAGCGAAGCGCTCGGCGGCGAACTGGAGGTGATCGGCGAGCGTGAGGTAGAGGTTGGGATTCAAGGTGCAGTTGAGTTCGGACTCGGCGAGCTTCACGATATCGAGCGCCACGCCGATGACCTCGGGCGAGATGGACTGGATGGTCTGCATGAGCTCCTTGTCCACATGGTGGAACACGCGCTGCAGCACCGAGGTGTCCTCAAGCTCGTAGGGAGTCGAGTGAAATCCAATGCCCCGGCCAAAGACAACAAGCTCCTTGCCCTCGGCGTCCTGCGCCATGGCAACGTTGTTGTTGATCTTCTTGGTGATGAGCATGAAAAAACTCCCTATCGTGACATCACGTACCTATAGAAGGCACCCGCGGGTGCGAAGTCTATGAGTATATGAGTGATGCCTCCGATACGGGAGTAACAACCTCAACGGCGTAAGCAAGAATAGCACACGCATGACAAGAAGCGCGAAACTTTGTTGCTCAACGCCAACGCGGCTCGACGAGCAACCGTTCACCGACGATTAACTACCGTTCACAGTTATAGGAGTCTTGGAATGAGAAAGGGCCGGGACACCGATTCCTCGGCATCCCGGCCTTTGGCGCTCAGGCTGGAAAAGCGATTATCCATTGGGATTGATGACGTCTTCCACGGCGAGCGTGCCGGCCGGGCGGTCGTAATCGTAGATGACGATCGCGCAGTTGCCGATGCGCTTGCCCTGATCGCGCAGCTGGAGGAGATAATCGTTGTTGATCGCGCGGAGCACCTGGGCACACGCGGCGCCATGGCTGGTCATGAGCACACTCTCGTGACCCTCGCGGCTCATGAGCTCGTGGATGGTGATAAGCAGGCGCTCGCGAAACGCCATCTCATCCTCGCCGCCAAACTGAACGTAGAAATCCCTATAAGGCGGCTGGATGTTGAGATCCTCGGTCACGCCCTCAAACTTGCCGAAGTTCCACTCCTTGAGCCCCTTCACGCGCTCGTAAGGCATGCCGGGGGCCACGAGCTCCATGGTGTCGCAGGCGCGCTCGGAGGTGCTGGAGTAGGCGTGATCGAAGGTGATGCTCTGCTCGCGGAACCATGCGCCCGCGCGCTTTGCCTGCTCGATTCCCAAGTCGGTGAGCGGCGAGTCGCACCAGCCCTGCTTGCGGCGAAGCACGTTGAAGAGGGTCTGACCGTGACGCATCATGTAGAGCTTTGCCATGAAAGGGTCCTTTCTTTCCGTGATTTCTGGTCTCAGTATGTCGTATAGGAAACGGCCGTTCAAACCGAGTTTCTTATTCCATCTATAAGTTCTACTTCTCGATCATATCTGCCGGGAAGCGGATGCCGGCGGCGCAGCGGGCCTCGGTCATCACCCGCGAGACCGTGAGACTATGATCAAGCAGGCGGTAGCAGCCTTCGCGATCGGCGGCGTTAAGTCCGGCGGCGATGTCGCAAAAAACGCTCTCCCACCGATTCTCGGGGTTCTCGTCATAGACTTCCTCGGTACCGTTATTGAGATGCAGCGTGACCGCGCCGCAGGTGCCTGCCGGGGTATCTTGCAGGATGTAGCCGCGCGTGCCCTGAATGATGTTTATCGTGGGCGCCGCGCAATCCTTGGCAGCTACCGAGGCGGCTTTGAAGGAGCCGTAGTCCAGCGTGGCCACACCGGATGTGTCGATACCGCGCTCGACGTTGGGCAGGTAGGTCGCCGATACAGGCGCGCCAAAGAGCCCCACGATCCACTGCAGGTTGTACAGGCCCAGGTCCATGAGGGCGCCACCTGCTTTCGCGGGGTCGAACGCCGGAAGGACCTCCCCCGCGCAAAAGGCGTCATAGCGGCTGGAATACTGACTGTAGTTGAGGCTCACCAGCTTGATGTCGCCTATGCGGCCCAAAAGCTCGCGAATGCGCGCGTAGTTAGGCTGGTGAATGGTAGTCACAGCCTCGTAGATGAGCAGATCGCGCTCTCGGGCGGCAGCAGCAAGCTCGGCGGCCTCCTCGTAAGTGGCAGCAAAAGGCTTCTCCATGATCACGTGCTTGCCCGCGGCGAGTACCTCCATGCCCTGAGCATGATGCACATGATTGGGCGTGGCGATGTAGACGGCCTCCACGTCCGGTGCGGCGAGCATGGCCGCGAGCGACTCGTAGGGCCTGGCACCCACGCGCTCGGCAAGCTCTCGCACCCTCTCCCACGAGCGCGGCGTGCCGCACACGCCCGTCACGGGCAGGCCCCACTCCTCAAAATGTGGAACCAGCGTCTGGGCGATCATGCCCGTACCCACCACGCCAACCTTCATGGCAGCTCCTCTCCCCTGATGGGATTCGACTTCACTGTCACCATGGTAGCGCGGCCGGCGCGGCCCTGTAATAAAACACTACGCGACCGTCAGGTACGACGATTTTGCATCGTTTTGCTACCCCGAGAATGTATCACGACGTTTTTACCGTGTTTTGCTACCGGCATTTTTCAATGCAGGCCAATTTGAAAAAGCTCAACTGGGCAGATGCTGTTCAAGTACGGCCGTGAAGACAAAAACCGGTAGCAGAACGGAGCGTTTTCGTCACGAGGTTTTGCATCGGTAGCAAAACGGCCCCTATTCGTTGTGAGAAACGAAAAGAGGCCGTTCTTCGTGGTAGCATCGCAAACCGTGGTGTAAGAGCCGCGCGAGGAGCTGCGGGGCGCGAAAGGGGCCGTCCTTTGGGACAGCTAAGGGCGTCGGTGCGCCAAGAGCGCATGCGCCACGCCAAGCACAGCGCCAACGATGGCGGGAATCACCCACGCAAGGCCCAGGTCCGCCAGCGGCAACGTGTCAACGGGCAACCACAGCGCGGGCGCCAACGCGTCACGCAGGCTCATGGCAACGCTCACCACGGCGGTCACGCCCACGGCCCACGGCCACATCTGCGGCACGCGGTCGCATACGCGATGCAGCATGCCCATTACCACCAGCACGATGGATACGGGGTACAAAGCGTTGAGCAGCGGCACCGAGAACTCCAAGATCACATCCAGTCCAACATTTGACACCACGCACGAAAACGCAGCGAACGCCGCCGCCCACACGCGATACCCCACACGGGGAACCTCCTGCTCAAAGTACTCGCCGCAACAGCTGATAAGGCCGATGCACACATTGAGGCATGCCAGCAGGAAGATCGCCGCGACCACCACGGTGCCCGCGAAGCCAAAATGCATGGTCGCCGAAGCCGTAAGCACCGCAGCCCCGTTGGTGGCACCCGGCAAGACGGCCGCCAGGTTCACGCCCACCAGAGCCAACCCGCAGTAGATCAACGCCATGAGCACGCCGGCGAACACGCCCGCGATGCTCACCTCGCGCATGAGGCCGCGCTCGCTCGCCACACCCATCTGCCTGATGTTCACCGCGATCACGATGCCAAAGGTGAGCGACGCGAGCAGGTCCATGGTTTGGTAGCCCACCAAGAAACCCTTCATGGCGGGCATCCCAGCATAAGCCTCCTGAGCCGCGGGGATGCTCGCAGCCGGGCTCACCAGCGCCGCACCCACCACGGCGACGATAAGCACGATGAGCGCCGGTCCGGTGATACGGCCTAACAGCTTGGTAAGCGCCCCAGGGTGCATGGCGAGCACATATGCCACGGCGAAAAACGCCATCGAGAAAACCATGCGCACCATGCCAGTCGAGATACCCTGGGGCAAAAGGGGCGCCAGCATCTCGAAAGCCGTGGAGCTGGTGCGCGGGATCGCCAGGCACGGGCCTATAGCCAGGTAGATTGCCGCGACAAAGATGCGCGCGAACAACGGGTGCACACGCCCCGCGAGCTGACGCGCCGTGCCGGCGAGCGCCACCGCGACGATGCCCAACACCGGCAAACCAATACCCGTCACCAAAAAGCCGGCCATGGCGGGTACGGTATCGGAGGCGGCCTGCAAACCCAGCAGCGGGGGCAAGATGAGATTGCCCGCGCCAAAGAACATGGAGAACAGAGTCACGCCCACCACCACGCGCTGGCGAGCAGTAAGCCCCTGGAACGCAGTCGCTGCCGATGAGGCCTGGTTCGTGTGTGTCATTACTTGCAACCGTTCTTCTCGGCAACGTATATAGCGGCTCACTCTAGCAGAGAACACGCAGGCTAGTGATGGGTTTTACCCAAGCATCAAAAAGCCCCGCAGCGATGCGCGGGGCTGCGCCGGCGCGGCCGGCAATGCGAGTAACGTTAGGCGAGCATAAAGGGCGCCGGGCTAGCCGCGCCGGCGGCTTAGATACCCTTCCACCACATCCGCCACGGCGGCGGCGTTGTTGATATCCACCACGGGCAAGGGCACGTGCACAGTGCGGGCGAGCGCGTCATTGCAGGCGATGGCGAGGGTGCTCTCGTCGGCAAGGGCGAGCGAGCTCTCGTTGCGCAGGCGGTCCACACCGCTGCGGGCGACCACCACGCTGGGCAGCCCCGCGGCCTTGTAACCCTCGACGATCACCACGTCCACATCGGTGTAGCGCTCGAGCATGCGCTCGACGGGAAGCTCCTCGGCGGTGTCGGCGTACTCGGCGAAGCGTGTCTCGCAGATGAGCCCCACATGGCGGCTGCCGGCCTGGGCATGGCGCCACGAGTCCTTGCCCGGCACGTCGATGTCAAAGCCGTGGTGCCCGTGGTGCTTCACCGACCCCACAGCGAAGCCGCGGGCGGCAAGCTCGGCGATGACCTTCTCCACCAGCGTGGTCTTGCCCGAGTTTTGGTAGCCGACAAACGCGATCGCGGGCGCGGCAGCGCGCTCGTCTTGCGTCTCTGCAGGCAGGTCGCCCTCGGCGGCACCGCCCTGCTCATCACAGGCGCGCTCCCAAACGCCGGAACGACCGCCCTCCTTGCGCAGCAGCCGCACGTCCACGATCTCCATGCCGCGGTCCACGGCCTTGCACATGTCGTAGATGGTGAGACACGCGGCCGAGACCCCCGTGAGCGCCTCCATCTCTATACCGGTCTTACCGTCGACACCGCAGGTCACCAGCACATGAAAGCCCACGCGGCCGTCCGGACGGATGCCGTCGCCCGCAGCCGGGATGGGCTCGATCTGGACCTTGGTCTTGGTGAGGTTGAGCGGATGGCACATGGGGATGATGTCACTCGTGCGCTTGCACGCCATGATACCGGCCACGCGCGCGCAGGCGAGCACGTCACCCTTCTTGGCGCGGTCCTCCAGCACCATGGCCTGGGTCTCGGGGTGCATGAGGATGCTGCCCTCGGCCAGCGCCACGCGGTGCGTCACGGCCTTCTCGGATACATCCACCATGCGAACGTCGCCGCGCTCATCAACATGCGTCAAGCTATCGCGATACGCATCGCGTTCGGTTGCGGTCATTGGTTAGCCTCCTATTCGCCCTCTGCACCCCGTTAAATCTACAGGGCAGTCCCCAGCTGTTTTCTTGTAGCCATATGTACATCGGGGGATGCATGAGATAAGGTCAGTTTCACAATGCGGGAAAAGAAGCGCTCCGCAAAGAGATCATCGGGCACACCGGCGCAAGGCCGTACAACCCTCGCCCCCGAATCATCCCAAGCGGCAACCATAAGACACACCGCATCATATACATCGCGTTCCGCCTGAAGCTTCTCAAGCATTGAGACCGCCTTCGCGAAGGCTCCCGGCTCGTTCAAAATATCCGCATGGACGAGGAATGCAAATCCTACAGCCGCAAACGGATGACGGCTTTTGAGATTCTTCGCATCACCATATGCCTCCTCGAACCGGTTCGCCATGTTCTTACCAAACGACGACGCCATGGTTTTGGTGGAGATCAATATCTCGGGGCCCGATGGCCATGTCGCCATGCCGACATCGACCTGTTTAGCATAAGCGGCACCCATCACGGAAACCGTAGTCGACTTATATCGCTCGGGAAGATCCCGACAGCATTTTTCCGCAACTGCGGGGGTCATTTTCTGAATAAACGAAAGCACCGAGGGATCCAAGGCGCGAGGCATGACCGATCGGGGCCAGATGGCGTCTGGCGCAAAGCCAGCTCGTCTTAACTCCGCCGCGATCCACATATCGAGGGCGCGGGCGACATCGCCGCTCTGAGCCGATTTGCCGGCAACCGCGGCAAGCGAAAGCAACGCCTCAAGCTGATTATAGGAGGGGTAGGCGGACCCCTTCTCAAATAGGGGGCTATCAAGCCCAAGATTCTCGATCAACTCCCCGTAGGGTGTATACGCATCTGCCGCCATGCTGTCACTCTCCCCTCGCGCGCGTGCGCCTGCGGATGCGGAGCCTCTCGCATTCCGCTGCTATCTCCCCGCACTCGTCATTCGAAAAAAAGGACGACTCCGACGATAGCACCTTATCGACCGTAGCAACGGCGGTGGCGAAATCTCGTGTTTCAAGGGCATTGGATACATCAGGCATAATCGAATCGAGCCGGTCTTGCAGGTTGTAAAGCGATTCAGGCGAAGGTACCAGAAGTCCCGCCGCTTCACGGGGCTCCAATTTTTGTATACCGCCGCCATACGACCGGCCGCACAGCTCCGCCGAGAGCATCGTTGCGGAATTGAGCGCCGCGATGGGTAGGTAGGCTCGCCCCATCTCTCGATGACCCTCAAAAAACGTGATCCCGTGGCATGAGTTGAGGTACGGCAAGCCAACCTCGTTCGTGCAGATATTTGGGCCATATGAGTTCATATAGCTCATAAAAGCATCGGGCGGCGGTGGAAGCGGCACACCCCACCATGGCTTTCTCTTTTTGCATTTATAGCGCTCATCGATTTGTAGTTTGCACCCCAAATCGACATAAGCTGCCGCCTCATCACTCAGCGGCTCAATGGGGCAGAACAGCCACGTCCGCATTCCCAAACGCTCCATCTCAAGGAAGGAGGCATCATTCAAAGTTAAACGTCTCAGATGTTTAGACCCTGGAGGACACAGGGCTATGACATCCCTTTCGCGCCTCAAGCCAAACTCTTCCAGAGTTTTCGAGCTGAGGGTGAAGTATGAGTTTGCCCCCGTAACGCCACCATTGGCAAGCGAGCCCCAGGCCCCAAGCTTGCATAAGCGACCTGTCTTTGTCATGGAGTCCAGCACCCCTAAAGATGATGATGAGGCAAGGCCTGCGGCCCATTTGCCGCCATCCTTTGGAACAAAGGCGACAGCGCCTTTGTTCTGCATATCGCGCAAAGAGGAGCACTGGAACCAATTGATAGAGCGCGAAGAACCCTTGCGATACCCGTGCGCGATGAGGATCACAACCTCCTCCTGCACCTCAGGGAAGATATTCGCATCAAATGTGTAAAGGCTTACATCGGCAAATGATCGCGTTAAGAACGCCCTGATAGGAGCTGCGTAGTTAACCGTGAGAAGCTCCGCGGGGAGGATGACGCCGAGATTGCCGCCTTTCCGCAAAAACGCACAGGAGTGAAGCACAAAGGGGGCCCACGTTGAGGCCAGAGCGCTCATCTTCACCCCGACATTTTGCGCGACCCTCTGCTGCAGTTTTCGTTGATTGGCATCAACCGATTGAAACCTGATGTAAGGCGGGTTGCCCACAACGGCATCAAACACAGGAGACGGAGCGACTTTTAGAAAATCCCCAACCCTAATCGTATTCTCGAACCCCTGCGCATGCAAAACCTGAGCTGCCGCGTGGGCACTTTGCTCATGAAGCTCATAGGCAGTCACTTGAACGGCCACCTCGGCGGCGTCGCAACCCAAGGCCCGTAGGCGTCTGCAAGCGGATAACGCAAATACCGCCTCGCCGCAAGAGGGCTCTAACACATGGGCCCCACGAGCAAGAACGGTTTGCGAAGTGATGAAGTTGGCAAGCTCGTCAGGTGTAAAGAACGCACCCCGCTGTTTGCGGACATCACTCGGGTCGACATGTACCGAGAGCGTTGAACCGTAAGCCATGGAACCCCCTTCTTCACCTGATATGACCATTGTACACAGTCATGAGGACACATTTTCAGGGCACACGACCCGCGCGCCCGCACGAGCGGCAATCTCCCTAGTTCGCCAAATCCCGCCGTTTGGTGCATGCGCCCATTTATGTCAATAACCTATTGGCATTACACGGATAGATGTTATATGCCACCGAAGCCGTTCGCTATAGCGCGTGTGCATTTCCCATTCGGCCCGAAGAGAACGGAAATGCCCCGAGGCAACAAGAGTCAGATCATGACCATTCAGATGCCAAGCCTTGATTCGTCAACTTCGGCTATAGAGGAAGAGGCTAGACGGGCATTGAGACCCATAGCGGTGAATAGACACGAGACGGGCGCTCTCGAGCAGCTCCACGACGCTCTGCTCCTCAAGCTCATGTCCGGCGAGCTTGACGTCTCAGAGATGGACCTACCTGAATAACTCGTCGCGAGAGCCGGTTCGTTCGAAAACCGCGTTCACGTTGTCGCAAGTCCAGATGAGGAGCAAATCACCTGCGTTGGCAATGTGGCATTCCCTATGACCGCCCCAGCTGCCCTTCAGGGCATGCATCCTGTGGCGGCTTTTGAGAATTATCGAGGGAACGGGCGTCGTTCTGAAGAATCAGGTCGATTACGCCGTTGAGAGGCGAAGTGTCAACATGTCTTTTACGCAGCCCTTTTACGTCCTTGGCGAATGAGGGAAGGAATCGCGCCGTGAGCCGCGTGTCATTCGCCCTCGTCGAGGACGTGCACCATCATCTCTTTCGCGCTTGAGAAGCCCTGGAGCTCTTTCGGGCTCCCCATCACGCGCTCGGCCTCCCTCATGGCGGCCAGGGTCTCTGCGTTGGGGGCTTCGATGGAGCATCCCAGGTTGAGGGGTATGGCGCGGTCGCGAACCATCTGCGTATAGAACGCCCTCGTCACGCTCGAAAGGTCAAGCCCGTAGTATTCCGCCACCTCCGAAGCGCCCTTCTTCAGGTCGCTGTCGATGCGCATCGTAAGGGTCGCTGCTGTCATAATATCCTCCTTCCGTCTGTACGAATACAGTACAACGTATGTGCAGATAGAGCAAGAGGAGGCTGGACTCGCGCCGCCAAGTGGCGATTTGTGCGATTGAGGACTTGTTGTGGCGTCGTTCCCCACGGCCTGCGTCATGTCGTATACGTCGATGTAGTCGCCGAAGATCTCGCGAGTGTCTTATCCTCGGTGGCGATGGGCGTGCCCGTGAAGCCGATGTAGGAGGCGTTCGGCAGCGCACGGCAATGTACTGATGGTAGGCGGCGAGGATCTTGGCGGTCTTGTCGGCCGTGATGGTGCCCACGCGTGTCTCGGCCATGCCGCTCATGACGCGGAACACGTTGGGGACGAAGAAGCTCGGGATGTGGTGCATGTAGCTACGCAGCTGCAGGTATGCGTCCGAAGCGTCGGTCTCCTCGCGTGACGGGCTTTTGAGCTCGAAGAGGAGGAACAGTACACCGTTCACGAACGCGATGAGGTCGCGGTGTTTCTCGAAGCACTCGACGTAGGGCCGCCGGCAGAACGTCGGGCAGGAACACGTCGTCGTAGCGGTCGTTCGATAACTTGTTGCTGAGACGACTCGTCACCGCCGATGAGCAAGATCAGTAGAGCCCCTCCCGCCTTAGCCTCCTATTTGGGACATGGCCCGGGCGGTGCCGTTGATGACTTCGTGCTCTTGGGGCTTGCGGGCGATCGCGTCGCGGTAGATCTGCAGCACGCGGTCGTCGTCACCGGCGCGCAGGGCGTCGCGGACGGAGTACTCGGCATCGCTGAACAGGCAGGGACGCACGGCACCGTCGGCCGTGAGGCGCATGCGGTTGCAGCTACTGCAAAAATGGTTGGACATCGCGCTGATAAAGCCCACCGTGCCTGCCGCGCCCGGAAAGCGCCAGTAGCGCGCGGGGCCGGCGCCGGCCGGGGCGTCCACCTGCTCCAGGGGCTCCAGAAAAGGCAGCCCCGCCGCCGCGGCATCGCGATCGATGCGGGCGCGCAGCTCTGCGGAGGGCACGGTATCGCTCGCGTCCCACTGCTCGGGGGCGAGCCCGCCGTCCGCGCCCGCAGCGGCATCTGCCGAGGTGAACCCGCGGCCCGCCTCGTCGCCGATGGGCATGTACTCGATAAAGCGCATGTGCACCGGGCGCTCCGCCGACAAGCGCGCAAGGCCGAAGATGTCCTGGTCCAGACGGCGCACCACCACGCAGTTCACCTTCACGGGATCAAAGCCCCACGCAAGCGCCGCGTCGATGCCGCGCATGGTCTGCTCCAGGCGACCCAGGCGCGTGATGGCCCCAAACTGCGCGGGATCGAGCGTGTCGAGCGAGATGTTCACGCGGTCGAGCCCCGCGTCCTTGAGCTCGGGCGCCAACCGGGGCAGCAACGCGCCGTTGGTGGTGAGCGAGATGTCCTCAATGCCCGGGATGGCGCGCAGGTCGCGGATGAGCGGCACGATCCGACGGCTCACCAAGGGCTCGCCGCCCGTAAGCCGTATGCGCGAGATGCCCTCGGGCGCGACCAGGCGCACAAAATGCGCGATCTCCTCGGCCGAGAGCAGCTCGCCATGCGCGCGAGGTGCCACGCCTTCGGCGGGCATGCAGTACACGCAGCGGAAATTGCACTTATCGGTCACAGCGATGCGCAGGTAGGAGATCCCGCGGCCAAACCCATCGTGCAGTTCGCCCATGGAGCCCTCCCCTCGTCCGCGTACCTGGCAGCTTATTATTCTCGGCAAACTATCGTAGCGCATTACCGAGAATCGGGGGGCCTACAGCGGCATCTTGGTGAGGTCGCGTGCGCGTAAATCCGGCTAAGGACGCTCGCAGACCTTAGCCGGATAATTGAGGTAATTATTTTCGGAAGAGCTCGAAGCCCTATAGCTCTTCCCCGTTTGAAGCTATCACGCTGCGATACCAATCGTACGATGCCTTGGGCACGCACCGTCCGGTGCCATGACCCTCATCATCTATATCGACATAGATGAGCCCGTAACGCTTCTCCATCTCGCAACCATTTCCGCTCACGATATCGAAAGGTGCCCACATCATATATGCGAAAATGTCAGCCCCTTCATCGATAAGCTCTTTAAGCTGCACGATATGACGACGTAGGTAATCGATTCGATAGCTATCGTCAATCTGCCCTTCCACATTTGCGCCCTCGTCGACGCCGATGCCGTTTTCAGCGATCATCATGGGCACTAGGTAGCGGTCCCAATACGCTGACATCGTATTGAAAAGCCCCGTGGGATCGATGGTCCAACCCCACTCCGTGGCAGCTGTATGCGGATTTATAACCCTTGAGCCCTCAGCGTCCACGCAGTTCGAGTAGTAATACGCTATCGCGAGAAAATCCGAGCGATTCTCCCGGAGCAGTTCGACATCTTCATCAGTGATGTCAAACGAAATACCCTTATCACGGAAGAACTTAAGCGCATATCCAGGATAGGCTCCCCGAAGCAGAACATCGGCGTGCAAGAAGTCCTTTCTACGGTTCGCCTGAATAGCCGCTTTCACGTTCTCGGGATCGCTCGTGAGGGAGTAGGTCAGACCATCAGCGAGCATGACACCGATGCGCAACTCGGGATCAATACGCTTCGCCTCTCGCTTCACGCGTGCGCTCGCGACAAACTGATTATGGATCGCCTGCCACTTCGCGCTTTCAAAGTCCTCGTACTCATCCATGATCATACCGAGAGAGCTAAACGCCTCGCCAAAGACACCGTTGATCTGATTGATGGGGATCCAATAACGCACCTTTTCGTGGTAGCGCTCAAGGCACGTGACGGCGTAGCGCACAAAAAGGTCGATACTCTCACGGCTGTACCAGCCCTTGTAATTCCGCACAAGGCCCAACGGCAGGTCATAATGAGAAATGGTTACGATGGGCTCGATGCCGTGCGCGAGCAGTTCGTCAAAGACGCGATCGTAGAAGGCCAACCCGGCCTCGTTAGGCTCCGCATCATCTGCATTAGGGAAGATGCGTGCCCAATTAAGGCTCATGCGAAATGCTTTGAAGCCCGCATCCGCCAGATATGAGATGTACTCCGGGTAGCGATGGTAGAAGTCGACGGCAGCGTGTTTTGGATAGTGGCCGACAAGCTCGCCGCTTTCTATATCCGCAACGCGATCATTGATCATCTCGTGAGTGAAGCTGTGATTACCCAGGCCAGACCTACCGTCGCAGCGTATCTGGATATCAGCGACGTTCAGTCCCTTGCCATCCTCGAGATAGCCGCCTTCCGCTTGCACGGCGGCAGTGGCACCGCCCCAGAGAAACCCCTCGGGCATCATCGCGTCTCCCCCGTCCTCTTAATCATGACGGTATACACGCGAAAAGTATCGATGAGGGCGCGGGTGAGCTCGATCTCGCTGTTGATGGTCATGAGGGTATCCTGTGCGTGGTTGAATAGCATGGAGTACTCGTACTCCTCGCCGCGCGCGACGGCTTGCACGATCGCGGTCTGCTCGGCATGAGCGCGCTCAATCTCGGTCTTTGCCTGGACAAACAACTCATCAGCCGCGGCGAAATCCTGCTTTTGCACAGCCTTGAGCGCGTTGCGGGCATGAAGCCTCGCGTCCCCCGCGTGCACTACGATGTTCATCGCCGCAGGAATCAGCTCATTCATAGTCTGATCGTTCATCACTCAGCCGCCTCCTCTTTGAGCACGTTGTTCTCATGAGCCTTGAAGAAAGGAAGCCAGATGACCCAAGACACCACGAAGATGACAGCGATTAGGGCAAGGACACGGACGTCGCCATGGGTAGCGAGGAAAGAGCAGATGGGATAAGGAAGTTGGTTCACGTTCATGATCTGATGGGGAATCGCAACCAAGCCCGCATTGAACGTGAAGTACACGATGGTAGGAATGACGATCGCGTTGATCCACATGGGAATCATGAGGATGGGATTGAGCGCAACAGGAGCGCCATACACCAGGGGCTCATTGATGTTGAAGAGCGACGGGAAGAAGGCGATCTGGCCAAAGCGACGAATACGCTGACTCTTGGAACGCAGCATCATGAGATTCAGAGCGAGGGTCATGCCCATGCCGCCAATGAACACGACGGAGAACGCAACGTTGGGAGTGTAGATCTCGGTGGGCATCTGACCGGCAGCGAACAGGGCGGCGTTGGTGGCCATGCCAGCCTGACCGACCGGAGAGGTGATGGGGTTCATGAACCAACTATTGATGCCGAAAGAGTAGAAGAATACGGGGATGAACACGAGCAGCAGGAAGCCCGGGTAGGTCTGGCCAATCGCAATGAGCGGAGAGAAGATGGCCTCGATAATCGCGAAAAGATCAACGTTGAGCACATGGATTACGATGGCGCCAATGAGCAGGGAGATGAAGCCTGGGATGAGTTGGTTCAGCCAACGGGCGATAAAGTCAGGCAGGTTCTCAGAGTTCTCAAACAGATGAAGCTTGAAATACAGATTGCTCACTGCAGTCACGGCAATACCGGCGACAAACGCAGAGATCATGCCCGAACCACCAAAACGGCTGAACTTGACGGAGAAAACGAAATCCGCCAGCTCCGGCTTGATGATCATGGAGAACAGCATGACCGAAAGGATGCCGGTAGAGACCCCGTACTTGCCAAAACCGTACTCCTTGGCACCGTGGTAGCCCACCAAGAATACAAGCGTGAGCGACATGATGCCAAAGCTGAAGTCATAAATGGGCTGCAAGCTCGGAAGGAAACTCAAATAGCCCTGGAACACGTTGTAGATGGAGATAATGGAGCCAATGAGCAGTACGGGCATATTCGCCATCAAGGCACCCGAAAGCGCTCGGACGATCTTTTTATCCATAGCCTTAGCGACCTTTGGCGCGAAGCTATCGCCCAGCCACGTGATGAACGAATCCATTAGTTGTCCTCCTTCAGGGTATCAAGAGCGAGCGCGAGCAGGCCCTCACCGTCCAATCCGCCATACATCTGCTTGGGAATAAGCAGGACGGGGATGTGATACGGCTCGCACATCTTCTCGATGTCCTCTTTGGCGTAAGCGAGATGCGGGCCAACCAACAAAATGTCCACCTCGGGCAAATCATCCGCCATGTTGTTTTGGCTTTTCGCCTCCACATGAGCGGAAATCCCGCGTTTTTTAGCTGCCTTACGCACCTGCTGAGCCAAAAAGCCACTGGACATTCCAGCGCCGCAGCACAGAAGAATATACAGGTCGTCCATGTCTTCCTCCTTTGATTAGGATGGCCTTGTGACCTCCATGCTGAAGGTGTCTGTCCCCGCACTCAACCTGCAACCCTTCACCGAAACGGTGCATATTTTGATTTTTCGCATACAGCGGTGAAAAACTCTGTTTGATGGGCCCGTCGCTCCTTTGCCACAATGGGTACGAGGAGGGGCAATGAAACGCAACCACGAAGAATTGATCGCGATACTGAGCCAGAGCGAAAAGTCGCTGTCTTCAACAAAGATCGCAGAATCGCTGGGCGTCACACCTCGCTCCGTGAAAAACTACGTCTCCCAAATAAACCGCGCGCATCCCGGCCTCATTCTCTCCTCATCCCGAGGCTATCTACTCGATCGCAATTTGCCGGTCAAGCATAATGTGACCGAGGTTCCGCAAACTCATGCGGAACGCTCTCAATACGTCATCCATCGCTTCTTTATCGAGCACGAAGAGTCCATAGACCTCTATGATCTCTGCGACGAGCTCTATCTGAGCTATTCCTCGATCAAAAACCTCATCGGACGCATGAACCGTGAATATCGCGAACTTCATGTCTCTTTTCGATGCCGTGGAGAGCGCGTCTACCTAGAGGGAAGCGAGCGGGACAAGCGTCGTTTCCTCACGCGCGCCATATTCCGAGAATCGAGCGGCTATTTTGTTGATCGCAAGGCCATCAAGAAACTGTTCGAGCCTGCTCAAGTAGACACCATAGACGGCATTCTCCACGGTATCGTAGGAGCTCACGGTCTTTCGGTCAGTGATTTTGGATATGCAAATCTCCTACTCCACATGGCGATCGCGGTCGATCGTATGCAAAACGGCAACGCGTTAGGAGGTGGCCCCACCCCCGTTGAAAACCTTCAACTGGTTACCGTGGATATCATTACGCAGTTGCGCGACGGGCTTCACGTCGACTTTGACGAAGCCGAGAGCATCGCCCTCGACGAGCAGGTCCGTATGACGTTGCTACCACACCCTGCGCGCGGCACCGAAGCGCTCATCGCGGATGTTGGCATACGGAATTACCAAGTCACACGTGACATCATTGAAGGCGTAAACAGCCGATATCACCTTCGACTCGATTGTGACGCGCTGCAACTGCCCTTAGCGCTGCATATCAAAAACCTCATCATCCGCTGTAAGCGCGGCGCGATTCTGCAGAATCCGTTTCTCGATATGATGCAAATTCAATGCCCCGTGCTCTTCGATTGTGCGGTGTATGCTGCAGAACGCCTGCAAGATGAATTCAATGTGCGGATTCCAAAAGATGAAGTTGCTTATATCGCAATGCACATTGGTGCCGATATTGAGCGGCAGAATCGCGAGGACGGCAAGCTCGCGTTTGTCTTGCTTTGCCCTGATTACCACAACAACCGCCGGGAGCTCACTACGGCGCTTTTAGACAGCTTTGGCGCACAGCTCACTCTTGTCGCGTCATGCGGCCAGGAAGACGAGATTCCCCATTCTCCGTTCGACGTCCTGTTTACAACCGTGCAACCAACCGGAACGTACCCAGAAATTATCGGTATTCCACCCATGCGAAGCGCCCTCAATATCAAGATGATCGCCGAGCGTCTTCAGGTGATCTCGGAGCGTTTAAAGCTCAGAGTGATATCGGAATGCTACAGGACGTTTTTTAGACCCGACCTTTTCATCCACTATGCCGATCGAACGCAAACGCGGGATGAAGCCATACGAGAGCTCGCCGGATTGTTACAGCGAGCAGGTTACGTCACACTTGGATACCTGGAAGACGTACTTCGACGCGAGGCGGCGGCGTCAACCGCGTTTTACGACGTCGCTATACCCCACTCGATGAACATGAACGCTCAACAGACGGGCATCGCATTGGCCATCGCCCCCGAGGGCATCGCTTGGGGAGATCGCTGCGTCCACGTTGTGCTGCTAGTCGCCATCAGCGAACAAGATCTACCCCTGTTCCAGGAGCTTTACGAGGCGCTTATCCTCTTGTTCTCCCAAGAATCTTTTGCGCGGCGCCTGCTCGGCTGTAAAACGTTCGAAGAGTTTGGCGAGATTTTGCTGTCCTGCGCGAGCTAGTGCGTTCAAACTTATAGGTCGTTGATGAGAGGGCGGCCGGCACCTCGTTTGAGATGCCAGCCGTTTCTCATTACCAAGAATGATTGCGCGGGCTATCCCCCCTACCCCAGCAGGTCCACGATGCTGATGTCGAGGTCGCTGGCTTCCAAGATCTCCCGGCCGCCAAAGACGCACAGCGGGGCATCCTCTGCAACACGGGCAACCTGCTCGCCCAACTCGCGCAGGCGCTCGGGCGTGGTGGCGAGCATCTGCTCGCGCACCTTGGCGCGGAAATTACCGGAGCGCTTGGTGATGAACTGCGCATCTTGGCTTTTCGCCATGATGTAGGGCTTCACGGGCGCATCCTGGCCGGCAACGCAGCTCACGATAAAGCCCTCGAAGGCCTCTTGCGTAGGCTCGAAGCCCGCAAGCCACGCGCCCGCCGCATCGATGCGCGCCTGTGAAGCGTCCACCCCCGGGTCGCGATACGTGTAGAAACAGGCCTGGCGCTCGGGGTTCGCGCGAAAACCGCAGCCGTACGCACCGCCCTTCACGCGGATCTCGTTCCACAGGTAGTCAAACGACAGGGCGTTGGCGGCCACGATCCAGCTGCCGTCCGTCGCCAGCCCCATGCGGCGCGGATCGGTCGCGCGCGCGGCGAAGCACACGTCGCTGGGGATCACAAAGCCCTCGCGCTTGTCCTCGGGCCAGGGCACCATGAGCTCCTTGGCCGGCGCGGTGCGGGGCTCAAGGCCCAGCGCGACGCCGCCCAGCTCGCCTGCCACCTGCCAAAAACGCGCCAGGTCCTCATCGCTGCCGGTGAAGCTCACCAGGGTATCGGTTGAGGTGAAGATACGCGCCTGCAGGTCGCGCAGCTTCTCGCACAAGGCATCCTTGCGTTCATCGAAGTTCTCGAGCAGCTCGCGCACAAACCGGTAATAGTCCACGCCGCCCAGCTGCTGGCTCGCCACGGCGGCCGGCGACACGTAGGACATCGCGCGAGCGAGCGCGGCCTGGTGCCCCGCGTTGAGGAAGCCCTGCTCAAGCCCCAGCTTCACCTGGGTGAGCACATCGCGCATACGGTCGGTATCGCAAAAGAGGGTCTCACCCCATACCTCGGCGGGAATGCTCGCCAGCTTGTCGATCTTCTCGGACAGCACGCCTGCCGAGACCTGCAGCATGGGCCGCGCCAGACGCCAGTCGGGTTGCGCGAACACGGTGGCCTGGCAGCTCATAAAGCCCAGGTTGGAGGTCACGTAGCTGTCGAGCTCAGCCGCGCTGCGACGCGCCGTGGGCAGCTGGCCCAGCAGCGCCGCCATGACCGAGATGTAGGGCAGCTCGGCAAAGCTCACGTGCGTGAGGTCGAAGTAGTAGATCGCGTAGGCGAGCTTGTGGGTGGGGATATCGTGCGTGAGGCAGGTGAGCGGACGGGTGGTGTCCACCGTGAGCGCGGGTTCGGGACGCGCGGGGCCGATGTCGCTCACGCGCAGGCGCGGTAGGCTCGCCTTGGCTTCGGGTGTATCCTCGGCTTCCTGCGCGGTGCGGAGCACCTCGACCTCGTCGACGATGCGTTTGAGCTCGTCCTCACCCATCGCGGCGCGTATGTCCGCGAGCTCGGCGGCTTCGTCCCACGATCCGCTGTCGGCTTGCGTGGCGGCTGCGGCCGCGCCCTGCTCGGCGGCGTTCTCCCCTGCCGGCGTGGGCACGAGCTCCACCAGCGCGTGGTGCTCGCTTGCAAGCACCAGCTCGCGCAGGAGGTCCTCAAAGTAAGTGCCCTCGAGCTCGCGGTGCAGCTCGGCGTAGATGGGGCCGTAAGTGAGCGCCAGCGTGGCCGCATCGTCGTCATAGAGCCAGGTGGACAGCGCGTCGCACGCCAAAACAACGCCGTCGGCGGTGCCAAAGTCGCGCTGACGCAGGTCGAACTCGTTGCTGGAAAGCACCGCCTCCAAGCGGTCGCGCGGAATTCCCTGCTCGACCAGGCGCGCGCACTCCTCGCGCATCACGCGTGCAAGGCCCTGCGCGGCACCCTCGCGCGCGCCCTGCAGGATGATGAGCTCATAGGGCTGCAAGCACGCCGGCTGAGTGTAGCTGGTCACGTTTCCACCCAGGCCCGCGGCGAGGATCGCCTTCTTGAGCGGGGCCTCGTTGGAGCCCAGCAGCGCCTCGAACAGGATATCGGCGCCCACCACGCGCTTGCGGTCGAGCGCGCCGGTGCCGCCCAGCACGTAGCCCAGGCCCACCAGGGCGTTATCGGGCGTGGTGTCCATCTGGATGCGCTTGTAGTCGCACGCCACCGGGTCTTGCCACACAAGCGGGTTGGGGGCGCCCACGGGCTTGTCGCCCAGCGCACGGGCGCGCGCCGCGCCGTCGTGAGTGCGAGCGGCCTCGCCCAGGTACTTCTCGTCCAAAAATCCCAGCACGCGATCTATGTCCATGTCGCCGTAGAGCGTGATATAGCTGTTGGCAAGGTTGTAGTGGCGCGCATGGGTGTCCAAGAACTCCCCGTAGGTGAGCTCGGGGATATGGCGCGGATTGCCGCCGCTCTCGTGCACGTAGGCGTTGTTGGGAAACAGCGCCGCGGTCACGGCATCGTCCAGCACGTCCATGGGGTCGGACAGCGCGCCTTTCATCTCGTTGAACACCACGCCGTTGTAGCGCAGACGGCACGCGGGGTCGGTGAGCGCAGCGCCCTCGGGTACGTCGAGCTCAAAGTGCCAGCCCTCCTGCTCGAAGATGGTGGGCTTGGTGTAGATGGCCGGGTTAAGCACGGCGTCCATATAGACGTCCATGAGGTTGAGCAGGTCTTGCTCGTTGGTGCTCGCCACCGGGTAGATGGTCTTGTCGGGGTAGGTCATGGCGTTCAAGAACGTTTGCATGGAGCTCTTGATGAGGTCCACGAAGGGCTCCTTCACCGGGAACTTGGCCGAGCCGCACAGCACCGAGTGCTCCAGGATGTGGAACACGCCCGTGCTGTTGGCTGGCGGTGTTTTGAAGCCGATGGCAAAAGCCTTGTTCTCGTCCTCGCAGGCGAGGTAGAGCAGGCGCGCGCGGCTGCCCGCGTGGCGCAGCACGTAGGCGGTGGCGTCGAGCTCGTCTATGACCTCGCGGCGCTCGACGCCAAAGCCGTGGAGCAGCTGGCTTTGCTGCCCCACCAACGCATCGAGCACAACAGCCGCGCGATCGCAGGCCGGGATGGTTTGGGTATCGCCCATGGTTCTCCTTGCGATTTATCGAGCACGGCGCCCAGGGCGCCTGCTCGCACGTTTCATACAAGGAATAGCTTACCCATTTGAGGCCGCGGACGATCCCACACTCGAGGTGCGATGATTATTTACCGATGAACACCCACTCAAAGGGCATGCCTAAAACGCCTCGATACAAAAATGACCCGTTCTGCTACCGCAGCTGCAAGCTACGACGAAAACGATGAGTTTTGCTACCGATTTTTGGGCCTCAGTGAGCCTGCCGTTTGCGTTTCCTCAGTTGAGCTCACTCAGATTTCCGCCAGATCCCCGCCTAGCGCAAAAAACCGGTAGCAGAACACGGCAAAATCGTCGCACGGCTCCGCCCACGTAGCAAAACGGGCTAAACACGTCGCAGCAACTACACGGTGAGGAACACCATGCCGATGATCAAGGCGAACCCGGCGATGTCGGTGGGCAAAAAGACCGTGCCCAGCATGATCGCGCTCGTGATTGTAGCCGAGATGGGCTCAATGGTTGCCAGCAGGCTCGCGCGCATGGAACCCACGTCCTTCACGCCCTGCATGTAGAGGAAGTACGCCAGAAAACTACCCACGACAACCAGCACGGCGAGCGCCTCCCAGCCCGCCGCGTCGAGCGCCGGAATGTGCGCCCAAGGCTGCACCACCAGCGTTGTGACGATTCCCGACGAAAACATGGCGGACCCCGTCACGATGATCGAGCCGTACTCGGGCAGGATCTTTGCGGGAATGAGCGTCATGCATGCCGCGCCGGCCGCGCAGAGCAAGCCCACGGCAAGGCCCGCGGGAGGGATGTTGAGGTTGCCGGGGTTTCCGCCCGTGGCCATAAGGAAGGTTCCGGCAAGCGCCATAGCGACGCCCATAAGCTCGCGGCGACGCGGGGCGCGATGCATCTTTACACAGGTGAACGCCATGATGATGAGCAATTCCAAGATCTGCATCACCGTGGCGGTACCGGCGTTGGTGAGCCGCACTGCCATAAGGTAGAAGAATTGGTTGAACAGCAGGCCAAAGGCCGCCATGAGCAACAACACCCGGCGATCAGCCGGCGTGGTCCACAGCTTTATGAAGCGCTTGCGGTCAAACGCCAAGATCACCACCATAAACAGCGCGCCGGCAAACAGCTGGCGAACGGACATGAGCCAAGCGGTGTCCACATGATAGTTGTCGAACAAAAAGCTCGCGGAAGTGCCCGAGAAACCCCAAAAGGCACCGCCCAGCAACGTGGAGAGGGTGCCCACGAGCAACTTGCGAGAATCGCGGTCGTTGAGACGCTCACGCCAGGCACGGCGACGGGCGCGCGAGTCGGCGTCCTTGCCGTCACCGGGCATGCGAGGCGCGGTATCATCGCCCGCGGTGACAACGGTCGGCTCAAGCTCGGACATGCGCGTACCCCCATACGTTTACGATTGGATGCCCTCAACTGTAGCGCATGCGCGGGCACGCATATACGCAGGTAAAAAAGTCGATTTTCCCAGATAAAGCGCTTGCAGCGTCGCTTTTGCGCACTGCAGCACCGCTGTGTGCTAAGCGTGTATATGACGACCCCGCTCACCCGTACGACCGCATGCGAAGCGCTCGTCTGCCGTGTTGGGGCATAATGAGCGCACCATTATTCTCGTTTAAGGAGGAAGAGATGAGGATTTCCGCTCGCAACCAGCTCAAGGGCACCATCGTGAAGGTGACCCCCGGTGCCGTGAACGGCGCGGTCGCCATCGACCTGGGCGGTGTGGTGGTGAAGGCAGACATCACCATGGAGGCCATCGAGGCCTTGGGTCTTGCTGAGGGCATGACCGCCTACGCCATCGTCAAGGCGACCAACGTGATGTTCGCCGCCGGCGACCAAAAGGTCACCGGCATCTCTGCCCGCAACCAGCTGGCGGGCACCGTCGAGAGCGTGAAGGAGGGCGCGGTCAACGGACACGTGCGCCTAGCGCTTGCCGACGGCAACCACATCACCGGCTCTATCACCAACGAGGCCATCCAGAGCCTGGAGCTTGCGGAGGGCAAGCCCGCCGTGGCCATCGTGAAGGCCACCGACGTGATCGTGGGCGTGGAGTAACGCGGCGCCGTCAACGAACCGCAAACAAGGCAGGGGCCCGGACGAACATGCAGCTCGTCCGGGCCCCAATTCTTTTAATGCCGAGAAGACCTCCGAGCAGCTCCTCGTTTCGAGGGAGGCGGGTTTAGTCGTCGTCGCCGGAGGGGCCGAAGAGGGTCACCAGGGCGAGCGCCGTCTGCACAGGACCCGCGTCCTCGGCGGAGGCATCAACACCGCGCCCGATCCCGCTGCCCGCGCCGGCGCCTGCCTTGTAGGGCACCTGGAACTTGCGGCTCTTGGGGAAGTTGATGGCGCCCAGGCGCTGGCGCAGGTCGAAGGCCACCTCACGCGGCACGTCCACGCCCGTAAACACCATGCGCCCCGCCGTGACCGACACGCTCTCCATCCCCAGCCTGCCGCAGCGAATGCGCAGGCGCGCGCGGTCGAACAGGTTCGCCGCGGCCTGGGGCAGCTCGCCATGCTCGTTTTCGCACTCCTCCTGCGCGGTGTCCACGTCGGCGAGCATCTCGGCGGCGGCGAGCTTGCGATAGACCAGCACGCGCTTGTCAACCGCAGGAATGTACTCCTCGTCCAGGTAGAAATCGGCGGGGAGGTTCAACGCGGTGGCGCTCACCTCAAGGGCCTCGTTGTCATCGCCGCGCGCCTCGGCCACCGCCTGGCCCAGCATCTGCGTGAACAGGTCGAAGCCCACGCTCGACAGGTTGCCGTGCTGCTCGGCGCCCACAAGCGAACCGGCCCCGCGAATCTCCAGGTCGCGCATGGCGATGCGCATGCCGCTGCCCAGGTCCTGGAACTCCGAGAGCGCCATCAGGCGCTCGGTCGCCTCCTCGGTGAGGGGCAGCTCGCCCGGGAACATAAAGTACGCGTATGCCTGCGTGCTGGAGCGGCCCACACGGCCTTTGAGCTGGTAGAGCTGTGCTAGGCCCAGGCGCTGGGAATCCTCGATGATGAGCGTGTTGGCGTGCGCGTTGTCAATGCCGCTCTCGATGATGGTGGTGGCGATGAGCACGTCGACCATCTTGGTGGCGAACTGCACCATCACGTCCTCCACCTCGCGCGGGCTCATCTTGCCGTGCGCCACGGCGACGCGGGCCTCGGGCGCGGCCTCGTGCACGCGCTCCACGGCGTCGTCGATGGTCTTCACGCGGTTGCTCACGTAGTAGACCTGGCCGCCGCGGCCCAGCTCCAGGCGAATCGCGGCAGACACCACGTCGGGGTCGTACTCGCCCACGTGCACCGCCACCGGTCGGCGTCCCGTGGGCGGGGTGGTGATGAGGCTCATGTCGCGCACGCCCGAGATGGCCATCTGCATGGTGCGCGGGATGGGCGTCGCCGAGAGGGTGAGCACGTCGATCTGCTCGCGCAGGTTTTTGAGCTGCTCTTTGTGCTGCACGCCAAAGCGTTGTTCCTCGTCGATGATCACCAGGCCCAGGTTTGCCGGGTTCACGTCCGAGGACAGCAGGCGGTGCGTGCCCACCAGCACGTCGACCCGCCCTTCCGCGAAGGCAGCCAGCGCGCGCTTCTGCTGGCCCGGCGTGCGAAAGCGGCTCATAACCTCCACCTCCACGCCAAAGGGCGCGAAGCGGTCGAAGAAGGTCTCGTAGTGCTGCTGGGCCAAGATGGTGGTGGGGCACAGCACCATCACCTGACGGCCGCCCGTCACCGCCTTGAAAGCAGCGCGCAGGGCGACCTCGGTCTTGCCAAAGCCCACGTCGCCGCAAAGCAGGCGGTCCATGGGGCGGCTCGACTCCATGTCGCCCTTGATGTCGGCGATAGCGTCCAGCTGGTCGTGCGTGGGCTCGTAGGGAAAGCTCTCCTCCATCTCGACCTGCTCGGCGCTGTCGGGGCCAAACGAGAAGCCGGTGACCGAGCTTCGGCGGGTGTAGAGGTCCACCAGGTCGAAGGCGAGCTTCTTGGCGCTTTTCTTCGCCTTGGCGGTAGCGCGGCTCCAATCCGCCGTGTTGAGCCGTGTGAGGCGCGGGTTCGCGCCGTCGGGACCCACGTAGCGCGTGATGCGGTCCACCTGCTCAAGCGGCACGAAGAGCTTGTCGCCGCCGGCGTACTCCAGCAAGAAGTAGTCGCGCTCGCGCCCGGCGACCTCCTGGCGCACGATCTCGGAGAACAGGGCCACGCCGTGGGTGGCGTGCACCACGTAGTCGCCCGGCTTGAAGGGGAAGGTGACCTCGGTGATGTCCACATGGCGGCGGGCGCGGCCCCGGGCGTGCTTGGCGTCCATGCGCGCGTTGAGGTCGGCGAGCGAGAAGACGGCCAGATGCGCCTCGGGGATCACGGTGCCGGCGGGCAGGGGCGCGTCCACAAAGGTGACGCGGCCGCGCGTGATGGTGGGCACGGTGATGGCCGCGCCCTCCTCCAGCGAGCGGCCGTTTAGCACATCGGCATCGCGCTTGAGCAGCGTGATGCTCACGTCATCGCCCACCTTGCCCGCGTTCTCGGGCGCGACCTGCAGGGACTCTTCAAACGGAATCGCCTCGTCGCCAAAGGAGAGCTCCATGGACTCGCGCGCACCGCGGTCGGGGATGGCGAACACCACGGCGTAGCGGTTGTTCACCACCTCCTGGATACGGCTGATAAAGCGGTTGTCGCTACCCGCGAGCGCCGGCTGCTCGACCTTGAGCTCGGCGGTCACCGCGCCGCCCGCGCGGATGATGCTCACGTAGTTGAGGCGCTGGCCCGCGCCAAAGTCGAGCTGCCGGGGGCGCACGTAGAGGCCGTCGAGCTTGGTGACCTTGGCCGCGCCGGCGCGCTGTTCCAAATCCTCGTAGGCGCGCATGCAGTCGTCGAACAGCGACCGCGGCTCACTGAGGATGATGAGCGTGTTGGGGTGCACGTGCGCCAGGGGGCTCGCCGTCTCGCCGTACAGCAAGGGCAAGAAACGGTCGAGCTCGGGCGTGGCGATGCGCGCCTGGGCGAGCTCGAGCAGCGCCGCGAGCTGCGTGTCGTTTTGCGCCGGCAGGTAGAGCGCTGCCGAGAGCCGTGCGAGCGTCTCGTCGGTGAGGGCGAGCTCGCGCACGGGGTAGATGTCCACAGCCTCCTCGTCGCCGATGGTCTGGCCGGTGGAGGGCACCATGCGGCGGATGCGGTCGATCTCGTCGCCGAAGAACTCCAGGCGCACGGGCGCCGCTGCCTGCGCGGGCCACACGTCGACCGCGTCACCGTGGACGTGGAACAAACCGGGCGCGTCCGCCGCCTCGCCGGCGGTGTAGCCCATGGCGACCAGGCGCGCCGAAACCTCCTCGAAGGGGGTCTCCTCGGTAAGGGCGAAACGCGTGTAGGCCCAGTACCGGCTGACGGCAGGCGGAACGCAGCGCAGCAGGGCGCGGGCGCTGGCGACCATCACGCAGGGCTCTCCGGTGGCGATGCGGCCCAAGGCACGGCAGCGAGCGGCCACCACGGCGTCATCGGCGGCCTTGTCGGACCAGGGGTAGTCCTTGCGCTCGGGGAAGCGAGTCACGTGCTCGGCACCCAGGTAGGCAACAAGCGAACGGGAGGCGCGGTCGGCGGCGTCCTCACCCGAGACCACGTAGACCACGGGGCGCGGCGTGCGGGCGAACTGGGCGGCCACGTGCAGCGTGCGCGCCGACATGGAAACGGCGAGCGTGGCGTCTTGGCCCTCGGCGAGCGCGGCCTCGACGACCTGCGGGCCCTCGGCGGTGTACAGTTGCGCGGCGATACGATGGATGAGCACGGGGCTCCCCCTCTCGACAGCAAAAGCGCCCCGCCCAAGCTTGTTGGGCGGGCCGCGAATGGAAACCATATACCCGGCGGCTACAACCTAGGCAGCGCCGCTACTGAGGGTCAGGGCCGCTAGCGCACGCGCTTTTGGCCCTTTTTCTTTTTACTGCGCTTTTGCCGCTGGGCGATCTATTCATTCTACTTCAACGCACATCCCTACATGCGAAAAGCGGCCCCAGGATTAAACCCAGAGCCGCCCATCAACCCATGGATCGCGAAGCTCTACGCGAGGTCCTCGCCGTTGCTCGCAATGCACTTGGCGTACCACGCGAAGGAATCCTTCTTCACGCGCTTGCCGCTTCCATGCCCCTCATCGTCCAAGTCAACGTAGATCACGCCGTAACGCTTAGACATCTCCATGGTTCCGCAGCTCACGATGTCGATGAAGCCCCACATGGTGTAACCCAAAAGCTCCACCCCTTCTTCCTAGAACGCTCCCCTCTACGGTATCGCGGTCTCATCTTTGCCGACAAGGCACCAGATCTCAGGACATGACTATCCGATTCCTAGACAGCTGAACGGGCAACCGGCATCGGAAGGCTTCCCATTCGCCCCATCCGCATTGACCTTTACTGCACTCAGGACTTTGAGCTCGCTTGTGAATGGGCTTGTCCGAAACGCGATATCAACGGCTTTGCAAACAGCTACACCCTGCATGAAGAAGGTCTGAGCGTTTTTGATTTCTCGCATTGCACGGTACTGCATTGGCTGGCGACGCTCATTGACAACCGAATCTTTCGCCTTGCAAGCCCCGTCGCCGGCGAAGGGGCCCGATTCTTGCATGAGCACTACCTCATAGATCTCTCACCTTACGATATTGTGCGCGGATACCGGGCAGACGACTCATACTTCTCGTTTTCGCAGGCGTTTCTCAACAACACGTTATCCGTAGGACAGCTGTCTCATGCGCTGAGGCTGGGCAATCTGGGCGAGCAGATCGTACTAAAAAGCGAGATGGCGTTTAGATCTCTTGAGTTCCTCAAAGCAGTCCCGTCCCTGCTCAAACATACTATCCCATGAGGCTTGACAGGGAGATTCGCGCCAAGAATGAATATCGCGAGACGCACCGGTCCTTAGATCGAGACGGTATCTATCTTGCAGACATCTTACGTAAAGAAGGGAGTGTCTGTGGCTAGCGATTACGACGTACTGGATAGCATTACCCCGTCTTACCCAGAAGTTTTTCTGAATGACGCCATGGAGAACCTGGCGTGCTTTTTCGATTACGCGATCAATTGCTACGGAGCCTACGGCGACGAGGTATCTGACCTATTGAGCATGAGTCAGCTCGGAGAGGCGTTTGGGGCGGGAGATCCTCATTATCTATGCGGCATGTCTGGTATAGAGATGTTTTACGAGCTCAATCGATCGCACGGCTATCCTAACGATCGATTGCCCGCCCCTTTCCCTAGGTTCGAGCGCACGCCAGAGTACTGGGTCGGATGGGCCGCTGCGTACGTGCAATGGCGCCTTGGGATAACGCTTGCCCAACTCTTTGAGGTCCTGCCTTACAAGCAGTTCAATGAACTTTACGGCGTGGCACATGAGGCTCCAGAAGAGTGGCTGGCGCTACGCGTTGCCAGCTGGATGCAGCGGGCGGGAAGTCGCACGCGACTCGCCGAGGCGCGGCGGAGACTCGGTATCTCGCAACGTGAGCTCGCACACCGTTCCGGTGTTTCGCTGCGCTCGATTCAGATGTACGAGCAGCGCAACAAGGACATCAACAAAGCGCATGCAGGCAGTCTTGCCGCTCTGGCGAAAGCGCTTCATGTGACCATGGAAGACCTGCTGGAACCACAGGTCTTGAGCGCGCAGCTCCCCGACGAGCTCGCCGCGTAAGCGGGGATATCGAAGGACGCCCGTTGCCGAGACACGTACTCGCCGACGTTTTTGGGCAAAACGTATAGATTTTCCGTCACAATGTGCATCCAACGAACGAACCGTTCATTACATGCAAAATCGTCGGGCCGTCTACCTGAGGTTTTTAGCGGAGCAGTAAAGGGCGCTGCATGCAGCCTATGCATTACGGGCAAAAACGCCGGCGAACATCCGGTGCCCGTGCGCCATGTCCCTAAAGAATGTGCCGTGTCCCGCAAAGATTGCGCCGCCCCACACGGAAAGCCGCTTGTTTCGAGGCCCCCTACCCCTGCACGCTCGGGCAGAGGTCGGTCATGGGGCACTCGCCGCACTTGGGACTGCGCGCCGTGCAGGTCTGGCGGCCAAACGTGATCCATTGATGGTTGACGTTGTGCCAGTACTCGCGCGGCAAGATCTTGAGCAGGTCCTGCTCGGTCTTGAGAGGCTCCTTCTCGTGGGTTTTGGGACTTACTTTGAGCCGGTGGGCGATGCGGTTCACATGCGTGTCCACCGCGATGCCCTCCACGATGCCAAAGCTCACGTTGAGCACGATGTTCGCGGTCTTGCGACCCACGCCGGGCAAGCTCGTGAGCTCGGCCATGGTACGGGGCACCTCGCCGCCAAAGTCGGCAACGATCATCTGCGCCGCTTCCACGCAGTGCTTGGCCTTGGTCTTGTAGAAGCCCAGCGATTTGATGACCTCGGCGACCTCGGCCGGCGTGGCGGTCGCCATGGCCTCGGGCGTGGGCCACATCTCAAACAGTCGAGGGGTCACGCGATTCACCTGCGCATCGGTCGTCTGCGCCGACAGCAGCACGCTTATGACCAGCCTAAACGGATTCGCGTGGTCCAAAAAGCACTCCACCGGGCCGTACATGGCGTCCAGGCGCTCGCAAAACTCCACGGCCCGCTCGCGCTTGGCGGCATTTGTCTCCCTGGGCATGGCTAGCCCTTCCTTTCTTCGTCTGTCGAGGGCTCGGGGCCCACGTCGCCCGTGATGCCCAGCACCTGCTCCGCCTCGCGAGAATCCTCCAGCGAGGTCACGTCGCGCAAGGTGTTCTCGATCACGTTGGTGCGCGTGGAGATGATGCCATCCACCGTCTTGCGGGCGGTGTCCAGCTGCTTGCGGGCGCGCACGAGCTCGGCCTGGTACTTGGGAAACTCGGCCTTCACCGCGGCGAGGACCTTCTGGATCTCATCGGCACGGCGCTGGAAGGCAAAGGTCTGGTAGCTCATCTGCAGGCTGTTGAGGATCGCGGCCATGGTGCTGGGGCCTGCCACGTTCACGCGGTAGTCGCGCTGCAGGCACTCAACCAGGCCCGGCATGCTCACCACCTCGGCATAAAGTCCCTCGAAGGGCAGGAACATGATGCCAAAGTTGGTGGTGGCCGGCACGCTCAGGTACTTGGTGCAGATGTCCTTGGCCTCCAGCTTGATCTGGCGCTCCAACTGCTTGCGAGCCGCGGAGAGCGCCGCGGCATCGGCGGCATCGGCCGCCAGGCGCACCTGCTCGTAGGCATCGCCGGGAAACTTGGCGTCGACGGGCATGAGCACGGGCGCACCGACGGCGACGGGCACCTTCACGGCAAACTCCACGCGCTCGGAGCTTCCCGGGACGGTGGCGACGTCGCACTCGTACTGCTCGGGTGCCAAGATTTGCGAGAGGATCGCGCCCAGCTGGACCTCGCCCAGCATGCCGCGGGTCTTTACGTTGGCGAGCACGCGCTTGAGGTCGCCCACGCCGCTCGCCACCTGGCGCATCTCGCCCAGGCCCTGCGACACCACCTCAAGCTGCTCGCTCACCTGGCGAAAACTCACGCTCAGGCGGTCGTTGAGCGTGCGCGAGAGCTTCTCGTCCACGGTGGCGCGCATGGACTCCAGCTGGCGAGCGTTGTCCTCGCGAATAGCGGCGAGCTGGCGCTCCACCGCCTCGCGGGTCTTGTCCTGCCCCTGCGCGATCTCGCGGCGCAGACTGTCCACGCGCTCGGTCGCCTGGGCGAGCTGGCCGCCCATGGTATCGAAGCGCTGGCGCTCCACCGCGCCGTCCGCCGCCTGTTGGCGCGCAACCTCGCCGAGTGTGGAACGGGCGTCGACAAGCGAGGCAGCGAGCGTGTCGATCGCCTGGACAGCGCGGGCAAGCTCGGTACGTTGCGCCGCCACCTCCCGGACGCTACGAACGACGAGCACCGTAAGCATGGTTAGAATCGCGATGATGAGAACGCAGACCACGATGACGATGGGCTCCATAAAGCTCCTTCTCTATAGTTCCTTACGCCTCATGATAACCCCTCGCGCAGACATGAAAATGAGCCGCATGACGGTATACTGAGCGGCATGAACGATCGCTTGAACACGTCCCAAAGCCAACGCCCGGGCCCCAAGAAGCCCTTCGCCCAGCGTGATGCCGCGCACGCCCCCGCCTCGGCGGGACAGCGTGCCGCGCTCATGGGGGCGCTCACCGCACTTGCCCTGGTAGCGGGCTATATCGAGATGCTCGTGCCCGTACCGGTGGGTATCCCCGGCATCAAGCTGGGGCTGGGAAACATCGTGGTGCTGTTCGCGCTGGCTCGCCAGGGCACGCGTCCCGCCCTCGCGCTCATGCTCGCCAAGGTCGCCTGCTCCTCCGTGCTGTTTGGCAACCCCCAGGTGTTCATCTTCTCGCTCGCCGGCGGCGCGGTCTCATGGGCGCTCATGGCGTCGGCGTTGCGCAGCCGGGCGTTTTCCATCCCCGCGGTGTCCGTACTGGGCGGCCTGGGCCACAATGCCGGTCAGCTCATCATGGTCGCACTCGTGCTGTCCCCGCAGGTCGCAGCTGCCAACGCCCCCATCCTCGCCATCACCGGCACGCTGTGCGGCCTGGTGATAGGCCTTACCGAGCAAGCCGTGCTGCGCGCCATACCCCAAGGAGGCGACCGTGCCTAGGACCATCTCCCGCCGCGGGCTGCTCGCCGGTATGCTCGGCATGGGCGGCGCCGCGCTGCTCTGTGGGTGCAACGGACCCGAGCTCGCCGACAAGCTCACGGGCAGGCAGGGGTCCACGCCCTATAGCGGCTCGACCTTC
>Cebus_capucinus_imitator_PRJNA485217_SSR056__coassemble_573_pt1 | contig 36962 bp, 28 predicted proteins | sample Cebus_capucinus_imitator_PRJNA485217_SSR056__metabat2_low_PE_012 | metagenome-assembled genome bin Cebus_capucinus_imitator_PRJNA485217_SSR056
TGATGGTGGAGTAGGTGATGACGTGCGTGACCTTCTCGGGGCCGTAGAGCTGGCGGACGTGCTCCACCACCTCCAGGCGCCGCTCATCGTCGAAGTCCATATCGATATCGGGCATCTCAGAGCGCTGCGGGGAGAGGAACCTCTCGAACATGAGGCCGTTTTCCAGCGGGTCGAAGGTGGTAATGTTCATGGCATAGGCCACGATGGCACCGGCCGCCGAACCACGGCCGGGTCCCACGCCGATGCCGTTTTCCTTGGCCCACTTCACGTACTCGGCAACGATGAGGAAGTACGCCGCGAAGCCCTTGTCGCAGATGACCTTGTACTCGTACTCGAAGCGCTCCTTGATGTTGACGCCGTTGATCTCTTTTTCGGCCCAGTCCTCGCCGTAGTACCTGCGCAGGCCCTTCTCGCACTCGCGGCGGAACTGGCTCTCGTGCGTCTCGCCCTCGTCCAAAAGCGGGAACCGCGGCAGGATGATGGAGTCCCAGTCGAGCTCCACGTTGCACTTCTCGGCGATCTCGAGCGTGTTATCGCAGGCCTCGGGGCAGTACGGAAAGAGGGCGCGCATCTCGTCCTCGGTCTTCATGTAGAACTCCGAGCCCTGCATGCGCATGCGGTTGGGGTCGTCCACCTTGGAGTTCATGCCGATGCACATCATGATGTCCTGAATGGGGGCATCGTCGCGCGTGAGGTAGTGGAAGTCGTTGGTGGCGATGACCTTCACACCGATCTTGTCCGCGATGTCGATGAGCGTGCGGTCCATCTGCTCGTCGGTCATGCCCGAGTCGGTGGTGATGCCGTGCTCCTGGATCTCGATATAGAAGTCGCCGGGGGCGAACAGGTCGCGGAAGATCTCTGCCCACTTGACGGCACCGGCCATGTCGCCGCGGTCGATGTGCTTGGGGATGATGCCGGCGATGCAGGCGGAGGTGCAGATGAGGCCCTCGGCATGGCGGCGCAGGTTGTCCAGGCTCACGCGCGGCTTGTAGTAGAAGCCGTCCACGGCCGCCTCGGAGACGCATTGCATGAGGTTGACGTAGCCCTCGTTGCTCTTGGCGATGAGGATCATGTGGTAGAGCTCGGGTTTGCGGTTGCGCGACAGCTCATCATCGGGCGTGAAGTAGACCTCGCAGCCAAAGAGCGGCTTGATCACCAGCGGGGGCTCCAAATCGTCGATGTTGCCCTTGGCGTCCCAACCCGCCATGTCCTTCACGTACTGGGCGTGCGCGCGGGGGTCCTTCTCGGCGTCCGGCTCCTCCAGCTCGTCACGGCGGCCCTTCTCGAGAAAGGACCGGTCGTGGCTCCACGTCTTGTACTCGGGCGTGTTGTGGTTCACGGCTTTGCAGGCCAGATCGAGCTCGGGCACACCGTACATGTAGCCGTGGTCCGTGATGGCGACGGCGGGCATACCCAGATCGACCGCGCGCTGCACCATATCGGAGATACGCGTGGCGCCGTCGAGCATGGAGTACTCGGTGTGATTGTGCAGATGGACAAACGCCATGAAAGACAAGCTCCCTTGCAGGTGGACGCGCGAGCCGCACCCGGGCAACCGGGTAGCGCGAACGAGCGCCGAGATGTTTTGCGTAGATAGAAGATTCTACCGCAGCGCCCGGACACCCACGGGGCCCAAGCGGGATACCCACACCCTGTTCGATGCCGGGCGGTTAGGGGCGCTTTCCCTGCGGGTGCATCCAATCGGTATAATTTTGAGAACCGTGAAAGATGTCGTATACGGTGGGGATATCGCCGATGATGCGGTAGATGCACACGTACGAGCCGCATAGCAGCTTTCTAAAGCCGGCGGCGCACAATATCGGGTCTTGGTGCAACGGACCCAAATAGGGCATCTCGACAAGCAGGTCGATCGTATCGAGGATCTTATCCGTGATATCCTCCGCTGAGCAGGGGCCGACCGCGCGCAGGTGGTAGTCGGCGATTCGGCTTATGTCCTCCCAAGCCGTCGCCAAAAGGACGGGCCTAGGCATTTCGGCACTTCTCCCTCAACATGGCGCGGACCTCATCGGTGGTAAACGACTCCTCACCCTGCAGACGGCGAGCCTCGGCCTCGAGGATGCGCATGCGCTCGCGCAGGGAGCTCTCCCGCTCCTCAAACGCCTCGGTGCTCATAACGACCAGGTCGCCCTCACCGTTTTTGGTGATAAAGATGGGCTCGCGTGTCTCATGCGCCAGATTGGACACCGCGTTGTAATCGCTGCGCAGGGCAGTGGACGACTTGATTACCATGCGAGCATACCTCCTTATAGAATAATTACTCTATTCTATATGAATAGAGTAATTATTCTATAGCTCGTAGGTGACTACTTGGGGTTGGGCGGGGTCTGATGGATCGGGGACCTCAACGCGCACGAACTTGAGGATCACGTTCGCATAGCCCGCGCGATGGAGCACGTCGGCGTAGATGCGAGCCTGCAGGGCGTGCTTTTGCTGCAGCTCATCCGGGGCCTCAGACGGGCTGCCACCCGTCTTGTAGTCGAGCACCAGCACGCTGCAGGGATCTGCCGGGTCGTCGCAGAGCAGGTCGATAGCACCCTCGACGTAGGTTCCAAAGCGCGCAGAGAGCTCGGCGCTGCCAAGCGTGAAGAACGGCACCTCAGCACGGACGCGCGGCCAGGCGAGCGCCTCGGCGCGCACGGCGGAGCCGCACCAGCGGTCGAGCGCCACGTCCAGGCGTTCGCGCTGCGCGGGCGTGAGGTACCAGTAGCGGGCGAGCGCGTCGCGACGGGAGGCCGGTACCTCATCGGCGCCCATCTCGGTCAGCCACTGCGCCGCAGCGTGAAACGCCGAACCCAGCGCCGTGGGATCCCCGTCGTGGGGCACTGCCGCAACAGACCCGGGCGATGCCGAGGAATCCGGGTTCTCAGTATGCTCGTCATGGTTCGCATTCTCGGCAGACGGCGCCACCTCGATGACCTCCAGCACCGGCGGCTCGAAGACGGCCTCCTCCCCTCCCGCGGGTGCGAGCGCCTCGGCGGATGCACCGTCCTCGAGCTCGACAGCATGCGCAGCGGCAGCGGCACCTCGATCCTCGTCCTCCTCGTGCAGAGTTATTGATACTGAGGAGTAGCTGTAGGAATCGCGCGGGACTGGGCGCGACGGCGAGATGCGCGTATCCACCGCGGCGGGCGTCACCAACGTAAACGTATCGGGCACCTCGCTGGCGGGATCCGCGGGGTCGACGATAGGAGCCGACCCCATCGCGCCATCTCCAGCGTTAGCATCCCCCGCCTGCTCGACATCATCGCCTGCATAGGGCACCAAGCGACCATCGGCGGTCAGCTCGGCGTTTTGCTCGTAGGCCGCATCCCCGTACGTGAAGCTCGCGAGCGACACCAGTTCGTAGTCGCCGGGCTGGGCCTCGGCGAAGTCGAGGTGATCGGCATCCAGCGGCAACGGTGCGGTCGCGTCGCCGTCACCCGCCAGGATGCTCCGCAACACGGGTCCCGTGAGGTCGCGCTCGTCGTCGAACTTGACGGGGGCGCCCTTGGCGGTGCTCACGCCGGTGCCCATGGCGAGGATGCACAGCTCGCGAGCACGGGTCATGGCCACGTAGAGCAGACGCGCACGCTCCTGGAGCGCGAGCAGGTTCTCATGGTCGCGCATGGCGAGCCACTCGCCCGCGACGGAGCCCGTGGCGCACACGTCCTCGGCGACCTCGGCGGTGAGCCAGCTCGTACTCGTGCCCAGCAGGTTGCCGAACGCCTTTTTGACCTTGTCGCCGCCCACGTAACCCTCCGGCGTGGTCACGCCGGGGTACGTCGCGGGAATGGCGGCAACCTGGACCGTGCCGTCGTCGGCGCGGCGCGTCTGCATGCGCTCGGAGCTCGCGCGGATATCGAAGCACTCCGATACCGCGACCACGGGGAACTCCAGGCCCTTGCTGGCATGCACCGTCATGATGCGCACCGCGTTGCCGCCCTCCTCGTTGAGGGCGCCGGGGGCCTCCTTGCCCGCCAAAAAGCGACCATAGGCCTGGGCGATAGCGCGGGGGTTGTTGCCCACAGCCTGCTGCGCCTCGACGACGGCGTCGAGCGCTTTGAGCACGTTGGCGGCCGATGCACGGCCCTGCGCCCCTTGGTCTGCCAAGCGCACGAGCCAGCCGGATTCGTTCACCACGTCGCGCACGATGGCGGCGATGCCGTCTTTGCCCACGCGGGAAAACGCGCAGCGCAGCACCGTACGGGCACGTTCGAGCAGCGGCAGCTCGCCAAATCCGGGGGCGTCCTCTTGCGCGTAGATACCCGCGTCGGCGTTACGGCGGCGCGTCTGGCCGGTCTCCGCATCATAGGCGGTGCAGAGTGCCAGAAACTCCTGAGCGCCCAGGGCGAACAGGGGTGACTGCAGTAACGGCACGAGCCCCTCCTCGCCGTCTGCAGGATTCGCGAGCGTGCGGACGAGCGCGTCCACGGCGCGGGCCTCAACGGTTTGTGAAAACACGCTACCGCCGCTGATCACGCAGTCGAGCCCCTGGGTGCGGATTGCCTCGGCGTAGACGTCCGAGCGGGTCATACCACCCAACAACAGCACCATGCCGCCCACCGGCTGGCCGGCGTCGGCGAGCTCGCGGAACCTCCGTGCGATAAGCTGGGCCTTGGTGCAGGTACGGTCCTCGCCCGAGCCACCCACCACGAGCAGGGCCTGACGACGGCTCGCAGGTGCTACCAGGCCGTCAGCGCGGCCCTCGTTGGGCTCCAGGTTGAGGAAGCGCGGCATGAGACCGCCGCGATTCCCGTCAAAGACGCGGGCCACGTAGTCGAGCACCTGGGCATGACTGCGGAAGTTACGCACGAGCTCCACCACGCGCCCCTCGCCGCCCTGGGCGGCAGCCGCCTCCACATGGCGCTGCTGGCGCCGGAACACCTCTACCTCGGCGCCGCGGAACCGGTAGATGGACTGCTGCGCATCGCCCACGGTGCAGAGCGCCCGTCCGCCCTCGCCCGTGAGGTAGCTGATGAGATCGACCTGCTGCTGGTCGGTGTCTTGGAACTCGTCGATCATCACCAACTTGAAGCGGTTCGCGTATGCCGAGCGGATGGGCTCGTGGTCGCGCAGGGCAAGGTAGGTCATGCGGAGCAGGTCGTTGTTATCGAGCAGCGACCGGTCCGCCTTGAGCGCCTGGTACTCGTCATACACCGCATGGGAGAGTTCCATGAGCTGGTCGAGCGCGATGCCGTCGACCGCCAGGTAGGCGTTGGTGAAGGCATCGGCGAGCACGCCCTTGAGCCACGCCACGCTCTCCTTGGGGAAGTTCTTGGAGGCACGCGGGATCGTGCACGCCATAAGGCAGGCGATCAAGCCGTCGCGCGTGCGCGGCCCGTCGAGATAGGCTGTGATCGCGTCGATGGCGGCGAGCGCCGCGTCGCGCCCCTTGCCGCCGCAATTCTCGGCCGCGGCCTGGTAGGCGTCGAGCACGCCGCCAAAATCGGCCTCGCCGCGCAGCAGGCTGATGTCGTCGAAGCCGCGGCGCGACGCGTTTGCGAGCTCCAGCAGCCGGCGCACCAGGTCGCGCACGTTCGCACCGCGCGAGAACCCGCCCTCGGCATCGAGCTTGTACCAGTCAAAAAGCTCCTGGTAATCACCTTGCGCGGCAGCGAGCACGGTATCGACCGCGCGATCCATGAGCACGCCCGCCTCGGCCTCGGCCACCACGCCAAACTCCGGGTCGATGCCGAGCTCCAGCGCGTGGGCGCGCAGGATACGCGAACACATGCCGTGGATGGTGGAAATCCAAGCATCGTCGACCGAGAGGGCGGCCTCGGCCATGCCCTCGGCGATGAGGGTCGCGCGCACGCGCTCGCGGATCTCGGCCGCGGCGTCCTTGGTGAAGGTGATGGCGAGCACCTGATCCAGGCTGGTGAGCGCCGGGCCGCTCTCGGGCGACAGAGCCCAAGCGATGCGCCGCGTGAGCGTGAAGGTCTTGCCCGAACCGGCTCCCGCAGAGACGAAGAGCGGCCGATCGAGCGTGGTCACGATATCGAGCTGTTGGGGCATGAGCGTCGAGAGGTCCATACCTTATGCATCCCTTCTGGAAAAGCCGAGCCCGTGGCTCTTGCCGCAATACGCCTGGGGCACCCGCGCCACGGCCACGTCGCCGGCTTCGAGCGCATCGAGTCGACGGCCCACGGTCGCCTCCACGCGATCGAGCAGGGCGTCGAAGTTCATGGTGCCGCCCTTGTCCTCATTGGGGAACCCCGCCTTGAGGCCGGGCACTCGGCCATCGCCGGGCACTTCCTCGGCAAGCTCGGCCGATACCGCGCCGCCCATACCCGGCGCCGCACCCTTGGTGGTGAAGTACACCGCGCCGCGCGTATCGAGCGCAAGCGCGCTTTTGCGCAGGGCCTGGGCGTAGATGAGCGTCTGGGTGTGCTCGGGCAGCCAGTCCGGGTCCTCGGCAGCGACCGCGCCTGTCTTCTTGTTGGGCACCGTGGGGTCTTTGGCCTCGAACTGCTTGGGGTTGGCGCGATGCTTGTAGTCGATCACCACGGCGCGATGCTCGGCGTCCACGTCCACGCGGTCGATGCGCCCACCCAGGGGGCGGCCCGCATAGTTCACGCCCAACTCGTTAAACGAGTACTCCAGGTAGGTGGGGGCAAAGGGCGCAAGCGCCTCGGCCTCGTAACGCACGGCAGCCTCCAGCTGGGGCAGGATCTGGTCGACTTTGAGGCGCTCGGTGGCCGAGAGCGGCACGAGCGCGCCTGAGCTGTCAGTGCGGCCCCGCTCATGCTCGGCACGTACCGTGTCGAACACCTCGCGCAGCATCTCCAGGCACCCCTCGAGGTTTACCGGGGTAACGCGCCGTGCGCCCTCCTCGATGAGGCGCTTGTGCAGGCGATAGAGCACGTCGTGCACAAAGTTGCCCTGCTCCATACCGCCAAAGCCCGCGTCCAGCCTTGCCGGGCGCACGCGGTTGGAGATGAACCAGCACAGGGGGCAGGTGAGGTAGGACTCGATCTGCGAGGCAGAGAGCTGCTGGGGCACAAGCGGTGCCGCCGGGTCATCCATATGCTGAGGATCGCGGCGGCGCGGTAGCAGGTAGCCGTGGACCGCCGGGCCGAGACGCTGCGGCGCCAGGCAGCTCACCTGCTCGCGCACGAGCCCCGCACCCGCCGCGGTATCGAAGTCGCGCACCACGTCGCCCTCGCCCACGCTCTCCACGCGGGGCCGCTCGCCGAGAGCCACCTCGCGAGCCGCAAGCAATTCGGTCCAGACGGCAGCTGGATAGCGGTCTTTGGCCTGGCGGTCGTGCGTCACGCGCGCGAGCACCGCCGGAGCGACGGGCGCCGCCAGCAGACGGGAGAACCGCGCGCGCAGACGGGCGATGGGCTCGATCTCGAGCGGAGCGGCTCCCAGCGACGAGGCGAGCTCGGCCACCGGTCCCTCGGTATGCGCCAGCGGATAACCTGCGATATCGGTGTCGGCGGCAAGGAGGGCGTCGACCGCGCCCGGAGCGAGTTCGGAGGCCTGCGACGCGGTCATGAAACGCACCTGGGCGTATGCGGGGGCATCGCCGTCGCACGGCACCGGCGCGGACTCCACGTCGACACGCGCAGTAAGCCCGTCGAGCACGCCGCACGCTACGGCCTGGCTCACGCCCAGGGCATGCGCGCGCTCAGACACCACCTCGAGGGCGCGCTCGAGCACCGAGCGTTCCACGTCGAGACGCGCAGCACCGTCCTGCGAACCCATAGCGGATCCCGGCAGGGCGCAAGCCACCTTGAGCATGACCTTGAGCGCCGAGACCGGACGGCCCGCGCGCAGGTGGCGCACCACATCGGCGACCACGCAGGGCACGCCCGCCCACGGGTTGTCCGGATCCATCTTCTTGCGTGCGGAGGTCGCCTCGGACTGGATGGACTGAAGGAGCCCCATCACCGCCTGCTCATCGAGCCAGCGCTTGCCCCGCAGCGTCTTGTCGATCCTCCGCGCGAAAAACGTCCCCGCGCCCGAGAGCGGCGAGGCGGCCCAATCGGAGAGCTCGGACGCGGGCCACCACAGCGAGCGCGATGCCTCGCCGGCAGCCGTCGCCTCCATGCGCTTTGCAAGATCGCTCAGCGCCGCCCACTGTGCACCCGCGTCGGTCTTTGAGAACCGCACCTCGCGGCGTACGCTCGACGCGATGCCGCGGGCGGCGAGGCGCGGCGCAAGCTCATCGAACAACTCAGAGGGGCGCGGGCACGCAACCACCACCGTAGGCTCGGCGACGCCGCGCTGTTCCGCCGCGGCAGCGAGTGCCTCGATCTTATCTGCATAGGCACGAGCGCGAGCATGCGGGCCCGTCACCTCAAGAAAGCCGAGCTCACGGGCAATCGGCGGCACCGGGGCCGTGCAGGCCTTCCCGCCCAGCGTGTCACGGCGAACCTCAGCGCCCGCATCACCAAACGCACGTTCGATATCCTCGGCAAAGCACGCTCGCTCGGCGTCCAGGCACCAGGCCACCTCGCCCACGCGCGCGCAGAGGGCAAGCAGGTCGACAAGATAAGCGGGCAGGTTATCCATGTCGCGCAGCACCACCGCATGGGCGCGACGGAGCACTCCCCCGCCTTCCCACGCCAGGCGCAACGCATCGGCGGCCTGGCAGCGCTCCACAAGCCCACGGCTCGCCAGCTCGTCCGCATACGCTTCCATAAGCGAGCCGACCACCCTCTCGGCGTCGCTCATCAGCACCCCCTCGGACGCATCCAGAATGTACGGAAGCAGCTCGCCCGCCATACGGCACAGCATGCGCACGGTGCCCGGATTGGTGCGCAGCGGTGCGATGTCCTCGGCATCGCGACCGTCCAGCACGCTCGCCATGAGCAGCTGGCGTTCCAGCGCGCCCACCACTGCGCGGCCGTCGCCCGCGAGCTCCCACAGCCCCGCCAGCCAGGAGGCGGGCGTGGTCACCTCTATGCCCACACCCGCACCGGCATGCGCAAGCTCGCGGCGCATCGCATCGCGCTGACCGCTGCTCTCCACCAGCAGCGAGACGTGTCCATGACGCTCAGCCAGGCCTTGCAGCAGCTCTATCTCGGCAGCGGCTAAGCACGCGCCGCCGGCTATGGAATAGATGTAGACCAACGCGGGGACCTCCGTCCGACTCTTGATGTAGCGACTATCCTACACGCCCGCGCGGACATAAAAACGCATGGAGCCCAATCCCTCGGCCAAAGCCCGCGAAACCCGCGCGGCCGGCACCGCCGATCGCCGTGCCCAGTGCCCTCAACACCTAGACCTATCCCCGGCCCCACCGGCCGCCTCGCCCCCGGGCCCCTCGGCACCAACAGCTCATCCCAGCGCATCCCATATGCGAACGCGGCGCGACCATTCACCAACAAATCACGCGCTTTAGCGCAGTAGTGTGCTAAACTGCCCTCGTCGTATTTACGGAATGTATAGATTTCGAACTATACGGTATATGCAAGGTATCATTCGCTGCGGTTTTAAGCGAGTTTGGTGGATTATGATGAATATAGACAAGATGTACGAGCGCCCTGATGTACAGCAGCTGGTCGACGCCTTCCTCATGATGGAGGACAAGGAGGACGTCGAGGCCTTCCTCACCGACCTGTGCACCCCGCGTGAGATCTGCGACTTCGCGCAGCGCCTGCAGGTCGCCCGCTACCTGGACCAGGGCGAGCCCTACGTGGAGGTCCAAGCCCGCACCGGAGCCTCGTCCACCACGGTGAGCCGCGTGTCCAAGGCCTTAAACGGCGAGTGGGGCGGCTACCGCCGTGTGCTCGTGAAGATGAGCTAGCAGGCGCGCACAACCACGCGATCGCACACGTCCCGGCAGGCCAGAACCGCCGGGACGTTTTTGATGCCGAGGGTACCGGGGGCTTACCCGCCCCCGTCCGGCCAAGCACCCCGCTGCCCCTACCGCAGCCGCGGCAGGGTGGGGATCAGGCTCAGCTGCTCGGCGATACCGCTCGTCCAGCTCACCTCGTCCGCGTCGGAGATGATCACGGCCTCCACGCCGGGGATTCGCTCGATGAGCTCGATCGCCGCGCCCGTGCCCAGCATGAGTGCCGTGGTGGACCAGCCGTCGCAGTCGATGGAACGCGTCGCCACGATGGTCGCCGAGAGCACGTCGGTCGCGGCGGGCATGCCCGTAGTCGGGTCAAGGATGTGGTGGTAGCGCACCCCGCCGCGCATGAAGCTGCGCTCGTGCAGGCCACTCGTCACCACCGAACCCGTCGCCACATCCACGATGGCACGGTGATGATCGGGATCCAGCGGGTTCACGATCCCAATGCGCCACGGCGCGCCTGCGGCGACCGGGGGCCTGCTCGCCGCGTCGGCGGGGCGACCGCCGTGCACCAGCACGTTTCCGCCAAGGTTGATCACAAAGCGGTGCACCCCATGTTCCTCCAGCACATCGCCCAGGTCATCGGCGATGTAGCCCTTGGCCACGCCGCCCAGGTCGAGCACCGTGGCCGCGTCGTCCAGGGCAAGCGTGGGCGCGCCCTGCTCGTCCTTATCAAGATGCACGTGCCCATAGTCCACGTGCTCAAGCGCGCGGGCCACCTCCAGGCGCGACGGCACCACGCCGCGGTGGAAATCCCACAGGCGCGTGACCGTGCCCATGGTGATGTCGAAGCGTCCGCGGCTGCCCGCGCAATAACCCAGCGCCGCAGCCGTGAGCTCGGCCGTCTCGCACGAGACCCGCACCGGCTCAGGTGCCGCCGCATGAGCGCGCGCGATGTCGGAATCCTCTCGCGTGCGCGAGAAGGCGTGCTCGAAAAACAGGCACCGGTCCCGACAAGCGAGAAGCGCCGCGTCCAGCCGGGCGATCACCGCCATCGACGCGGGATCCTCGGCATCCGACGCGTACGCATGCAGATGCACATCGGTGTTGAAGATGAAAAACGAGATGAGGCGCGAGCCGTCAAGCGCCGCCGCGGGCACGGCCGTACTCGCGTCTCCGTAGATATACCGCTGTTCCATGCACTCCCCCGCCGTCTCACGGTCTTGCCGGCGGCGGTATACCCACCGCGCCTCTTGGGGGATAATCCCCCAAGCAACCGTCAATTCTAGCGCGAGGAGGCACCCATGCGCTTTGTACTCAACTGGCTTTTGAGCTCCATCGCCGTCGCCATCGCGGCGGCCGTGGTACCGGGCTTGGTGCCCTTTGGCGCGAGCGAGGCGTGGATCTGCTTTGCGGGCGTGGGGCTGTTCCTGGGCATTGTGAACAGCCTGGTCAAGCCCGTGCTCACCCTCATCTCCATCCCCGCGACCATCCTCACCCTCGGCATGTTCCAGCTGGTCATCAACAGCTTCATGCTCGAGCTCGCCAGCTGGCTTTCGGTGAACGTGCTGGGGATGGGCATCTCCATCAGCGGGTTTTGGGCGGCGTTTTTCGGCGCCATCGTGGTGAGCGTCATGTCGAGCATCCTCAACGGCCTGTTTAGCGACTAGCGGGGACAAAGCGGCCCGGTGAGTCACGCGCGGGCCGTCCCCAGCATACGGGCATACGCGAAAAAAGCGCGTCGTCGAGAAGGCATCCTCGGCGACGCGCCCTTTTGCTGCAAAAGAAACCGCTGCTAGACCAGCTTACCCGCGCAATGGTCGATCATGTGCTGGACCATCTGCGCCGAAAACGCCACAAACTCGCCGCGACGGTGCACCAGCGCGCCGTCCACGATCTGGTCGTAGTCGACCTTGATCTTGATGTGACGTTTCACGTTGACGATCCCCTCGCGCGTGAGGCAGCTCTCCTGCACGCGCTGCGGACCCAGGCCAAAGACCAGCTTGGGGTTGAGCATCGCAAACGACTCCCCGTCGTCGCCCTCGATCACGCAGATGGCCTTGGTCACGCCGATCTGGTTGGCGGCGAGGCACCCGGCTTCCTCGAGCGAGGCCAGCGTGTCGACGAGGTCCTGCACCACCGGAGCGTCCTCGGCGGTCGCGGGCTCGCACGGCGTGGAGAGGATGGCCTCGTCCTTTACAAGTTCACGGATCACGATAGGTCCTTTCTGTTATCACAGGCATATGCCGAGGAGACATTGTAGCAGCTCGCAGGACTCAAGACTGGCCCAGGTAGCCGAGCAGCCCCGGCAGCGTGCGCTCGGCGTCCGCGCGGCCCACCTGGTAGATGCGCTCCAGCTCATCGGGGTCGCGGCAGATGGCGGGCACTTTCACCGACTCGCTGGGGCGGATGACAAAGACCCGACCCGCACGCTCTTGGGCAGCCAGGGAGTCCAAGCAGGCGTTGTAGCGGTCATGCCGGGTGGCGAGGCCATCGAGCAGCCTGGGATAGCGGCACAGCAGCACGCGCAGCAACGGCATGAGGGAGTTTGGCTCCTTGCGGTATCCCGCTGGCTGCGTGAGTACCACCACCTCGCGCTCGTAACCCTGCGCGGCCATCCATTCCCAGGGGATGGAGTCGGCCACGCCGCCGTCCAGGTACGCACGGCCGTCCAGATGCACGGGACGCGACAGCGCGGGGATGGACGCCGAGGCGCGAATCCACTCAATGTCGTCCGCGTCGCCCGGACCGAGGTCGTGGTAGAGCGCCTCACCTGTGTCCACATCGGTGCACACCACGGTGAAGCGCATGGGGTTCGCCGTGAACGCCGCGGTGTCAAAGGGGTCGTAGACCCAGGGCACCTCGCCGTAGGCGAAATCCTTGCTGTACAGGTCGCCCGTGCGTATGAGGTTTCCCAGGCTCGCGTAGCGTTTGTCGGCGCAGAAGCGCTTGTTGTAGCGGATCGCGCGGCCGATCTGGCGCGACTTGATGTTGCAGCCAAAGGCGGCGCCCGCCGAGACGCCCACGGCATGGTCCACGACGACACCGCGCTCCAGCCACACGTCGATCACGCCCGCGGTGTACAAGCCCCGAAACCCGCCACCCTCAAAGACCGCGCCCACGGTAGGACGCGGATCGCGGGACGCAGAGAAGGCGGCGTTTGGAGCGTCTTGGGAGGCTCGGCCTATTCGACTACATTCACTTGTCATATGTCCTCTTTCTCGCAAGAAAGAGTATACGCCCCAATTCTTGGCGCACGGGCGGCTACCCCCGCGGCGGCACGACCACGTCGAAGCGCACGGCCTTGCCGGCGAGCGTGTGGCTGGGTCGTGTCCCCGCGAGCGCGGGCGCCTTCACCGGACGTTTCACCACGATCTTGACCGCACCGGTGTCGATGGCCGCCTGCAGCAGCTCCGCCTCGTTTGAGCAAGGCGCCTCCAAGCGGTGCAGCAGCTGGAACTTCTTCTTCACCGCGGCGCTCTTGCGGCGGGCGGGAAACATGGGATCGAGGTAGACCACGTGCGGCGGCGCGGCGAGCGCGCGCATGACGGCGATGCTGTCCCCCTCGTGCACCCGCATACGGGCCACGATGGGGGCCAAGCGCACATCCTCGGCAGCGCGCTCCAGCGCGTCGCGCAACAGGGTGCAGATCACGGGGTCGCTCTCGCACAGGAGCACCTCCGCCCCCGCGGCGGCCAAAAGCAGGCTGTCCTCGCCCAGGCCCGCCGTCGCGTCCACGCACATAGGACGCATATCAGCAGGTAGACCCTTTACACGAGCGGCGCGCACCAGCAGTTCGCGCGCAAGGCGGTCCTGCCGCAGGCGCGGCAGCATCTCCGTGAAGTCCTGACGCAAGGCGAGCTCACCGTCCGTGAGCACCAGACCCTCATCCGTGCGAACGAGCTCAAGCCCCTCCGGCAGCTCCATGGTGCTCCTCTCCGTACCCGCCTTGCAACGACGATCTCAAAACACGCACCTAGGTCTCTAGCCTATCAAAGCGGCACGCAAAAATAAAAAGCCCTGCGGCCACACGACCGCAGGGCTTGAAGGCTGTTGTTGCCGTTTGCGCTTGGGCTTAGCCGAAGTAGCGCTTGAGCAGGCCGGCGAAGGCCTTGCCGTGACGAGCCTCGTCGCGGGCCATCTCATGCACGGTGTCGTGGATGGCGTCCAGGCCGGCGGCCTTGGCGCGCTTGGCGAGGTCGGTCTTGCCAGCGGTGGCGCCGTTCTCGGCCTCAACGCGCATCTCGAGGTTCTTCTTGGTGGAGTCGGTCACGACCTCGCCCAGGAGCTCGGCGAACTTGGCGGCGTGCTCGGCCTCCTCGTAAGCGGCCTTCTCCCAGTACAGTCCGATCTCGGGGTAGCCCTCGCGGTGAGCGACGCGGGCCATGGCCAGGTACATACCCACCTCGGAGCACTCGCCCTCAAAGTTGGCGCGCAGATCCATGATGATGTCCTCGGAGACGCCCTCCATCTTGCCAACGCCCACGACGTGCTCGGCGGCCCAGGTCATGTCGCCGGACTGCTTGGTGAAGCGGTCACCGGACACGCCGCACTGGGGGCACTTGAAATCAGCGGGCAGCTCCTCGCCGTCGAACTCCTCAACGTAACCGCAAACGGGGCACACGAACTTCATGTTGCAACTCCTTATCGTCGCAGATGATCGCGCGGCTCGCCGGCCCCTTCGGGCCCTCTCCGGCGGCGCCGCGCCTTTAGACACATGCATTATGGGTCTCGTCAGAGCATGTGAGACCCTACTGATACCGATTCTCAAAAAGTGCACGATAAGTCATGCAGGGCTAACAAAACCCAAGGTAGATGCACTGCAAACACTTTAGCGAAATATAGCGCCGTGAGCACCGAGCCAAAAGGACCGAAGGGCTTTCTCATCCGACGAAACGAGCGAGCTCCGCCAAGGGTTGCTCGGCAAAGAGGCGGTCGGTGGCAGCTCGGTACTCGTCGACTTTGCGGGCACGGCGGATGGTCCGCTGCACGGCGAGCGGACAGGCGAAGGCATGCTGGGCGTAGAACCACCACTCCTTCATGCGAAACACGGCGTTTCCGCCCATCTCCTGCGCATATGCCTCGAAGAGCTGGTCATGGAAGCGCTTGAGCTCCTCACGCGTGGCAGGAGCGCCTCCGGCGATCATGCGAGGCAGGGCGGGATTTGCCACCACACCGCGGCCGATCATCACATGGCGCGTGGCGGGATACGCTGCCACGAGCGCCTCCAGGTCCGCCGGCACGAAGATGTCACCGTTATAGGCCACGGGAAACGGAGCTCGCCCGAGCGTCTCACCGTAGGGCTCCCAGCGCGGCTTTCCCCGATACCGGTCCTTTTGCACACGCGGGTGCACGATGAGCTCGGCAAGCGGGTGTCGGCAGTACACCGCTAAGACCCGTTCGTACTCGGCATCATGCTCAAGCCCCAGACGCGTCTTCACCGACACCGGCAGCGGTGACTTGGCGCACACCTCGTCTAAAAAGGCATCGAGCGCGTCGAGATCGCGCAAAAACCCCGAACCCCTCCCCTTGTTGACCACGGTGCCCGAGGGACATCCCAGGTTGATGTTCACCTCGGCATAGCCCATATCTGACAAAAGATGGGCCGCCCACACGCATTCCTCGGCATTCTTGGTGAGCAACTGAGGCACCGCGTTGAGTCCTTGGTTGCACTCGGGGTCGACTTCTTTCGCCATACGTCCGCCAAACGTGGAGCCCACGCGCGGCGGGGCGACGAAGGGAGTGTAATAGCGGTCAAGCGCGCCAAAACAGGCGGCGTGCACGCGGCGGAACACATGTCCCGTAACCCCTTCCATGGGGGCAAGCGATATGATCATCTGGACAAACCTCGTAGCATCGTGGGCGAAAACCATGCCGGGAGATTGTCGCTTACGCAGGCAGATGCGCGCAAGGGCACCGGGCGGCGCTCCCGCCATCTTGTGCGTCACCAAGAATCTCGCACGTCACCACGGAATGAAGAGGATCATACGCGTGCATTGTTCATCCTGCTGCGACGCGCAAAAACGCAGCCATAAGACCACTGCAACCTAAGAGGACGACATGCATCACGACGATTTTCACTCGTTTTGCTACCTTCAATAAAAGCCAAGACCGAAATACCGCGTTCTGCTACCGGTTTTCGCGTTTCAACTCAATTGGAATCGGCGTTTCCCCAGTTAAGCAAACAAAACGACAGCCTTCGATCCTTCATTTATCGGAAAACCCGTAGCGGAACGCATCAAAATCGTCGCGGCCCTTTCCCACGGTAGCAAAACACGCCAAAATCGTCTCACGAAACACGGAGTTCCCGCGATGCCATCTCCAAGCGTCCCTAGAGATTGACGGCCCGCATCGCACAGGGCGGCGTCGGTGCTGTTTACCTTGGCTCATTTTGCGCCAGCGGCGAAGCACCGGGCGGGCGCATCCTTGAGCGTCCGGCGGGGGCGGCAAGGTCGTTCGTATTGGGATGATCAGGGGCGGCATCGAAGTTGTCGAGGAACATCTTCGCGCGGGTCGCCCCATCGCTGCCGGGCGCAGCCGCAAAGAACCTATCGGCGGCCAAAGCCTCCGTCGGCGCCACAGCGGCGGGACCGCAATACAGGCAACCTTCGTCGCCCAGCCTCTCGCGAATCTGGCGGGCAAACGCCTCGGTGTTACCGGTTTTACTTGCACAGACAACCGCGTAGGTCATAGCCGATCCCCTTCATGGGCTTTACCGACGCACCCCCTTGCAAACAAACGGCGCAGCCGGTTGTCCGACAGGGTGCACGGCAACAAAGCGTCCCACTTCCCAGTCGCCTTCCCACGCTAACCGTACGCGCGAAGATTCATTCGTTCAAAGGCGACATGCAATGAGCCTTCACGGTTGAGATGGGGCGCCCGACAAACGACGGAGGGCCATGCATCAATTGCATGGCCCTCCGCTGACAACATGAGACAGCTATAAAACAGACGCTCTTCTAGTCGGGCTCGGGCTACTCGAACTCGATCGTGCCGCAGGGCTTGGGCGTGAGGTCGTACAGCACGCGGCAGATGCCCGGCACCTCGCTGGCGATGCGGTCGCCGATCTTCTTGAGCAGCGCCCACTCCAGCTCGGGCACCTCGGCGGTCATGGCATCGACGGTGTTGACCGCGCGGATAAACGCCGGCCACTCATAGAGACGCTTACCCGCCTTGACACCGGTCACGCGAAAATCGGGCACGCTCACAAAGTACTGCCACACCTTGCCCACCAGGCCCGCCACAGCGAACTCCTCACGTAAGATGGCGTCGGCCTCGCGCAACGCCTCCAGACGGTCGCGTGTGATGGCGCCCAGGCAGCGCACGCCCAGACCCGGGCCGGGGAACGGTTGGCGCTCGACCATGGTCTCGGGCAGGCCCAGCTCGCGGCCGATCACGCGCACCTCGTCCTTAAAGAGCAGCTTCACCGGCTCGCAAAGCTCAAACTGCAGGTCATCGGGCAGGCCGCCCACGTTGTGATGCGCCTTCACGCCATCGGACTCGAGGATATCGGGGTAGATGGTGCCCTGTGCCAAAAAGCTCACCTGGTCCCCGACGCGGCGGGCCTCCTCCTCAAACACGCGGATGAACTCGGCACCGATGATCTTGCGCTTGGCCTCGGGCTCGGCCACGCCGGCGAGCAGGTCCAAGAAGCGGTCGGTCGCGTCCACGTAGACCAAATTGGCGTCCAGTTGGTTTTGGAACACATCGATGACCTGCTCGGACTCGCCCTTGCGCATAAGGCCGTGGTTCACATGCACGCAGATGAGCTGCTTGCCCACCGCGCGGATGAGCAGCGCGGCGACCACGGATGAATCGACGCCGCCCGAGAGCGCCAGCAGCACGCGCTTGTCGCCCACCTGCTCGCGCACGGCGGCGACGGCCTCGTCGATAAAGGCGCGCGCCTGCTCGGACGTGGAAATGCGGGCCATGTCCTCAGGTCGGACGTTCAGGCTCAGGTCCATGGGGTCTCCTTTGCTCACGGAGGGTTCTACATTTTGCAGTATAGGGGACGAGAAGACCCGCTTTGCTCGGCTTTTGGCAGACGGCACGCGTCGTGATAAAAAGCGGGTGCCGAGAACCTCTCTCGGCACCCGACGATTATCGTCGCATCTACGGACCTGCTACTTGACCGTGACCTCAAAGGACCCGAAGGGACCGTCGAACTCCACGTGCCACGTGCCCGGGGTAAGCGCGACGGGGACAAAGACCGTGCCCACCGACGCGCGCGTGCCGGCGGTGAACTTCTTGCCCTGGCTCTCCAGCTTGGACACCAGCCATGCCAGGGACTTCACCGGGTTGCCGAGGATCTCGGAGGTGTCGCCCTCTTTGACGAACTCGCCGTCGTGGTAGCACTTCGCGTGATACCCGGCCAAACCCTCCACGGTGAGCTCGGAGCCGTCGACCTCCTTGCCGTACACCACGCAGCCGCCAACGGCGCAGTCGGAGACCACCAGGTACTTGGGCAGCGTGGGGAACCACTGCTCAAAGCGCGCGTCGGGCACCTCCATGTCGCCAGCGACGGTGCACTTGGCGAGCAGCTCCTCAAGAGAGTCGGCAGCGGAAAGGTCCTCTTTGGCCTTAAAGCAGAACTCGACCTCCACCAGCGGCTCGTTCATGCGTGAAAGATCCACGGTATAGGGCGCGGCGTGAAAGCGCTCGGCCACCTGCGCACCGTAGAGCGGGCAGTCCGAATCGAACATCTTCTGGGTCTCCTCGCTGGTGAGCGAGACCTTGTAGCCGCCCACGGCAGCGCCCTTCTTGGCCATCACGGCATCCTGCACCGCGTAGGCCACCTCCACGTCGTCCACGGCATCGGCCCAATCGGCCATGGCAAGCGGCGCGTTCGCCGCGCCGGCATCGTTTTCGGCATACGCATCGTACAGGGCGGAGACGAGTTCTTCCTGGCGGGCGGTGAGGGTGGCGGACATGACGGTTCCTTTCTGGTTGGGGAGAGATCTTTGCGGTAAGAAAAAACCGGGGGCCGCAACCTCGCGACCCCCGGTCTGTGGTCGCCCGCGCATCATGACGGGCGACTGATCATCAGCGCACCCGCTAGCAGATAATAATCTGGGCGATGAGGTTGATGTTGCGCATACGATGACTCCCGTTCTTTAAGTTGCGGGACGCACCCGCAGCTTCAAATAGCTGACAACCCGCAGTTTGCTCCCCTGACGAGAACCGGTCAACCGGCCATCGCAGACGGAAACAATCCCGCAACCAGCTAGAAACCTAACGGTTGATGGAGCGCGCCATCATCGAGACGGTATGACGGATGCCGCGCAGGGCAAGGCTCATGGCGTAGATGTTCTCCACCGGTGCCACGCCCGAGTAACCGGCATCGCCGATGTGCTGGATGTCCACGCCGCAGACCTTGTTGCGGATGGCGATCTCACGGATGGTCGCCGTATCAGCGCCCTCCTGGCTCGTACCGATGGCAGAGAGCACCAGGCCGTCGCGCTTGTGGACCATGCGCACGATCTCGGTGAGCTCTGCGTCGGTGAAACCGGGAACGGTACCCACGGCGGGCACCAGGATCACGTCGGCACCGGCGTTGATGAACGCCTCCACGGCAGCCTCGTCGCACACAGGCTCGTCCACGCCCGCACCGTGCATCTTACCGGCGATGATCAGACCGCTGAAGTGCTCTTTCATCACGCTGATGGACGCGGCGATGGCGTCATTGGTCACGCCGGTACCGGGGTTACCCGTGAGGCAGATGAAGTCGAAGCCCAGTTTCTCGACCTCGCGGGCGGTATCCTCGTTGGCCTGGCGGCCGTGCGCGATCTCAAGGCGATCCTCGGCCATCTTGGCGGAGGCATCCACGGGCTCCAGGTTCACGCCGATGGGACGACCGGTGAGACGGTGCAGCTGCTCCACCACGTTGCCGTCCGCCGGGTCATCAGACAGGGCGGGAAGCTGGGGGTTGAGCACGTCCACAGCGTTGAGCAGGATGAGGTCGGCACCAAAGGCGCGGGCGATCTCGGCGTTGGTGATGTCGCCTATGTAGCTCTGACGCACGGCCACGTCCTCAGAGCAGATCACGCGGCCCTCGCTGGCCTTGATGCTCTGCTTGAGCTCGGCTGCCGTCATAGCAAGCATATCCGAGGTATTGGCGCTGATAAATCGCTTGGTCATGGTGCAGGTCCTCTCTGTATGGCGCACGGGCGCACTACCGGTAGGTCCATCTTACGGCGGGCAACGCGCCCTTTCCATGCATGATTCGGCCACCCGTTCGGGGCAAAAGCCGCACTCGAGCTACTCCTACACCTCGTAGCTGTCGGCGACGTCGGCATGGGCAGCGTCGCTGAGTTCCACCGACTCGGGAACACGGGCAGCCGCTTCGGCGGCACGAGCATCCTCGAACATCGCCTTCATGGTGGGGTTGCGATGCGTGAGCTTTCGGATAGTGAGGCCCTGGGCCTTGTCGTTGGCGAGGCGCAGCTGACGATCGGAGAGCACGAGGTTCTCCTTCACCTTGTTGAGGTGATCGATAGTCTTGTCGATCTCCTCGATCGCCTTGTCGAACTTTCGGTGGGCAATGTCGTAGTTCTTCTCAAACCCGTCCTTAAAATCCTGCATCTTTGTCTCGAAATTGGTGACATCGATGCTTTGCTGGCGCATCTCGGCGAGCTCCTGCTTATAGGAAAGCGCGTTCATGGCGGCGTTGCGCAAGAGGGTGATCATGGGAATGAAGAACTGCGGACGAATCACGTACATCTTCTCGTAGCGGTAACTCACGTCGACGATGCCCGTGTTGTAGTAGTCGCTGTCCTGCTCGAGCAGGGAAACGAGCACCGCGTACTCGCAGCCCTTCTTCTTGCGGTCGGCATCGAGCTTTTTGAAAAAGTCCTCGTTTTTATGCTTGGTGGCGGTGGTGTCCATCTCGTTTTTCATCTCGAACATGATAGAGAGAATCTCGGTGCCGTACTCGTCGTTCTCACGGAAGATAAAGTCGCCCTTACCGCCCTCTATAACCTCGTTGTCCTTCTCAAAGTACGCGCGCGGGAAGGCCGTCATGCGAACCTTGTTGAACTCGTCCTCGCAATGACGCTCCAGCGACTCGCCCACCATCTTGGTGGACTGCAGCGACTTCATCTCCTTTAGGCGCTCGATCTCCTCGTCGCGCATGCGCATGTTCTCGGCATTGGCCTGACGCAAGGCGAGAATCTCGTTTTCGTGGGTTGCCCTCTCCTGCTGCTCGCGCACATCGCGCAGGGCCTTTTCCAGAGCGAGTTGCGAACGCGCCTCGTCGCGCTCGCGCTCCGCCGCGCGAAGAGAATCCTCCGCACGGCGCTCGGCGGCATGGGCGGCATCCGCGGCAGCACGCTCCGCCTCGGCGCGAGCAGCCGAAACGGCAAGCTCGCGAGTGCTCTGAGCGTTCTTGAGCTCAGCCTCCATATTGGCGATACGGGCATCGCGCTCGGAGAGCTCATCTTGCAGGCGGTGCTCCGTCTCGGCGGCGGCTTGCGTACGCGCGAGCTCGATGCCGCCCTGAAGCTTCTCGACCTCGGCGCGCAGCTCGGCGGCGACACGCTCGGCCTGGGCGCGAGCGGCTTCGACGGCGCTCGCACGCTCCCCCGCTGCGGCGGCGAGCTTGGCCTCGAGCTCCGCCACGCGGGTCTCGCCCTCCGATCGCACGGCGTCGACCTGCCGCTGAGCCTGCTCGGCGGCGGCGAGCTCGGCAAGCTCGCGTTGCTCGACCGCCGCCTTGGCCTCGGCCCGCAGCTTGGCGATCTGCTCGCCCAGCTGGGCCTCCCGCTCGGCGGCCGCCTTCTGCGCCTCGAGGCGCGCCTGCTCGGCGTCCTGACGCGCCCGCTGGCGCAGCAACTCCTCATGCTTTGCCACCTCGGAGTTGAACTGCTCATCGCGAACCTGCCTCACTATGTCGGCGTAGCTCGCCTCGTCCACCGTGAAGACCGCACCGCACTCGGGGCACCTGATCTCGCTCATGCTTCCTCCCGCCCGCGCCTTTGGCGCTTAGATACTCGATGTTGAAACCTTACCGCTTCGCGCGGACATAAAAACGGACTTCTATCGAAAAGCCCGTCCATCGGCATCACGTGTACCATAAGCCCATCGCAAACTCCAACTCCAAGGCGGCACGCATGCTCAACATAGTCCTCTTTGCACCCCAGATCCCCGCGAACACCGGCAACATAGGTCGCACGTGCGTGGTGAGCGGCACGCGCCTGCACCTCGTAGAGCCGCTGGGCTTCTCGCTCGACAGCAAGATGCTTCACCGCGCGGGCCTGGGCTATTGGGAGAACCTGGATGTGTCGACCTACCCCACCTGGGAGGACTTCCTCGCCAAAAACGGCCTTACGGCACCGGGCGCGCAAAACCGGCTGCACCTGCTCACCAAGAAGGCCAGCCGCACCTACGCGCAGTCAACCTATCGCGATGGCGACTACCTGGTGTTTGGCAGCGAGAGCACGGGGATTCCCGAGGATATCCTCGCGAGTCTGCCCACCAGCTGCGAGCGCATCCCCATGCTGCCCGACACCGCCTCGCTCAAAAACCGCGACGCCTGGGCAGCCCACAACGACGAACTCACCGCGGCAGCCCAGCATGCCGAGGACCCCTCCTTGCTGCTCAAGCAGGACATCTGCGGCAATTTTATCGATCCCGCCGACTTTCGCATCAGCGCCCTCAACCTCTCCAATGCGGCGGCGATCGTGCTCTACGAGGCGCTGCGGCAAACGGGCTTTGAGGGGATGTAGGGACTGCGGGCTTTGCTTTCCCGCTCGGCGGCATTGATGGAATACGAACTCACCGCGGTGATGCCAAGAATGACGATGAGCAGCGCCGCCGGCCACGACTGTGAGAAACAGCCCTTTCTCTTACCCTCAAGATTCATACGCACCCCCTCGGCAACGTCAAGACCTCAAGATGCGAGCGTCCTACAACCCCGTGCGGACGCCAGAATAAGGGAGCGCCTCACAACGACGCTCTTCGCTCTTCGCGATTTGCCTCCAGGTCAACCTGAGAATGGACGCTACCCGCGAGAGACTCTGCAACGCAGCGTTTCTCGCAACTTGAGATCGCTTGAGGTTCAGATGCTTCCTCGTCCTTAGCCATCCGCGTATCCCATCCTTTCCCCGCCATGTCCTGGCAAGTGCTTTCGCGCGCCGATATAGAGACGCAGCTTGTCATCAAGACCGTCATTCCCGCCATCCATCAAGCTGCTCTAAGCGTTATCCCTCAAAGCTGATCTTGAGGCTTGGATCTGTTTCGAATTCATCGATAATCCCGTTGTAGTTTTGGACCAATTCCCCAAGGACATTTCTACGACCACCGGCGCTGAAGCACCCATGTTCAAAAACGTTTGAAGACAAGAACTGTTGCAGGTCCCAAACTTCCACACGGTCGTCCATGCCGGAATCTTCCAGCAAATTTTTTGCCGTATTGACGCGATTTGAGAGGGTAATGATGACCGGATGAAGGCCATGCTCCAGATTGCCACGACACTTTTCCATGAGCAGCGAAGCAGGCGCCGTGGTGCAGTGAATCGCCGTGTCTTCGATGATAAAATCACCCTCTCGCCCGGTCTGATCGTCAGCATCGGACGCTCCGTGAATCTCAATGGTAGGCATGATCATTTCGAGCTTCGCAGCAACTAAGTGCTGCAATATGCTTCCCGCATATTTCATTCCGGGATTATCTTTCTGTCGGCGCTCGGCCTGCTCAAGAAGCCCATTTACCGCATCGCTGATGCTCTTAGAAGCGTCAGAAGTGAGTTTAAAAGGCTGCCCAGCAAAATACAGCTTCACCCGCTCAATCCAATAAGCCTCAATTTCTTCAAAATTCACCGGCGTGGGAAGACCATTGATAAACTCGACATATGCAAGCATAAGTCCCATATTTCCACGATTGGTTCTGCCCGCTTCCTTGGCCAGCTGGCGATTGATTCCATGCTCGGCAAGAATCTTCTTGAGATTTCCCTCGCCCAAACCTTGTACTTGTCCATGGTTACCAGTTACATAATTTGCAGAATTGAGGGGTAAATCATCCTTTGAAAAAGCTCTCGTCAACTGGATAAAAAGTGCCAACGCCCCTTTGCCTCTAACCTTATGTTCAATCCGAAAATCTTCAAGCGCCTCATAGTAGTCCATATGCCGCCTCCACTAATGGTCGTAGTATCCGATTTGCCAAGTACCGAGCAACAGGGACCGCCACCGCATCGCCCATCGCATAATAACCATCGTTATAAGACCCTGGAAGTTCAAAGTCATCTGAAGCGCCCATGAGCCTTGCAACCTCGCGAACGGTTAGCAAACGTGCCCTAACCGACTCTCTCGTCTTGCGAATGAGATATTGTCGTGATGAACCGCCTGCGGGCGTCCTCAAACAGCCGGCGATATCATCGCATCGAAGCTCCAGTACCTGTTTTTTACTTCTCGTACGACGGTACCCGGTCGTGTATTCGAATTGAGATTCAGCGAGCTTTCGCAAATGAGAATCAGGTATCAACTCGATAACGTCGTCCCTATCAAAAAAAACATCATGTTCGACGATATCCGCCAGCCCAATATTTCTCGGTGAAGGCTCTTCGGCATTCCACCAAACGAAGTCCTCAATCGAAGAACCGATTCGTCTAACAACAGCAGGATGCATCCATGTGGGCTCACCTGAAATAAGATCTTCTGGAATAGGCCCTCTTGTACCAATGACAAAAACGCGGGGGCGGGACTGAGGTATAAAACGATTTGCATTTACAAGAACAGCACCAACGCGATAGCCGCGTTGAGACAATGTCTCATGCAGATTTCTGTAATCATTGCCTCCATGGGCGCTAACAAGACCCGCTACGTTTTCCAGGCAAAAAACGCGAGGGGCCTTATCCCCAAGCTCGTCAATAATTCGAACCCACTGCCACACAAGACCAGAGCGCCTAGAGTGAATACCCTCGATATTGCCTGCAAGCGACAAATCCTGACAAGGAAATGATGCCCAAGAGAGCTTGGCCTCTGGAAGGTCAGAACCTTTGACAAGCGAGACATCGCCTAAATGAAATACATCGGTATTGAGATTAGCCCTGTAAACAGCTGCTTTGCGCTCGCTGATATCATTAGCCCAAACGGAGTGAAAAGAATCGGAAAGTCCGCAACTCACAAGGCCTGACCCAGCAAAAAACTCGTGAAATGGGTAACTCGTCTTGCAGCTCTTCATCAATTCGCCCCCCAGTTCATAGATTGGCCAATACTATCGCTCGATTCGTTCTTTATAGCTTAAAACTTCGTACAGACAAAAAGACTGCAGGCGCGTCCAAATGTCAGTTCCAATCACAACGCTGAAATTCGCGCGATTGAGCGCCACGACGCTTACGTGCGCGTTTTTCTGCCAGCCATGGTCTGCCTTTCAGACAATATTTCGGAACATAGTTGGTTAGGCTCAGGTCAGAGCGATATCGCCACGGGAGTAGCAGCGTGAGCATTGATTTAAACTCAATCCCCCATGTTGATGCAAACAAATGAGCCCACGTTGCCCACAGGGGCTCTTTTAGCTGTTGTCAACCATAAACAAGCGATGTCGCAGCGGTCACCGCTTAGATCTTGATCATCGGCATCCCTCATGATCTAATTTAGAAGACCAAAAGGAGAGCTCAGATGGCAAAATATGACATCCAATCAATCGATTTCCCCAGTCTTGAAGGATTGGTAGATCTTCCCAAATACCAACGCCCACTTGTATGGACGAAAACCCAGAAGAATAACTTCATTGACAACATTAGGCATGGATATCCGTTTGGTTCGCTCTTGCTCTATAGGTACAAAGAGACCGATGAAAAATACACCCTCATCGATGGCCAGCAGAGATACACCACTCTGATTGATTACGCAAGTCATCCAGAAAATTACTTCCCTGTCGATGCATCTGACTCTCCCCACATTGCCCAAATCATGAAAATCACCGGCATATCCTCGCAAGCAGAGGACGTCCAAGCAACCCTGAGGGCCAAAATCGTGACCGCAATAAAGGAGCTCTTTCACGAACAGGCAAGCAGCGCTAAAGTCGATAGCTCTTTTCTGGTAAAGAGAATCAGGGAAGAGTGGCCATCAATGGCTCAAAACTTTGACACCTTTGAAGCACTCAACTCCATTCAGGGCGATTTGATTAATGAGCTGACCAGCTTTATAGATTTAGACAAGCTCCAAATTCCTTGCGTCATTTTCAGAGGCGAAAAATCAGAGCTTCCCGAGGTCTTCGCAAACGTAAATCTTGGCGGAACAAAGCTCACAAAGTATCAAGTATTCGCCGCTCAATGGAATAGGTACACGGTCTCACTTCCCTACAAACCGCTCGGCAACGAGATTCTAGATAAAACGATTGAGCGATACGAATCCCTAACCGAAGAACGAGGCGGACTCGTCATCGAGGAATTCGATCCCGTACAAATGAAGAATGATAGGCAAGTGACCCTTCCCGAATTATGCCATGCGCTGGGACAAATGATTGTAGAACGCGTTCCGGCATGCTTGCCAAGAAAAACCTTGGAAAACGACAACGCGGTTGACACCATTGGCTACAATACACTTGCAATCGTATTTGGGATTAAACCCCAAGAAATCGCGGGAAAGCCTTCTGTAATCGGTAAATCTAACGGTCTACCGAGCCTTCCCGACAGCTTCGAAAACGCTAATTTTGAAAACAGCCCAGATGCAATCGAGGAACTTATCAAAAAAATCCTAGATGAATACGCTGCCATAAATGGTCGGTTTGAACGCCACCTCCGAAAGCCGGGCAATAGAACCGATTATGAGACATCGCGTTCAAACGGGCAGCTGCAGTTCCTGTCTTTCTTTGCCGCGCTCTGGACCGAAAGATACGGCAAAATCAAATCGATTACGGTTGAACCTCGCCCAAATAGCAAAACGGGACATGAAAGAACGCTCAAGAGAATCTTCCCGTGTTTTATTCTTGATATGCTGACAGGTCAATGGAAGGGGTCAGGCGACTCGCGTCTCGGAAACTATATCGATGGAACTCTTGACTACCTTTCAACGGCATCATTCTCAAAAGAGAAACTTGAAGTCGCTGTCAACTCCTACCTTGATGAAATCAGGCATACGGAAAGCATCAATAAAGACCCTGTGGCACTCACATTACTGACAACCGCTTCAAACATGCACCGAAGTCTTTATCAGGAAGATACCTATGACGTCGAGCACCTTATTTCAAGAGATGCTCTTCAAAAGAAGACGGAGGGCGTCAGCCGATACAAAGCGTTCAAAATTGCGGGTGGCAGCCTTGGAAACCTCGCTTATCTTTCCGCTGATGCTAATAGAGCAAAAGGCTCTACGCCGCTACCTGAATCAAGTGATGAGCTTTTTAGATTTGAAGGATCAAGAGAGTTTATTGAGGATGGCATAGCGCTAGTTGACGCGAATCATAATTTGAAGTCGAATCAACCTGATGCCGCAAAACGCTTCATAGAACAGAGAGCCCGCATGATTCTCGATTCAATAATTGAGATATTGTGTTCTGAGGCAGGAGTTTAGCAATCGAGAATAGGCCTGTATTAAAGGGAGGCCAGGCAGTCCGAATATTAAAAAGCCTGGCCTCACCTTTATTAGCCCTATCGCGCCGTCTCATCGGCAATAACCTTGCCTATACGATGCACTACACCAACCACCAAGGCGTTGCCCATGCAGAAGGCGCGGTTACCGGGAGTCATACCCGTATTGGTCCAACCCTTGGGAAACCCCTGCAGCTGGTCCAGCTCGTCGGGCACGAGCCGGCGATAGCGCCCATTCTCGACCTGAACAATATGCTTGGTCCGGGAAGCCGACCCCCCCCCCTCACTTGTAAGAATAGTGCGAGCGGGCGCATCAAGCGGATCGGGGAAAGCCATCGCACCCTCGGTGTAGGTGTACTTGAACCCCGTCTTCTTATCCACGCGCGCCTCGCTCTTGGCGCCTTTGAAGTAGCGCCACCTATCGAGCTTCTCGCCCGCAACCCAATGCGACGCGGGAACCTCGTCATCCGGCACGAGCACGTCACCCAGCACGCTGCGCCTGCCCTCATAGCGAGCGATCACGGAAGCTGTAACCACCTGGCATCCCTGCATAACACCGGCATTTTCAAACGGTGTCTTTTTCAACCCCACGCCAAAGCGCTCTGAGCTCTCGTAGGGATCCTCGAATACGCTAAGCTCGGTTGTGATATAGCCCTCCTCGATAGGCAGGGCACGAGCCATCACGCCTGCGGACAGCCGTTCATTCAGATCCCATGCCTCTTTGGTTTTCTCGGCAAAGATGTACACGCGGCGTCGCTTTTGCGGAAAACCGTAGTCCGCAGCATTTACCACGCGCCACTCGACCGCATAACCAAGCGAAGCAAAGCACGACAGGATAATGGCAAAATCGCGCCCACGCTGCGATGCCGGACTCTTAAGCAGACGATCAACGTTCTCCAGTAGTACGAAGCGCGGCGCTTTAAGCCGCAAAAACCGGTAGATGTCCCACCACAGCACGCCTTTCTTACCCTCAATGCCTGCCGCCATGGACAGCGGCTTGGCGACAGAGTAGTCCTGACACGGGAAACCGCCTACGACCATATCGATGTCGGGAATATCAAGCGCGCTCGCTTCGTACGCATCAAGCACCTTGTTAATGTCCTCGTTCACCAGCTCGTTCTCACCAAAACGCATTTTGTAGCACCCAGCGGCAAACTGCTTACCCGGTGTTCCAGGGGGTTCCCATTGATTGGCCCAAATGGTTTTGAAAGGACCCGCAGATTCCATCTCGAACCCAGGCTGCGCCGCATCGTGATATCCATCAAGACCTAAACGAAAGCCACCCACACCAGCAAAAAGCTCGGCGACGCGAATCAATGATTGCTGCACGATCTTCTCATTCCCATTCGACCCGTCGTACTCGACGGCTATATTTTTCGATCGCCTTACTCTATCGATCTGCGTAGACACGTAGGACGCATTGAGCCAAAAACATTTCTTGGTCTCTTGAGATCCATAAGGCGTGGGGAGCGTATCGGCTTTGTTTGCAGCATGAGGTCTCACATGGCAGCATGGATTCTCGCTCTTTTTCACCGACAGATCGGCACGCCCTTCGCGTACCCGGCGTTGCATCTCCTCATAACAGGTGCGTGCATGAAGCAAGTCGCGATCGGGCATCTGCCAAAACAGGACCTCTGCGAGTCGGTATACACCTCGTTTGCCCGCATCTTCGTGATAAATCACAAAGAGGTACTTTTGATGCAAGTATCTCAAAAACTCACTGTCCTCAAAGGGGCGATTTGCCAAATCCATGTACGAGAACACCGGAAATGAGATGTCTTCTTTTGGGACGCCATTTACTTTGAGACGAATGGTCTTGGTTTTGATGCCTGCCTTTTCAAACTCGGCGATCTTCGCATCCTCACTCACGCCGAGAATATGCTTAGTGATGCGCGCGCAGAGGTCTTTAGGCTTACGGTGACCTGGCTTCACAAGCTCGAAATGACGGGCAAGCTCATCTTCGGTGAGTCCAAGATAAGGCTCGAACCTAAGGTCAACAAGTTGAGAAAGATCGAGCTGCATCTGACCCATCTCACGCTTAATCGCTTGCGCGTTGAGCATACCGTTGAACACCGCCGTCATATACGACGGCTTGATAGCCCATGCCCGCGGCTTCGCAGGGATATCCGAGAACGGTTGCTGGCGGCGGACCTTACTTGACGCGCTCTTGGTCGCCGCCTCCAAGTAGAACGTATCAGAGCCTGAAAGCTCATGGGCTTGACCGGAGCGGATCTTCTCCACCACGGTATTCCAGTCACGCTTGAACACAGGGAGGTCCTCAGCGGGAACATCCCATAGCTCGACTAGCTTAATGAGAAAATCCGCAGGGTTTAAATCGGCTTCGTATTGATAGGCAATGAGCAGAAGTTTATGCAGCTTCTTTTGAAGCGAGCTCGTCTCCCAGGTCTCATCGACCACGCTCATATAGTTGATCATCTGAATGACAAGACGTTCCTTTGCCGAGTATTCACCGTTTTTCTTAAGCTTGAGCGGTGTGGTCTTGAGCTCAGTTCCCACCTCAGCGAAATCGGCATTTGAATCACTGTTAATTGCGTAATGGAAGTAATGTTCCTCGACGGCGTTGCCAAACGACCCTTTGCGCTTATGGGCATCTTCGATCTGTTCAAGATGGCATGCCTGACGCAACGTAGTATTCTCGAGCTTTTTTGCATAAGCGTAGATAGATTCCAGCGAACTTGAATCATATTCAACAGCAATAGATTCCATTCGTCACCAATCACAAGAACTCCTGTTCGATCGCTTGATTGTATCGATCGAACAGGCGTTTGGATCAGTAGGTTTGAAGCGGCCCCAAAGATCCGATCGAGCTGATAGCATAGACAGGTCAACCGAAAGGACCCGCGGATACCGCCTACCGCTTGCGGGCGCGGCGCTCGCCTGCAACGGAGCGCTCCTATAATGGGGACATCTCAATTCGCGCTCAAGCGTTAAGATCCGCCATGACCCAAGCCGCCCCCGCCCTCACCCAGCTCGACCGCATTTTCTGCGGCATCCTTAGCCGGGAGCTGGTGTGCGCCCTGGGTTGCACCGAGCCTATCGCCGTCGCCTACGCCGCCGCCTTGGCGCGCGAGACCTTAGGCGATGAGCCCACCTCGCTGGAGGTGGCATGCTCGGGCAACATCATCAAGAACGTGAAGAGCGTGACCGTGCCCAACTCGGGAGGCATGACCGGCATTGAGGCCGCAGCCACGCTGGGCGCCGTGGACGGCAATGCGGAAAGCTCGCTGGAAGTGCTGGAATCCGTAACAACCGAGCACCTGGCGCACGCCCAGGTGGGGCAAACCCTCATGCAGGCGAACGGAACCACCACGGCCACCCGCGCACGAGCTCGCGCGGCCGCCGGCTCCGATGCGCGCATGAACGGCTGCGCCACGCCCGTCGTGATTGTGTGCGGCAGCGGCAACCAGGGCATCACCACCTGCCTGCCCGTTGTCGAATATGCCAAGAAGCTGGGCGAGAGCCACGACCGCCCGCTGTGTGCCGTCGCGCTCTCCGACCTCACCGCCATCCATGTGAAGCGCCACATAGGGGCGCTGTCGGCCTTTTGCGGCGTGGTGTGCGCGGCGTGCGGGGCGGGCGCGGCGATCACCTGGATGAGCGGCGGCACGCCCGAGCAGGTAGGAGCCACCATCGTGAACACCTTGGGCAACGTGGGCGGCATCGTATGCGACGGCGCCAAAGCAAGCTGCGCGGCCAAGATCTCGGCCGCGGTGGACGCCGCCGTCCTCGGTCATCAGATGGCCATGGCGGGGCGCGGCTTCCACGCCGGCGAGAGCCTGGTGCAGGGCACCGTGAAGGACACCATCGCATCCATGGGCTATGTGGGCCGCGTGGGCATGGCCGCCACCGACGTGAAGATCTTGAACATCATGATCGGCAAGACCGACGTGACCTGCTAGCTCCCCTTAGTAGTCCTGCGCGGCAGGGCTGTCCATCCAGGCGCTCACAAAGACGCCGTAGGTGCCGGCGATAATGGCCTGACGGGCCTTTCTCATAAGGTCGAGCAGGTAGTAGATGTTATGCATGGAGAGCAGGATTCCGCCGAGCATCTCCTTTTGGCACACCATGTGGCGAATATGGGCGCGCGTGTAGCCTCCGGTGCACACCGGGCAGGTACACCGCGCGTCCAGCGGGCCATGGTCGTGCGCGAAACGTGCGTGACGGAAGTTCAAGCGGCCCTCGCTGGAGAACGCCGTGCCCATGCGGCCCGTGCGGGTGGGCAGCACGCAGTCGAACATATCGATGCCGCACGCCACGCCGCGCACCAGCGTGGTGGGGTTGCCCACGCCCATAAGGTAGCGGGGCTTGTGCTTGGGCATGTACTCGGCGGCCAGGGGCTCCAAGGTCTCAAACATCACCTCGTGGCTCTCGCCCACCGAGTAGCCGCCGATGCCGTAGCCCGGAAAATCACCGCACTCCTCCAGGTGACGCAGGCTGCGCAAGCGCAGATCAAGGTGCATGCCGCCCTGAACGATGCCAAAGAGCGCCTGGTCGGGGCGGGTATGGGCGGCATAGCAGCGGTCGGCCCACATGCTGGAGAGCTCCACGGCGCGCGCCACGTAGCTCTTCTCCGCCGGGTAACCCGGGCATTGGTCGAGCTGCATGCAGATGTCGCTGCCCAGCTTCTGCGCGATGGCCATGTTGTCCTCGGGCGACCAAAACACATGGCTGCCGTCGTAGTCCGTCGCGATAAAGCGCACGCCGTCGTTGGTGAGCTTCACGGCGTCGCCATGGGAGAAGACCTGGAACCCGCCCGAGTCTGTGAGGATGGGGCCGTGCCAGTTCATAAAGCTGTGCAGGCCGCCCAGCTCGGCGATGAGGTCCGCGCCGGGACGCATGGCCAGGTGATAGGTGTTGGACAGCACGATCTGCGCGCCCAAGTCGCGCACCGTCTCCCACGGGACGCCCTTCACCGTGGCCTTGGTGCCCACGGGCATGAAGATGGGCGTCTCGATATCTCCATGCGGCGTATGCAGCACGCCCGCTCGGGCATGTGTGGCGGGATCCTCGGCGATGAGGTCGTAGCGGAACAGCTTCTGATCCATGAAAGCTCCCTTGCGCGGCCTTGCCGCGATAGTCGAACCCGTTAAGTTTGCCATATGGTACCTGCGAGATCGCCGCTCAATCACACACCATCAACGAACCTGCACCCATCTGTCCGCATGAGGTCGTATGATGGTGCCACACCTCAAACGCACTCGGGAACGGAAACGCACATGCAAACGAACGACGACGCCCCACGCGTCCCTTCTCAAGATATAGACACCCCCGCCGATCAGATTCCTGCCGAGGTCCCCGCTCAAAACGTCTCCCTTGGCGACGACCCCGCTCCCCTGCCACGCGGCTTCCACGTAGTCGACGGCACCGCTAAAGACGACTCCCCTGTCGAGCTCGTTAGCGATGAGGCCGAAAGCGGTACCCCCGCCTCCGCAGCGATCGAGGCCCTACCGGTCATCTCGGCAGCGAAGAGCGCAGCGCCTGCAGCCACGGGCTCCAACACCCCCGATAAGCGCACCCTGCCGGCGGATGCGGACAAGCCTTCGGCATCCCATAGCGCCGCGGGCCTGCTGGCCTCCGTGGGAACCTTCCTATCCACGGGTGCCGACGCCGTGCGCCAGGTGAGCGCTGCCAAGAAAGCCCACGACACCGCAGCTGCCGAGCACGGCGAGCTCGTCAAGACCATCCGCGATCGCACCGAGGAGCTGGAGCGTCGCCAGGACATCGAGGCCAACTTCGCCCAGATTGTGGCAGAGCACACCGCGCGGCATGCAGCACAGAACGCCATAGCTGAGCAGGCAAGATCAAAGCAGCTTGAAATTTCGCAGGTCATACATACCAAAAATGAGGAACTCGCTCGTATAGAGGCCGAGGATGCCAAGGCCGTGAAGCGCACCAAGAAGGCCGTTGAGAAGGCGGAGGGCAAAGAGCGCTCCACGCAGGAATCCGCGACGCGCCTGCAGAAGCGCCTAGACGATCGTCGGGCGGCCCTCACCGCAGCCGAGGCCAAGCGCGACCAGGCGACCGAGGAGGCGCGCGCCGCCGTGAAGTCAGCCGCCGATAAACTTGTCGAGCTTCGCGCCGAGTTGGCCGAGCTGCAGCGCAACCCTTCGGCGAACCCCGCCAACTACTCCGTGCGCACCAGTCAGCTGCAAACCGAGATCTCAGACGCCATCGACGCGCAACGGGCTGCCGAAAACGCCGTCCCCGAGCTCTCCCAGGCGACCGAGGAGGCCATCGCGCAGGCCCGAAAGGATGTCTCCGACGCCCAAAAACCCGTGGACAAAGCCCAAGAGGAGTTCCGCGTCGCCCACAACGAAGCCGAGTTGGCACGAGCCGAGCTCAAGCGCACCCAAAAGCTCGCAGCCGAGCACACGCACGACCTTCGCGTCATCATAGAGGGCCATGAGAAGGCCCATCGCGAGCAAGAGCGCATCGCGCTCGAAGCCGAGCAAGCGGCCCTGCAGGAGCAGGCGATTCTGGACGAGGCGGAGGACATCCACGCGCACCCCGAGGTCTCCCAGGCCCTCGCCGCCGCCCTTGCCGCCGACCATGCTGAGGCCGATGAGCTCGAGGTCCGCGTGGAAGCCCTCGCCGCCGCCGAGCAGGAGGTCCGCGAGCAGACGAAGGCCTCCCGTTTGAAGTTCACTGCAGCCATAACCGCAGGTGCAGCGATTGCGCTCATCATTCTTCTGGCGATCTTGATCCTCTAAAAAAGGGCCCGTGCGGGCCCTTTTCTTTAGCGCGGCTACTCGATCAGCATCGCGTCACCAAAGCTGAAGAAGCGGTACCTCTCGTCCACCGCCGCCTTGTACGCCTCGAGAATCTGGTCGCGCGAGGCGAGCGCCGAGACGAGCAGCATGAGCGTGGAGCGCGGCACGTGGAAGTTGGTGATGAGCGCGTCGACCACGTGGTAGGTGCTGCCGGGCATGAGGTAGAGCTGCGTGGAGGCGTTCTCGCGCGCCACGACATCGCCGCGACCAAGCGTGTCGGCACCGTCCGCACGACCCTCGAAGCCGCGCGCGGTCACAGGGCACGCCGCCGCGGGCACCTGCGCATCGAAGGCGCTCTCCAACGAGCGCACGGCGGTGGTGCCCACGGCGATCACGCGATGCCCGGCGGCCTTGGTGGCATGCACGGCGTCCACGACCTCCTGCGGCACGTGATAGCGCTCGGTATGCATCACATGCTGCGTGGGGTCGTCCTCCTCCACCAGGCGGAAGGTGTCGATACCCACCTCGAGCTCAACGGCCGCCCAGCCGCAGCCCTTGGCCTTGATGGCCTCGATGAGCTCGGGCGTGAAGTGCAGGCCGGCGGTAGGAGCCGCGGCGGAGCGCTCCTCGCTCATGGCGTAGACGGTCTGGTACTTCTCGGGGTCGCCGTCGTAGCTGGTGATGTAGGGCGGAAGCGGCACATGGCCCGCGGCATGGATCGCCTCGTCGAGCGAACGGGGGGCTCCGGCGGCGTTTTGGCCCTGCGGCACAAAGCGCACCAGGCGCCCGCCGCGATTCTCGGGCATAAAGTCGAGGATCTCGCCCGTGAGCACCACGGGCGAGGACTCGGGAGCATGCAAGCCGCCGGCGCGGTACTCGATCACCGCCCCGGGGCGCAGGCGCTTGCCCGGCTTGACCAAGCACTCCCACACGCCGCCCAGGGGATCCACGTCCTCCCGGCGACGAAGCAGCAAGGTCTCGGCCACGCCGCCGGTTCCGACCTTATGCCCCATCAGGCGAGCGGGCATCACACGCGTCTGGTTGACCACCAAAAGGTCGCCCGGCTCGACGTAATCCAATATGTCGCGGAAGATGCGATGCTCCACCGACCCGCCGGAGGCGAGCGGCGCACCGGCCGCGCCATCCTCACGGTGCAACACGAGCAGGCGGCAAGCATCGCGCGGCTCGGCGGGCATCTGAGCGATCAGCTCATCAGGCAACTCGTAATCAAAATCATCGGTGCGCATAGCATCCTCCCAAGGTCTTTTCCAGCGGACAATCATAACCCTTATTCTTCTTTTTACTAAGATGCACGTGCCATGAGCGATGTATGTCCGCAGATCCACCGAGTTGCAAAAGGACGGAGGGGCATATCGTCCCACGCGCAGTTCCGCACGAGCCGGAGGCGCCGGTGGCGCCTCCGTGCGAGCAGGACTGTTTGAGCATGGGATGATATGCCCCTCCGCCCGATGGGACCGAGAAGTCTATCTACCCGGTTTACTCGCCAAAGAACAGTGCGATCTCACGCTCGGCGTTCTCAACCGAGTCGCTTCCGTGGATCACGTTGGAGTTCACGTCGATCGCGAAGTCGCCGCGGATGGTACCGGGGGCCGCCTCGAGCGGGTTGGTGGCGCCCATGAGCGAGCGCATCTTTGCCACGGCGTTGAGACCCGACACGACCATCTTCACCACGGGACCGCCCGTCATGAAGTTGATGAGGTTGCCGTAGAAGGGCTTGTCGGCCAGGTGCTTGTAGTTCTCGGCCGCCTGCTCCGGCGTCACGTAAGCGAGCTCCATGCGCTCGATGGTAAGGCCGCTGCGCTCGATGCGGGTGATGATCTCGCCCACCTTACGATCGCGGACGGCGTCGGGCTTGATCATGGAGTAGGTCTTCTCGATGGCTGCCATTGCTGCTCCCCTTTGCGGGTCGAGGTTACGTTGCGCACACTGTACCTTAATGAAGCGTTTCATATTACGATACAGCCGAACGGTAGCTGCCTTTTCTCGCTATTACTCCATACTGAAGCGTTTCACTTAGAGCGTTCCCATCTCAACGACGGGCTGTAGCTTCTCCATCACGGCCTCGTCGATCACTATGGCGCTGTCGGCAAGCTTGGTCTGCGCCGCCACGGCCTTGGGCGCGGTACCGCCCTCGGTGGTGCGGGCGGCCACGATACTGGGGATGTCCAGCGCGCCCACGATGTCTTTGTCGAACAGCTCGCTCGCCTCGGCGAACACCTCAAAGGGCAGATCCTCCAGGTTGCAGCCGCGCTTCTCGCAGATGAGCACCAGATGCCCCACCACCGCATGCGCCTCACGGAAAGGCATGCCACGACAGACCAGGTAATCGGCCACGTCGGTCGCGGCGAGATGCCCGGTCTTGCAGGCGGCGAGCATCACGTCCTCGTTGAAGGTGGCGGTCTGGATCATGCCGCTCATCACCGACAGGCACTGCGCCAGCGTGTGCGCGGTGTCGAGGGCGCCCTCCTTGTCCTCCTGCAGATCCTTGTTGTAGGCGAGCGGCAGGCCTTTCATGGTCACCAGCAGCTGCACCAGGTTGCCGTAGACGCGCCCGGTCTTACCGCGGATAAGCTCGGCGAAGTCGGGGTTCTTCTTCTGCGGCATGATGGAACTGCCCGTGGAGAAGGCGTCGGACAGGGTGATGAAGCCAAACTCCGAACTGCTCCACAGCACGATCTCCTCGGCCAAGCGGGACAGGTGCATGGCCATCACGCTGCATGCGTAATGCAGGTCGAGCAAAAAGTCGCGGTCGGATACGGCGTCGAGCGAGTTGGGGATCACATGCTTGAAACCCAGCTCGAAGGCGGTCATGCGGCGATCGAGCGGGTAGCTCGTGCCGGCAAGCGCCGCCGCCCCCAAAGGAGAGGCGTCCGCGTCATCGAAAGCGGCGTTCAAGCGCTTGAAGTCACGCGTGAACATCCAAAAGTAAGCGAGCAGGTGATGG
>Cebus_capucinus_imitator_PRJNA485217_SSR056__coassemble_574_pt1 | contig 36812 bp, 29 predicted proteins | sample Cebus_capucinus_imitator_PRJNA485217_SSR056__metabat2_low_PE_012 | metagenome-assembled genome bin Cebus_capucinus_imitator_PRJNA485217_SSR056
CGTGATGCCGCCTGAAGATGCTTAAATAATTGTCCAGAAAACCTTGACCACTCCACCCGGACCGGTCGCAGCCGGTCCAAGTTTTTGTCCGCATCCTCGAAGACGCTTTTCATGCGTTTCGCCGAGTATTGCGCGGTTCGGCGGCGACTTGCCGGCACTTCTGAACGGCCCCCGCAATTCTCGTCAAGACGCAGGTCGTCAACCAGCGGTTCTACCACGCCGTCAGACTCCGCCCGCCACAACCCATTCACAACAGGCAAAAACGCATAAAAGCCAGCGACCACGCCGCAGGCGCCCCGCGCATGAGAAAACCCTCCGGGCCACCCCCCATCACAGTGCGCAGCCCGCCGCACCGACAGGCCTCGGCCCTGAATGAAAACTCACTCGATAGCCGAAGGGTCGGTGGCGCGCAGGGTCTCCCAAATGGCCTGCGCCACGTCGGCGGGCACGCCCTTCACAGCGGCGATGTCTTCGGCAGTCGCCGCGCGCAGACGCTTCATGCTGCCAAAGTGCCGCATGATAGCCCGCTTGCGCGTGGGCCCCACGCCCGGCACCTCGTCCAGCACCGAGACGGTCATGGCCTTGCCGCGCAGCTCGCGGTGGAAGGTGATCGCGAAGCGGTGCGACTCGTCGCGCACCTGCTTGATGAGGTAGAGCGACGCCGAGCCGCTGGGCAGCACCACCGGGGTGTCGTCCCAGGGGACAAAGACCTCTTCGTCGGACTTGGCCAGGCCGCACACGGGAATATCCAGCCCCAGGGCCTCGAGCTGCGTCAACGCTGCCGAGAGCTGGGGCTTTCCGCCGTCGACCACCAGCAGGTCGGGACAGGCGCCAAAGCGCTCATCGGCCATGCGCTCGGGCGCGTAACGCCGGCCCAGCACCTCCTGCATGGAGACGAAGTCGTTGGCCTCATCGAGCTCGGCGCGAATCTTGAAGCGGCGGTACTGGCTCTTGTCGGCATGCCCGTTGGTGAACACCACCATGGACGCCACGGTGAAGCGCCCATGCAGCGTGGAGATATCGAAGCACTCGATGCGCAGCGGCGGGGCGGGCAGCGCCAGGGCGCTTTCCAGCTGCAGCAGCGCCTGGTTGGTACGGTCGTCGGCATATCCCGTGCGCATCATGTAGCGCATGAGGGCGTGGCGCGCGTTGCGCTCGCAGGTGTCCAGCAGATGGCGCTTCTCGCCGCGCTGCGGGCGGTGCACATGGCACGCCCGCCCGCGCTTGGCGGCAAGCCACTCCCCCAGCACCTGGGCATCGGCGAGCTCGCAGGCCACGTCCACCTCGGCGGGAATATCGGCCGTCTCGTCGTAATAGCGCTTGAGAAAACCCTCGGTGAGCTCTTCCTCGGCGACATCGAAGCCCTTGTCCAAGATGAACTCGCAGCTGCGCACCGTGCGGCCCTCGCGCACGCAGAACACGCACGCGCCGGCGATGGTCTCCTCTCGGTAAAAGCCGATGAGGTCGATGTCCACGCTCTGGGGAAAGACCACCTGCTGGCGGTCGTCCAGCCCGTCGATCACCTCCAGGCGTCGCTTGATGCGCCCGGCGCGCTCAAAATCAAGCTCACCGGCAGCGGCGGCCATGTCATCGCTCAACTCGCGCACCACCTCGCTGCGGTGGCCCGACAAGAAGCGCTCCACGCGGCGCACCTGCAAGCGGTACTCCTCAGGCGTGCAAGCACCCGCGCACGCGCCGGGGCCGCGCCCCACATGGTAATCAAAGCAGGGGCGGCCCTTCTGGGCGCAGATGAGCTGCATCACGTCCGCATCCTCGGGACGCTTCTCCACAGCACGCTTCACGCGCTTCCATTCCGTGCACGATGCCTGACAGATGGGGATCACCTTGCGCAGCGTGTCTATGGTGTCGCGGGCCGCGCGGCTGTCGGTGTAGGGGCCAAAGTAGCGCGTACCCGGACGATGCTTCTCGCGCGTGTACTTGATCGCGGGGAACAGGTCCCCCTTGGTGATGGCGATGAAGGGATAGGACTTGTCGTCCTTGAAGTCCACGTTGAAGTAGGGGTGGTACTGCGCGATGAGGTTGCGCTCCAGCACCAGGGCCTCATGCTCGGTATCCACCACCAGGTAGTCGAAGCTCGCCACCATCTGCATCATGAGCGGGATCTTCTCGCGGTCGTCGGTGAGCTGCACGTACTGCTTCATGCGGGCACGCAGGTTTTTTGCCTTGCCCACGTAGATGACCTCGCCGGCGGCGTCGCGCCACAGATAGCAACCCGGGTCGGTGGGGACCTCGGCCACCTGCTTCACCAAGCTGGGCAGGCCCCCGGGGCCCTGCTCGCCCACGTGTCGGGCTGCGGCACTCGCCGAGAAGGGGGCGATGGGCATGGAGGCACCCGGGAGCCCACCGCGCAGAGGCGACGGCGCGCCCGACGCCGTAGCGGCCTCGGTCACGCGCGCGCTACGGTTGACGTTCATGTGCGTGTCCTCATCTTGCTATCCCCCGTATACGCAAACAAAGCCCACGGCCTCTCATCAAAAGGGCACGGGGCACCCCATGCCACTTATGCCAGGTTCTTAGCCTCGTCGCTCCACAGGTACTTCTTGAACTTGTCGATCTGGTGGTAGTAGTTCACCGCCGCCCAGAAGCGCTGCTTGAGGGTATCTTTCTTCCACGAGAGCGGAAAGGCGGCCGTGCCGTCCTTAAAAGCGTCGAGCACCTGCTTACGGATAGCCGGATCGATGACCGAGCGCTTGATCACGTAGGGCGGCACCACCGTGTAGACAAAGGGCCTATCCCCGCGCACGGGCTCCAGCTTCTTACCCAGCAGCGTATCCTCTACCTGCACCTTCGCAAAGTTCACGCCTGCCTGGTAGGCGAAAAACGAGCTGCGGCCCGGTCGAACGTTGATCTCGAAAAAGCGGTAGCTGCCGTCGCGCTCGTCATACTTCACGTCGAAGTTGGCCATACCGTGGTAGCCCACATGCTTCATAAAGCGGGCGGCGTCGGCGAGCACGCGCTCGTTGTGCTCGGGGATGATCACCGCGGGGTTGCCGATGGCGGTGGGGCTGTGGTCCTCGAGCACCACCCGGCCTCCCACCATGAACACCGGCTCGCCGTCGGCGTCGGTGTAGGCAGACAGGATACGGATCTGCGTATCGTCACCGGGGATGAACTCCTGCACGATAAGCGAACGGTCGTAGCACGAATCCTGCAGGCTCTTGAAGATGCGCTCCAGCTCGGCGCGGTCCTGCACCAGAAAGACCTTCTTCTTGCCGGGGATCTCGGCATAGTGGTAGGCGGCCGAGTTTGACGGCTTGGCGATGAGCGGGTAGCTAAAACCGCCGTCGTCCACCTGCGCGGACGGGTCCGCGCAGTCGAGAAAGACCGTGCGCGGGTAGGGAATGCCTATCTCGTCGCAGATCTTGTAGAAGTTCTCCTTCTGCGTGAGTGCGTCCATGAGGCCGAAGTCGATATAGGGCACGTAGTACCACTGCTCGAGCTGAGGTTTGTACTTTGAGGCCAGACGGGCGTAGTGGTCGCCGCAGCCCACCAAAAACGGGACCTTGCCGGCAGCGACGAGCTCCTCTCCCAAGCTGCCCAGGTAGCTCAGGAACGTATCCTCCTGGTCAAGCCCCTCCACGATGCGCGTCTTCGCAAAACGACTGGCGGTGATGGACTTCACGTCGGCACCGGCGAGCATGAGGGGGCGTACGCCGTATGCCTCGAAAAAGCAACGAATGTAGGCGTAAGCGCAAAAGTCGGAACCCAGGATCACGGGCGCGAGCACGCGCGGCAGGTCGGCCTCGGCAGGCGGGTTAGGTCTCATATCACAGCTCTTTTCTCTTGAGAACACGCGGACGCCGGCGCTTAAGCGCGCAGGCGGGCGCCGCAGGCGACGATGACGGCGCGCGCGAGGATGGACAGCGAATCGGCGACGTACATGTCGCGGTAGAACTCGGGCGGGTCTATGAGCGGCAGCTCGGTGCAGCCCAGGATCACGGCATCGCAGCCCTCGTCGGCGAGATGGTCGCAGGCTCGCGTGAACTTGGTCATATCGGGCGCGCGACCGGCCTTCACGTCATCGTAGATCAGACTCTCGACAAGCTCCTGGTGCCGCTCGTCGGGCACGCGCACCTCAAGTCCGCACTCCTGCATCTTGCGCTGAAGAAAACCGGTGGTCACGGTGCCGGCAGTGGCTAGGATGCCCACGCGCGTGCATCCGCGCGAGCGCAGGTCGGCCGCGATCTCTCCCGGAAAGTCGAGCACCCGGGCCGGTGCCGCGGCGCGCACGTAGTCCTTGTAGGAGGCATGCGAGGTCACGCAGGGGATGCAAAGCACCTCGCAGCCCAGCTGCGTGAGCGTGCGCATGGCGTCGCAGACTGCAGGGGTGAAGTCCTGGGTGGAGTTACCCAGCAGAAAGGCCGTGCGATCGGGCGTGGCGGGCCTGTTGAGGATGGTCACGTCCAAGTGCTCCTGGTCGCAGGCGGCGTCGGTGAGCGCCACGATGCGATCGAACAGAAAGGCCGTCGCAGCGGGCCCCAGGCCGCCCATGATGCCGAGCTTCTTGTACGCAGTCATAGCGGCGCCCCCTTCCCTATTCACCGAGCGCCCGGCCGCAAGCGAACGGGCACGTAACCGAGCTTATGCAAGTATACCAGCGGGATGCACCCGCCCATGCGACCTACACCGCAGCGGCACGACGCCCGAACAACTTGTCAAAAATGGAATCGAAGAACGGCGCATCGGACTTACCCAGGGCGTACGCCAGGCCAAAGGTGACGAGAACGGCGGGAAGTCCGGCGACGACGGCGAACATGAGACCGCGCATCGCACCCTCAAGCGGGCCCACGGACATGGTAAGCCCCTGGAGGATGCCCCAGCCCACCAGGGTGCCCAAGGTGCCGAAGACAAGGCCGCGAGCCGCAGCGCTCAACACGGAGCGCATACCCAGCCCGCCCAGCTGACCGCGCAGGCGGACAAGCACCACGGCATCGGCAAGCACGTAGTACACCGTCTGCGACAACCCCACCGCGGCGATACCCATGCTGGGGACGAAAACGAAGCAAAACACGATCTCGGCAACGGCGGAGATGACCACCGCCAGCGCGAAGAACTTCATGGACAGCATGGCTGAGCATGCCTTTTGCAGGTAGACAAACACGCAGTTAAAGACCAGGCCAACAGCCAAGCCGGCAAGGCACACGGTGGTGATCTCCACAGACTCGGCATCGAACTTGCCGCTCGCCAAGATGTTGATGAGGCAACGCGCGAACAGGATCAAGAACATCGAGAACGGGATGGTGGTAAAGACGATCTTGGACAGACCGCGCGAGAAGCCTTGCTTGAAGCTCGCCATATCGCCTTGCGCGAAGTAATGCGACAGCTCGGTGAACATGGTGACCGAGATGGGCACGGCGAAAATGGAGTAGGGCAGCACGTACCACACGCGCGAGTAGTACAGCGCCGCAGCACCGGAAGAGGTGACCTGCATGGCGCAACTGGAGAGCACGGCAAGGGTGGGATAACCCACCAGGGTGATGAACAGCGTAGGCAGGCCGATAGAAATCGTCTCGCGCAACGCGGGGTCGGCCAGGTTCATGCGCAGGCTCAGATGCACGCCGTGACGGCCAAGCGACGGAATCTGCACCAGGACCTGAGCCAACACGCCTAGCGGGTTGCCCACGGCGAGGATCATCATGGCAAGGCCGCTGTTCACATGAGACAGCAGGCCGTAGCCCGCAAACGACAGGATCACGATGATGTTGTTGAGAATAGGGGCGGCGTTGCTCGCCACATACTCACGCTCGGCGTTAAGCACGCCTGAGAACACCGAGGACAAGGCGTAGAGCACGATCTCGACCGAGAACCAGCGGAAGAACCACACCGCCAGATCCGAGTCAAAGCCATCGGCCGCCCCCGCCGATTGCGTCCACACGATAGGTGCGGCGAAGACGAAGCTCACCACGGTGATGACGAGCATGATCACAGTGAGGATGGACAGCAGGTTCGAAGCGTACTCGCCCGCGCCCTCGCGACCGACCTTGTCGCGCACCTTCACGTACACGGGCAAAAAGGCGGTGATGAGCATACCGCCCACCACCAGCTCATAGAGCATGTTGGGCAGCTGGTTGGCGATGGTGTAGCAGCTCGCGAGCATGGCGGCGCCCATGGCCCATGCCTGCACCGCCGTGCGGAAAAAGCCGGTGATTCGGCTTATGATCACGAGCATGCTCACCATATTGGAAGATTTCTCGGCCGCCTCGAGCATATCGTCATCGTGCTCGGGCGTGGCTCCCACGGCATCGACCGCATCTCCATCCACGGTCTCATCGGGTTCGCTCATGAAATTCTCAAACGATGCCAGCGCATCGCGCTCGTCGGCAGCACGGGAGAACAACCATTCCTCGTCTATATCGTCATCCAGGTCAGGCAGCTTCACCTGAGGTAACGGGTCGCCTGGAGCGACGCGGCCGCCCTGTCCCGCCGCAGCGAGAAACACGCTCGTGGAACCGGGGTCGGTTGTGGACAGAAACCGCCGAGACGCAGCGGCGGCGAGGAACACCGAGGTCTCATCGGGACGGTTCGAGGAGAGCACGGAGCTGCCGGCGGCATCTCGCGCAGACGCGTCCGCCACGTCCTCGAGACCCTTGGGCGATGCCGCACGCTCTCCACGAGCGGCGGCGAGAAAAACCGCCGTCTCGTCGGGACGCGGGGCGCGGGCGCGATGCTCGGCAGCTGCAAAACGGTGCCTTGCCGCATCACCGGGAGCAGCGAAATGGCTCCCGCGACGCGCAGTACCCTCAAGATCGTCAATAGCCATAGCTCACGCCTCTTCCTTGCAAATATCCGCCATCACGGCATCGCAGAATCCTACCAAGTCGTGTGGCGCGATCTCCACCTGAAGCCCGCGCCTGCCACCCGATACCATGATGGTGTCAAATAGCTGGCAGGTCTCGTCGACCACAGTGCGAAACCGCCTCTTCATACCCACCGGGGAGCAGCCTCCGCGCATGTAACCCGTCACCGCCACCAAGTCGCGCACGTGCATCATCTCAAGTGATTTCTCCCCTACCGCACGCGCCGCGGCTTTGAGGTCGAGCTCGGCAGCCACGGGGACGCAGCACACCACATGATCGTGTGCGGACGTGACGGTTACCAGCGTCTTGAAGACGCGGTCGGGATCTTGACCAAGCTGCGCCGCCACGTGAACACCCGAAAGATCGGATCCGTCGACCTCATAGGTATGCGTCGAAAAGGAAAGCCCCGCGCGTTCAAGCTCGCGCAGGGCGTTGGTCTTTTGCAGTTTAACCTTTTTAGTCATATGCGCTATTTGGGTAAGGCCAGAGCGCCCGCAGGCTAGATCTGGCCGCCGCCAAGAAACGCGCCCATGTAGGCCATGCTGGCGGTGCCCATGGGCACGCCGAAGGTGCGCGCACCGTAGCACAGCCCGCCACCCACGTAGAAAGCCACGTGGCCCGGGAAGAACACCAAATCACCGTACTGCAGCTCGTTGATGTTGGTGGTCCAGCGACCATGGGATCGCACGTAGTTCATCTGATCACCCGAGGTGCGAGGCAGGCTGACGCCGATCTGCTTATAGGCATACTGAACGATACCAGAGCAGTCGAAGCCCACCGAGGGGCTCGTGCCGCCCCACACATAGGGCGAGCCCTCGTACTGCAGGGCGATAGAGAGCGCCGAGGCGCCCACGGTGCTGGTGCCCGAGGAACTGGAACCCGAATTACCGCCGGAATTACCGCCAGAGGTACCGGGGTTGGACGGCGTGGAAGGCTGGCTGGGCGTGGTGCCGGAGTTACCGCTGTTGTCTGAATCGTTGCTGTCGGAGCTATCGGAACCGGAGTTTTGACTGGAGTCCGTCGAGGGGGCGGCAGGGGTCTCCACCGTCTGCTCCTGCTGCTCCTGTGCGGCGTTTGCCGCCTCGACAGCGGCCTGGACGGCGGCGTTGCGGGCGGCCTCCGCCTCGAGCTCGGCCTTGACTTCAGCGTCGAGCGAGTTCACGAGCGCCAAGGCCTCTTGCTGGCTCTCGCCTTGCTTTGAGAGCTTCTCCTGAGTCTCGTCCATAGCACGCGACTGCTCTTCCTGCTGCTCGTTGAGCTGGGTTTGCAGATCCTTCACCTCGGCGATGGCTTGGGCCTTGGCTTCGGATACCTTGCCGGCGTAATGGATGGACGAGATGAGGTCGGATAGGCTGCGGCTGGACAGGATGATGTTGAGCAGCGAAAGGCCGTCGCCATCCTTGTAGTTGCGGGACATGATGTCGGAGAGGGTCGCCTGAGACTCCTCGAGCTTGGCACTGGTCTGCTCGATCTGCTCATTGGTCTTTTGGAGCGCTTCGCCCTGGGCGTCGAGCTCTGCCTGCAGGGAGGCGTACTCGTTGCCGATCTGCTCGAGCTTTGCCTGAGCGGCGACGAGCTCTTCTTGGGGGTCGCCAAAAGCGGCGAGAGGGAACGAGGAACCCGCGAGAGCGAGAGCCAGGCCGGCGGTCACGGCAAGGCGGCCGGCGCGACGGGTAGTACGTTTAAGCTGCATACGTTCGTCTCCAGACGGTTACGTGTCGTGTTTAGTTGCACAACATTTTAAAGGGGCCGCACTCCACGCGCGACCCCTTTAGGAAAAACCTTATGAGAATCTTCAAACGCCGCATACATGGCGCATGCGCCAATGCAGAACCTCAAGGGCGCTACCACACATGCTCGGCAAGGCGGGCGAAGGCCTCTTGCACGCGTGAGAGCGGCAGCGCCAGGTTCACGCGAATGTGGCAAGGCCCGTGGAAGGGGCGGCCGTCCTGCCAGCCCACGCCCACGTTCCAACCAGCCGAAAGCAGCTCCTCCACCCCGCAGCCGTGCTCAGAACACCACCGCTCGCAGTCCAAGAAGAGCATGTAGGTGCCCTGCGGGCGGCTCACGCGAACGCCGGGGAGATTTTGCTCGATAAAGTCGCAGGCCCAGTCCACGTTACCCGCGATCACCTGGTTGAGCTCGTCCACCCACCCGCGGCCCTCGGCACCGTACGCGCCCATGAGGGCATGCATGGACAGCACGTTCATATCGTTGTAGTGGCACTTCTTAGCCTGCGCCTCCACGCGATCGCGCAGGTAGTCGCTGTAGATGATGTGATAAGCGCCAATGAGGCCCGCCAGGTTGAAGGTCTTGCTGGGAGCGTAGAGCGCGACCGTGCGGTCCCTCGCGTCCTCGCTCACGCTCTGCGTAGGGACGTGCTTATAGCCGGGACGGATGATGTCGCTCCAGATCTCATCCGAGATCACCACGCAGCCATGCGCAGCGTAGACCTCCATCGCACGGGCGACCTCCTCGCGCTCCCACACGCGGCCCGTGGGGTTATGCGGCGAGCAGAACACGGCGACATGGATCTTATCCTGCTCGAGCTTGCGCTCCATATCGTCAAAATCCATACGGTAGATGCCATCATCGTCAAGAACCAGCGGGCTGTGCACGATCTTGAACCCGGCGTTCTCGATAGATTTGGTGAAGCCGATGTAGGTGGGTCTGTGTACCAGCACGGCATCACCCGGCGCGGCGAACGCCTGCAAGGTGGAGACCACGCCGCCCAGCACGCCGTTCTCGTACCCAATGTGCTTGGGCCCAAGGCCTTCCGCGCCGTTGCGCTCGCGCTGCCAGTCGATGATCTTTGCGAAATACTCATCGCGCGGATTGAAGTAGCCGAAGGAGGGGTGCTGTGCGCGGGAGATGATCGTGTCGGTAATGGTGTGCAGCACCGGGAAGTTCATGTCTGCCACCCACATGGGAATGAAATCGAACCCTTCCGCGGGCGCGCTGGGCGCCATACCGCCGGTGCCGGAGGCGTCCACGGCGATGGCGTCCATGCCGTGGCGGTCGAGAATGCTGGTGAAGTCGTAGGTCATGCTCATCCCTTCATCGCTCGGGGCCCGGGGTGATAAGATCGATCGCCCCGGTTTGTCCTCAAAATAAATAAGGGGGATCCGGGTTGGAACTCCTCCTTTTGATTGTAGCGTTGGGTGCAGGCCACTTTGTTGCGTCGTGAACGCGACCCGAATGGCAACGGAATGAGAAAAACCCTCCGGGCTCTTTTCTCATTTAGTCCACGCCCACGAAGAGGCAGCCGTTGGTGGTGCCCGGGAAGCGCTTGTCGGGCCGTCTGCCCGTTTTGGCAGCCTCAAGGGCTCGTGCCGCGTGGGTGACGGCGCGTTTGAGCTCGCTTTGTTCCATAAGGGTGCCATCCACCATAAAGCGCGTCACCCCGGCAGCGAGAAGCTGCGGGATCTGCGGGGTGATGTCGATGGGCTTTGTCTCATAGAGGTGCGAGCGGCCGTGGATATCCGTACGCACGGGAAAGACCTTGCCATCGATGTTCTTGAGGCTGTAGCGACGAGAGCGCAGGCGACACTTCTCGCAGTCGTGGATGCAGGCGTCCATGGTCTGCAGGATGCAATGCTCCGACGTCATCACACGCGGGCGCCCAAACACCTCGATACCAAGCTCCATACCGGTCTGCCCCACCATGGCAGGCCCAATCTGCTCGATCTCTGCCAGCGTAAGCTCCGGAGACAACCACACGCCGCGAGCCCCATGTTCAGCAAGCATGCGTGCCGCCGCAACGTTATGCACCGGGATGCAGCTGCGGATCTGCACCGGCACCTCCCGCTTGGCAGCAAGAGCAAGCTCCGAGATATTGCCCACAGCGACGGATGCCCCGGGAACCACCCAATCATCCAACCGCTCCCGATCAGCCAAACGGCAAACCTCATCCAACACCGGAACAACGCCCAAAGCGGCAACCTCAGAAGGAGCAACGCCACAAGCCTCCAAAGCATCGGAAGACATATAAACCGAAGCAGCCCCAGCCGACCGAGCAACCTCAGCATCCTCCAGGGAAGTGACAAGAGCAACCACCCCTGGGACCGAGCAAGCCCGTGCATCCAAAGCGCCCGCTTCGAGCAAGGGCCCGTCCATTTTTCTATCCCCGTGTGATGCCGAGATACGGGAATCCGTCACCGTCTCCGAGTCGGTCGATACATTCACCGCTTCAGCTTTCTCAGCGTATCCCCTCAGTATCTCGTCCTCCAACGCCTCGCAAGCAGCCGCCCGCACCTTATGTACCGCCGAGAACCCCATCCCGCAGCCCTCATCCAGCTGCACGTCAAAGGACGCCGCCTCGAAGGGAGAGGATCCCATGCGTCCCACATGCTCGATGAGGTCAGACGCCCCAACCGGACGCGTTCGAGCGGCCTCCACCGTAAAACCCGTCGCGGTGGCAGACACAGCCGGGTCATCACAGCAGGTGAGCGTCACCGCAAAAGGCTCGCCCAGGTGCGCGGCCACACGCACATCGACCTTGCGCTTGCGCGGCACCTCGCGCTTGAGCGCCGAGGCCGCCGTATCAATGGCGGCCCGGCTGCGAATCACACGCACGCGGCTGTGAGCCGGCATGGCGCGGGGAATACGGACCTTCAGTTCCTCTCCGGCCTTCGCATCGCATGGAGCGAGCACCGTGAGGAACTGATCGAACTCATCGTCATGACGCAGCTCCAGCAAGTCGCCCTCCCCCACCGGTTCGGTAAGCGCCAAGACGGCGGTCGCGATCTTGTTGCGGCGATCGTCGGGCCGAAGCCCCGCACCGGCACCCACGGTGCGGCTCCGCAGAACCTCGCCCACAACCTGCCCGCGGTTGTTGGAGCGCTCGTAGCTCATCATCTCGTCATCCGACGTACCGCGCTGATAGGCAGTGGTGAAGTCGCGGTTGAAGCATCGCTTGAGCTGGCGTGCTCGCGCATCGCGCTCCTCGGAAGCGGGCGTACGGCCACTCAAGACGTCATCGAGTTCACGGCGGTATACGTCCACGATGGAGTACACGTAATCGGGCGCCTTCATTCGCCCCTCGAGCTTGAGCGCGTGCGCCCCCGCATCGAGCAACTCATCGAGCATCTGAGAAGTATTGGTGTCGCGCGGGCACAGCGGTCGCTCGCGCCCCGGAGCCGCCACCGAGCGCCCCTTCTCGTCTATAAGGTCGTAAGGAAGGCGGCAGGGCTGCGCGCACATGCCGCGATTCGCCGAGCGCCCTGAGCACGCGAAACTCGACAACAGGCACACGCCCGAGTAGCAAAAGCAGATAGAACCGTGGGCGAAGACCTCCAGATCCACCCCCACCGGCGCGATCGCAGCGATCTCGTCTACCGAGAGCTCGCGCGAAAGGGTGACGCGGTCCGCCCCCGCGTCGCGGCACCACGCGGCTCCACGCGCGTCGTGGATATTGGCTTGCGTGGAGATATGGGTCTCCACCTGGGGCATGCGTCGGCGAACCTCCGCGAACAGACCCCAATCCTGAATGATGAACGCATCGGCGCCCAGCTCGGTGCAATGGCGCACCAGCTCCAGCGCCGAGTCCATCTCGGACTCCTTGATGACGATGTTCACCGTCACATACACCCGGGCGCCCGCCAGATGCGCGAGTCGGCATGCCGCGGCAAACGTCTCGTCCGTGAAGTTTTGCGCCTTGCGTCGAGCATTGAACGCACCCATGCCGCAGTAGATGGCATCGGCCCCCGCGGCCAGAGCGGCGGCAAACGGCTCAGGCCCTCCAGCGGGAGCAAGCAGCTCGGGCTTTTTAACAAAACGACGCTCAGCGCACATACGCAGCCTTTCAAGACGGGTTTCATCCCGCCAGATTATACGGGCCGAAAAAAAGTCCAGATACAGGACAAAGAAATCAACGCAGCGAAAGATCGAAAAAGAAAAGCGGGCATGCGCCCAGATGGAACACATACCCGCTTTTGGTCCTCTCGATCCTAGGGTTATGCGAGCCTGCTTTGCAGCTTCGCGGGGACCGAGCGACCATGCAACCCGGGGCTTCCGGGTGGGAGTCCTAGACTCTTGCAACTAGAACTTGTGGCCGCACTTCTTGCAGATGCGCAGCTTGTTCTTTCCGTCCTTCTCATGGCCGACGCGGGTGCGCTTACCGCACTCGGGGCACACGAGGTTGACGTTGGAGGCATCGATGGCGGCCTCCTGCGACACGATGCCGCCCTGCTGGTTGGCAGCGGTGGGCTTGACGGCCTTCTTCACGATGGCCACGCCCTCGACGACGACCTTGCCCTCCTTGGGGAGCGCGCGCAGAACGATGCCCTGCTTACCGCGATCCTTGCCAGAGAGGACCTCGACCTTGTCGCCCTTCTTGATGGACATAGACATATGGTCTCTCCCTTACTTAGAGGGTCTCGGGTGCAAGCGAGACGATCTTCATGTACTTCTTGTCACGAAGCTCACGCGCGACGGGCCCGAAGATGCGGGTACCGACGGGCTGACCATCGTTGTTGATGACAACGGCGGCGTTGTCATCGAAGCGAATGTAGGAGCCGTCCTTGCGACGGACCTCCTTCACGGTGCGAACGACGACGCAGCGGACAACGTCCTTCTTCTTGACGTTGGCGCCAGGGGTGGCCTCCTGCACGGCGGCGATGATGACATCGCCGATGCCAGCATAACGGCGCTTGGAGCCGCCAAGCACCTTAATGCAGCGAACCTTGCGGGCGCCGGAGTTGTCGGCGACGTTCAGCATGGTTTGCATCTGAATCATGGTAGTTCCTCCGAACTTGGGGAAACCGGGGAGAGGTGCGCTGCCCCAAACAGGCGCGGCGAGCGCTCAAGCAGCGCACATCACCGGTACTTTCGACACGTCGTGTTTACTTGGCGCGCTCGATGATCTCGACGAGACGCCAACGCTTGGTAGCGGACAGAGGACGGGTCTCCATGACCTTGACGGTATCGCCAAGACCGGCCGTGTTCTCCTCGTCATGGACATGCAGCTTCTTGGAGCTGTTGACCATCTTGCCGTACTTGGGATGACGCTTGCGCTCGGCAATCTTGACCACGATGGACTTGTTGCCGGAGATGGAGACGACGACACCCTGGCGGACCTTGCGCGCGTTGCGCTCAGTAGCTTCAGCCATGTTTCACTCCTAGGTGTTCTACTCGGTCGCGGCGGACTTCTCCGCGGCGATCTGGCGGGCACGCTGCTCGGTAAGAACGCGAGCGATGTCCTTCTTCACGGTCTTGACGCGAGCGGTGTTGTCCAGCTGGCTGGTGGCCATCTGGAAACGAAGGTTAAAGAGCTCGGCGCGGCACTCCTTCAGCTTCTCAGCCAAGGCCTCGTCGGAAAGCTCACGGATCTCTGCGGGCTTCATTTACTTATCCTCCCCGGTCTTGTCGGCGCGGGTCACGATCTTGGTCTTGATGGGCAGTTTGTGCTGGGCAAGACGCAGGGCCTCACGGGCGATCTCGTGGACACGGCGGAGGTCTCGAACATGATGCGGCCCGGCTTGACGACGGCCACCCACTCCTCGGGGTTACCCTTACCGGAACCCATGCGGGTCTCAGCCGGCTTCTTGGTGATGGGTTTATCCGGGAAGATCGTGATGAAGACGCGGCCGCCACGCTTCATGTAGCGGGTCATGGCGATACGGGCGGCCTCGATCTGGCGGTTGGTGATCCAATGACGGTCGAGGGCCTGCAGGCCGTAGTCGCCAAAATGCAGCTCGGTATGGCCCTTGGCCGTACCCTTCATGGAGCCACGCTGCACCTTACGGTGAAGAACACGCTTAGGGGCAAGCACTACTGACCCCTCCTCTCAGAATTGCGACGGCGAGGACGCGAGGGGCCCTCGAGAGCCGGGTTGGGGACCGGCTGGCCGGGGAGCTTCTCGCCCAGGTAGATCCAGACCTTCACGCCGCAGGAACCCATGGTGGTGCGGGCGGTAGCGGTGCCGTAGTCGATCTTGGCGCGCAGGGTGTGCAGAGGCACGCGACCCTCGCGGTACCACTCGCGGCGGCCCATCTCGGCGCCACCCAGACGGCCGGAGCACTGGATACGGATACCCTTGGCACCGGACTTGCGGGCGGACTGAACAGCCTTGCGCATAGCGCGACGGAAGGCCACGCGGCCCTCGAGCTGCTCGGCGATGGACTGGGCGACGAGCTCGGCGTCGAGCTCGGGGCGCTTGATCTCGATGACGTCGACGGACAGGTTGCCCTTAATCACGCCGGCGACATGCTCGAGCTCGGAGCGGAGCTGATCGATCTCAGCGCCCTTCTTGCCGATGACGATGCCGGGACGGGCGGTGAGGATGATGACCTTCACCTTGTCGCCGGCGCGCTCGATCTCGACGCGGGAGACGGCGGCACGGGAGAGGCGCTTCTTCAAGAAGTTGCGGATCTCCATATCGTTGCCGAGCTTCTTGGCGTAGTCCTTCTCAGCGAACCAGCGGGAACGCCAGTTCTCGGTGATGCCAAGGCGGAAACCGGTGGGGTAGACTTTCTGACCCATGCTTCGCTTACGCCTCCTTTCGAGGAGCGACGACGATGGTGATGTGGCTGGTGCGCTTGAGGATGCGGGAAGCGGAGCCCTTGGCGCGAGGACGGATACGCTTGAGCGTGGGGCCCTCGTCAACATAGGCGAACTTCACGAACAGGTCATCGGCGCGCATGCCGTTGTTGTTCTCGGCGTTGGCCACGGCGCTCTTCAAGACCTTCTCGACATCCACGGCGACGGCGCGCTCGCAGAAGTGGAGGATGTCAAACGCGGCAGCCACGGACTTGCCACGGACCAGGTCGATGACCAGGCGGGCCTTGCCGGGGGAAACACGCACGTACTTAGCCGTGGCGCGGACCTCGCGGGTCGTATCGGTAGACTTAGTTGCCATTTATCCCAAAACCCCCTATTTGGCCTTGTGGCCACGGAACGAACGGGTCGGCGAGAACTCGCCGAGCTTGTGACCGACCATGGACTCGGTGACATACACGGGCACGTGCTTGCGGCCGTCGTGGACGGCGATGGTATGACCAACCATCTCGGGGAAGATGGTGCTGGCTCGCGACCAGGTCTTGACGACGTCCTTCTTGCCGGCCTCGTTCATCGCGGTGATACGCGAGAGGAGACGGGTCTCCACGAACGGGCCCTTCTTGAGACTTCTGCTCATAGGTGCTTTCTCCTAACTCGGTATCGACTACTTGGTCTTGCGACGACGGATGATCAGCGCGTTGGAAGTCTTCTTCTTGTTGCGCGTACGATAACCCTTCGTGGGCTTGCCCCACGGAGTGACAGACGGGCGACCAGAGGTGTGGTTCTTGCCCTCGCCACCGCCGTGCGGGTGGTCGACCGGGTTCATGACGGTGCCGCGGACGGTCGGGCGCACGTTCATCTTGCGCTTACGACCGGCCTTGCCGATCACGATGTTGGAGTGCTCGGCGTTGCCGACCTCGCCCACCGTGGCGCGGCAGGTGAGCAGCACGCGACGCATCTCGGAAGACGGCATACGCACGATGGCGTACTTGCCCTCCTTACCCATGAGCTGGCAGGAGTTGCCGGCGGAACGGGCGATCGCGGCACCCTTGCCGGGCATGAACTCCACGGCGTGGATCAGGGTACCGACGGGCATCTCGGACAGCGGCATGGCGTTGCCCGGCTTGATGTCGGCACCGGCGCCGGAGACGACCATATCGCCGACCTTGAGGCCCTTGGGGGCGAGGATGTAGCGCTTCTCGCCGTCCACGTAGTGGAGCAGGGCGATACGGGCGGAGCGGTTAGGATCGTACTCGATGGTAGCGACCTTGGCCGGCACGCCGTCCTTGTTGCGCTTGAAGTCGATGCGACGGTACTGGCGCTTCACGCCGCCGCCCTGGTGACGCACGGTGATGTGACCGTGGTTGTTGCGACCGGCCTTCTTGGGAAGCGGCTCGACGAGCGACTTCTCGGGCTTGGTGGCGGTGATCTCGGAGAAGTCCGAGATGGTCTGCCAACGGCGACCCGCGGAGGTCGGTTTGAGGTGCTTTACAGCCATTACATATCCCTTTCGATATCTATCCGCTCGCCACCGCAAGCTGGGATGCGGATGCGGTGACACCGGATTACCACGGTACCGGGCGTGTCTATCTTTTAAGCCCGATACCCAACCCCCGCGCCTTCTGGGCGCGGGGACAAGCTAACAAGGAGCCCTAGGCCTGGTTGCCGAAGATCTCGATCGTCTGGCCCTCGGCGAGGGTGACGACTGCCTTCTTCCAGGAGCGGGTCTTGCCGGCGACATAGCGAACGCGCTTGGTCTTGGGCTTGACGCGCAGGGTGTTTACGCGAGCGACCTTCACGTTGAAGATCTCCTCGACGGCATCCTTGATCTGGTACTTGTTCGCATCCTTAGCGACCTCGAACGTGTACTTGTTCTCCTCCATGAGAGAGTAGGAACGCTCGGAGACGATCGGGCGAATGATCACGGAACGTGCGTCCATTATGCGAGCACCTCCCCGAAGTGGTTGGCAACATCGGCGGGCATCACGAGGGCGCCGTTGTTCACGAGGTCGTAGGTGTTGGCCTCGTTGGGCGTGATGATGAACGTCTTGGGGATGTTGCGGAAGGACAGGTAGGCGTTGATGTCGTCCTCACGCACGATGATGGTGAGGCGCTTGCCCTCGAGGCCCAGGGCCTTGAGCATGGCCACAGCGGCCTTGGTGGACGGCTTCCCGAAGCCGTAGTCGTCCACGAGCACGAGCTCGTTGTCGCGCACCTTCGCAGAGAGCGCGGAGCGCATGGCGAGCTTGACCTCCTTGTTGTTCATACGCTTGGCGTAGGAACGGGGCTTGGGGGCGAAGACCACGCCGCCGTGACGCCACTGCGGGGAACGGGTCGAACCCTGACGGGCGCGGCCGGTACCCTTCTGACGCCAAGGCTTCTTGCCGCCGCCGGAGACCTCGGAACGGGTCTTGGCGGACTGGGTGCCCTGACGCCAGCAGGCCTGCTGGCAGGTCACGATGTGGTGCATAACGTGGATGTTGGGCTCGATGCCGTACACGCCCTCGGCGAGCTCGGCGTCGGCTGCCTTGGCACCCTGAGCGTTCTTGACTTCGTACTTAGTCATAACTGGATCTCCTTGCCCTTTACGCCATGCGGATGGCGACCAGAGCGTTCTTGCCGCCAGGGACAGCGCCCTTGACGAGCATGAGGTTCTGCTCGGCATCGATACGAACGACGGACAGGTTCTTCACGGTCACGCGGTCGTTGCCCATGTGACCGGCCATCTTGACGCCCTTGAGGACGCGCGCCGGGTAGGCGCACTGGCCGATGGAGCCCGGGTGACGCTTGAAGTGGGAACCATGGGTCATAGGACCGCGGCGCTGACCCCAGCGCTTGATGCGACCCTGGAAGCCCTTACCCTTGGAGGTGCCGATGACGTCGACCTTGGCGGTCTCGGCGAAGTCGGCAACGGTCACGACGTCGCCCACCTTGTGATCCTCGGCGTTGTCCACGCGGACCTCGCGGAGGTAGCGGACGGGCTCGACGCCGGCCTTGGCGAAGTGACCAGCCATGGGCTTGTTCACGTTCTTGACCTTGATGTCGCCGAAACCGATCTGGACGGCGTTGTAGCCGTCGGTCGCCTCAGTTTTAACCTGCGAGACGGAGCAGGGGCCAGCCTGGATGACCGTGACGGGGACGACGTTGTCGTCCTCGTCCCAAACCTGGGTCATACCGATCTTGCGGCCGAGAATCATGCTGATCATGCATAGATCCTAACCCTCGGTGGTCGCCGGACCTTGCGCAAAACACTTGCGTTTGCCCCCAGCGGACCACTACCTACCTGCAGAGCCCTGTGCTTTGCATTCGCTCCAAGGCCCCTACCAGCGCAACCCTTGCGGTAAGGTACCCGGGGCAGAATCCTCCCCACTAAGCACAGCTTGCCTAGTATACACGGCCACGGGCGTATCCATAAAAGTTCACATGAGCTGCAAATATCCCAGCTGCTGCCGTTTCCGCAGGTCATCACGGCATGAGAAATCGGCCCGGAGGGTTTTCTCATCTTTCGCGACTCGAAAAAGATGAGAAAAACCCTCCGGGCCGATTTCTCACTTTCTCTGCTCGCAGGATGTTAGCTGCTTTAAACTTTATTCTGTTTCGACTTGGGCGGAAGGTGATTTCTATAAAGTATGATCTGGGCATACCTACTGACCTGCTCTCTTTGTGGCAGCCTCAGTTTGACCAGCTTAACGTGCGTCTTGAACGGCGTGGGTCCGCGCTTACCTGTACTGCTGAGAACCCTAGCTGCAGTTGTTCTGCCTGGGTGATGCCTATATCCAATAGTTGCGTCATCATCGACCACGATGTGGTGCCCGCCCGTGACCTCCACTTTTACGAGGCGCCTAAAAGCCCGTACGCCTGCCTGTGCACCTGCTCGGTTGCCTCGGTGCAAATCATGCCTGATTGCGGGATCGAACAAACGGCTGTGCCCCCTACTCCTGGCCCTTGGCCTTCTGATGCCATTTACTCCTTTACGTACGCTGATGTCCAAGAAGCTCGCGCCGTGCTTCTAAGCGGTCAGCGGTATCGCTCGCGGAGTATCTGCATGCTGCCCGGTTTTTTCTGCGACCTTGAGGAGCTATATCCAAACGAGGGCTTCAACCTCATGAACTCATTCAACGAGGCCTGGGGCGATGAGTCCGCGACTGCTATTCGCACGGCCTTGCGTCGCCTGGGCGCACGGAACATGCTCGCACCCGGGGCCCACCTGTTCGCCCGAGGAACGGTCGAAGCCCTGATAGCTCAACTTGCCGAGGACCGCGCAGCGCAAGATACAGCGAAGCTCCTTGCCAGGGACAAAGCCTCGTCACGTCTTGCGGAGGAGGTCTCGATCCTCATCGAGCGCGCTCTGAACGAGCATCATGCCCCTGGGCTCGAAGAGCTGGCCGAAAAGCTCTATGTGAGCAGGTCCACGCTCTGCGCTGTGTTTAAACAGGAGACAGGCGAGAGCCTTGGGGCCTACATCCAACGGCGCCGCATGGAGCGCGCGAAGGACCTTCTTGCAGACGGTCTCGCCCCCACTCAAGTCGCCCTTGCCGTAGGCTACAGCTCCCCATCCTCGTTCTCCCAAGCCTTCAGAAATTCAACGGGCTATCCACCTGGCAGCTTCCGCCAGCTCCTCCAGAAATGAGAACAACCCTCCGGGCCGATTTCTCATTCGTCCAAAGTGCTGTTGAGAACGTCCAGACGTGCGGGGGGCCAGGCATGGAGTCAGGTGGTGGTGATAAGTTACCTTCATCTAACAGAGCGCCAACAACGGCGTACGGATGATGGGGGTGGGCCTATGGCAAAGAAGGATCCGGGAAAACCCAAGGAGCGCAGCGCGGTGGCGCAGCTGCTCGATTTCGCGGGACCCAGACGCGCACTCACCTACACGGGCTGTGCGCTGTCGGCGCTTTCCATGCTGCTGGGTTTTGGGCCATATGTCTGCATCTGGTTTGTCGCGCGCGACCTGCTCGCGGTGGCTCCCCGCTGGGAAGCGGCGCAGTGCCTCACCGCGTACGGCTGGTGGGCGCTCGCCTTCTCGGTCGCGAGCATCGCGCTGTACTTCTGCGCGCTTATCTGCACGCATCTTGCCGCGTTTCGCTGCGCGTCCAACATTCGCAAGGCCACGACCGCGCACCTCATGGGCGTGCCGCTGGGTTACTTTGACATCCACGCGAGCGGCGAGCTGCGGCGCATCATCGATGGCTGTGCGTCGGCGACCGAGGACCTGCTCGCCCACAAGCTCGCCGATACCGCGGGCTCCGTGGCCATGGCCGCCGGCCTGCTCGTCTTGTTCTTCATCTTCGACTGGCGCCTAGGGCTCGCCTGCGTGGCGGCCATGGCGCTCAGCGTCATTTGTCTGTGCGGCATGATGACCGGGCGCGGCATGGAGTTCGTGACCAACTACCAAACCGCGCTGGTCAACATGACGCGCGCGGGGACCGAATACGTGCGCGGCATCCCGGTGGTGAAGGTCTTCCAGCAGACCGTCTACTCGTTCCGCGCCTTCCACGAGGCGATCATGGCGCACGCGCACATGGCCAAGACCTACGCGGTCGATTTCTGCCGCCCCTGGCAAGTGGCGCAGCTCACGGTGATCAACGGTCTGGTGATGTTTTTGGTGCCCGTGGTACTGCTGCTTGCACCCGGGGAGGGTGACTTCGCGCGCTTTCTCAACAACGTGGCCTTCTACGCGGTCTTTAGCGCTTTGGTACCAACGGCCATGACCCGCGTAATGTTTATGAACGAGGCTTCCATGACCGCGACGGACGCCCTCGCCCGTGTGCGCGGCGTGTTGGACTCCGAGCAGCTCAAGGCCCCGACCTCTCCCAAGAAGCCCGCCGATGCAAGCGTGCGCTTCGATGCCGTGACCTTCACCTATGCGGGTGCCGAGAAGCCGGCGCTCGATGGCGTGACCTTTGAGGTGCCGGCGGGCTCCACGGTCGCGCTGGTGGGCCCCAGCGGCGGCGGCAAGTCAACGGCGGCGAGCCTGATGCCGCGGTTTTGGGACGTAGACGCGGGGCGCGTACTCGTAGGGGGCGTGGATGTGCGCGAGCTCGATGCGCACGAGCTCATGGAGCAGGTCGCCTTCGTATTCCAAACCAACAAGCTGTTCAGCGACACGCTGTACGAGAACGTTCGAGCCGCGGCACCTAACGCGACGCGCGATGAGGTGCTCGCCGTGCTTTCGGCAGCCCAATGCGACGGCATCGTGGCCAAGCTGCCCCAGGGCGTTGATACTATGCTGGGAACCGGGGGCGCCTACCTCTCCGGTGGCGAAGTGCAGCGCGTGGCGCTCGCACGCGCGATTCTCAAGCATGCACCCATCGTGGTGCTCGATGAGGCCACGGCATTTGCCGACCCTGAGAACGAGATGTTGATACAGCGCGCGTTTGCGCAGCTCACTCATAGCGAAGATGGGACACGCCGCACGGTGATCATGATCGCCCACCGCCTGTCAACCGTGGTGGGCGCCGATAAGATCGTGGTGCTGGACAAGGGCCGTGTGGCTGAGCAAGGCACGCATGAGGAGCTACTCGCGCAAGGCGGCCTCTACGCCCGCATGTGGGCCGAGTACAACCGAGCCGCGACCTGGCGCATCTCAAGCACGGACAATGCGGCCGCGACCGCAGTTCTCAAAATGAGAAAAACCCTCCGGGCCGATTTCTCATCCAAGGAAGGAGGCGAGGCGTAGATGATCGCGCGCATGTTGAAGGACCGCTACGCCCTGTCCGATACCGGCGTGCGCAACGCGATGCTTGGCACCGTGTGGACCGCCGTGACCAACCTGGTCATCATGGCCGGCATGGGGATCATGTTCCTGGCCATGAAGGGGCTCGTCGGCCATCTTGCCAAGGGTGAACCCCTACCCGCCTTGCCGTGCTTCGCCCTGGCACTCGCGGTGTTCGCCGTGGCGCTTTTTGTGGCGAACTGGTTGCAGTACACCTATACCTACGGCGTGGTGTACGAGGAATCGAGCGCCCAGCGCATTCGCCTTGCCGAGACCCTGCGCCGCCTGCCGCTATCGTTCTTTGGTCGCCGAGATTTGGCGGACCTTACCGAGACCATGCTCACCGATGTCGCCACCATGGAGCACGCCTACAGCCATGTGCTGGGCGAGCTCTTTGGCGCGCTGGCGTCCACGGTGATCGTGGCCGTGGGGTGTGCGTTTTACAACCTACCGCTCATGCTGGCGGCGTTTTGGAGCGTGCCGGTGGCTTTCGCGATCCTTTATGGCGGTCTGGCCGTGGTGTCGCCCGCACAAAAGCGGGCTCGGGCGGCCAAGGTCGTGGTGGCCGATGGCATCCAGGAGACGCTCGACTGCGTACGAGAGATTCGCGCGACCAACCGCGAGGGCGCCTATCTGGAGAAGCTCGGCGCCAAGATCGACGAGGCCGAGGCCCATACGACGGTGAGCGAGGTGCTGGGCGGTATCTTTATGAACTCCGCTCAGGTGGTGTTGCGCCTGGGTGTTCCGAGCACCGTGCTGATGGCTGCAACGCAAATCGCTGCGGGCCGCATCGACTTCATGGTGATGTTCGCGTTCCTGCTGCTAGTGAGCCGCATCTACGCGCCGTTCGACCAGTGCCTTATGCTACTGTTCGAGCTGTTCGCGAGCCGCGTGGCCGCCGGGCGCATGCACCAGATATACGACGAACCGCAGGCCACGGGTTCGGCCGAGTTTCACCCGCAGGGACACGATGTGGTATTCGACCATGTGGCGTTCTCCTACGGCGCGGGGCCCGATGGTCGCGCCGGCGACCGCGTGCTCGAGGACGTGAGGTTCACGGCGCGCGAGGGCGAGGTCACCGCGCTTGTGGGCCCCAGCGGTTCGGGCAAGTCAACCTGTGCGCGTCTGGCTGCACGCTTTTGGGACGCCACGGCGGGTACCGTGAGCATTGGCGGCGTAGACGTCTCCACCGTGGATCCCGAAGCGCTGCTAGCGGACTTCTCGGTCGTATTCCAAGACGTGACCCTGTTTGACGACACAGTGATGGAGAACATCCGGCTGGGACGCCGCGATGCGACCGACGACGAGGTGCGGGCAGCCGCACGGGCGGCTCTTTGCGACGACTTTGTATCATGCATGCCGCAGGGCTATAGCACGCCCATTGGCGAGAACGGCAGCCAACTTTCGGGTGGAGAGCGTCAGCGCATCTCGATCGCCCGCGCCCTACTTAAGGATGCCCCGGTGGTGCTGCTGGATGAAGCCACGGCGAGCCTGGACGTAGAGAGCGAGACCGAGGTCCAAGCCGCCCTGTCGCACCTGCTCGCCGGTCGCACGGTCATCGTGATCGCTCACCGCATGCGCACCGTGATGGCTGCCGACAAGGTCGTGGTGCTGGAGGGTGGCCGCGTAGCCGAGCAGGGAAGCCCCCAAGAGCTCTTAGCACGCAACGGACGCTTCGCCCACATGGCCAACCTCCAAGCTTCAAGTGCCGCTTGGAGTCTGTAGCCCCTTCGATGAGAATTTGGCCCGGAGGGTTTTCTCATCTTTCGCGAATTGAAAAAGATGAGAAAAACCCTCCGGGCCATTTCTCATTCGAAAACTAAAAGGAGCCCCGGATGGTTCCGGGGCTCCTTTGGGGTTACTGTAAGCGGGTGCTTAGAGCTTGATCTCGATGTCGACGCCGGCAGGCAGGTCGAGGCGCATGAGCGAATCGACGGTGCCGGAGGTGGGGTCGAGGATGTCGATGAGGCGCTTGTGGGTGCGCATCTCGAACTGCTCCCGGGAGTCCTTGTCCACGTGCGGGGAGCGGATGACCGTGTAGAGGTTACGCTCGGTGGGCAGGGGGATGGGGCCGGACACGCGGGCACCGGTCTTCTGAGCGGTCTCGACGATGAGCTTCGCGGACTGATCGACGACCTCGTGATCGTAGCCCTTGAGGCGGATCCTGATCTTCTGGCTAGACAACTTCTACCTCCATAAGGTGGGAATCGGGTGAGTGCGTGAGCACAGGACTTAGGCGTTGCCGCCGTTCTTGGCCACGACCTCGTCCGTGACGGACTTGGGCGCCGGCTCGTAAGAGTCGAACTGCATGGTGTAGGACGCGCGGCCCTGGGTCTGCGAACGCAGGTCGGTCGCGTAACCGAACATCTCACCCAGCGGCACCTTGGCGCGGATGACCTTGTTGCCGGAGCGGTCGTCCATGCCCTCGATCTTGCCGCGACGGCCGGACAGGTTGCCCATGACGTCGCCCATGTACTGCTCGGGGGTCTCGACCTCGACGGCCATGCAAGGCTCGAGGAGGATCGGGTCGGACTTCTTGAGGGCGTCCTTGATCGCCATGGAACCGGCGACCTTGAAGGCGGCCTCGGAAGAGTCGACCTCGTGGTAGGAGCCGTCGAACAGGGTCACCTTGACGTCGACCACGGGGTAGCCGGCGATGACGCCCGTCTGCAAGGCCTCCTGGATGCCCTTGTCGATGGACGGGATGTACTCCTTGGGCACGACGCCGCCGACGATGCCGTTGACGAACTCGTAGCCGAAGCCCTCCTCCATCTTCTCGAGCTTGATGACGGCGTGGCCGTACTGACCGCGACCACCGGACTGACGGACGAACTTGCCCTCAGCCTTCTCGACGTCGTGGCCAGGGGCCTCACGGTAGGCGACCTGGGGCTTACCCACGTTGGCGTCGACCTTGAACTCGCGGAGCAGACGGTCGACGATGATCTCGAGGTGGAGCTCGCCCATGCCGGCGATGATGGTCTGGCCGGTCTCGTGGTTGGTGTGCACCTGGAAGGTCGGGTCCTCCTCGGCGAGCTTGGTGAGCGCGAGGCTCATCTTGTCCTGCTCGGCCTTGGTCTTGGGCTCGATGGCGATGTCGATAACGGGATCGGGGAACTCCATGGACTCGAGGATGATCTCGGAGCCCTCGGCGCACAGGGTGTCGCCGGTGGTGGTGTTCTTGAAGCCCACGGCAGCCAGGATGTCGCCGGTCTCGCAGGTGTTCTGGTCGATGCGCTCGTTGGCGTTCATCTCGAGGATGCGGCCCAGGCGCTCGCGCTGGCCGGAGGTGGCGTTCACCACGTAGGAGCCGGCCTCGGCCTTACCGGAGTAGACGCGGAAGAAGGTGAGCTTGCCCACGAACGGATCGGTAGAGATCTTGAAGGCGAGCGCGGAGAAGGGCTCGTCGTTGGAGGGTTTGCGGGTGTCGGCCTCGCCGGTCTTGGGGTTGGTGCCCTCGACGGCGGGGACGTCCAGCGGGCTGGGGAGGTAGTCGACGACGGCGTCGAGCAGCTCCTGCACGCCCTTGTTCTTGTAGGCGGAACCCACGAGGACCGGGTTGAGCTCGTTGGCCAGCACGCCCTTGCGGATGGCGGCCTTGAGCATCTCGACGGTGATCTCCTCGTCCTCGAGGACGGCCATCATGAGCTCGTCGTCAAACTCGGCGGCGGCGTCGAGCAGCTCGGCGCGCTTCTCGGCCACCACGTCGGCGAACTCGGCCGGGATCTCGGCCATGGGCTCGGGGTAGGTCATGCCCTTGTCATCGGCCTTGAAGTCCCACGCGGTCATGGTGACCAGGTCGACGATACCCCAGAAGTTATCCTCGGCGCCCATGGGGACCTGGATGGCCACGGCCTTGGCGTTCAGGCGTTCCTTCATGGTCTCGATGGCGTGGAAGAAGTCGGCACCCACGCGGTCGTACTTGTTGATGAAGGCGATGCGGGGGACGCCGAAGTTACGGGCCTGACGCCACACGGTCTCGGACTGGGGCTGCACGCCGGCGACGGCGTCGAACACGGCGACGGCACCGTCGAGAACGCGCAGGCAGCGCTCGACCTCGGCGGTGAAGTCCACGTGGCCCGGGGTGTCGATGATCTGGATGCGGTGCTGGACGCCGTCCTTATCCCAGAAGCAGGTGGTGGCAGCGGACTGGATGGTCACGCCGCGCTCCTGCTCCTGCACCATGAAGTCCATGGTGGCAGCGCCCTCGTGCACCTCGCCGATCTTGTGCGTCTTGCCCGTGTAGTACAGGATGCGCTCGGTCGTGGTGGTCTTACCGGCATCGATGTGGGCCATGATGCCGATGTTGCGGGTGTCCTTGAGGTTGTACTTGGACTTAGCCATGTGTTAGTTCCTCCCTGGATTACCAGCGGTAGTGCGAGAAGGCGCGGTTGGCCTCGGCCATCTTGAAGACGTCCTCGCGCTTCTTCACGGAAGCGCCCACGCCGTTGGAGGCGTCGAGGATCTCGTTGGCAAGGCGCTCGGCCATGGTCTTCTCCTTGCGGGAGCGGGAGAAGGCGACGATCCAGCGGATGGCGAGCTGGGTGGAGCGACGGGAGTTGACCTCCATGGGAACCTGGTAGGTGGCGCCGCCGACGCGCTTGGGCTTGACCTCGAGCGTGGGCTTGACGTTCTCCATGGCCTTCTTGAACACGGCGAGGGCGTCACCGTCCTCGGCCTTGGAAGCGACGATGTCGAAGGCACCGTAGACGACGCGCTCGGCGGTGGACTTCTTACCATCGAGCAGGATCTTGTTGATGAGCTGCGTCACGAGGCGGTTGTTGTAGACAGCATCAGGCTGGACCTCGCGGCGGTTCGTTCCGGAACGACGCGGCATAGTGAAATCTCCTCTTACTTCTTAGTGATTACGTGAGAGCGACTGCTCGCTACTTGGGGCGCTTGGCGCCGTAGCGGGAGCGGGCCTGCTTGCGGTTGTTCACCGGAGCGCAATCGTAGGCGCCGCGGATGATCTTGTAGCGCACACCGGGGAGGTCGCGAACGCGGCCGCCGCGGACGAGCACGATGGAGTGCTCCTGCAGGTTGTGGCCCTCACCGGGGATGTAAGCGGTGACCTCGATGCCGTTGACCAGGCGAACACGGGCGACCTTGCGAAGAGCCGAGTTCGGCTTCTTGGGGCTCGTGGTGAAGACGCGGGTGCACACGCCGCGCTTCTGGGAGTTGTGCTGCAGAGCAGCGTTCTTGGACTTCTTGGGGGTCGCGGTGCGGCCCTGGCGAACCAGCTGGTTGATAGTAGGCAAAGCTATCTCCTTCTTGTTTCCAGCTCCTATACGTGGTGCAACGGCCTGAGACGGGGAGTCAGCATCCTCCCGCGAATCATGCAGTTCGCAACTGTACGCGCGCGAAGGTGCAGTGTCAACAGACCACGCGTCCGGGCGTTTCTATAAATGAGCGTTTCTACGGACAATCTCCATAATGGAAAAACGACCCCGGGCATTTTTCTCATCGGACCTCACGCACGGCAGGAAATAACGGGGCGGACCCTTGCTGGATCCGCCCCGCCTGTCATGACTGCCTGCGAGCCGACTTGCTCGCAGTGCTCTCGTCTATCAGAGCTCTTAGATGCGCCTACGCGTATCGTCGGAGATATCGGTGGTAGGCGTGGTCACGATGTTGCCGCGCAAACGGCCGCCTGCGATCTCGCCCAGCTCGGCATCGTCAAGCTCACCGGTTTGGGGCTGCTCGACCTCGAGCTCCTTCTTCTCGTCGCTCATTACTTGGACTCCTTCCTGTTCTTACGCTCGCTGTACACACCGTAGCTCACCATACCGGTGCCAACCACGGCCATCACCACGACGGTGAAGAGCATGTTGTCGCCCAGCTGCGGGACCTTGCCCGTAGCCTTGTTGCCGTCCTTGCCAGGGTCCTTGCCCGAGTCCTTATCGGTGCCATCGCCGGGCTTGTTGGGGTTCTCGGGGGTCTTCCCGCCCTTGCCCACGGTAAGGGTTGCCTCCACCGTCTTGATGAGCGAGGCGGGCAGGGTGTTGTAGTTGTCTATGTCCTCCGATGAGCCGCCCTCGATGAGCAGGGCCTCGGTGTCGGCGGGCATGACCTTGCCCGTGAGCTTAATCGTGCCGTCGGACTTGGCCGTGATGGCACCCTTGTCGCTCACCGACGCCACGTCGTTGTCCTGAGCATCCCACACGACCTTGAGGCCGTTGGTGTACTCATCGTTGTTCTGAGCCAGTTCGTCGTTCACGGTGAGCGCCGCGAATGCCGCCGATGCGGGCTCCATCGACTCATGCGCGCTCAGCGTGCCGTCGTCGTCGTAGGTCGCGGCGCGGGCCGAGAGCGTGCCCAGGCCCTTCATAAGCGCGACCTGCTCGGCGGTGGCGGTGAGCTCGGCGGTGCCGAAGACGATGCTTTGGGCGTCGTCGTCAACGCTCAGGTAGAACTGCCTGCTGTCGGTGATGCCCTTCTCGTCTTCAGTGCTCTCAAACGTGGAGAAGTCGATATCCACGTCGACGTCGACCTTGGCGGTCTCGCCGTTCTTGAGCGCGTCGATCTTCTTGGTGCCCAGCTTGACCTGGTTGCCGTCAGCGTCGATGTAACCGTAGGTGGCGGTATGCTCGCCGGAGGTGAGCAGGTTGTCGTTGGTGATGCTCGTGGAGAGCCTCACCACGTCGCGCTCGGCCACGGTCGCGCTCAGATCCTCGACGTTGAGGTTGCGCGCGGCGGTGCCCTCCACGTCCTTGGTGGCGATCACGGTGTCGCCGCTTTTCACCTGCAATTTGAACGCGTAGGCGCCGTCGGAGGCGACAGGCACGCTCAGCGAAAGCTCGCGCTTCTCGCCACCGGCCAAGGTGAAGTTGTCGATGGTGGTCTGCGTGGCGTTCTCCACCAGGGTCACGCCGCCGTCCTCCGCCTCCTGCTCGGTGACGTCGAAGGTGTTGAGGGTCTCCACGCTGGTCCACACGGTCTTGCCGGAGGCGTCGATCGCCTCAACCACCAAGTCGCTCACAGCCGAGAAGCTGTCGTTGGAGAGCTCGGTGGAAAGCTCGACCTTGTTGCCGTCCTCGGAATCCACGACCTCGCCGGCATCGACATCGCCGATGGCGAGCTTGTCGCTCGGCGTGATCTGCATGAAGGCGAGCTCGGAGGTAGTGGGGTCGGCGGTGTAGACCGTGGTGTCGACCTTCTTGGCCTCCGCGGAGTCATCCACCTTGAGGAACTCGCGACCGGCGAGCACGTCGAGGTTGCCCTCGGAGGTCACCGCGAAGTCGAAGGCGTCCATCACCTGGTCGGCGGTATCGGTCACCTGAATGGGCTTAGAAGTCTCGCCCGTGCGGGTATCCTCGCGGACCACGAAGAGCTGGGACTCCTGCTTGGTGCCGTCCTCGGTCTCGACCGGGGTGTACTGCGTCCACACCACGTAGTTGTAACGGCCGGACGAATCGGACTTCACCTGGAAGTCGTTGATGTTGACGAAGGTATCGGTGCCCTCCGCCTTTGAGGTGGTGCTCACCACGGCCTCTGCAGGGTCAAATCCCTCGCCGTCCTGCGGGTTGGCCTTGTTGATGAGGTAGTACTGCTGACCGTTGTCGGCGGTCTTCTGCACAAGGTTACCGCCGCCGTTGCCAGCCACCAGGGAGGTCACGTTGAGACGCTTGATCTGGGTGGTGGTGCCGGCGAGGTTGCCGTCCTCATCGTAGGTGGCCTTCTGCTCCTTCCAATACACCCACGTCGCCTCGGTCGCCTTGGTAGCGTCCTCATTGGCGGGCATGGTGGTGCGCAGGAACTGCACGTCCTCGATTTGCGCATCGCCGTCGGAGAGCAGGATCGGATGATGGTACTCGTCGCTCTCGGCGTTGTAGATCTGCATGTACAGGCTCTGGTCGTAGGTAGTCGACCAGTCGTAGCTATCGCCCGCGTTGCCGCCCTTGTCGAGCGTGTAGGCGAACAGCGACAGGCCGTTATAGGCGATGGCGTCGCCTTCCTTGACCATGGACTTGCTCATATCGACCGGGGCCACGGTAGCGGAGGTGCCCGCCTGCCAATAGCCCTCGGCATCGAGCTGCTCACTCACCTGCAGCGTGGGTGCGAGGTCCAAGAACTCCTGGCCGTACCAGCTCTTCTGGTACTCGTCCCACTTCTTGGCGATCTCGGCGGCATCGGTGGTGCCAAAACCGTCCTTGATGGTCTGCTCGAGCTTTGCCGAGTAGTCCTCGACCCAGGCGCCGGTCTTGAAGTCGTAGGTGCGACTCGCGATGACCTGGTAGGGGTTGAGCACGTCGCCCAGCAGCTCGTCGCCCTCGGTTGCCTGATCGTCGGCATCCTTGGCGCCGCTTACGCTGTACTCGCTCTTGGTGTAGTAAAGCTTGAGGAACTTCGAACCGTCGTCCTTGGTGACCACGGCGGCATGCGGGTCGGTGTCGGCCGCGTTATCCTCGCCGTTGGTCTTGGTGATGGCCTGGGCCTCGCCCATCTTGCCGCCCTTGAAGAAGCTGCCGTACAGGTCGAGCTTGTTCAAGCGCTCGGTCACGTCCATCTTGTCGGTGAGCTTCTCGCTGGCGCTCGACCAGGTTACCAGATACCCGGCGTCGCCGGCCTCGCAGATCACGGGGAGCTGGTCCTCGGTACCGTCATCGGCGAGAAGCTGCGGGGCGCTCCAGCTGGAACCGTTGTAGTAGGACCAGTAGGCACCCATCTTGTTCACGTCATCGCGACCGGGCACCACGTCCAGGAAGGCGGCAAGGTAGCACCCGTTGCCCAGATCCTGCACGGAGATGTCGGAATCCGAAAGGAAGCTCTTTTGCACCACGGTCTCCTTCACGGCCTCGGCAGATGCCGGGGCGGCGGAGAAGAAGCTGAAGGCGCGCGCGACGATGCCCTCGCCGGTAGAGCCGTTCCAGCCGGAGCGGCCGTCGGCATAGGAGAGGTCCTCGGTCTCACCCGCCGAGGTGGCGGTGTAAAGGACGCTCGACGCGCTCAGGTTGTCGGAAAGGGCGCTGGCCATGGCGGCTTGTGCGCCGCCGTTATCGGTGGACCACTCGTGGGTCCAGGTACGCGTCCACACCGGGATGTTGATGCCCAGCACGCGGACGTACACCTTGGGGATCAGCGAGACGGCGCCGTAATCGTTCCATTCGTTGCCCTGCTTCGCCGCATCGTAGCCAACGTTGTTGGTCACCGATACGGTGAGCTCCGCCTTGGCACCTATGATGGAAGCGACATCTGCCGCCACACCACCGGTGATCTGCGGGTACAAATCGATGCTGCCGTGGCTTTGATAGCTGTCGGAGGTGAGCAGGTCGATGGCGTTGCTGTCGGACAGGTAGTTCTCAGAGCCGTCGGCGTTGTAGAAGTGCCACTTCACGCCCACGTTCTTACCCGCGGCAGGCTCGCCCATCTTGAAGGTGAGGCTAAACGTGAAGGTGAAGGCGCTGGCATTGACCGTCCACTCCTTGTTCACGGTCGCGTTGACGTTGGCCACCATGAGGTAGTCGTTGAAGGTGTACTCGCCCTTGCGATCGCCTACGGTCTGCATCTGGGAATCCATGATGATGCCCAGGCTCACATCGAGCCCCCACGCGCCGTTGCCGAAGATCTGGATGGAGTCGTTGGCGTCCACATCGATGTCGCCGGCATTCACGCGGTCGATGGCCTCGATGTTCTTCTGGAGGGTCTCGTAGACCTCCTTGGAGACGTTGTTGCCCAATTTGGAGAAGCCGTTGCCAAAACCGATGAACATGAGCTGATGCTGCGCGCCGTCGGCATCGGTGTAGGTGCCGGCGTTGGCGGAGAGCGTGTCGAGCGCGAAGTCGTAGACGTTGGCAAGACCGCCCAGGGCCTTCACGAAGAGGTTGTCGTTATCGGTGGCGACCGACCCCTGGAAATTGAAGGTATACATGCCCTCGAGCTTTTGGCCCAAGATCACGGTGGTCTGGTGCTCGAAGTACTCGCTGCCCTTGGCATCCACCAGGGTCACGGTCATGGAGTCGCCCACCGCGAGGTTCTCGGTGCTGGGATTGAGCGTGAGCGACGCCGCGCCTTGGTTGTCCACGCTCACCGTCTTGGTCTTGTCGCTCTTGAGCGTACCGTCCTTGGCGTAGAACTTGAACACCACGCTCTTGGGCACCACACCGGCGCTCGCGCGCGTTTGGATATTGAAGGTGTAGTCGGTGTCTTCCTTGAGGACGGACTCGACCTCGCGGCTCTCGTAGGTCTTCTTGTTGTCCATGCCGTACACGCCGGTATCGACGCGCTTGGTCATCGTGGCGGAGTCCACGGTGAGGCGCTCGGACGTGTCGACGTTGATATGGAAGTCCTTCACGGTGTTCTTGGACACCGCGACATCGCTCGCGAGGGACAAGGTGTTGTACTTGAGGCTCGCGGCAACGTACTCGCCCTTATTGAAGTGCGCGTCCACGCTGTAGTCGCCCGTGGAGTTGCTCACGGTGTCGTAGCCGCCGATGTTGACGCTGACGCCCACGGCCTCCTTGCTCTTCACCTTAGCGTTCTTGGTGAACAGCGGGGTCTCGTCGATATAGACCTTGCCTTTCACGCCGGCAGGGGTCTCATCGTCTTGCACCAGCTTGAAATGGTAGTTGACCGTCTCGTGCGCATAGTAGGGCGAGAACAGCAAGGCGTTACCCATGGTGGATTTGTAACCGCCGTTCGAGGGATCGCGGTAGGTCCACACCGTGCGGGTGCTGAAGCTGATCTTGCCCGTAGCGGGAACGTCCTCGGGCACAAAGCCGTCGCCAAAGACCGTCTGGGCAAAGTAGGTGTTGCTGAGCATGGCCAGGCTGTCGTTGAGCGTGAGGGGCTTGCCCACCACGGTCTCGCCGAGCTTGCTGGTGCGGTCAGCGTTGTTGTAGACCATCACGGCGCCCGATTTGGCGTTTTCGGCCGTAGCTTCCTCGGGCGTGTACTCATAGGTGAGGCTCGCCTTGCCATGGTTCACCTTGAGGTACTCGGTGCCGTTATCGACCTCGACGGTCTTGGAGAAGGAGATCTTCTCCTTGCTGGACTTGGGCGTCAAGGTCTCGATGCTTGCCCTGGACTTGGAGACCGCGCGCTGGTGGAGCACATCGGCGACCTCGATCTCTTGGTCATTGGGGCACGTGGCGGTGAAGCTCACCTTGTCGATCTGCGAGCACTTGAAGGTGTCGCCCACCTTGAAACCGCCCTTACCGGCATTACCGCTGAAGGCGATGGCCGTGTAATCCTGCGACTCGAAGGTCACCGTGGCGGCCGAGGTTTGATACACCGGCTTGATGGTGAGCTTGTATTTGGCAGCCTTGATCTTCGACTCGTTTTTGTTGCGCAAGCCGTTCAGATCGCTGTACTTGATAGTGGGGCTCTTGAAGCTTCCCACCTCGTCCTTGCCGGCGTAGACCTTGTACTCCTTCACGGTCACGCCCTGGGTTAAGGTACCGGGCACCAAAGAGGTGCTCTCGTTGACCTTCACGGTCTTTGTTCCCCATGAGGCGCTGCTCGCGAGCGAGCTCACGTTGAATTCTTCGTAATCCTTGGTGGAGCTCCAGTTCTTACCCTTGAGCGTTTGCTTGGCATCCTGGAGCGTAATGGTATAGCGCGGATAGTAGAGTTTGGCCGAAGAAACGCTGTACTTGGATTTTCGGCTGAGCGAATCGGTGTTGGTCTCGATCCTGATGGACTTGCTCTGGCTCTCGCTATAGGACAAGTCGAAGGTATCCTTGTAGGTCTCGGTCGTGTTATCTTTCGTGACCTTGTGGTAGACCTTGCGGTTGCCGTTGACGAAGAAGCTGCCGTTCTTCTTGTAATACTTCACGAACCAGTTCTTGGTACGGCCCGTGAGGGTCGTCGCGATATACATCCTGCTCGCGCCGCTCATATCGAGTGAGCCGCTGGTACGATCGGTCTGATCGAGCTTCGTGTCGTTGGAGACGTTGGCGACGATGCCGATCTTCACGCTCTTGGTGTCGTAGGTCACACCGTTGGAGGTCTCCGCCGCCAACGCGACGGCGTTGGACGCGAGCGCGGAGGTAAGCGACGGGGTCGCACCCGCATAGGCGCGCGTCTGGGGCTTCTCGACCTCAAGAGGCGCGAGTTGCGCTTCCGCTTCCTCCTCAGCGGCATCCTCCGCCACATCGGCAGCAGCGACGTCGGCCGCGGCCTCATCGTCCACGGACGCCTCGTCGGTCTGCGCCTCGTCGTCGGCCTCGTCGGCCAAGGCGGCGCTCTCGCCGTCGGCAGCGGCGATCACGGGGTCCTCGGAGCCCTTCTCGCCCACCCATACCACGGTGCTTGCATGGGTGTCGTCCACGTTCACAGCATCGCTGTCGAGCATGACCGAGAAGTAGGAACCCTGCTCGGCGCCCTCCTTGAGCGGCACCTCGATGGTTCGGCTCGTCTCGCCCGGCGTGAAGGCGACCTGGGCGCCGTCGAGCGCCTCGTAGGAGCTCTCGGAGGTCGCGCTGCCCGACGCGGTACGCACCACGGCACCGGCGTAGTAATCAACGCCGCTCGTGCGCTCGATGGTCACCTGGGCGGTGGAGGCGCCCTCGTCGGTTACCACCTCGGCGTCCTTCATGCCGAAGACGATGGCCTCGTCCTGCTCGTTATCGTTCAGCTGAACGTTGAGCTGCAGCTGCTCGCCCAGCACCCCGGCGCTGGCGTTGCCCAACAGCATCTTGAAGGCCTCGTCGCTTTCGGCCTTGTCGTCATCCTTGATATGGATGTAAAGCGACTTCACATACTCGCCCTCAGCGAAGTGAAGCGTGTTCGACGCACCGTCCACCGCGTTGATAATCTGGTTGGCCGATTCGGTGGCGCCCTTGCTCACCAGGTACTCCTCCGACTGGCCGCGCCAGTCGGTGTCCACGGTCTCGTGCCCGGTCTGACCGGAGTAGGCGGCGCGCAGCGAGCTGGTGACCTCGGTGCCCTCGTCCTGCTCGGCCGCGGCCTGGGCCTCGTCGGCCGCCTTGGCCTCGTCGGCGGCCTTCTCGGCAGCCTCGTCTGTCACCGTGAGCGGGATCTTCTTGAGGCCGTCTTTGTAGTAGACCTCGTAATCCTCGCCGTAGACGGCCGTGAGGTCCATGACCTTCACGTCTACCGTGGCGTCAAGCGAGGTGCTGCCCATGCGGACGACCTTGACCTCGCGGTCGGCATCGCCCTCCTTGAGCGTGACGCCCTCGTCGTAGAATGCGAACGCGCCGTCGGGGTAATCCCCCGAGCGTGATGCGAGCTCGCTTTCGAGGTTGTCGCCGTCACCCTTGACGTAGATGCCCTCTTCGGCCGCATAGGCCATGAGCATCCCTCCCGGTGTGCTTTGGAACACCAGAAGGGTGGTCAAGAGCGATGCGACAGCGCCTTTCCACAGGCTTTTTCGCATAGTTCTCCCTTCTTAGGACCGACATGAAAGGCAGTCTAGAGAAGCAAGAGCAACAAAAGAGCAACACCGCCGGGGCAAGCGGCGGTGTTGCAGGGGTGAACGGTTTTTGAGAATGGGACCAGGGGGCTTGCCCGGGACTACACCTGCTGCCGGCGCACCAGCTCGGCGAATATACCGTCTCTCTCCATAAGCTCGTCGTAGGTGCCGTCCTCGGCGATACGTCCGCCGTCCAGCACGAGGATGCGGTCGCAGTGGCGCACGGTGGACAACCTATGCGCGATGGCTATGCGCGTGCAGCGCAGGGATGCGAGCGATTCGGACACCGCGGCCTGGGTCACGTTGTCCAGGGCGCTGGTCGCCTCGTCGAACATGAGGATCTTGGGGCTCGCGGCGATGGCGCGCGCGATCATGATGCGCTGACGCTGCCCGCCCGAGATACCGCCCGCGCCCTCGCCCACTATGGTCTGCATACCCATGGGCATCGCCTCAATGTCATCGGCGATACCCGCGAGTCTCGCCGCGGCCCAGGCATCGTCGAGCGTGAGCCAGGGCGCCGACACCACGATGTTCGAGTAGATGTCGCCCGCGAAAAGCTTGCCGTCCTGCAGCACCACGCCGATGTTGCGGCGCAGCGAGCGCACATCGAGCGAGGTGAGGTCGCGCCCGTCATAGTAGACGGCGCCCGTCTGAGGCTCCTCAAAACCAAGCAGCAGGCGCATGAGGGTGGATTTGCCGCATCCGGTGCGGCCGACAATGCCCACGTATTGACCGGGACGGATCTTAACCGAGAGGTCCTTGAGCACCGGGTCCAAGTCCTCGCCGTACGAGAAGGTCACACGGTCGAGCTCTATGCCGCCGGCGAGCTTGCCCACCGCATGGCGACGCTCCTGGGTCTCGGGCACGGCCTGCAAGATAGGATCGATCAAGTCGAGATACGGGCTCGCCGCCATACCCGCCACGGCGGCGTCTGAGAGCGTGGCGATCGCGATGCTCACCATACCGTAGGCCGAGGCGAACGCCATGAACTCCGCCGCCGAGACGCCCGCGCCCGCGGCGCTCGCGTAGACAGCGAGCGTCCCCGCAAGCGATGCGGCGCACACCAAGACGGGATTGAGATACTCGCCGTAGGTTATGCGCACCTCGTTTTTATATATGTCGGCCCAGGTCGAGAAGGCCCGCGCCTCGGCTCCCGCCAAGCGGATCTTCTGCATGCCGGCGATGAGCGAGAATTCCCAGCCGCTGCGTTTGGCGCGCCAGGTGAGCTGTTCGGCGGTGCGGCGGGCCTGGCGCCGCGCCACCAAGGCGCACACCCCCAGCGAGGCCGCGGCGGCCATGGCGGCGGGCAGGGCCAGCGCAGGCGTCATGGCCAAGACCTGCACCAGATACACCATTGAGTACACCACGGTGAGTCCCACCGAGAGCACCGCCTGTTGCAGCACTTTGACCATAT
>Cebus_capucinus_imitator_PRJNA485217_SSR056__coassemble_583_pt1 | contig 35182 bp, 31 predicted proteins | sample Cebus_capucinus_imitator_PRJNA485217_SSR056__metabat2_low_PE_012 | metagenome-assembled genome bin Cebus_capucinus_imitator_PRJNA485217_SSR056
GACGCCGTCGAAGCGCGCGGGCCCCGCTTCCCCCTGGAGGCCGCCGCAGACGCGCCCGCAGATGCCGCCGACGCCGTGCCGTTCGATGCGGCACGCGCGCGCCACGGCCGAGATGGCGCGGTGGACGGCCATCCACGCCACCCAGTCCTCGAACGGCCTGGTGAAGCGCGACCTCGGGCGCGCCCATGGGACGGGCTCGACGCGGGCACCGTGCCTTGGGCGCGCCACGCGCGCGGGCGCGTACTCCAGGTAGCACCTCGACGCCCCCAGGTCGGGCGCGCGCCACCGCCTCGGCTTCACGCGTCCGTCGTAGGCCCCGCAGGCGCGGCCGCATTCCGGGCAGCGGCGCTGCCTTCGCCTGTACGGGCGGACCCCGACGACGACGGGGCCGCCTTCGATGCGGACGGACTTGATGACGGTGTCGGTCAGGGCGAGGGCAGAACTTAGTATCTTGTTCATAGCATGGGGGCTTTCCCGTAGGTTGTTTTTGGCGAACCAATCCTAACTCGCCCCATGCGGAAATGGCCCCTTGCGGGGCCATTTCTTTTAAGGCAGATCGATTGAGGTGATTGTTCCCCGGCCATCAGCGCTTTTACCTGATATCAACCCACGTAAACTACCGAAGAGCCTAATTAAATCAGTCTCCGGCCCTCATTCAGCTTCTAAGCTTAAAAGAAGCCCGCGTCAATCTATCCAAAGTAGTTTTAGGATCAAAAGCTAGCTCGCTGAAGTATTCTTTCTCCTGTCTCATCATGGTAAAAAGCCTGTCTCGAACTTTTACCCCCTCTAGCCCTTTCCCAAGAAAAAGACGAGCGTACACTGCAAATCTCACCTTCTTCCCACCCCACTTCAGAGGCGATTCAAACGCATAGAGTTCTATTCGCTCGTTGTTTTCACTATTAGCAACTGAAAATAAGAATGCGCTACTTTGTCCAACGCACCTTTTTAGAATATCGTTTGATTTCAGGATATCTGTACCTTCAGAGACGGATTCGTTCTCACAATCTCGAAGGTAAAGGACTTTTAGAAAATCGTCAAAAGTTCTGTACTTCCCGCTTGAGTAGATTCGAACATGATTAGAATCTGGCAGCAAACCATCCAAAACATAGGCATTAATCAATAGAGTATCGTGCACTCGTTCAAGATCGAGCCCATATTGCCCGAGACTCATGCGAGCCATGGGGTAGGCATAATTATACGTTGCAGGTTCAACATCTGTTACGACGGCGTCGTATTGATTCGTATCAAGACCTCTGATCTCATACAGCTCGAACGGTTCTGTTGCCGCAACCAATCCCGGAAAAGTCTGCCGTACCCTCTCCCCGACCAGTCTTGCATATTCAACTCCCATGGCGCTGGTAACCAAGAGGCGTAGTGGCTCCGTAGGGAGCTCCACCATCTCTAATAAACCAGCCATCAAAGTAGCAAGCGGCAATATATCAGCAGAAGAAAGCCTCAGCCCTGCAATGCGATTGACAATGTCGCCGAATACACCCGCAAGGTAAACCTGAAGCGGATTTTGCACACTAAACTGCTCCGAATCTATGTCGAACCTGCAACAACCATCCATCCCATATCTGCCTGCAGCAACAAGCGGAAGAAGCGCATGCTGGGCAAGCAACTCAAACCACGGTGCCTCGGTCAGAGTCAGACCAGTCACTCTCTGCATCTCGATTATTGATTCCTCGGAAATAGAAGCGGTATCCTGATATAAATCAGGAAAAAGTGCCGCAATATCTCGGTAAAGATTCACATCCATATTGGCAAGCATGTACATTGCCAAAAAAGCCGTTTCCTGCTCATCCCCGTTAAAATCATCATACTCTGTCTCAAGCTGATGGAATATCTCCTTTGCCAATGAAAAGAATGGCGTTTCAGCAATCTCGTGAACCCATGGTGCGGGTAGAGTAATTTTCATCCCCTCGCGATGACGATTTCGCGCGAGCATCAGGTAAATAGCGATCTTTTGCGTGGTCCCGTCACGCAAGGCAATCGAGCTATTCCGCAAAGTTGCAAGAAAGATATGACGAATCTCTTGTCGCTCATCATCCGGACAGGCCATCCAGTACCCATAGTCTTGATCCAGCTCACGGGGTACATATTTATGAAAATGGATCTCAAATAGCTCCACCATCGCGAGACGCCACATATGTTCAACGCCCTCGCAACAAATACCATGGTGCGGGAGCGTCATAAGGTTAAGACGAAATGAACGACAGAACTCATACGCCTCTTTAAGCGGTTTACGAATCGCCGTTCTTGAGAGACAAAGCTCATCGCACAACTCTTCAACCTTAACACCCCCGGAAGCAGCGACAATTCGACGGCAGATATAAAGCAATCGACTTTCGTCATCGTAATCAGATGCCATGACATTCGATGCGTTCAAAGTAACGTCAAACGTTAAACGCTCATAAGCCTCGGCATCAACAATAATGATTGAATAACCGTAATTACGACGTGCCTCAAGACGGGCCCCGTTATCTGTCAACAACCGAGAAACCCTCGGCATTTCATTTTTGATGGTTCGAACAGAAACACCAACCGCATCAGCTAATTCGATTGAAGTGCGCGGTCCTTTTGTCCGTATCAACTCATATAAAATTCTTTGCGAACGATCGACCATTTTTAACCCCAAATCATCATAACTGACCACTCATACGACATATATGCTATATCTGATTAACGGTTTTCGATAAATATAAGGAGTTATTTACCTTTGCATTATTCAGTACCCGTTGCAAAGGTAAAGAACCGCCCGAGCTGCGCCATGCAGGTCCGGGCGGCAATCAAATCGCTGCGGCTCAGCAGCAAACCCATGCGGAATCGGCTCGCTTCGCGCCTCACTCGGCGGTGAGCACGTCCACGATCTCACCCACGTACATGCGGTGGAAGTCACGCTCGGGGTAGGTCGACTCCAGCACCGCAGTATCGTCAAAGCCCTGCTCAACCAGGTCGGCGTGATAGAGCTTGCGGCACACAAAGACGAGCTCGGACTCAGCCGGGTACACGGCCCCCGTCTCCTCGTGAGCCTCGACGGTGAGACCCGCCGCCTCGAACTTGCCCGCGCCGCCCAGGTCGCGACCCGACTTTCCGCCCATCACGCCATGAACGCGCTTGAACTCCTTGCCCTCCGGCAAAAGCGCGATGGTGAAATAATCCGAGGCGTCCGTGAACTCGCGCGTATGGCGCTGCGGACGCACATAGCTCACTGCAGTGGGAAGCGGGCCGGTCCCGCGTCCGTCGCGCTGCGTATGCCACACCGATCCCAGGTGGCCCCACGCGATGGTCATGCCGTTAAAACCCTCATCCAAGGTTCCGCCGGTAAGCACAGCCCAGCGATCACCAAATAGCGTCATGGGGTTGATCGAAAGGTCGCGATAATCAACATGCTTCATTTTTCCGCCTTTCTCCTCGTGCTATGCACCGTTTGACATCCTCATGATGTCCCACGCGCCCCCAAGACTCAAGAACGCACATTTGAGATAGGTACTTACCAAAAAGTTAGCTCCCCACTATTAAGTGCCTTCTTACCTGCGAAGATTTCCCGTGACACCATGGAATGCGAAGACAATCCAACCGTGTTCGCACACGGCCCGTACAAGGGGGCACCCATGGACCAATCCCAGCGTCTCGCCTGGCTCATAGATCATCTTATCGCCGAGAACCCGCAGCTCACAGCCGCATCCGGTACCGGCGAGCTCACCGTCCCTGCAGATGAGGAAGCGCGCTTTAGGCTCTACCGTTCGCTGGTGAACATTCGCCCGCCCCGTGCGGTTGATGCCGAGTACCTGCGGGTTGAGGACGCCTACCTGCAAAAACGTCGCCTATCACGTGGAACAACCGTCGCGGAGGACCTCCCCGTCGTCCGCAACGGCATCGCGTTGTGGCGAGGCGATATCACCACTCTAGCCGCGGACGCCATCGTGAACGCCGCCAACTCTCAGATGCTCGGCTGCTTTTCGCCATGCCACGGCTGCATCGACAACGCGATCCACACCGCCGCGGGCATCCGCCTGCGCCTAGCCTGCGACGAGCTCATGCGCATCCGCGCCGAGCGCCTTCGCACGCGGGCACCGCTTATCCGCCGTCGAGACACGAGCGGTTTCCCTACAGGAGAAGCCCTGCTAACACCAGGTTTTAACTTGCCCGCATCGGACGTGATCCACACAGTGGGCCCCATTGTCACCAGTGCCGCGCCGACCGCGAAAAACCGCGCCGACCTCGCCCGCTGCTACCATAGCTGCCTGGACATCGCTTGCGAGAAGGAATTATCGTCCATCGTATTTTGCTGCATCTCCACGGGCGAGTTTCGATACCCCAACCGCGAGGCGGCGCAAATCGCGATCGACACGGTCATCACCCGCCAAAAGCAGGCGGCAGCTCGCGGCATGCCCTTCCCCATGGTGGTCTTCAATGTGTTCAAAGATCTCGACCTGCGAATCTACCAAGATTTGCTGGCCTCCTGACCCCGATCAACGCAGCGCATATCGCCAAAACCCGGCAACGATCAAACAAAGCATGACAAATGCCTCGCCGCAAGCCCTTAAAAACCGCCGTTTGGGATACGCAAACTAAAACTAATCGACTTTGGTGTGGGTTTTGAGCGTCATGCCGAGTACAGCGAGATATTGCGTCAGAAAACATGCAGGTAGATCGATTGCGGTTTGAGCGGCTACTTGCAATATGGACAAAAACCCACACCAAAGTCGATTAGTTTTTATCCGAACCCCCTCTCAAGGCCCTGTAACCCGCATAAACCGCCTCAATCCGCCTCAATCCGCCTCTCCAACGAAAGGAATCGCCGTGTTTTCACCCACCATCATCACCCCGCGCACCTCTAAACGTGACCAAGCCAAGCAGATCGACCGCCTGCGCGACGCTCTCAACACCGCCGACGCCGTGATTGTGGGCACCGGAGCCGGGCTTTCCACCTCGGCAGGCTTCACGTACTCCGGCGAGCGTTTTACCAGGTATTTCGCTCTATGGCAGAAGCGCTACGGCGTTTACGATATGTATTCCGCGGGCTTTTACCCCTATGCCACTCTCGAGGAGTTTTGGGGCTTTTGGAGCAGAAACATCCTGGTCAACCGCTATATGGATCCACCCAAGCCGGTCTATGAGGACCTCATGGCGCAGCTGCGCGGCAAGGATTACTTCGTACTCACCACCAACGTGGACCATTGCTTCCAAAAGGCGGGCGTGGACAAGCAGCGGCTTTTCTACACGCAGGGAGACTACGGCCTGCTCCAGTGCAGCACCCCGTGCCACACTCGCACCTACGACAACGAGGAGCAGATGCGCGCCATGTGCTCCGCCGTTGACGAAAAGATCGCAAATCAGATGGTAGCGGGCGTGCCGTCCAGCGAACTCGACCTCTCCATCCCCACCGAGCTCGTCCCCCGCTGCCCCCGGTGCGGCGAGCCGCTCACCACCAACCTGCGTTGCGACGACAGTTTTGTAGAAGATGAGGGCTGGCACGCCGCCGCCAGTCGCTACGCCGATTTCCAGCGCCGACACGCAGGAATTCGCACGCTTTATCTGGAGCTGGGCGTGGGCGGCAACACACCTGGGATCATCAAGTACCCCTTTTGGCAGGCAACGGCCAAAAATCCGCAAGCGACCTACGCGTGCGTCAATTTTGGCGAGGCATGCGCGCCCAGCACCATCGAGCACCAGAGCATTCTCATCAACGGTGATGTCGGCGAGGTGCTGGCAAAGCTCAAATAACCCGCCAGCCAAAAACCATGCCGAGAAAAAAGCTGCGACGACCTGTTTGGCATCGGCGGCCCGCTCATGGTGGTCTACCACCTGTCCCAAACCAAGGACACCAGGGAGTATCTGGGGACCATCCAGGCGTTCTTTTGCCTGTGCAGCGCAGTGACGCTCACATCGCGTGCGGTCCAGGGCCTGCTCACGGTCGAGCTGCTGCCCACCATCGCGATGGGTGCGCTGCTGATGCTGGCAAGCTCGCAGCTGGCGGGCAGGCTGGTGGCAAAACTCGACGTCACCGTGGTACGCACGCTCACCTACGTGGTCATTGGCCTCGCTGGCTTGTACAACGCCGTCATCTCCGGCATGGCGCTCATGGGATAAGGCCGCAGGGCCGCCGCTCTAAAATAGGTGATCGCCGTCAAAGAAGCAGGCCGTTGCAGCAACATCGCGCGCGATATTCAAAATCTAGCCGAAAACGACCACCACGATCACATACCACACCAGTGAAACCACCATGGATAGCGACAGAAAGGCGCTCACGTACCCTGCATCGCGTTCGTCGCGGTAAAGCGGCGAGAGCAAAGAAGCGAGCATAAGGCCGGGTGAACAGATAAAGTAGAGCACGAGCGCGATAAGCATCTCGCGATTAGCCGCCTGATCAGGAAAGAGATAGATCATCGCAACGGTGGCGACGCCCATAAGAACGCTGCGCAGACCCAGCGCGGCGATCAGGTTACCCAAACTTCCACGCTCGATCTTGAGGTCATAGCCAATACCAAAAAGCACCAGCGCAACGATGGGCCCCGTCACCATATCGACCACACCCAAATACAGGTCGGCAACCGGGCTGGCGATCAAAGCGGCATACACGCCCGCCACGTTGAGCACCAAGCCCAACAACATAGACACCACGGTAGGGTTGACGAACATCCTCTTGAGCAGTGTCCCGGGATTCGCCGAACCGCCCCGTTCGAGATCGATCATAACGGGAATCACCAAGAACATGATCACCATGGCGGAAAGGTCCAACAGCACGATATTGCCAATAAACTGCGCCCCCACAATAGTGGCATACAGCGGGAACACCACGTTGTCGCCATCGGTGGTGGGATAGAGGTACTGCCACAGGCACCCCTGCTCACCACCAAGCACGCGTCCCGCGATACGACCGGCGACCAGCAAGATCACGCGTACGCCGAGCACAGCGACGACAAGCGGTACCATATTCGCCGGCAGCCCGCTTGAGAACAGGGCGTGAAAGATCATCACGGGAAACAGCAGCCCAAACACGAGCTGCTTTACGCCGCCCACCTGCTCGGGTGTGATAAGAGCTCGCAACCGGGCGAAGATACCCAGGCCCAGCATGGCGATCACGGGTAAAAAAGTAGTCAAAGCCTGCATCTGATTCTCCCTACAAGATGCTTTTTCTTGCCGAGAAAAAAGATACAAGTCTCTCTACCTGCGAAATAGTACGCACCTTTTTATTAGGTAATGACTTTTGACGAAACGCCTCCACCCCACGGCTCGTGCGCCAAAGTCAGGTCGTACCTCGACCTCTCCCGCAACGACAGATCGTGCCCCCGGCAGCTTCCTTGCCAGACGAGGCTAATTCCCGTCGTGAGCATGGCCTGTTACCAGGGCAGTTGATGAAAACCTTCTTTCGCGCCGCCTGCCGTTTTAAAGTGCCCGCGCCATCCAGATGTGAGGCTGGCCCTCGTCCTCGTAATCCACCGGACCGATCGCCTCGTAACCGCAGCTCGCGTAGAGGCCCTGCACGTACTCCTGCGCATGCAGCTTCATCACAAGCGCCCCAGCATCGCGTGCCACCGCGTCGCACGCACGCACGATCTCGCTCGCGAGCCCGCGCCTGCGCCATGCGGGCAGCACGGCCACGCGTCCCAACAGGTACACCCGTTCGGCAGGCACATGGACATCGAGTGCGCACACGGGCGAGCACGGCGCCTCGGGCGCGAGCGAGCGCTCCAGGAGCTCGGGAAACATCCGGGCGCACCCCGCCACCTCGCCGTCCACACGCAACGTCACATGCAGGCAGCGCTCGTCCTCGTCAATCGCGTCGAACTCGTTCTCGTAGCCCTGCTCCTCCATAAAGACCACCACGCGCACCCGCTTGGCATCTTCAAAGCACGCGCTGCCATGCAGGCCCGTCTCGATCGTCACGTCCATGAGCGCTCCTCTCCATCAAAGCCTGCCCGCATTGTATCGAACCTCTGCGATGTCACGCCCAACGACGCCTTCCCCAGGCGACATCGTACTCATCGCCGCCTTCCCCAAGCCAAGTCATACTCATCACCGTGATTCTCGTCCAAGTCATACTTATCGACGTTTTTGGCCTCAAAATCGGGCCCAATTCGGTGATAAGTATGACTTCGCCGGAGAAGTCGGTGACGAGTATGACTTGGATGCAGAGCGCGGTGATAAGTATGACCTGGATGCAGGGCGCCGTGATAAGTAGGGCCCAGATGCAAGGCGCGGTGATAAGCATGACTTCTCCGGAAAAATCCGGCCCCCTGGGCCGCCGAGCTAGCTCAGCCTTCAGTCCTCCACGCTGTAAAACGCGTCCGCAAACGCGCAGGTGCTCGCGCGATGACTCACCAGCACCACGGTCTTGCCCGCCTCGCGCAGCCGCGCCACGGCACGCATCACCGCGGCCTCGTTGAGGGCATCCAGGTTGCTCGTAGGCTCGTCGAGCAGCACAAACGGCGCGTCGCTCAAAAACACGCGCGCAAGGCCCAGCCGTTGGCGCTCTCCGCCCGACAGCGAGTCGCCCAGCTCGGCCACCGGCGTATCGAGGCCCTGGGGCAGGCGTTCCACCAGATCGGTAAGGGCCGCCGCCTCCAGCGCCGCCGCCAGCTGCTCCTCGCTCGCATCCTCGCGCGCAACGAGCAGGTTGTCGCGCACCGTGCCCACAAACAGGTGCGTGTCTTGCGTCATGTACGCCTCGCACGCGCGCAGGCTCGACGTCGCCACGCGGCGTACGTCATGCCCGTCCACGCGAACCACGCCCTCACTCACGTCCCAGAAGCGCATGAGCAGCTTGAGCAGCGTGGACTTGCCCGAGCCCGAGCGGCCGGTGATGCACGTCATCTGCCCCGCCACAAGCGCGCAAGACACCTCGTCCAAGGTCTGCTCGGCGCCGTAGCTAAAGCTCACACCCTCCACCGCCGCACCGCTAAAGGCGTCGTCGCCGAGCATGACCCCCTCGTCATCGGCCACGTCGATGGTCTGGGGCTCCTCATCCATAAGGTCGAGCACGCGCGCGCCGCTGGCGAGTGTGGCTTGCAACGAGGTGCCCAGACGGGCCACCGCGAGCACCGGGCCCATGCTCGAGAAGAAGGTGAAGCTCGCAACAAACGCCGCGCGAACCGTGATGGCGCCCGCGATAACCTGGGTCGTCGCCACCGCGATCATGCTCAAGCTGCAAAGCAGCACCAGCGCGTCCGCGACGGCCTCCACCGCCGCCATGCGCACGTGCAGGCGGCGATCGACCTCGCCCATGCGGCGCGTGCGCTCCCCAAGCCCGCGCGAACGGGCCGCGACGTTGCCGTACTGCACGCTCTCGGCAAGGCCGCGCAGGCTGTCGAGCACATACGCGCTGATGGCCCCCGCGCTATCACGCGACGCACGGCCCGCACTACCGCACAGCTTGGAGGACGCGACGGGCAGCACCACGCCCAGCAGCAGGTACGCGACCGCGGCAACGCCCGCGAGCACCGGCGCATGCCAGCCGATGAACGCCAGCATGAAGGCGCATACCGCCAGCGCGATGGCGATGGGCGAGATGGTGTGCGCGTAGAAGACCTCGAGCAGCTCGATGTCGGCGGTCGCCAGCGAGATGAGGTCGCCGCGCTCGCGGCCCTCGAGTTTGGCCGGCGCCAGTCGCCTGAGCTGAGCGAACACCAGGTCGCGAATATGGGCGAGCAGTCGAAACGCGATGTAGTGGTTGGCCAGCTGCTCGCCGTAATGCAGCGGGCCGCGCACCACGCCGCACGCCGCGATGCACACGCAAGTCGCGACGACCGAGCCCGTAAGGCCCGCGCACTCGGCCCCCGCGCCCGCAAGCGCGCTCGGCCCACCCGACAAGACGGCATGCGCGCCGTCGCCCACCGCGCCCATAAGGCCCATCGCGCCAAAACCCACCACAAAGGTGGCGGCCAGACTTCCCAAAGACCCCAGCACCACGGCGAGGACCAGGTAGGGCAGCAAGGGGCGCACCAAGCCGATCATACGCATCATGATCGAGAATGCCGAGCGACGGCGAGCCGCGGGGCTGGTCGAAACACCCTCGGCCTCGCGCGTCGAGGCCTCGTGCTCAGAGCACCCGCAAGCCTCCCCCGCCTCGGCCCCTCCGGCAACGTGGGCACCGGCCTGCGCGGCAGCAGGTCCCTCCGCCCCCGCATATGCCGAGAGCTCCGCCTGCGCGCGCCACATCTGCGCATAGCGCCCACAGGCGGCGAGCAGGGTCGCATGCTCCCCCGCCTCCACCAGGCGCCCGCGCTCCATCACCAAGATCTGATCCGCGCGCTCCACGCTCGCCAGGCGATGCGCGATCACAATGACGGTATGCTCGCCCGCCAAGCGCTCCATCATCTCGCCGATGGCCCGCTCACTCTCCACATCCACGTTCGACGTGGCCTCATCAAAGATGTAGACGGGCGTGTCGTGCAGCAGGGCGCGCGCCACCGCCAAGCGCTGGCGTTGGCCGCCCGAGAGGTTCTGGCCACCCTCCGCCACAGCAAGGTCCAGCCCGCCGCCCGCGCGCACAAAACCGTCCAGGCGCACCGCGGAAAGCACGTGCCACAGTTCCGCATCACCTGCGTCACCACGCGCCAGCAGCAGGTTCTCGCGCACGGTGCCGGCAAACAGATGCGCCGCGCTGGGCACGAGCGTCACCGTGTCCATAAGCGAGGCCAGCGACACGTCGCCAAGCGACACGCCCGCTACGCGCACCTCTCCGGCATAGGCGCCCTTGCGCCCCGAGAGGATTCCCGCGAGCGTGGACTTTCCGCTGCCGCTGCCGCCCACCAGCGCTGTGAGGCTCCCCGCGGCGATGCGCGCGTCCACGCCCTCCAGCACCACGTGCTCGCCATAGGCGTAGCCCACGCCGCGAAGCTCGATATCAAACGCCCCGTCGTCGCAACCGCGCACACCGGCGACCGCATCGGCCAGCACCACGTCCCCGCGCACCGGCTCCGGTGCGTCCAAGATGCGAAACATGGTCTTGGCCGCGCTCATGCCGTTCATGGCCGTGTGGAAAAGCGACCCCAGCCGGCGCATGGGCAAGAAGAACTCCTGCGAGAGAAACACCACGCTAAACGCCGCCGCAAAGCCGATCCGCCCCAACGCCAGCTCGATCACGGCCAGGATGATACCCGCCGCCGCGCCGCCAAAGGCCACCAGGTCCATCACGTTGATGCTATTGAGCTGCACGCCCAGCATCTTCATGGTCGCCATGCGAAACCCTTCGGCCTCGCGGTTCATGCGCTCGTGCCAGCGCGCGTCGGCCCGGTAGATCTTAAGGGTAGTAAGCCCCTGCACGGCCTCCAAAAAGCTGCCGCCCAGATCCACGTAGCTGCCCCAATACTCGGCGGCCACGCGCTTGGCGTTCTTCATCACCACCATGATGGACGCCGGGATGAGCGGCACCATCACCACAAGCACCGTGGCAGGCAGCGCGGCACGCCCCACCAGCACGCAAAACAGCGTGATGGGCGCTAGCACCGCGTAGAAGAGCTGCGGCAGGTAGCCGCCAAAGTAGACCTCGAGCTGCTGGGCGCCCTCAACGCTCGCCTGCACGGCCTCGGCGGTGCTCACGTGCTCGGCATACGAGGGGCCCAGCGCCCCCAGTTTGTCGTACACGCGCTGGCGAACCTCGCGTTTGGCCAGGTAGGCGGCCTTATCGCCTGCTCGTTGCGCGCAATAGATCGCCACCGCGCGCCCCGCGATCGACAACCCCAGCACACCCAGCTGCCCCGCGCTCACATATGCAAAGAGCCCCGGAGCCCCAAGCGCCCCGCGCGAACCCGCGGCCACCAGCGCGGCCACGCAATCGCCCAGCGTGAGGATGATGAGGATGTTGAACGCCAACGCGGCGACCTTTGCCGCCACGCTGGCCAAAATGGGTCGCATCACGCCGGGCACCAGCGCGATCAGCCGCTTATCGAACATGCGAACCTCCGTCGGAAGTCAAGTTACCTATGGTTGACTACCAACTATACCTGCCGACAAGGTGAACGGGGCGACAGTTTGTTCACGCTTGCTAACTTCCTCATCTCATGAGCCCCGCCTGCGCCCCTAGACGCAAAAACCCGGCCTTCTCGGCATCACTGTGAATACCGAGAAGGCCGGGTCTCAACCACCATGCCCCGGAAAAGCTATCCCGCGAGTAGCGGGCTCAGCTCGCCATGCGCGAGCAGCGTCACCCGATGCATCGCGCGGCTCACCGCGGTGTACAGGCGGCGACGCGCAACCGGCGTGTCCGGGTACGTCCCAGCGTCCGCATCGGCAACCACCACATGGTCAAACTCCAGGCCCTTGGCGATGGCAAGCGGCACGATAACCACGCCCGTCGCCGGCAGGGCAGCGTTCTTCTTGGCCACCGGCACCGCGCCGCCCAGCTTCTTGCCCAGCGCGAAGGCCGCCTTGGTATCATGCGCCACCACGGCCGTGAGGCCCTCGGTCTCGCCCTTCGCGACATCGACCACCACGGCGAGCGCCGCCACGTACGCGTCCTCGTCAGCAAACGCCTCGCAGCGCGGCTCCAGACCCGCGCGCCGCACGCTCGCGAGCTTGATATCGTCGCCCATGTTCACCAAGCGGCTAAAGACCGCCGTGACCTCGGGCGAGGAGCGGTAGCTCGTAAGCAGGCGGCACACGTCCACCTGCCCATGGCTCTCGCCAAAAATCTCGCGAATGCGCTCAAAGCTCGCGGTGCCCTCGCGAATGGTCTGGTTTTGATCTCCCAGCAGCAAGAAGTGCGCCCCGCTAAAGAAGCGCGCCAACACGCGCAGCTGCGCGGCCGAGTAATCTTGCACCTCATCCACCATCACGTAACGGGCCCCGCTCGCGCCGCGGCCGCAGATGAGCAGCCGCAACCACAGCAGCTCGGTCGCCGACAGGGTGCTTGCACCCAGCATGCGCATGCCTATGCGGTTCAAGCGCAGCCATGCCAGCTGGTCAATCTGACGCTCAGCCGGTCCTAAGAAAACCTGGTCCAGGTACTTACGGGTCTGCGCGGCGGTCTCCTCCTCATCGGCAGGGTTCGCCACAAAGCCCAGCAGGCGGATCTGCTCCTCCACATCGAGCCCCAGCATGCGCTCCTGCCAGGCCTCGTCGCGCGACATGCGGCCCAGCTTTTGGTCCAGGCGCTCGCGAAGCTCGTCGGTTACCAGCGCCACAAAGCGCGGGCCTATGCCAAACTTCATGTTCTTGCCGGCCACGCTCACAATCTGAGACGGTGTGAGCAGCACCTCGTCGTCCACCGCCACGCTTCTTATATCGTCCTGCGTGATGGAGAGCGTGCCCAGCGCCGCCTCCAGCGCATCGAGCGACTCCTCGGGCGTGCCCGAGCCGTCGTCGCGGTTGCCCGCGCCCTGCTCGGCCACAAAGTCGCGCCAGGTGTAGAGCTGGGGGTTGGCCTCGCCCATGCTCGGCAGCACGCCGTCGATGTAGCGCTCAAAGACCTCGTTGGGGCTAAAGAGGTACATCTGATCGGCCGTGAGCGTCTCATGCTCCTGGTAGAGCAGGTAGGCGATGCGCTGCAGCATCACGCTCGTCTTGCCCGAGCCCGCGATACCGTTCACGAGCATCACCGGCACGTCCGCGTGGCGCACGATCTGGTTTTGCTCACGCTGAATGGTCGCCGTGATGGCCTGCAACTTCTCGCTATGGTGCTTGCGCAGGGCGTTGAGCAGCAGCGAGTCCTCAATGGCCACCGTGGTGTCAAAGTAGTTGTGCAGCGTGTCGCGCTCGATATCAAACTGACGGCGCAGCTCCAGCTCCACGGTCTTGAGCCGGCCGTTCACCGTGTAGCTCGTGGTGCCGTTCTCCTGGTTGTAATAGGTCTCGGCGATGGGGTTTCGCCAGTCCACGATAAGCGGCATATGATGCTCGTCGGTAAGGCCCGCGGCGCCAATGTAGACGTCGCGCGCGGGACGGTCGGGACGCATCTTGAGGCGCACCTTCGCAAAGTAGGGCTGACGCAGCAGCAACAGCACCTTGCGCAGGCGGTCCACCGAGAAGTCGTGGTACTGGTTGTACGCGTCGATCACGGCGTTTAAGGTCTCGATGGCCGCAAGGGTCTCCATGGTCTCGTCCGCACCGCCAAAGTCGGGGCGAATCTCCTCGGACATGGTCACCAAATCCGCCGCCGCATCCTTATGGTCATGCTCGAGCTGACGCGTGAGGTCATCACGATAGCTCAGCAGCAGGGCATACATCTTGTCCAGATGTGCCTTCTCCTCAGCGTAGACCGGGTCGTTCTCATAAGCCGGCACGCCGTCGTTCACAGACACGTCGATGGTCTCCATGGTCCTCCTCAAATTAGGGATGTATCAGTGTACCCCATACGCAAACGGACGGCCCCGCCTAAGAGCCGTCCGTGCCATCTTCAAGCTATGTTCGATGCCGAGAGAACCGGGCCGCCGCGCTTAATCGCGCTCCGCCGCATCCGCCACGTCCTCGGCGAAATCATGCGTGTACAGGCTGCCCTGCTTGATCTGCTTCCAGCCGGTGTCGTTTACCAGGTCGCCCGTGAGCGCAAAGCCGTATGCGCGCTCCAGCGCGTCGCGCGTGAACACGTACGCGTCCTCGTCCGCCAAGAAGCCCTCGTTCTCGCTCACCGTGACGTGCACCTCCTTGAGCTCGGGTATCGCGGTCATAAGCGCCGTCACGTTGTAGACCAGGGCCAAGTCCACGGAGTCGCCGTCGTAGGTATCGGGCACGCCCTGATACGTGAAGCCGAGAAACCCGCTTGCCTCGCTTACGGTGACATCGGCGACATACCCGCCCAGCGGCAAGGTCCTCAAGAGCCCGTCTTCCAGGATGCTCGCATGAGACAGGCTCGTGTTCACATACGAAGACACATCCGCGCTCGTGGAGTCCACCACATCCTGCACCAGCCTGTCAGCCGGCTCGCCGTCATAGCGGATGGTACCGTCCGCATCCACGGTCACGCCGTCCTCACCGCGATGGAGGGTCACCTCGCCGTCCTCTACCAAAATTCCGTTGCCTTCATCATCGGTCAACTTGATCGAATGCTCGTTCGTCGAGTCGATCATCTTAAACGCCACCGCGCCGCACGTGACCAGCGCGATGCACGTCACCACCGCAGCAGCCGCCATCACAACCAGCACGATCTTCCACGTAGCCCACTTCTTCCTACCAGGCTCCTCCTCAATGAGAATTTGACACCTAGACTTTTTCTCAATTTCGCTGTCCAGCTCCCCAGGCGCCTTGGGCCCACCCTGCGGGCGCTCACCGCCCACAACGACGGTCTCGTCCCCTACTGCATGAGCCGTATCGCGCTTCACGGCAGGTGTATCTTCGCACCTCTTGCAAGCCTCGCCCTCCAGCACCTCATCAATGCTCGTGACGCTCGCCTTTGCCTGCTCCAGCGCCTGGGCGGCATCCAAACCCTGCTCAACCAGATCCTCATAGCGAGCGACCAGGTTGCCGTAGATCTCTTCCTTGAGCTCGATCATATCGATGCTGAGCACTCGGCCTTCAAAGAGATGCTCAACGTACATCCTCAGCTCATACATGGTCTCCTCCATCCGGTACGATCTCAATATTCTTACCCGTGCGATTCAGCAGCCTGTCGATGATCACGCGCACCGACGCCCAGCGTTCCTTTGATTCATCGAGCTCAACGGAGCCCGCAGGCGTGATGCGGTAATACTTGCGGCGCGCGCCTTGCGTCTCGTCGCCCCAATAGCTCTCAACATACCCGTAATTCTCAAGACGTTTGAGGCTCGTGTACAGCGAGGGCTCCTTCATCTCGTACGCGCCCAGGCTCTTCACCGCGATGCTCTTAAGAATCTCGTATCCGTAATTGTCGCCATCGGAGAGAACGCACAGGATGATCGCGTCGATATTGCCGCGAATCAGGTCGCTTACAGCATCTCGCGTAGCCATCGGCACCTCCTTTCCTCTCGATATATCCATCATATCTCATAGTACTATGCGTGTCGATGTACTTTATTCCCCATAATCGATGACTTAATCAATCGAAAAATGAAAACCCGGCCCCGCAACAGCGGAACCGGGCTTTTAGCACGTTATGTGTTGGATGCGCTACTCAGCGAGGAAGTTGCGCTGGACGGCGGAGTCGACCTTGACGCCCGGGCCCATGGTGGAGCTGATGGAGATGCTCTTCACATACTTACCCTTGGCGGAAGAGGGCTTCACGCGCAGGATCTCGGTGTACAGAGCGGCGTAGTTCTCGACGAGCTTCTGATCGTCGAAGGACACGCGACCCATGGGAACGTGGCAGATGCCGTAACGGTCGGCGCGATACTCAACGCGACCGGCCTTGAGCTCGCCTACCATCTTGGCAACGTCCATGGTCACGGTACCCAGCTTGGGGTTAGGCATAAGACCACGGGGGCCGAGGATCTTACCGATGCGGCCAACCTTGGCCATCATGTTGGGGGTAGCGATCGCGGCGTCGAAGTTGATCTCGCCGCCCTGGATCGCGGCGACCAGATCGTCGGAACCGATCACATCGGCACCGGCCTCCTCGGCCTCGCGAGCCTTCTCGCCCTCGGCGAACACGGCGACACGGACGGTCTTGCCGGTGCCGTGAGGCAGGGAGATGGAGCCGCGGATGTTCTGATCGGCCTTGCGGGTATCGATACCAAGGCGGAAGTGAACCTCGACGGTCTCGTCGAACTTGGCGGAAGCGGCGTCCTTGACGAGCTTCACAGCCTCGACGGGGCTGTAGACGGCGGTGCGGTCAACCTTGGCGGCAGCGGCGCGGTAGGCCTTACCATGCTTGTTAGCCATAACAAATACCTCCTGTGGTTCAAACGGGCGCGAAGCCCTTCCACATCATGCGTGTGAGCCGAATGCCCGCACGCGATTACACGAGCGTGTTGCCTTGCAGCGAAAGCTACTCGGCGATGGTGACGCCCATGGAACGGGCGGTACCGGCGACGATCTTCTTGGCAGCCTCAATGTCGTTGGCGTTGAGGTCCGGCATCTTGATCTCGGCGATCTTGGTGAGCTGCTCATCGGTGAGCTGTCCGACCTTATCGCGCTGGGGAACAGCGGAGCCACCCTTGAGCTTGAGCTCCTTCTTGATGAGGTGAGCCGCAGGCGGGGTCTTGCAGATGAAGGTGAAGGAGCGATCCTCGTAGACGGTGATCTCGACGGGGATGATGTCGCCCATCTTGTCCTGCGTGGCAGCGTTGAACGCCTGGCAGAACTGCATGATGTTGACCTGAGCGGCGCCCAGGGCGGGACCAACGGGAGGAGCAGGGTTGGCCTGACCCGCGTTGATCTGAAGCTTAATGACGGTGGTGATCTTCTTCTCAGCCATTGTCATTCCTTCCTAACACAAACGTGCGAACAGTGCTATATCGTCACATCAGACCGTTAGAAGCACGCCCGCCGGTGAGCAGCTGACAGGCGAAGCGGCAGATGGTGACTTCCAAACTTAAGCGATGACCTTGATCTGCTCGAAGGTGAGCTCGACCGGGGTCTCGCGACCAAAGATGAGCAGCGTAACCTTGACCTTGCTCGACTCGGTGTTGACCTCGGAGACCTTACCCTCAAAATCGGCCAAGGGACCGGAGATGACGCGAACGGTGGAACCGATCTCGACATGAGTGGTGGTGCGCTTGGTGTCCTGGTCATCGTTGGACTTGCGCATCATCTTGTTGAACTCATCGCGAGAAAGCGGAGAAGGCTTGTTGGCGCTTGTACCAAGAAAACCAGTGACACCGGGGGTATTGCGTACGCAAGTCCAAGAATCATCATCCATCTCCATGCGGACGAGCACATAGCTCGGGAAGATCTTGTTGTCCTTGGTCTCGCGCTTACCACCCTCTTTGATCTCGGTGACGCGCTCCATGGGGATCTTGATGTCAAAGATGCGGTCCTGCATACCCATGGTCTCGATACGATGCTCAAGGTCCTGCTTAACCTTGTTCTCGTACCCGGAGTAGGTGTGAACGACATACCAACGCTTGGACATGGATTAACCCCTCAGGCTGGAAACGGCGGCAAGGATACCCTCGATACCAAGATCGAGCAGGGCGATAACAACACCCACAACGATAAGGGACGCAACGACCGCCACGGAGTAGTTGATGAGCTCCTTTTTGGATGGCCATACAACGCGCTTCATCTCCGTCTTGACGGAGATGAAGTACTTCTTGATCTTTCCAAAGAAGCCGGGCTTGGCGTCCTTCTTCTTAGCAGACTTCTTAGCCGGGGCAGCCTTCTTGGCCGAAGCCTTCTTAGACTCGGCCTTGGAAGCGGCGACCGTGTTCTTGTCGTCCTTCTTCTTGGTCTTGTTGTTGGCCATAGCAGCTAACCTCCGACGCGTCCTAAAACCGCGCTATACAGTAGAAACCGTAAGCCCCCTAAGGAGGCTTACGGATTAAAGACTGGCACGCCAGGAAGGACTCGAACCCTCAACACTCGGTTTTGGAGACCGATGCTCTACCAATTGAACTACTGGCGTATGTGTTAGAGACTAGCGAGTCTCTTTGTGCACCGTGTGCTTACGGCACCAGGGGCAATACTTCTTGATCTCCATGCGATCAGGCATATTGGCCTTGTTCTTGGTGGTAGTGTAATTGCGACGCTTGCACTCAGTGCAGGCGAGAGTAACCATAGTGCGCATGAATCAAATACCTCCAATACCGTCCCGCGCGGGCACGGTGGCTAACTATATCATCTAGCTCACAGTGCTGTCAATAATTCACAACTTCTGCAGCAGGATGGACAGGAAAAGACCCGGTACCCCGAGAAGAGGTGCCGGGTCCCAAAGAAATCGTACGACTCAAAGAGTTAGTACTACTCGATGATCGTGGAGACGATGCCGGAGCCAACGGTGTGGCCACCCTCGCGGATAGCGAAGCGCAGGCCCTCCTCCATGGCGATCGGGTGAATCAGGGTGGCCTCGATGGTCACGTGGTCACCAGGCATGGCCATCTCGGTGCCCTCGGGCAGCTTGATGGAGCCGGTCACGTCCGTGGTGCGGAAATAGAACTGCGGACGATAGTTGGAGAAGAACGGGGTGTGACGGCCACCCTCCTCCTTGGTGAGGACGTAGATCTCACCGGTGAAGTGGGTGTGCGGGGTCACGGAACCGGGCTTGCAGAGAACCTGGCCGCGCTCGATCTCCTCGCGCTTGACACCACGGAGCAGGATGCCCACGTTGTCACCAGCCTCGCAGAAGTCCATCTGCTTGCGGAACATCTCGATACCGGTAGCGACGGAGTTGTTGGTCTCCTTGATACCGACGATCTCGACGGGGTCGTTGAGCTTGAGCTCGCCGCGCTCCACACGACCGGTGGCAACGGTACCACGGCCGGAGATGGTCATGACGTCCTCGACAGCCATCAGGAACGGCTTCTCGTTGTCACGCTCGGGCGTGGGGATGTACTCATCGACAGCAGCCATGAGCTCGCGGATGGCGTCCATCCACTTGGCCTCGCCGTTGAGGGCACCAAGAGCGGAGCCGCGGACCACGGGGATGTCGTCTCCGGGGAACTCGTACTCGGAGAGGAGCTCACGGGTCTCCATCTCGACGAGGTCAATGAGCTCCTCGTCGTCGACCATGTCGCACTTGTTCAGGAAGACGACAATGTAGGGCACGCCGACCTGACGGGCGAGCAGGATGTGCTCGCGAGTCTGAGCCATGGGACCGTCGGTGGCGGCGATGACCAGGATAGCGCCGTCCATCTGAGCAGCACCGGAGATCATGTTCTTCACGTAGTCGGCGTGGCCGGGGCAGTCAACGTGAGCGTAGTGACGGTTAGCGGTCTCGTACTCGACGTGAGCGACGGAAATGGTAATACCGCGCTCGCGCTCCTCGGGTGCCTTGTCGATGTTCTCGAAAGCGGTGAAGTCAGCCTTGCAGCCCTCGGTCTCGGAGAGAACCTTGGTGATGGCGGCAGTCAGGGTCGTTTTACCGTGGTCAACGTGACCGATGGTGCCGATGTTAACATGCGGCTTAGTGCGCTCGAACTTTTCCTTGGCCATAAAGCCTCCTCCTTAAAAAGGTCGTCCCCTCTTGGGACTTTGCCTTCCTAAACTTAAGTGGCTCGCCCGGATCCCCGTTCGAGCCACTCTAGTTACCTGGTAGCGGTGACTGGATTCGAACCAGTGACGCCACGGGTATGAACCGTGTGCTCTAACCAACTGAGCTACACCGCCAATGGAGCCTGCGACCGGACTTGAACCGGTGACCTCTTCGTTACCAACGAAGTGCTCTACCGACTGAGCTACACAGGCACTTGTACGGGTGGGAGCTATAGGATTCGAACCTATGTAGGCAGAGCCAACGGGTTTACAGCCCGTCCCCATTAACCACTCGGGCAAACTCCCAATCGTATCAAGTCGCATTTGCGATCCGTTCCGAAGTCCTTCTCGCTCGTGCGCAGAGGAATAATACGACGCGCCCGATTTTGATGTCAACAGAAATCCAATAACACACGGTACCGGGCGTATCTACATCTTATCTTTACCGCATAACATTCTTTAGCTGGATAAAGAATATCATTGGACTTGCAAGCATTTTCTCATTCAAGTATTCTCTTACCCGTGCCAGCGTGGCTCAACGGTAGAGCAACTGATTTGTAATCAGTGGGTTGCGGGTTCGATTCCTGTCGCTGGCTCCATAGTGAAGTGGCGAGCCCGGTACCCCGACGGTGCCGGGCTCGTTTGCTTTATATATGTTGACAGGCATGGCCCAGCTTGGCGAGCTTTGCCCTGGCCTCGGGGGAGAGACGGCTACCCAAGGTGAGCTTCATGTTGGGGGCCTCCTCCTGCACACGGCCTATCTCGTGCTCGATCTGGCCGATCTCCTCCACGAGCATGCGGGCCGATATCCTCGTCACGCCCCTACCCATCACCGTGGCCTGGATGGTGCCGTCGCTCGTGACCACGCTGCAGGCACGCCCCAGCTCACGTGCCTCGGTGCACAGGCGCTGAATCACCGTGTCGGCCGAGACGCCCGTGGGCGAGTACTCGATGCGAATGCCCGCCTGCGGTAGGTTGGGACGGTCGGGGTTGAGGTTTCCCGCGCCGTCGAACACGATCACAGCCTCGTAGCTGCCCTGTGCGAAGGCCGCGACGTCGGCGATGAGCGCCGTGCGGGCCGTGTCGTAGCGATCGTCGCTAAAGGGCTGGTCACCCCTATCAAAGATGAGACGCTCGTACTTGGGCGTGGCGTGGATGATGTTGTAGCCGTCCACCACCAAAAGCTCCTTGAGCCCGTGTGCGTTGGTGCCGCGCGGAGGCTCATGGGGGTCGGGGGAACCATAGATGCCAAAGGCGTTGCCCACGCCATAGGTGGCGGCGCTCACCGTCTCGCGCACCGAGCTCTCGCCAAAACGCTTGGCCTTGGATTTTTGCCTGTTCTTCTTGGTCATCAATACCACCTCTACAACGAAATACGGCTTTTCCAGGTGCCGCAGATTGGCCTGAATGAGGAGGAAGCACGCCTAGCGTGCGGCGACGGGCGAATGAAGGCCAAGGTGCGGTGCCCGGAAAAGCCGCGGGGATGGGTTAGTGCATCTCCCTGCGCAGCCACTCGTACATGAGCACGGTTGCCGCCTGGGCGACGTTCAAGCTCTCGGTCACGCCACGCTGGGGCAGCTTGGTGAGAAAGTCGCACTTCTCCTGCACCAGGCGGCTGATGCCGTCGCCCTCAGAACCCATCACCAGGGCGACGCGGCCATCCAGGCTCGCGTCCCAGCACACGTCCTCGGCATGCTCGGAGGCCCCCACAACCCAAAAGCCTGCCTCTTTGAGCTGGTCGAGGGCTCGGGCGAGATTGGGGACCTGCGCGATGGGCAGGTGCATGGCGGCACCCGCCGAGGTCTTGAACGTGCCCACGCCCACGCCGGCAGCGCGCTTGGAGGCGATAACCACGCCCGCGGCGCCCACCACCTCGGCGGAGCGCACGATAGCTCCCAGGTTACCCTCGTCGGTCACATGGTCGAGCACCACCACGAGCGAGGATCCCGTGCCCGATGCGGCGATGAGGTCCTCCACGCCCACATAGGGAAAGTCGCCCACTTCAAGCGCGATGCCCTGATGGGCGCCATGGCTGGAGATAGCCTCCAGTTGCTCGCGGTCCACGGACTTGATCGGGATACCCTGCGCCCTAAAGTTCGCGACCAGGTCGCGCACCGTCGCGTCGCGCTCCGCGCCGTCCGTCACGAGCATGCGGCGCACGGGAAACTTGGCGGCAAGCGCCTCGGCGGCGGCGCGACGTCCCTCTATATAGAGCCCCTGCGGTGCGGTCGGGTGCGCATCGGCACGGTCACGGCGCTGCGAGCGCTCGGAACGCGCCGCGCGACGCGGATGGGCGCTCGAGGCATGCTGAGAATCGCGGGCAGCGCGACCCTGCTTGGAGCGGGAGTGCTCGTCGCGCGAGGAACGGGCGGCGCTGCGGCGCGTATTGTTTTGAGCCATGGCTCTAACCTTTCTACGTATATATGTGGGGCATTATCGCATAACGAGAAGGCCCGCCGTCCAGTAAGGACGACGGGCCTTGCATTACCTGCATTGAGAAGCGGCAACGGGCTATGCGCGGGTCTTGGCGAGCGCGACCTCGTGCGCCAAGTCCTCGGCGGTATTCGCCAGCGTTGGCAACGGCGCGGTGACACCGCGGCGCTTCAGGGCGCCGGCGATGAGCCAGTCTGCGAGCTCGGGGTTCTTGGGCAGCACCGGACCCACCAGGTTGGTCGCGACAAGACCCCCGTGCAGCACGCCCTCGGTGCTGTCTTCACCGTTGTTGCCCGTGCCTGCGATCATGCGGCCCAACGGGCGCTCAAGCGCGCCGAGCACCGCCATGCCCGCGTGGTTCTCAAACCCCACCAACGACGTGGACGTTATAGCGCAATCGACGGCGACATTGCCCGTAAGGCGCTCGGGCGCGAGCTTAGTGGTAAGGTCCAAAATCCCCAAGCCAGGCACGCGACGGCACTCGGCACCGGCCTCAAACCAGCTGCCGAGCATATGGTAGCCACCGCACAGGGCGAGCATCATGCCGCCGTCCTCAAGATACGTGGCAAGCTGGTCACGATAAGGCGCGAGCTTGCCCGCGGCCTCCTCTTGGTCGCGATCGGTGCCGCCGCCCAGCACAACGATGTCGGCCCGGGAGAAAACTGGCTCTTGGCTCTGCATCACGGGCACCACCTCGACCGGGATGCCGCGCCAGGCGCAACGACGTTCGAGCGAGGCGATGTTGCCCGCGTCACCGTATAGGTTGAGCGTATCGGGATAGAGGTGCATGATCCGCAGCGGGCGATCGAGCGCAAAGGCAGGGTCGGGAACGACAGGCGGCTGCGGCAGCGCCAGGGGATGAGCCGCGCTGGAGACACCCGCTTGCCCCGCGGTCCATCCGGCTGCCACAAGGCGGTCAAGATCCGAGGCCACCTCGGGCAGCGAGGTGTAGTTGGCGATCATGTACAGCTTGATGCACGGGGCACCCGACGCCGGTGCACCTTGCGGAATGCGCCCGGCGTTGAGGTCGCCGGCGACTGCTGTGAGCACCTCCTCCGCGCTCTCCACGCGCTCGGCCGCGATACCCGCGTAGGCAAGCCGCATGAGCAGCTCCTCTTTGCGGGTACCGCCCACAAACACACGTGTGTACCCCCCTTCCGCGGCAGCAGCCTTAAGCTGGGGCAATAGGCGCTCGAAGTGAACGTCCCAGATCCAGCTTATGTCGTAGCCGTCACCTACGTAGTCGTTGAGGAAAAACGCCATGGCGCGACCATTGCCCGCACGAATCTGCTGGATCATACGGTCAAAGCCGATGGGGTTCTTGGCCAGGTTGGCGAATACCTCTACATCGCCAAAGACGTAGGACTTGCCGCGCGCACCAGTGGGGACGTAGGCATCGAGCTTGCCCTGGAACGCATCCACATCCCCGCCCATAACGAGCGTGGCGGCGAAGGCGGCGGCGATGTTGTAGACCGTGTACAGGCCGTTATATTTGCACGTGAGATGATATGCGCGAGCATCCCCACCGCGCTGGTCGACCACGTCGAACTCGTAGCCATCCTCGCCCAGGCGCACGTTGCGCACCGCGAAGGCAAGGTGGGGGCGCTTCCAGCCACACGAGGGACAGCGGTACGCGCCCAGATGACCGTACTGCACATAGTCGTAGTCAAGCTGGCCGCCGCAACAAGCGCACACGCGGCTGGCGGAGGAATCGTCCGCCTCGACATCCGTGGGCTCGTCGATACCAAAGCCCAGGCAGGGATTGTCCACGGCATCGGCGATCGCGGAGCTTAAAGGGTCGTCCGCATTATAGATAAAGGTGGTGACAGGAGAGCGCCGCAGCGATTCCGCGATGGCGTCTTGGATGCGTTCCTGACTTCCGTAACGGTCGAGTTGATCGCGGAAGAGGTTGAGCAGCACGAGCACCTTTGGCTTCACCTGGGGCGTGAGACGCACGGTATAGAGCTCGTCGGTCTCAAAGGCAGCGAAGGCTCCCGCGAGATGGCGCCTACCCAACACCAGCGAGGTCGCCGTACCCGAGGTCATATTATTGCCCGCACGGTTGCAGATCGCGGCATGCTGCGAGGTGGAGAGCGCGTCGGCAATGATACCCGTGGTGGTGGTCTTTCCATTGGTGCCGGTCACCATCACCGCACCCTCGAGTTTATCGGCAAGATTGCCGATGATCTGCGGATCGATCTTGCCTGCGACCACACCGGGAATACTGCCGCCGCCCTTGTGGAGCAGCTTGGTAGCGCTTACATGAGCAAGGCTGCCCATCTGACAGGCGAATGCCGTCCGGATACCCATATGTCCCCCCTGTCGACTACGCGGACAGCCGTCCGCGGGCCGTGAACCCTATCTAGACACCGTAATCAGCTAGACACTCTAGACCATGCGCGAGCGGCGTGAGCGACGAAGACCCTATGTTTCAATACGGTAAGAGTATGCTGCTCTCATCATCACAATTTGAGTCGGCTGCGCCCGAGACCTTCAGCACGGGACCCGCGCCCTCCCAGCTCAGGACGAGATACCACCTGCCATCCCAAGCAAGGTGGCACGACCGCGAAGCCGGAGAATTTTTGTCGAATGTAAGCTCTCGGCGTGCTTGAGCCTCGCGCCGGCGGCGGTGTCCTCTATGACCAGGCCCATGTCGCGCAGCTGGTCGCGGATGGCATCGGCGCGGCCCCAGTCCTTGGCGGCGCGGGCGGCGGCGCGGGCCTCCAGGACCTTGGCCGCAGCCTCGTCCACATCGTCGCCGGTGTAGCCCACCAGGCCCGCGGCCACGCCGAGCAGCCCCAGCGGCAGCTCCTCCTTGGGCTCGGGCAGCTCCACACCCAGCACGGCGAGCGAGTCGGCGATCCAGCTCGCCGCCGCGAGCGCGGCGTCCTCGGATACGGCGCCCGCGGCCTGCGTGGCTTCCAGGTACTGGTTCGCACGGGTCACGGCCTCAAAGACGGCCGCCACGGCGCCCGCGGTGTTGAAGTCGTCATCCATGCAGGCAGTGAAGGTCTTCCCATATGCGGCCAGGTCGCGGCTGAGTTCCTCGGCCGCGGCGGCATGAGGGGCACCGGCGGCATGGCGGGCGGCCCAGCGCAGGTTTTCGACCGTACCGTTGATGCGCGCGAGCGAGTTCTCGGCACCGTCCAGGCGCTCCCACGAGAAGTCGAGCGGGCTGCGGTAGTGGGTCTGCAGCATGAGCAGACGCAGTGCCGCGGCGGAGTGCTTGTCCAGCACCTCTTCCAACGTAAAGAAGTTGCCCAGGCTCTTGCTCATCTTCTCGCCGTCAACCAAAAGCATGCCGGTGTGCATCCAGGTGTTGGCAAAACCCTCGTGCCAGGCGCAGGTGGCCTGGGCGCACTCGTTCTCGTGGTGCGGGAAGGCCAGGTCGGAACCGCCGCCATGGATGTCGATGGGCGTACCCAGATAACGATGCACCATCGCGGCGCACTCGGTGTGCCAACCGGGACGGCCCTCACCCCAGGGGCTCTTCCAGCTGGGCTCGCCGGGCTTGGCGGCCTTCCACAGGGCGAAGTCGAGCGGGTCGCTTTTGTCTTCGTTCTCCTCAATGCGGGCGCCCACCATGAGGTCGTCGATCTTGCGGCCGGAAACCTCGCCATACGCATGGTCGCTGCGAACGGAGAAGTACACGTCGCCATTATCCGCGGCATAGGCGTGACCCTGCTCGATCAGGCTCTTGATCATGGCGATCATGGAGCCGATCTCCTTGGTAGCGCGCGGGCGCACGTCGGGGTCCATCACGTTGGCGCGGCGCATCACGGCGATGAACTTGTCCGAGAACTCCTGCGCGACCTCGGCGGCGCTGCGGCCCTGTTCGTTGGCGCGGTTGATGATCTTGTCGTCCACGTCGGTGAGGTTCTGCGCGAAGGTGACCTCGAAACCGCGCGCGACAAGCCAGCGGCGGATCACGTCGAAGGAGATGAAGGTGCGCGCGTTGCCTATGTGGATGTTGTCGTAGACCGTGGGGCCGCACACGTACATGCGCACGCGACCCTCCTCGATGGGGGCGAACTCGGCTTTGGCGTGCGTTTGGGAGTTGTAGATCTTCATAGCTGGGTAGCCTTTCGGTTGGATGAGGGTATGGGGCCCGCGGGCTTGCCGCGGCTCCGCCTCGCGTGAGGGTAACGGGGCGGGGCTACTCGCTACATCGACGCTCAAGCAGGCAGACGGCCCAGGCGCCTATGCCTTCACCCGTGCCCTCCCAGCCGAGCTTCTCGGTAGTGGTGGCCGCCACGCCCACGTTGTCGATCGACACGCCCAAGGCGCGCGCCAGGTTGGCGCGCATGGCGTCGCGGTGCGGGGTGATCTTGGGCTCCTGGCAGGCGATGGTGCAGTCGGCGTCCACAAGCTCAAAGCCCAGCTCTCGCACGTGCTCCATCACGCGGGCGAGCAGCACGAGCGAGTCGGCACCCTCGTAGGCAGGATCGGTATCGGGAAACAGCTTGCCTATGTCGCCGGCGCGGGCAGCGCCCAAGATCGCGTCTGCCAGGGCATGGGCCAGCACATCGGCGTCGCTATGCCCCAACAGGCCCTTTCCATGCGGTATATCCACACCGCCTATGATGCAACGACGGCCCTCCACCAAACGGTGCACGTCGTAACCGTGTCCAATGCGCAGGGAATTCATGAGCGCCCTTCCCGTCGATTCTAAAAGGCCCGGTGCGGCGAATCCGCACCGGGCCGTGCAAACCGCATCATACCGCACTATCAAAAGCGGATTAACGCCGTCAGAGTGCGCACGTGGGAAACAAGCCCTTCGATCCGCTAAGAATCTATATCGATCGTCACCGTTTTGGGCCATATGCAAATCTGAAAACCAAGCGGCAACTCTTCAAGATGTCCCCATTGCTCCTCGCTAAACGAAATATCGGCGATACCGAACAGGAATGACATTCCCTTTGTCTCACCGGGTCCGACCGATTCCGGCAACTTATCGGGAAACGCCTCCGTCATGGCGGGCAACATCGCCGCGTTCGCGTATGAGTCACCCACGGTAACCATGCTCCTCGAAAGCTCTGAACTCGAGAACGTCGTCGAACCGCCATTTACGACTTCAACGTCAACCCGCACGAAGCGCTGCGCATAATCCAGCTTTTGGATCTCTTTGTAGAACTTGGGGCAGAGCCTTTGCAGCTCTTGAGCTGAGATATACCCGGCAGAAACCGCCTGCACACTCACGTCGGGGCGTCCGGGATAGTCGACGGCCTCCCCCACCAGAACATGCCTATGCTCGGGACTGGGATACATCGCGGCAAGATGGGCAACACGGAGCCCCAAACACCCCAAAAGGACAATGGCAAGAACGAACACTCCGCCCACAGCCGCTCGATGAACCCGCCTTCTTTGGGAGAGCCTGCGTAGGGCAACGTCCAACTCCCGATCCGCTACCGCGTCTGCCACAACACTCATTGCGCGCCGTCCCCCGCTTCCCACAAGGCCACCCGCCCCGAACGCACGGTGTACACCACATCCGCCAAGGAGGTAAGTTCTTCGATATCATGCGAGGCGATCACCACCAGCGCACCGCGCTCGCGCTCTTCGCGAATCATCTCGATCACGGCGTTGACCGATATCTCATCGAGCCCGTTGAAAGGCTCGTCGAGCAAAATGAGGTCAGGGTGCTCCATGAGCGCACAGATGATTCCGATCTTTTGGCGCATGCCGAGCGAATACCCTTTAATGGGCTTTCGGCTCAGGGGATCGAGCCCCAACCTCAACATCATGGCGGCGATGCCCCGTTCGGTCGCGATCCCCTTTATTGATGCCACTTCCCGCAAAAAGCGCATGCCGGAATAATTGCGGATCACACCAGGCTCTTCTATAAGCGTCCCGACGCTTTTGGGAAACGACCTCCCGTCCTCGCCCAAGATCTCACCGTCCATCACCACGCGGCCATCTGTGGGAACGATAAGCCCGCACAGCGCGCGCAGAAGCATGGTCTTTCCCGACCCATTCTTACCGCGCAGGCCATAGACACGCCCTCCCTTGAGCCTGAGGCTCACATCATCCAGGACGACCTGGGCCCCGATCTCCTTCGTCACATGCTCAACCGATAAATCCATGGGGTGTCCTTCCCAAAGTCCTGCGCAAAGTCCCGCCGCGACAAGCGCGCGAAGCAACATGCGATCACCGCCACCATCACCACCAGGCCCACATCGGCCAGCAGCCATGCAACGCCGTCATGAATAAGCGCCTGCACACGGCACACCATGGAGAAATTTCCCCATAGAAACGGCGAGCATGTGCACACAGATGCCACGAGATACCACATTCCCGCCAGAAATCCAGCTGGAACACCCCACGTACCCGCCAACAAACCCACCAAAACCGTAATGAGGGCTAACGAGACATACTCAACCAAAGCAGACAGGAACATCCACTCCAGATTCCATGTAAGCGGGGAATGCTCCTTGATCATCATGCGAGCCCCGTCCGAAATCTCAAAAAACGAAGGGTCACCACCAAGAACCACCGCGACCAACTCGCACGTAACCACACGCCAGACAATATGGATCGCTGGAATCACCACCAGGGCCGAAGCCCTCATGAACCAGAATGCCTGACGGGATCCACAGGCAAATAACATCGTCTGATCCACCCCGTTATTACGTGGAATATAGACCCAAAGAGCTGCGAACAGCATCACCACTAGACCGCACATCCACAAAACCGGAACGGAAAACGGGGCAGCATCGAACAGATAACTTTTTATCCGATCCCCTCGAACGATATTGAGATAGATCTCTCCCGCAGAGGGTGCGCCCACCGCATACCCTCTCATCTGTGCTGCCGAGGCAATGGGCGTCACCGCACCAAGCGCGAGCATGTAGGCCCCTCTTGAGACAGAGGCGCGGACCCACGCCAACAGAGGACCGCTCAGCCCCCGGCTCATCGGCAATCCCTTCGACGGAACAGATACATCGGCACTACGGCCACCGCCGCAAGAATCGCAATCTCGGCGACCAACGCCGCGGCATTTCCCCCGTTGCCCATGACCCTCAGCTCAGATAAAAGGCTGTAGCGCTCGTACCCAAACGACGAGAACAACATCGACGCCACGTAAATCACCAAAAAAGGCAGCAAATGCACAACGAGGGAAAACTCGGTTAGATAGGTGACGGCGAGCCCAAGCATCGCATAGACGCCCCCAACGCACGCGAAGATCACGGTCCAAGTGCCCAACCAAACCCATGGATGGACTGAGTACAGCGATGAAAGCATATTGACCGGATCGATCGCAAACTGACCACCGAGCTGCGGAGTAACCGGGGGATACACCAAAAGGCAGAGTGCGAAGTTGATCACGAGCGGAATCATCGCAACCACGGCACCTGAAATAAAGGCCGTGCACCACTTTGCCCCGTAATACGCACTGCGGCCCGCCTTCATCGAGACCAAATCGCTGTATCCGCTTTTGCGATCTGCGAGCAGCGTGGCTGCATAGGGCAGTCCTGTGAGTAAGGGTAACAATAGGAGATACAAGAATCCCTCGAACCCTATATTCGAGCCGAGCCACGAACCCCAAAGCCAATCCGGTGCGTAATTAAGCGCGCCTTCCTTTTGGAGCAAGCTGTCAAAGTAACCCAAGACATTGATGTACGGGACGACGTTCCGGCAAAAGGCGTAAATCGCGAGCACGAACATGAACAATGATGCCGCGGCAAACCCCGCAGACGTGAACGCACGACGCAGCTCTATGCCAAGCACCCTTAGCACCATTAACTCCAATCGGAAGGAACGGCGACCCAATACGCCTCGATGCGGTACTCATCGGGAACATCATCTTGGGACATAAAGGCCCCGCCCGTGAAATCTGGGACAAAGAAAATGTCTCCAGCATTGAGCTCCTCTTCGGTCAGCACATAGCCTAGCGTTCCCGTCGCTTCCTCGCCGATCTTGAGCCCGAGCTCGGTAGAATGAACGGTCGCACGAAGATCGAGAAGATCAGTACTCATCAATTGAGACGCCTCGGCGAGGGCGTCATCGTGCTTGAATCCTTGCATGAGAATGCAGTTGGCAAGCAGTGGTTGCGCGTCATCGGGTGTGACCGAGACGTTTTTTATGGTCACGTTCACCTCTACATATAGATGATCGTCGACGAACACGCCGTCTTTATCTAGAGAGGCTGGGGAACGTGCCGGGAAATCATCTTCCCGAACAGGGGGGACATCTCTAGGCGACTTCCCAATATAGAACGAATTGACGGTAACCTCATAACCCGCGCTTGGAATTGCCTGGCCAACCCCAACCGCATGCACATCCGCCTCCGAGCTTAGGGTATCGGCGGTCACCAGCCCCTCGCTCAGCGCGTCTCCTGCATGGTAAGGCTCATCAGACATCGAAGAGACGATTTCCATTGCAGCAAATCCAAGAGCCGCGACAGCAAGGGCGAAAAGAAAAACAAGTGATAGCGCCTTGCTCCGCTTCATTTCGTCCCCCATACAATCTTTACTAAAGCGAATTCATAATCCACTTAAACACTGTCAGGACTCCAAAGAAAGCTCAGTGTAGCAGTTGAGTACTGCGGTTCGACTTTTAAGGCTCCATAGTTGAATCCAAGTTCGTAAACATTCTGACGTATATAATAGCTATGCCCTCTTGAGCAGAGAGTGCAATCGATCACGGTATTCGCAGAATACCCTCCGCCGGTATACCCAACTCCCGATGCATAATAGGCACTTGCAGACTTATCGTTATATGTATACATAGAACTAGCGTCATACTTCCGACGTCCTGGAGTATAATATACCGAGTTGTAACTTGATACATACTTGGCGAATCGCTCGTCGGAATGATTGTTCGCATATGACACAAGCGGTAGACAGATTACCGACATTATTGCCATGGTGAGCAAAATGGAGCAAAAAGCAGCCCCCGCATCCTTATGAATTCTACCAAGCATGACACTCCCCCTTTGACGACGGGATTCAACTTAGTTTTGAATTCTAGACTTTTTTTCAAGTACTAGATGATGCTTTTTGCCAATGGCTTTGTTTCTTCGGCCGGCGGTTTAGATTCCGAATTAGTGGTTCATTCACCATAGTTTCTTTTTAAAAGAGCCTCCACTACGGCGAGATCTTCGGGAACGGTGAGCTTGAGGTTATCGCGCGGAGCGGTAAAGCCCAGCACGGGTTCGCCCAGGCGCTCCACGATCGAGGCGTCGTCGGTACCCACAAAACCCTCCGCTTCCGCAAGCTCAAAGGCGCGACGCAGGGCATCCAGCCTAAAGACCTGAGGGGTTTGCACCGTCCAATACCGTGTACGGTCGGGGGTGGCAACAAAGCGGTCGCCCTCTACCAACTTGAGCGTGTCGATCGCCGGCTGGCCGCATACCACGCCAGCCGCCGCAGGGGCGGCTTCCAAGCGCTCGCATACCCCGTCGATCACCTGAGGGGTGACGAGAGGGCGCGCACCATCATGGATGGCGACCACATCGAACCCCGCAGGGATCGCCTCCATGCCTTCGCGGGTGGAGTCCTGCCGGGTCTTTCCCGCCTCCGCAAACGTGATGGGGGTCGCAAAACCGCACGGCTCGACCGCGAGCTCGCGCATCTGCTCCGCGCGTTCGGACGGGCACACCAGCACGATATGCCCCACGCGCTCGGCGGCATCAAACGCGGCGATGCACCAGCTCATCAGGGGACGGCCCAACACCGGCACCAGTTGTTTGCCACCCGGGTTGCCAAAACGCGAACCAACACCACCTGCCACGATGACGGCACATACGCGGGCCACGATCTACGCCCCCGCCTTGCCGCCGCGCATACGGTAGAGCGAATCGGCCAAGATGGTGGGATTGTTCACGCCAAAGTCACCCAGGCGCTCGGGGTCCTTGCGAATATCGTCCATGAGGTCCTGCAAAGAGCCGTACTCATCGACGATCTTCTCGGCCACGCCGTCACGGACCACCGACACGCGGGAGAGCGTGCGCAGGCCGAGCGGCGTCATGACCGAATCCTCGTCCAGGTCATCGAAACCCAGCACCCGGGCGACCTTCTTGGGGTTGGTGAGATCCTGCGCCGTCATGGCGAGGAACTTGGCGCGGATGCGCTGGGCGTTCTCCTCGGAGGAATCCGCCGCGTAGTCGCGGATCATGAGGTTGTACTCGTCGTCCATGATGGCGCCGGCGAGCTGCTCCAACTGCATGCGCACGAGCTTGCCCTGCGTGCCGAGCTTCTCGATCGCAAGCTCCACCTCGCCTTTGGCCTGCTGCATGATCTCGAAGCTCGAGAAGATGCCGGTGACGTCCGCCAGGGTCACGTAGTCGTCCAGCTCCAGGGCAGTGAGGCGCAAAAGCGCACGGTCAAGCGATGAGCGGGTGGTCTGCAGGGTGGCGAGCAGCTGCGACACCGAGCTCATGATCTCGGGCACGGGCTGGATCTGGTAGCTCTTGCCGTGCACGTACACGTTCACCACGGCGCGCCGTGCCGACACGCTGATCACGATAGCATCGGTGAGCACGCTCATGCGCGCAGCGGTGCGATGGCGCATACCGGTCTCGCTCGTGGCGAGCGACGGATCGGGGTTAAGATGAAAATTGGCACGCAGGATCTGGGTGAGCCCCCCGTCGATCACGATGGCGCCGTCCATCTTCGATAGCTCGAACAGGCGGTTTGCGGTGAAGCTGATGTTGAGCGGAAAGCCGTCGTTGCCGGCGGCCAGCACATGCTCGGTGTCCCCCACGCAAATGAGGGCACCCAGGTGCCCGGCGATGATCATATCGAGGGCCGTTCGGATGGGCTGGCCCGGAGCCGTGAGGCGAATAGCCTCTTGCATGCGCTTTTGGATATCGGTCTTTTCCAAGATAGCGCTCCTATCCTGTGCGAATGGTTCACGGATGGGTTCATTGTCTCACGCGTGGATGGCGGCGGTTCAGGCGAACCCAGATGTTTATAGAAAAAGACGACGGCCCCGCGGGGGCGTGCGGAGCCGTCTCAAGAGAGGAGAGTCGGGCGGGAGACATCGCCCGAAGAGGTATGCATGGGCGGGGTGGGCCCTAAAGGGAGGTGGGCCCACCCCAAACAGAGAAAGGGGCTAACCGGTGATACGTGTGCCGGAGAGACCGGCCATGGTCTCGGCGGCCTTATCGAGCGCACCGATGATGCAGGTGCGACCCTTGCGTGAACGGGCGAACTTGATGGCCGCGCGGACCTTGGGCTCCATGGAGCCCTTGCCAAACTGGCCCTCGTCCGCGAGCTTCTCAGCCTCATCGGCGGTGAGCTCCTCAAGCTCCTCCTGGTTGGGCTTGCCAAAGTTGATGGCGACGTGCTCGACCGCGGTAAGCAGGAACAACACGTCGGCGTCGCAGTCCTCAGCTAAAAGCTCGCCGCCCATGTCCTTGTCGATCACGGCAGCCACACCCTTGTAGCAACCCTTGTCAGAGTAGTCGCGCACCACGGGGATGCCGCCGCCACCGCACGCGATGACGATGAACTCGTTATCGAGCAGGTTGAGGATGGAGTCCGCCTCGACGATCTTTTTGGGCTCAGGCGAAGCGACCACGCGACGCCAGCCGCGGCCGGAGTCCTCGACAAAGGTCATGGACGGGTCCTCCGCCATGATCTGCTTTGCCTGCTCCTCGGAATAGAACGGGCCGATGGGCTTGGTGGGGTTGGCGAACGCGGGGTCATCGGGGTCGCACTCGATCTGGGTGACCACGGTGGCGGCGTGCCAGCGCTTGTAGCGACGGTGCATCTCGCGGCCAATGCCCTGCTGGAGGTGGTAGCCAATATAACCCTGGCTCATGGCGCCGCACTCGGGCAGGTCCATGGAGGGGGTTCCGATGGCATCGTGCGCCGCGGCGAACGCGTTTTGGATCATGCCCACCTGCGGGCCGTTGCCATGGGTGATGATGATCTCGTTACCCTGCTCGATAAGCCCCAAGAGCGCATGGGCGGCATGGTTGACTTTGTCGATTTGCTCGGCCGGGGTATCGCCGAGGGCGTTGCCGCCCAGGGCGACGACGATGCGGTCGGGCTTTCCAATGGGCTTAGACATAGTCGCGAGGTCCTTTCTTTGAGCGAACACGTGCGAGCCGCTTTGCAACTCGCATATTCTCAATATGACCCTTTTTATTCATTTCATACTGAGATTTAGGGTGAACGGTAGCTTTTTGCCCCTCAGCGTAGCAAGCCCATCTTCTCTACATTTTCGCAGGTATTTAGCTTGCTAAAGTATTCTCTGCATAAATTCATCGCACTGTATAGAGCCTATATTTCTTCACAATTCTTCACATCTCTATGCAATTTGCACAGTATATAGTATACAAGTTGCTCTCGTAATTGTCCTCTGCGTAACCCGCGGCGGCGTAACGCAGGAGCTCCACCGCATTCATAAGCGGACAATCGCGCAGAAAGGGGCCAGGCAAAGCCTGACCCCTTTCGAGGAAGTCCGCGTTGAATGCGGTGGGGCTCCGCTGGGAGTTTAATCCCTGCTTTAAGCCTCGTTGTAGACGGCCTGGAGCTTGACCAGGTGCTGGTAGCGCTCCATGGCGGCCTGCTCGTTCTCGGCGAAGAGCTGCTCGGCAGCCTCGGGGAAGGAGCGGGTGAGCGAGGCGTAGCGGGCCTCGTTCATGAGGAACTCCTGGTAACCGCCCTTGGGCTCCTTGGAATCCAGCGAGAACTTCTTGCCGGCGGGAGCGTCGGGGTTGAAGCGGAAGAGGTTCCAGTAACCGCAATCCACGGCCTTCTTCATCTCGGCCTGGCAGTTCTGCATGCCGCCCTTCTTGATGGAGTGCATCTCG